>ERZ1031885.8-NODE-8-length-123729-cov-31.962716_pt1 | contig 123729 bp, 114 predicted proteins | sample MGYA00518168_ERZ1031885 | MGnify/ENA primary metagenome ERZ1031885 (study PRJEB33719, sample SAMN04261269) | wastewater metagenome | biome: rural village; feature: human; material: feces | host: Homo sapiens | place: El Salvador | collected 2014-01-14 ...
GCCGTTGCGCGTGCAGGAGGATTTCGAGACTGATTATCCGACTTTTCACCGTTTCCGTCGTCTGGTTCATCGGTGGCGTCTCGCGGAGGCTCGGGCCATTAAAGACCCTGTTCGGCGTCGTGCGGATATCACGTAGTCGGTAGGAGCCTTGCCGTTTATCTGCTGTTTGAGCATGTCGGTCATGGCGTCGCCCATGTGTATCGTCGCGTTGGATGCCTTGAAATCGTTGGTATTCCATCGTTTTGGCATGAAAAAGGGCTTCCGGATTTCTCCGAAAACCCTCAAGGCGGAGTCAGAGGGATTCCGTGTCTGTTGCCATAAAACCGCTATTTTCAATGGTTTCCGGTTGTGTTCGTATTGAAAACCACCGGAAGTATACCGAAAAATATACCGGTTCATGCGCCCTGTTTGAAAAGCGGCGGCATGCCATGAATGTTCACAGAATATTCACATTTCATAGTGTATGAAACCATGGTTCAAATGGAATGGTTCAGCGGATTATGTCATACATACCTCAAAAACGCGTTTAAACGGCATTCTAACGGCTTTTCATATGAAATACGATGAAGTATTCATGTTCATGCTGAAACCGCGTTAAAACCGCCTTAGAATGATTTTATCCGGATTCCATCGGTTTCAAATGTATGTTTGATAGATAATAAGCATTGAAACCGTGAATCATCGGATTCCATAACAGTGAGTATGGTTCATGATTTCAAGTTGATAACATAGATAATGAACCGCGTCGGATTACGCATAAGTTGTTAATCCAATCATGAGATGAATCCGGCGATTGTTTTCAGGCAGTCATGCGCCGCAAATGAGATTTGAAAGCATGGATTGATTGGATGATGGCATTCATTGGAATGAGCACTTTCATACAGCATTTCAACGAAATATAAATCAGGTATCGTGAACCGCAATGAGATTGAAATCATGAGAGTCAGGTTGTCATGAACCGTCAATGAGATTGAAAATCATGTGTATGAAATAAGTGAACTAAGAACTTAAAAACCTGTTAAAATATTGGGAATCGTTTTCAATGTAATGGTTCAAACATTGGTAGGCAATAAGCATACAGGTGAGGTTTCAAATAGCATTAACGCGGCAGTGATACAACGCGAATAATGTGAAATCTTGTTCTAATGTTGGGGATTGTAGGTAGCAATAACGGCAAGAGCCAGGAAAACGATAGGAGTAGCGTCCGGCGGAGCCTACACCGTGTATCACCGTATGCCCTTATAGACCGGATTCTTTCAAAAAAAATCCCGAGGGTAGGGATTCTTATACTTAAATATAGATAAGAATAGTGGTCCACCTGACGGCGGCGTTTTTAAAAAATGAAACCATGATATTTAAACATTGTCATTAATATATTGCGGCGTGCCGGTATAAGGAACAAACCGGCACGCCGTTTCCTTTTGATAGATGATTCATGAAAACATTCAACAAAGGATTATGGATTATGATTATTTTAAATAGTATTGTCTATGCGGCGGATTTGGCTGATTTAAGCGCAGTATGGAACAGCATGGTTCAGAAATGGATAAGCCCTATTGTTATTATGGTAATGGGCGCACTATCATTAAAGTTCCTGTTGAACAGGCAATGGAGCCAGTTCATTAACTTCTTAACAATTGGAATCGCTGTTGCTGTTGTTGTTTATATTGCCCCGGAATATTTCGCGCAGGATTCGGCGGCAGTTAAAAGCGTGAGTGATACGGCGAAAATGATTAACTGAAAAATGATTAACTGAAACGAATATGATTGGATTGTTTGATATATAACATATGAATCCATATCCAATAATGAAACCGGTGAGAATACAAATCACCGGTTTCATTGTATTTGATTGAAAATCCGTGAAAATCGATGCCGTCCACAGGGCTGAATATTACGCGCCCTGTGGACGGCATATTTGATTGAAACTATGAAAAACCGCGTTCCTGACTAATGATACTTGAAATGTTGAAAATCGCTGTCAGAATCGAAATGAGCGTTTCAAATAGTATTTGAATAATATGTTATTTCAATGTTGAAATATGTATTTAAATACCACCGTTCAGAAGTTATAATAAGATGAACGGTTCCATACACTATCTATCAATATTTAAAAACGGGAAAAACACTGGATTTTCATCTTTCATTTCAATGGCGAAAATGCGGATTCTCAAATGATATGGCTTTTGAACACAGTTTGATAGATAGATAGTGAAAACACACATATTCTATTGAAAGGATTAATAACTATGTTATATGGTTATATAAGGGTTTCAACTGGAACGCAGGCAATACACGGCTATTCATTGGATGAGCAGAAACAGGCTTTAATGAATGCTGGTGTGGAAGAAAACCGTATCTTTGAGGACGCGGGCGCGACCGGAACCAATTTCAATCGTGATGGATGGATTAACCTCACAAAGGCAGTCCGTGAGGGCGACTCCATTGTTTGTTATTCCATGGATCGACTTGGACGCAACTTCAATGAGATTGTTGTAAACATGAATGTATTGGAAAAGAACGGTATTAACATACGCACTATTCGTGAGAATGTTAACACGGAAACCGCAGCAGGAAGAATGGTTGCGCAGATTTTCAGCGCGGTCGCGGAAATGGAACATGCCCTTATATTGGAACGCACGGCGGCAGGCAGAGAGGCGGCGCAGAAGTCCGGCAAGGTATGTAATCGGCCGAAAACATACACGATGAGAAAAGCAAGGAAAGCATTGGAATACCGTGAACAGGGCTGGACGATTGATGACATCGCTGTGAGACTTAAAACCTCACACGCGGGCGTCTATCGCATGATGGCGGACGCGAAAGCGGAACGGGAGAACGCATGATGACTATGTTGAAACGGACTGGTTTTAATAGCAGGAATAACAATAATATTCATTCATAGGTATGGAAGGAAACATAATGGTTGAACGCAGTATATATAATAAAGCACGCCGTGTTAAGGCATGGTTTAATATTAAGAATATGGATAACGCGGTTGCGTTGATTGAATACTATCCTGATTATTCATATGAGGATTTCAATGTATTATTTGAACAGTATGACGCATGGAATATTGATGATTGTATTAATAAAATCCTGTGTCCGAATCCGGGACTTACGAAAATCTCAATACGCAATCCGAAAAATATTCCATAACAAATAAAAATCATATTCAACATCACTATTGATGTCAACACATGGTGATGTTTAAAAAATCCCATGGTTCCACTTTAAATATGGAACCATTTTTTTAATCCAGTTTGAAAGGCGCACACAAAAACCAACAATAAATACATTACATTAAACAAATCACACGCGTTTCACACATGAAACAAGTTCATGTGTTCACATGTGTTCATATGTTGTGTTCCAAGAACGCGCTACCACTCGCCACACACATTTCATAGTATTCATCAGGTTATGTGGTTATGATTGTTCGCGCGCGTTTGAAAGTTCGCGGCGGCGCTTTTTTCTGCTTATTTTATTTTTTCTTTTTTATTTTTATTTTCATTGTTAATGTTAATGAAGTTCAATAGATTGTTCCCGTGGTTCATGAGTTCCGGCAGTTCGTTCATCGTCGCGCGGTTGAATCCGGTTGAAAGTGCCGTGTAATATGCCGTCATTTCCGCGTTCATGTGCCCCAGTATGGGGCGCACCCGTTCCAATGTCGCGCCGTTCATGACAAGCACGGACGCGATGACATGCCGCATGTCATGTATGCGCATGGTTGATGCGATTGGTTTTCTATCCGGATGTTCATTGATGTATGCCCGTCTTAAATCGTTCCATATGGCGGATTGTTGGTTTTTTGTAAGAGGTTTCCCGTCCTTGTTCAAACACATGAATCCGTCATATCCATATGGAAGTTTGTGTTTGTCCTGTATCTGTTCATAAAAGCAGAAAATGTTATATGCCCATGGTTTTGGAACGGCCAGCGTCCTATGGGTCATGGCGTTTGATTTCGTATGCTTCATCAATCGCCATTCGCCGGTTTCGACATCGCGGTCATATATTTGTTGGACGGTCATGGTTGTTGAATCCCATGCGCCGTCCAGCAGGTGCGCGAAGCATTTGTATTCCATGCCGCGTATTTCACCGGCGCGTAATCCCATACATGCCAGTAATAACATGCCGTATGCGGTTCCGCCGTCGCGTGCCGCGTGTTCCAGCATCCAGCGCCCTTGTTCAATGCGTTCGTCGATGTGAAGTTCATTGGTTCGCCGCGCCGCGCTGGTGTATTTTGGTCGAATGACATAATCCGTGGGATTTTTTTCAATCATGCCGCGCTGTATGGCGAAATCGCACATTTGGTGTATTTCGCCCCACATGGTCTTTGCTATCTTGCTGTTCGCGCTGTCGGTCGATGCCGCGCGTGCCGCCGTGATAATCGCGCCGACATCATCGCTGTCAAACGATTTTATCGGTTTTCCCATGTATGGCTTCAAATAGCGTTCCAACCGGTCGCGTTTCCGCGCGATGCTGTTCCGCCTGTCGTTTCCCTGTTCAATCCACGCCATGTATTTCATAAGAACATGCCGGACGGTGATGGTTCCGCCGCGCATGGTTCCGTTCAACGCGCGTTTCAACGCCGCGTCGCGCCGCGCCATCGCCTTTTCCGCCGTCTGCCCATAACCGGCTATCACTTTTCCGGTGTTGAACCGTCCCGCCGGATATCGCGCAATCCATCGCTTGTTGTTCGCGTCATAGAAAACCGTGCCGTTCATGCCTTCAAATATATACCGAAATGTATACCGATTCCCGGCATGAAAAAAGGTTCCGAACCGTTGATTTCCCAACGATTCGGAACCACTTGCGGAGTCAGAGGGATTCGAACCCTCGAGCCGCTAAAAACGACTAACACCTTAGCAGGGTGCCCCTATCGGCCACTCAGGCATGACTCCACTGTTTTACCGTTTTCACGACGCAACAGCATGTAACTATACCATCCATTTGCGGGCAAAACACCATATCTCGAAAAAAAGATGAAAGAACGTTGAAATATCGGGAAAAATCCGTGCTGTATGCATGTGCGTGCCTTATGAAATCGCAACTGTCGACACGCTGTTTTCGTAAGATAAACTGCGATATTCGAACATTTGTTTCAAAGGAACGTGAAAAACAGCTATCATGGAATTATGAGTACCGCACCGAGAATCGCAGCAGCCAAACGTGACTGGGGTCATGACGAGGCTGGGTGCACGGTGCTGCATATCGACATGGATGCTTTCTATGCGTCTTTGGAAGTGGCCCGGCACCCGGAATACCGCGGCAGGCCGGTGATCATCGGCGTGGGCAATCGTTCGGTGGTGTCCGCGGCCAGCTACGAGGCGCGGCAATACGGCATCAACTCGGCCATGGCAAGTTCTAGGGCGCAAAAGCTATGCCCGAACGGCATTTTCCTTCCGGTCGACATGAGTTACTATCGCGCGATGTCGCATCGCATTTTCAAGGAAGTGCTCAGTCGAATTACCGGCCGCATCGAACAGGTATCGGTTGACGAATGCTATATGGACGTTTCCGGAGCGTTGCTGCGGTGGGGCAGTCCCAGTGCCATTGGGGCGTGGATACGTGAACAGGTGGCCTTGCGCTACAACATCACCTGTTCCGTCGGCATCGCGGCGAACAAGCTGGTCGCCAAAATGGCATCCACCAATGCCAAGCCCAACGGCATGTTGATGATTCCCGTGGCGCGGCATGCGCAATTCGTGCAGATGATGCCATTGCGTGGCATTCCCGGCATCGGACCTTCTCTGGAAAAGCGTCTGAACGCGTGGGGCATCGACTCGGTCGCCGACCTTGCACGCATGAGTCTCGAATCTCTGGAGCGGGCCACCGGATCTGCTATCTCCGCACACGGCCTGTATCAGGCGGCCCGAGGCTTGGACGATAGGCCCGTCGTACCGTACACGCAGGAAAAATCGATTGGTGCGGAACGCACCTTCGACGCAGACACACAAGACATGCGACAGGTGTGTTCTATGCTTCGCTGGTGTTGCGATGACGTGGCTACGTCGTTGCGTAAGCGTGGTTTCCTCGCACGCAAGGTCATGGTCAAACTCCGATTTCCGGACTTGAGTTATGCGACGAAAGGGCGCACGCTGGACTGTCCTACGGACGCGGCGAGCGTGCTTTACCCGCAATGCGTAGACCTGCTGCTCGCCATGATGGGCATGGTTCCGGAGTCCGTGCATGCCATTTCCCTTGCTCGGCCCGTGCGTTTGGCGGGAATGAGAGCCAGTGGACTTGTGCTTGCCGAAGAGACTGCGATCCAGCCCTCACTGGATGATCTGCTGGAAGAAAACGAAGCCGAACGGCATGCGGCGGTTCAGGCAAAACCTGCGCAAATGCAGACCCACGCAAAACGTTTGCGTGGCGCGGAAGCAGCACTGGATGCGGTGCGTCAAAAATACGGCAACGACATCGCCAGTTTCGGAGTGTAGAAGCCGGGGTGCGTCCGTTATTCTTGAGTTGAAGAGTTGAGAAGGTTTAGAGGAAGGCGGGAACGCCATGAAATACAGAAAAGAGGCAGTGCACGCAACCAACCCGGAAGTGCTTGCAGCCGGCCGACGCAGGCTCGCGTTCGCGGCGTTGACCGTGCTTGCCGTCGTGCTTGTTGCGGGAATATGGCTGCTGGTGCATAGCCTTCAATCAAAGCAGAGTGATGCCGATACGAAGCCGGCAACAACGGTGAGCGAGCCAAAAACGGTTGAAAAGAAACAAGTGACCGAATCTGCGGAGCATCATGGCAATTCCCCGGATTGCCCCGATACCGATTGCATCGCCATGCTTGTCAACGGTGATCTGCTGTTCCATGAGGGATTGTGGAACCAGTATGCCAGCGCCAATACCGCGGCCACCGATGGCACCGCATTCGATTTCACCGGTCTGTTCGAGCCGATGCGCAAATATATCGAAGCTTCCGACATCGCCGTATGTGAATTCGAAACACCTATCGCACAACGTGGCGGTCCATATTCCGCCTATCCGATTTTCAATATTCCTCCAGAAGTGGCCGATGCCGCGAAAAATGTGGGATATCATGCCTGCACTCATGCTTCGAATCATTCTTGGGATCAAGGTGCCGACGGCATCGCACGTTTGTGGGACACGCTTGAACAGGATGGCATAGCGCAAACCGGTTCCTATAAAACCGAAAAGGATTCGTATGAGCCGTTGGTCATCGATTCGCCGACGGGCGGCGGCAAAATCGGACTCGTTGCGGGAACCGTATCGTTGAATGCGCAAACGCCTGACTACGACTGGCGTGTAGATCGCCTTCGAGAATCCGGAGATCCGAACCATCAGGCCGATATCGACAAGGCCGTGGCCAAGGCGAAGGCCGCTCGAGCACAAGGTGCCGACGTGGTGGCCATGGCCATGCATTCCGTGCAGGAATACTTGGACTACGCCGATTCCTGGCAGCAGGATGAAGCGCACGAGCTAGCTGATACAGGCGCATTTGATGTGATCTATGGTGCCGGTTGCCATTGCGCGCAGCCGATCGAGAACTATAACGGCACTTGGATTATCTACGGTTTGGGTAATGCCGTAACCGAATCGGCCAATACGGCAGACACCATCGTAAACAACCAAGGTGTGACCGCGCGCATTCAATTCGCAGGCAAAAAAGGCGTGGCAGGCTCGTGGCGCGTCAACCGTATCGACTGGGTGCCCAGCGCCAATGTGACGCAAGGCAAATACCAATGGTGTTCACTGGCAAGCGACCATCCGGACGGCCCCTGCTGGGATGAAACGCAAGACGCGAATGTGCGCCAACGCATCTGGGACGTGCTCTATTCTATGGGCGCCGACCAAAACGTGGTCAAGGAATGGAATATAACCGCAGAGCGGGCGAGTTCATCTGGCGAGTAGTTTTCCATGGCACAATATGCCTCGTACCGTTGGTTGAAAACGCGGAAGAACCGCTTGAACACACAGTGTGAGGTGAAAGACATGGATGAAATCTACGAAACCCAGCCGGAACGTACCGATCTGCCTCTGGTGGTTATGCCCGTCATCATCGAATCGATGATTGAACCGTTCGAAAAGAACTTCGAGCTGTTCAAAGACATTGCCCGCGTACGCATGTACAAGGATTTCACGCTCGATGAAGACACCATCGTCGCGCGTTGCGCCGAAGCCGACGCCATCATAGTGGTCGGATTCCACTGCGCCGACTCGATCCTCAACCGTCTGAACGCCAAGTGCTACGCGTTCGGCGGCACCGGCGTAGCCAGCTACATCGATCTAGCCAAAGCCAAGGAACGCGGCATCCGCGTATGCAACGTGGTGCACTACGGCGACCATGCCGTAGCCGAACACACCATCGCATTGCTCATGGAACTCGCCAGGCAGGTCGGCAAACTCGACAGGCAAGTCAAAGAAGGCAATTGGGATGGTGTCGACGGCTATGAACTGTACGGTAAGAAGCTTGGCATCATCGGCCTTGGCGGCATTGGCCAAACCGTGGCGCGTATCGCCGGAACTCTCGGCATGAACGTGTCCGCATGGAACTCCCACGTTCCCGAGCAGGTGTTCACCGACCTGAACGTCACTCCGGTTGACGATATGAACGAACTGATTGCCGGATCCGACGTGGTGTCCATCCACTTGCCGTTGCTGGACTCCACAAAAGGCATTGTCACCGCGCAAAATCTTGAGGCTCTGAAACCGGGAACCATGTTCATCAACACGGCCCGTGCGGAAATCATCGAGTCAGGCGCGTTGCTCTCCAGACTCCAGCGCGGCGACATTCCTGCGGCGCTCGACGTGTTCGACCATGAGCCGCTCACTGCCGACGATCCGCTGTGCTCGATTCCAGGCATCATCCTCACCCCACACACCGCCTGGCGCACCGACGGCGCATATGTGGGCATCACCAAGCAAGTTGTTCAATCGGTCGCGGCTTACTTTAAGGGCGAGGATTTCAACGTCGTCGTGTGAGCGATCGCATGAAACGGTATAAGAAAAAACGTACGGACGGTCGGCGTGATTGGGTAGGTTGAAAGACATGCAGACCATACTCGATTCCGCTGATCAGCCCGCGCATGATGCGTTCGTCGAGAAGAAATCGGAATTCATCGGCGACGCCTGCCATATCAATTCCTTGGATGAGGCGCTCGCGTTTGTGCAGATGATTCGCGATCAGCATCCGAAAGCCCGTCATGTTGCCTATGCTGCGGTGTGCGGTGGCTCCGACGGCCGTTTGGCCGAGCGCATGAGTGATGACGGCGAGCCGTCGGGCACGGCCGGCAAGCCGATTCTCGACGTGCTGCGCGCCAACGAGATGACGGATTGCGTGGTTGCCGTCACCCGATATTTCGGTGGGATCTTATTGGGTTCCGGAGGTCTGATCCGTGCATATTCCACGGGTGCGTCCATCGCCGTCAAAGCGGCGACCAAAGCGAAAATCGTGCCGTGTAGCAAATATCAGGTAACGCTCGACTACTCACAATTGGGCAGTTTTCAGAATCTTCTCGCCTCGGTGCAGGGTGAGCAGGCGGACGCGCAGTACACCGATCGCATCGTATTGGCGGTTGTCGTGCCACAGGAGCAATCGCAGCAATTCGAATCGCGTGTGGTCGAAACGTTCAATGCAACCGTGACTCCGCAGAAAACAGGAACTTCGAATCGGCCGGTGAAAATGTGAATCCCGGAAGACAATGACGTAAGGTGGAAACTATGACCGATGCTGAAATCAAGCAAGACGGCAATGCCGAGAACGAATCCGCACAATCGCAAGGCCAGGAGATTCCTTCGGATTTCGAGCCTCTGACCGCGACTTACGAGCGTTTGCGGCATTCCGCGGATGCCGCTGAACTGAGTGAATTCGCACGCCGGCCATTGCCTGACCGTTCCGAACAGGCTGCGTTCTCGCGAGCCACGGCACTGCTGGAGGCTGTCGCAGGCAATACGCATACGCCGTTGGAAGATCGCGTTTTCCTCGCGGAAACCATGCCGTTTCCGAATATTCTCGTCAAACTGTCCACCGACGAATCCGTTGAGGTGCGCAAGGCCGTTGCCGGCAATTCCAATGATAAGAATTGGCTGGTGGGGCGTCTCACCAAGGATGAGTCCCCCGAAGTGCGCGATGTCGCATTGCGTAACAAGCGGACATCTTGGAAGATGAGGCTCGAAGGCGCACAGGATCCGGATACGGATTCGCAAACCCTTGATTTTTTGGGATCCTTGGGAACCGAGATCGAACCGAATGCTCCGGCGGTGCTCGCTTCCATGGTGCGCAGGGCCGTTGCGGTGAACCCGAACGCATCCGATCAGATGCTGGAAAAACTTGCGCAGGATGCGTCGGGAGAAGTAAAAAGAGCCGCTGAAAAGCGTCTTTCGGAGAAATAGTTGCATACGTTGTCATTTTTATGAGATTTTTGCGCGTGGTGCGTGTGATTGGGGCATAGACTGTTGCTTATGACAGAACAGACCGAAAATGCAACGCGTCTAGCCCGTCCGCTCATTCGTTTGGCAAAGTTGGTGGGTGTCGCCACCAGTTATGTCGGTATGAGCCGTGATTACCACGAAATCGAAGACGATGTTCTTGTGGCGGTGCTCAAAGCGCTTGGAATCGACGCTTCCAACGATGATGCGATCGAACGGTCCATCACCACCATTCAGCGTGAACGCAACATCCGAATCGTTCCCCCGACCGTGTTGCACATTGTCGGTAAGAAAAGCAAGGTAGAAGTCCATGGCGGCGCGCTTGACGTTCCTGCAGCTTCCATCACGTTGGAAGATGGCGAGACGTATGCCGGCAAAATCGAGCATGAGGGCGGCAGCGGTGCCGCGGTCGAGGTCGATGGCGTATTTGTGTGCACATCGTATCTGGTGCTTCCGGAAGACCTTCCCGAAGGGTATCACACCCTTGAGGTCACCGTGGGTGGCAAGACAGAGTCTGCAACCGTTATCAGCGCTCCGGAGAAGATCGAACTGCTCGACGAGATGAAGGAAGGCTCCCTGTGGGGATGGATGAGCCAGCTCTATTCCATCCGTTCCAGCGGCTCTTGGGGAATCGGCGATTATGAGGATCTGAAGACCCTGCTCGTCGAATCCAAGAAGGAAACCGGTGCCGATTTTATGCTGATCAACCCGCTGCATGCCGCTGAGCCGGTGCCGCCGATCGAGCCGTCGCCGTATCTGCCGATTTCGCGCCGTTTCATCAACTTCAGCTATATTCGTCCGGAATCCATGCCGGAATATGCCACGCTTTCGCCGGAAGATAAGACGAAGGTCGACGCACTGCACGAGCAGGTCGAACCCCTCAACGGCGATGCGCAGGTTTTGGACCGCGAAACGATGTGGCGTACCAAGATGCAGGCGTTGTGGGTCATCTACAAAGCAGGTCTTTCCATACAGCGTCAAGCTGAGTTCGACCAGTATCTCGCCGAAGTGGGCGATGAAATCGAATCCTATGCCACGTGGTGCCTGTGCTACGACAAGTGGGGCGCCTCCAATGGCAGCGACGACGATTGGGTGCGTAAGTTTAATCGTGGTTCCGAAGAGGTCGCGCAGCTTCGCGCGCAGTATCCTGACACGCTCGAATTCTACCGTTGGCTCGAATGGGTCGCCACCGAGCAGCTGCATGCGGCCCAGCAGGCGGCGCGTGACGCAGGCATGAAGATCGGCATCGTCGCCGACATGGCGGTGGGTGTGCACCCGGCCGGTTCCGACGTGTGGTGGAATCCTGAGCGTTTCGCCAAGGGTGCCACGGTCGGCGCCCCGCCAGACATGTTCAACCAGCAGGGTCAGGATTGGAGCCAGCCGCCGCTGAACCCGATTGCCCTTGATCAGACCGGTTACAAGGTGTACCGAGACATGGTGCATGGCATGTTCTCCAATGCGGGCGCGGTGCGTATTGACCATATTCTCGGCTTGTTCCGCTTGTGGTGGATTCCGGAAGGCAAGAAGGCCATGGACGGCACCTACGTGCATTACGATTCTGACATCATGCTCGGCATTCTCGCGCTGGAAGCGTCTCGCGCCGGTGGCGTGGTCGTGGGCGAGGATCTTGGCGTGGTTCCGGCTTATGTGTCCAAATCGCTGTCCGAGCACGGCATTCTCGGTTGCGCAGTGGAATGGTTCGAACAGTTCGACGGTGTGTTCCGTGCACCGAAGGATTGGCGTCCGTATGCGCTGGCTTCCGTCAATACGCACGATTTGCCTCCGGCGGCAGGCTACTTGGAGTATGGGCATGTCAAGCTGCGCGAGCAGTTGGGATTGTTGTCCGGTCCGGTCGAGGAATTCAAGAAGTCCGCGGAAGCCGAGCATAACGCCATGCTGAACATGCTTGTCAAGGAAGGCTATCTTGACGCTGACGTGCTGGAAGATGAGCTTGCCAACGAAAACGAGATCATCGACGCCCTGTACCGCGGTCTTAAGGGATCGCCATGCAAGCTGATGGCAGCATCCATTGTCGATGCGGTCGGTGAAAAGCGCACGCAGAACCAGCCGGGAACCTGCAACGAGTACCCGAATTGGCGTATTCCTTTGGCTGACGGCGATGGCAATGTCGTGCCTCTGGAAGAGTTGTTCGGCAATACTCGACTGCAGGAGATCGCGGCGATTATGCGCGGCTGATCGCGTTTGGCATCAGATATTAGATATAGTAAAACCGGTGATATGAAACGGAACGTCCGTTTGCGTATCGCCGGTTTTTCGTTGCTGTGGGAAAAGAGTTATTTTACGTTGATTTCGCTATACGATGTGTCGCAAATGTCAAGGCTGGCGATACACTAGTAGATTGTTGTGTTTCCCTACGGGGTCCTTCAAAGCGCTTTTCCCACTCGCCATCGAGGACTTTCAGGGAGCCCACGGATAATGAGACCTGAAAACGGCATCATTCCGCGCCTAACCAACGCATTGATGTTGATGGAAGGTCCGGAACACAATATATAGAAAAGGTACATCGTGAAAACTTTCACTCCGAAGCCAGCTGATCTGACTCACGACTGGTACGTCATCGACGCCACCGACGTGGTGCTCGGTCGTCTCGCCACTCAGGCGGCAACCCTGCTGCGTGGCAAGAACAAGCCGACCTACGCTCCGCACGCCGATTCCGGCAACCACGTGATCATCCTCAACGCCGACAAGATCGCTCTGACCGGCAACAAGTTGGGTAAGGAACTGTACATGCACTCCGGTCGTCCGGGTGGCCTGCGTCGCGATAGCTACGGCAAGCTGCTCAAGACCAACCCTGAGCGCATCATCAAGTCCGCTATCAAGGGCATGCTGCCGAAGAATCGTCTGGCCAAGGTCCAGCTGGATCGCCTCCACATCATCTGTGGCACCGAGCATCCGTACGCTGGCCAGAAGCCGCAGGTTTTCGAGATCGCTCAGGTCTCGCAGCAGGCTAAGTGAACCGAAGGGAGATAGGAAACATGGCTGAAAACACCAACAACTCCGCGGTTCTCGAGACCGAAGAGGAGCTCACCTCGTACACCACCGAAACCAACGCTGGCGCTGGCACCGGTACTTCCGCTATCGCTCCGGGCTACGGCACCGGTCGTCGTAAGGAAGCCGTCGCTCGTGTTCGCCTGGTTCCGGGCACCGGCAAGTGGACCATCAACGGTCGCACCCTGGAAGAGTACTTCCCGGCCAAGCTGCTGCAGCGTGAGGTCAACTCCCCGATCGTTCTGCTCAAGCTCGAAGGCAAGTTCGACGCTATCGTCCTCGTTGACGGTGGCGGCACCACCGGCCAGGCTGGCGCAATCCGCCTGGGCGTTGCCCGCGCTCTGAACGCCATCGATCGTGATGCGAACCGCGCAGCCCTGAAGAAGGCTGGCTTCCTGACCCGCGACGCTCGCGTCGTGGAACGCAAGAAGGCCGGTCTGCACAAGGCTCGTCGCGCTCCGCAGTTCTCGAAGCGCTAAAGCTTTACGGCTTATACGAAACCCCTCGGAAATTCGTTTTCCGAGGGGTTTCTTGGTATTCGAACGATTCAGGCAGCGCTTGATGGAATCAGGCGGTCGGCATTTGCTTCATCGCACTGATGCTCAACGCCGGGAGCGTCCACATTGTCGGATCGTCTGCCGACAATCCATCGTCGGCGGATTGCATATTTGCTTCATTGTCTTGCATCTGCCAGTACATCATATTGATGCGGTGCAGATGATTGCGTAGTCTACCTGCCGGCTTGTTTTCCGACTCTGCGTCGAATTCCGACACCCGTTCGATGGACGTTCCCAAACCGGGATATTCGCCGACGATCTCCGATGAAGACCAGACCATCTCCCATTCAATGCCTTTCGGAAGATGGAAACGTGTGACTTCGTCGGAACCATTGATCAGAATTAGCAGGCTCGGCTCGTCGGGGGAGAGCAGTTGCATGGCGAACGAGCGTACGGCAGGATTCGTCCAATCCGAATCGTCCGGCATCTGCCCGTTCGGAAGATACCAATGCACGCGATCGGATTTCTTCAGCAAACCGATTTTGCTCAGGCGCGTGAAAAAATCCTCATGACTGTACAAATCGTGGGATTTTCGCAACGTGATTAAACGTGACGTTAGATTGAATTGCTTCAATTCCGGCGTCTGCTCGGTGCTGTACAGCCAATCCCAATCAAGCCATGTAGTGTCATTGTCTTGCGTGTAGGCGTTGTTGTTGCCGTTTTGCGAATTGCCGAATTCGTCGCCGGCGAGCAGCATTGGCGTACCCAACGACAGTAAGAGCGTGCCCAGCAGGTTCATGATGGCACGCTGGCGCTGCTGTACGATGATTTGGTCGCTGCTGGGGCCCTCATGCCCGAAATTGACGGAATGGTTGTTGTTTGTTCCGTCGTGGTTGTTTTCGCCGTTGGCTTCGTTGTGTTTGTTCTTGTACATGGTCAGGTCGGCAGTGGTGAAGCCGTCGTGGCAGGCCACATAGTTCACGGAGGCGGTCGAACCGCGGCCGGGGTCGGTGGCGAACAGGTCGGAAGATCCGCATAGACGTGTGGCCATGTCTTGCATGGTCATTTCGCCGTATTCGCCGCCGCGTGTGCGATCCACGTCGGTCAGCCAGAATTTGCGCGTGCAGTCGCGGAAACGGTCGTTCCATTCTGCGAAAGGAATGCCGAATTCGCCGGTGCGCCAGCCGTTCGGGCCGCAATCCCATGGTTCCATGATCATTTTGAGATTGCCGAGCAGCATGTCGGAGCGCAAGGCGTACAGGAATGGATGGTAGCGGGTGAATTCACCGTCGAGACGTGCCAGCGTCGCCGCAAGATCGAATCGGAATCCGTCGATACCAATGCGTTTGGCCCAATAGCGCAACGAATCCACGGCGAACGTGGTGACGTGCGTGTTGGTGAAATCAAGCGTGTTGCCGCAACCGGTGGTGTCGTACAGGCGGCTGATCTTGTCTTTGGTGCGTCGGTAGTACGAGAGATTGTCAAGGCCTCGCCAGCAAATGGTCGGGCCTTCGGGGCCTGATTCGCAGGTGTGGTTGTAAACCACATCCATAATCACTTCAAAGCCGGCCTCGTGCAATGCGCGCACCATGTCGATGACTTCTTGCCGTACTGCGGCCGCTCCTGCCTCTTGCGAGCGTTTGGTAGCATATGAGGATTCGGGGGCGAAATATCCGAGTGTGGAGTATCCCCAGTAGTTGGTGCGTCCTCGTTCCTGCAGGAAGAGTTCCGATTGTTTGGCTTGGATCGGCAGCAGTTCGATGGAGGTGACGCCCAGATCCTGCAGGTATGAGAGCGTGGCCGGGTGTGCGAGGCCCGCGTAGGTGCCGCGAAGTTCTTTGGGCAGCCATGGCGCGTTGGCGGTGAAGCCTTTGACATGCAGCTCGTAGATAACCGTTTTGCTCCACGGAACGTGTGGATGCGAGGGCTCTCCTACGTGTTTGTCGATGGCGCGGTCATCTATGGCTACGGAAACGGGCATGCGCCCTACCGAGTCGATGGTGCTCATCGGTCCGAAGGGGGAGCCTTTGACCTTGCCGTTGACGATTTCGCATTCATAGGCGAATGCGCCTGGATCGAGTTTCATCGATCCTTCGATGCCTTTGGCATATGGGTCAAGCAGCAGCTTGTAGGGGTTGAAACTCACGCCATGATTGGGATCCCATGGGCCGTTGACGCGGTATCCGTATTGCATGCCGTCCCATGCTTGTGGCACGTGCACGTACCACAGTCCGTAGTTGGGGCCGTCCATGCGGAACAGTGTTTCGCGAAGATTGAGCGAGGGAATGCGTCTAGTGCAGATGCGCTGTTTTTTGGCCTGATCGATGAACGTGAGTCCGGGTTCGTTGAACAGCCGCGCGGCGTCGGCATAGAAGGCGCTCGGTTGGTCAAGTGGTTCAAGTACGCAAAACCACACTTGGTCTGCTGTTTCTGAGCGGACAACGGCGTCCGCGCCACCATCGTCGGTGAAATAGAGACCTGGGCGGGTTGCGTAGCGGTGCAAAGGTGGGTTCTTCATAACCTCATTCTAAACACTTTGAAATTATCTGTTGACTTGCTATGTCGGGACCATCTCTGCCAATGTCGGATCGATGTTTGCTGCGCTGCTGGTGAGATGCCGTTCTGGCTGTTTTCGATGATGTGCATGTTGTGATGATGATTTTTTGAAAAACAAAACGTTGATTTTCTGCGGCAACACGCTTTGCAAACAACTTTATGAAAAGAGATTTGCAAAAGAATTTAAGAAAGTGTATAGTTTTCAATCATCAGGCAGAACGATCTGCCGGAACTTCTTTCATAGTGGAAAGGACATATCATGAAAGCTCTTGTACTGACCGGTGTCAAGGAATTCGAAATCCAGAACATGCCAACACCGCAGATCGAACCCAATGAAGTGCTGATCAACACCGCATATGCAGGCGTGTGCGGCACGGATCATGACCTGTATGACGGTCGCCCCGGATCGGCCGCCGCGGTGCCGCCGATCGTGCTTGGCCACGAGAATTCTGGCATCGTTGCTGCAGTCGGTGCTGACGTCACCAATGTCAAGCCGGGAGACCGTGTCGCCGTCGACCCGAACATCTACTGCGGCCAGTGCGAATTCTGCCTGACGCAACGTCCTGAACTCTGCGACCATCTTAGTGCGGTCGGAGTGACCCGCAACGGCGGTCTGGCGGAACAATTCACCGCCCCCGCAAGTGTGGTCTATAAGCTACCAGATAACGTTTCCCTGCGTGACGCCGCCGCCGTCGAACCGGTCTCATGCGCGGTGCATGGTCTCGATCTGCTGGAACTTCGCCCGTATCAGAAGGCGTTGGTTATCGGCGACGGTTTCATGGGGCAGATCTTCGCCCAGCTTCTGCAGGCGTACGGCGTGCATCAGGTGGATCTTGCCGGCATTTTCGATGAAAAGTTGCAGCGCAACAAGGAGCAGTTCGGCGTCACCGAAACGTACAACACCACCCGCGAACAGATTCCGGAAGATTCCTACGATGTAATCATCGAAGCCGTCGGTCTTCCTGCGACCCAAGCTCAGGCCGTAGCCGCCGCCAAGAAAGGCGCGCAGGTGCTGATGTTCGGCGTCGGCCCGCAGGAGGCGCATTTCGAAATGAATACGTACGACATTTACAAGAAGCAGCTGACCATCCAAGGCTCCTTCATCAACCCGCTCACCTTCCGCGATGCCATCTCGCTGGTCTCCTCCGGCAAAATGAACATCGGAGGCCTGATCAGCCATGAGCTTGAACTCGAGCAGGTGCAAGACTTCCTCGACGGCAAGATCACTGGCGTTTCCAAGGCTGTCGTCAAGATTGGTGCCTGACATGATCCGCGTGCTTGAGCGTTTGGGTGTTCCGCGAACGCTGATGCTGGGTTTCCTTGCCGTCGCCATTTTCATGACCGGCGATGGCTTCGAGCTTACCTTCCTCTCCAAATTCATGGTGGATCAAGGATTCAGCTCCTCCCAAGCGTCGCTGCTAATCACGGTGTATGGCCTGTTCGCGGCGTTTGGCGGCTGGTCCGCAGGCGTGCTTGCCGAAATGTTCGGTGCTCGCAAGGTCATGATGTTCGGCGCATGCTGGTGGATCGGCGTTCACCTGCTGTTCCTGGGTGTGGCGATTCCCAGCCATATCTACCCGCTGATTCTCGGACTGTATGCGATGCGCGGCGTCGGCTACCCACTGTTCATTTACAGCTTCGTAGTGTTGATGGCGCAATACATTTCGCCGTCGCGCCTCGCATCGGCCACAGGATTCTTCTGGACTTGCTTTTCTCTAGGAATCGGTGTGTTCGGAGCATATCTGCCAAGCTTCATCATGCCGTTGGTCGGTGAATACAAGACATTCTGGTTCGCGCTGCCGTTCTCCATCGTCGGCACCATTATGTGCTTCCTGTTCGTGCCGAAAAACAAAGTCCTGAAAGGCGAAGGATTAAGTCGTAAGGAACAGTTGAAGGAGCTTGCCGAAGGTGCGACCATTCTCGTCACCAATCGTAAGATTCTAATCTGCGCCATCATTCGCATCATCAACAATCTGCTGCTATATGGATTCCCCGTAATCATGCCGTTGTACTTGTGCACTACGCACAATGGCGGCATCAATATCTTCAAAACCGAGGAATGGATGCGCATCTGGGGATTCGTATTCGTGGTCACCCTGATCTTCAACACGTTCTGGGGCTGGTTCATGGACCGCTTCGGATGGGTATGGCCAATGCGATGGTTCGGCTGTGCGATACTGGCCGTCGGCTCCGTCGCCTTCTACTACATTCCACAATGGTTTGGTGCGAATGCGGTGATGATGATCATTGCGTCGATTATTGTGGGCATCGGTACTTGCGCATTCTCGTCATTGCCGACGATTATGACGCTGTACGCCGGTGAAGGCAAGCAGGGTGCGGCATTGTCCGCATACAATCTTGCGGCAGGATTGACCACGTTCGCAGGTCCTGGCATTGCCACGATTCTGCTGCCAACTATCGGATACGAGGGTGTGTGCTGGACGTACGCGGCATTGTACGTGCTAGCGTTCGTGTTGACACTGTCTATTCGTCCTGAACAGCTTGGAATTAGCGAAAAAGTATCACGACATGACGGCAAATGCGCCGCCGACATCGCCGCATAGCGCATATCCTAATCACAAAAGGGAAAAACAATCGTATTCATCGTCATCAGGAGGTAATTTTATGGCGAAAGCAATGTCTGAATTCACTACCGATCTGCAGCATTCCGGCATGCCGGCGAAGGATCTCGACGAAACCATCGAATTCTATACGAAGAAGCTTGGTTTCGAACTGGCCGGACTGTTCCATAACGGCGAAAACCGTTGTGCATTCCTGCGTTACGGCCATCTGACCATCGAAACGTGGGAGGGTGATCCGGCTCCGCTGACCACTGGTGCCATCAACCATTGGGCATTCGACACTCCCGACATCGAAGCCGCATTCGACAACGCGAAGAAACTCGGGCTGAATTTCAAAGATAACGAAATCCAGCATATCGACAGCTTCTGGGAGCATGGCATCCGCTACTTCAACGTATACGGACCGAACGGCGAAACCATTGAATTCTGCCAGATCGTCAAATAACTATCATTAGATGATTACCGTCAAATAATCGTTGAAAACAAATACAACAAGCGATACAGACGGAAGCAAACAAAGAAGCGTGCGCTGAACCTTATATACGGGTTCGGCAGCACGCTTCTTTTTGTTATGCAATCGATGCGATTAATATGTGCGCAAAAGCGGTCACATATCGCATAGTTCGCGTACGTACGGCTCCACAAAACGCAGGGCTGCGCCGATAATGTCTTGATGGTCGAGCGCCATTCCCTTGCGCAGGGTGAAATCCGTGGTGCCGAATGGCGTATGTTCCACCACACGTTCGCGTAGTCCGGCCATATCGTCATCATCGAGATATTGTGCTGCCTCACCGCTGATGATCACGTCACCGGCCAGTACCGAGCGAATATTCGTTACCGCCAGCGCCACATAATCCAGCCATTGTGAGAATCGTTTGCGATGCTCCTGCTCGCCTTGTTCCAACACCGAGAAGAAGCCGGGCAGGCTTTCGCCGTCTTCCATCAGCGTTTCCGGCGAGCAATACGTATCCATGCAGCCCTGTTGCCCGCAGTAGCAGGTGTTGCCTCTTGGAATCAGCGTCATATGTTCGATTGAGCCATTGCATTGGTTTGGCCCTTGGTAGAGCGATCCGTCTACGATGACCGCGCCTCCGGGGCGCCGCTCAAGGTAGATGCAGACGGCATCCTTCAGATTGTGGTCGAACCAGAGTTCCGCCATGGCAGAAGCGTCGGAATCGTGAATCATCAGCGACGGATAGTTGAGGCCGTGGCTGAGTTCGCTGAGTTTCAGGCCGGTGTTGTTCATGATTTTGCCGAAGGTGATCGACTGTCCGTCTGCCGATACGATGCCTTGCATGCAGAAGGCCACGCCTAGCACCGTGCTGCCTTGTTTCGCCAGTTCCTGCGCGAAACCGTTGATGATGCCGTTCATGCGCTGGTAGTAGGCGTCGTTGTTGCGATAGGGGAGTGTGCGCTGTCTGGTGGTCACGGATTTGCCGTTCAGATCAATGGCGATGGCCGTGATTCGTGTGGTTTGGATTCGCACGCCGATAGCCACGCTGGAGTGTGCCGCGAATTCGTAGATTTGCGCTTTGCGTCCACCGGTGGATTGTTGCATCTCGCCTTTGACGATGAGCCCGTCGGTCTCCATGGCGCGCAGATTCTGCGTGATGGTTGGCAGGCTGAGCCCTAATTCGTGTTCGAACATCTGCTTGGTGGCTGAACCTTGGGTGTAGATGAACGCGGTCATGGCCTTGAGATTGGCTTCTTTGACTGATAAGGCGGATTGGGCTTTCACTGGTTGATCCTTCCTGCGCAACTTCTTTTCCAAGATTACTTCATAAAAGTCCTTTCCTTATGTCTTGTGTTGTTCTGAGATATCAGGTATTGCAAAAAAGTATCAAAAAAAGCTGTGCATAAAGGATTTTCTGCCACTTTTCTGCGTCGAAAATATGTTTATCAACAAAAAAGTTGAGACGGTGACAACGACGTTCTACCAAGAAAAGAGACATGTTATGAAGATAGGTCTGCCGCGCACGCTATTGGCCGGCTTGGTCGCCATAGCGGTGTTCATGACTGGCGATGGCTTTGAATTGACTTTTTTGTCCAAATACATCGTGGACCAGGGATTCAGCTCTTCGCAATCGTCGCTGATGTTCACCATGTACGGGCTGATGGCTGCGCTTGCCGGCTGGGCGTCCGGTGTGCTAGCTGAAATGTTCGGTGCCAAACGCATCATGCTTATCGGCGCGAGCGCCTGGGTTGTTTTGCACCTGCTGTTCGTTGGTGTGGCGCTGCCGAGCGGCGTCTATCCGCTGATGTTAGGCGTGTATGCGTTGCGGGGTGTTGGCTACCCGCTGTTCATCTACTCGTTCGTGGTGTTGATGGCGCAAACTATCGATCCTGCCAAGCTCGCGTCGGCCATGGGGTGGTTTTGGGCCGCATACTCGTTCGGCATTGGCGTGTTTGGCGCATATTTGCCGAGTTTCACCATTCCGCTGGTGGGCGAGTACTATTCGCTGTGGCTTTCGTTGCCGTTTTCTATAGCTGGACTGCTGATTTGCCTGCTGATGGTGCCGAAAAGCAAAGGTTCTGGCACCTCTTCCATGAGCAATGCAGACAAGCTGCGCGAGCTTAGTCGAGGAGTCACCATTCTGGTGCATAATCGCCAAATCGCTTTGGCTGCGGTGGTGCGTGTGATCTGCAATCTGACGTTGTATGGCTTTCCCGTCATCATGCCACTCTACTTGGCCACTACCAACAATGGCGGCGGCGCTTGGTTTAAGGTTTCGCAATGGAGTCAGATTTGGGGATTCCAGTTTGTGGTCACCATTTTCGGCAATGTGTTCTGGGGTCGTATGGGCGATTCGCATGGTTGGATGCGGCAAATGCGCTGGTTTGGCTGCTGGTTCTGTGTGATCGGCACGCTGGGCATGTATTACATTCCGCAGTTTTTCGGGGCGAATATGGTGCTTATGTGTGCTGATGCGGTTGTTCTTGGATTGGGAATTTCCGCTTTCGTTCCTATGGGAGCCGTGTTTCCCGCGTTGGCGTTGGAACATAAGGGTGCTGCGATTTCCGCGCATAATTTCGCTTCCGGCCTGGCTACGTTTTTCGGTCCGCTGATTGCGACGGTGCTGGTTTCCACTATCGGATTCGGCGGCGTGTGCTGGACGTATGCGATCTGCTATGCGATCGGATCGTTGGTCACGTTCGGCATTCATCCTCATCAACCCGGATTTGACGATCGCGGCCGTCGCATTGCCGCGATCGAGCGTAACTAATCGCAATTGAATATCAATTGCTCGATCATCATTTTTCTCAAAAAACATCATTATCCACAAAGGAGAATAATCATGAAGGCAGTCGTTCTCGAAGAGCAGGGCGTCATCAATGTGCGTGAGGTGCCTGACGTCCCCGCACCTGGTCTAGGCGAGCTGAAGATCGCGCCGCATACCGTTGGTGTGTGCGGTTCCGACCTGCACTATTACACTTATGGTCGCGTGGGCAAATATGTGGTGGAGCAGCCGATGATTCTCGGTCATGAGGCTTCCGGCACGGTGATTGAGGTCGGTCCTGGCGTCGAAGGCTTCAAGGTGGGCGATCGTGTGGCCATGGAGCCCGGCATTCCGGATATGAGTTCGCGTGCCAGCAAACTGGGCATGTATAACGTCGATCCTGCGGTGCGTTTCTTTGCCACTCCGCCGATTGATGGCTGCCTGTGCGAAACGGTGAACCATCCTGCGGCGTTCACCTACAAGCTGCCCGACAATGTGAGCTTCGGTGAGGGTGCGCTGCTTGAACCGTTGGCTGTGGGCATGTGGTCCGCTACCAAGGCTCGTATCAAGCCGGGCGATGTCTGCGTGGTCACCGGATCGGGCACGGTCGGCATGCTGACCGCGTCGTGCGCGTTGGCAGGTGGTGCTTCCAAGGTGCTGATTTCTGATGTGTCGGCAATCAAACTGGCGATTGCGGCTCAGATTCCAGGTATTATTCCGGTGGATCTCACCAAAGAGGATCTGGTGGAGCGCGTCCGTGAGGAAACGGGGGGCTGGGGTGCTGATGTGGCTTTCGAGTGCTCGGGCTCGCCGAAGTCATACGAGACATTCTGGAAGCTGATTGCTCCCGGTGGCGCTGCCGTTATCGTTGGCATTCCGGTCAGTCCGGTGGCTATCGACATTACGGAACTGCAGGCTACCGAGGTGCGCATCGAAAATATCTTCCGTTATGCCAATGTGTATCAGAAGGCCATTGACCTCGTGGCTAACGGTAAACTGAATCTGAAGCCATTCATCACCGACACCTATGCGATGGAGGATGCCAAGGCGGCGTTCGATCGCATGGCCGAGGGGCGTCCTGGAGATATTAAGCTGCAGATTACCGTGAATAACGACTGACGTTACGCACTTTACGGAACGACGAAAGGGGTCTAGGCCATGGGTGCTGTTGTGCAAGTCAACGATAATCGGCATGGAAAGGCGGCTTTGGCTCAGACCTCTTTTGGTGGATTCGTGCCGAAAGGTGGAAGTTCGAACGATTCCGGCGTATTGGAGATCATTGTGCCGGACGCGCAGGCTTCGGTGCGTTGGGTGAAGCATGGCTACCCAAGCTCGTTGGCGAAATGGCATCATCATCCTCATATTGAAATTCATCTGATTCGGGAAGGTACCGGATTGATGATGGCAGGCAATGCCGTTGTTCCGTATGAGGCCGGGCAGGTTGCGCTGATTGGTTCGAATCTTCCGCATAATTGGGTGTCCGACATCGCTCCGGGGGAGCGGCTTCGTCAGCGTGATGTGGTGTGCCATGTGCGTCCGGAAACCATACGTCTGCTGATGTCTGGATTTCCGGAAACGTCTGGTTTTGCAATGGTGTTGAGGCGCGCGGGGCAGGCGTTGGTGCTGAGCGGTGAATCCGCTCGTCAGGCCGGTTCGATTCTGGAAAGCATGGAGGAACATAGTCTTGCTTGCCGTGTTAGTGATCTGATTCGTGTGTTGGATGTGTTCGCGCATGCTCCCGCAGATGAATCCTATACAGTGGTTGCGTCCGGATACGATCCGGCTGTATGCAGTGGTGCGGAAAGTGTGGTCAACGATGCCATTGAGTACATTTCCTCGCATCTGAGCGGTGAAATTAGCCTGGATTTGGCCGCTCGTCAGGCCGGAATGAGTGTTTCGGCTTTCTCTCGTCTGTTCAAAAGGGCCGCAGGAATAAGGTTTTCGGATTTTGTTCGACGATTGCGTATCGGGCATGCATGTAGATTGCTGACGACCACGAATCAAAGCGTCGCGTCGATTCGTCGTGCTTGCGGATATGGAAACGCTTCAAATTTCAATCGTCGCTTCTTTGAAGAAACAGGCGAAACTCCTACTGGCTGGCGGAAAAAATACATTGGACGGACAAGATAAGTAAATAAACTTTGTAAAAGTTTGATATGATTGATATCATATAGAAAATACTTTTATAAAAGATGAGGAGGTGAGACTTGAGAAAGTGTGTGTGATTTATGATAAAAAGCAACAAAAACGCTCAAAATGATGTTTTTAAAGCTTTTTCTCTTCACAAAAGAACGCAATATAAACATTAAATGAACAGAATATAACATTTCTCTTGCGACACGACACAGTGGAAAATCATGTTGCATACTCACTAAAGTGTGTCCTAGGTCACAAAAGACCAGCAACGCGTCCATCCGCTTCGAGGTGGGTGGAATAACGGGAAACTACTTTGCAAACCCCCAAAGAATCGAGGAGGACTTCAAGTGGCAGACGCAAAGAAGGAAGAGCCGACCAAGCCGACTCCGGAAGAGAAGCTCGCCGCAGCCGAGGCTGAGGTCGACGCTCTGGTCAAGAAGGGCCTGAAGGCTCTTGACGATTTCGAAAAGCTCGATCAGAAGCAGGTTGACCGTATCGTCGCCAAGGCTTCCGTCGCAGCGCTGAACAAGCATCTGGTGCTCGCCAAGATGGCCGTTGAGGAAACCGGCCGTGGTCTGGTGGAAGACAAAGCCACTAAGAACATCTTCGCCTGCGAACACGTTACCAACTATTTGGCCGGACAGAAGACCGTCGGCATCATTCGCGAAGACGATGTCATGGGCATCGACGAGATCGCCGAACCGGTCGGCGTCGTCGCCGGCGTGACCCCGGTCACCAACCCGACCTCCACCGCCATCTTCAAGTCGCTGATCGCACTGAAGACCCGCTGTCCGATCATCTTCGGCTTCCACCCGGGCGCGCAGAAGTGCTCCGTAGAAGCCGCCAAGATCGTGCGCGACGCGGCCATTGAGGCAGGCGCTCCCGAGAACTGTATCCAGTGGATCGAGCACCCGTCCATCGAAGCCACTGGCGCCCTGATGAAGCATGACGGTATCGCCACCATCCTCGCCACCGGTGGTCCGGGCATGGTCAAGGCCGCATACTCCTCCGGCAAGCCGGCCCTCGGCGTCGGCGCTGGCAACGCTCCGGCATATGTCGACAAGAACGTTGACATCGTGCGCGCCGCCAACGATCTGGTGCTCTCCAAGCACTTCGATTACGGCATGATCTGCGCCACCGAGCAGGCCATCATTGCCGACAAGGAAGTCTACGCTCCGCTGATCAAGGAACTCAAGCGTCGCAAGGCCTACTTCGTGAACGACGAAGAGAAGGCCAAGCTCGAGCAGTACATGTTCGGCTGCACCGCATACTCCGGCCAGACTCCGAAGCTTAACTCTGTGGTGCCGGGCAAGTCCCCGCAGTACATCGCCAAGGCCGCAGGCTTTGAGATTCCGGAAGACGCCACCATTCTTGCCGCCGAGTGCAAGGAAATCGGCGAAAACGAGCCGCTGACCATGGAGAAGCTCGCTCCGGTCCAGGCCGTGCTGAAGTCCGACAACAAGGAACAGGCCTTCGAAATGTGCGAAGCCATGCTCAAGCATGGTGCAGGCCACACCGCAGCCATCCATACCAACGATCAGGCTCTGGTCCGCGAATACGGCCAGCGCATGCACGCATGCCGCATCATCTGGAACTCTCCGAGCTCCCTCGGCGGCGTGGGTGATATCTACAACGCCATCGCACCGTCGCTGACCCTCGGCTGCGGCTCCTACGGTGGCAACTCCGTGTCCGGCAACGTCCAGGCAGTCAACCTTCTCAACATCAAGCGCATCGCTCGGAGGAACAACAACATGCAGTGGTTCAAGATTCCGGCCAAGACCTACTTCGAGCCGAACGCCATCAAGTACCTGCGCGACATGTACGGCATCGAAAAGGCCGTCATCGTGTGCGATAAGGTCATGGAGCAGCTCGGCGTGGTCGACAAGATCATCGACCAGCTGCGTGCACGTTCCAACCGCGTGACCTTCCGTATCATCGACTACGTTGAGCCGGAGCCGAGCGTCGAGACCGTCGAGCGCGGCGCCACCATGATGCGCGAGGAGTTTGAGCCGGACACCATCATCGCAGTCGGCGGTGGTTCTCCGATGGACGCATCCAAGATCATGTGGCTGCTGTATGAGCACCCGGAAATCTCCTTCTCTGATGTGCGTGAGAAGTTCTTCGATATCCGCAAGCGCGCCTTCAAGATCCCGCCGCTGGGCGAGAAGGCCAAGCTCGTGTGCATCCCGACCTCTTCCGGCACTGGTTCCGAAGTCACGCCGTTTGCTGTGATCACCGACCATAAGACCGGCTACAAGTACCCGATCACCGATTACGCGCTGACACCGTCCGTCGCCATCGTCGATCCGGTGCTGGCACGCACCCAGCCTCGCAAGCTCGCGTCCGATGCCGGTTTCGACGCCTTGACCCACTCCTTCGAGGCATACGTCTCCGTCTATGCCAACGATTTCACCGATGGCATGGCGCTGCACGCAGCCAAGCTGATTTGGGACAACCTCGCCGAGTCCGTCAACGGCGAACCGGGCGAAGACAAGATCAAGGCCCAGGAGAAGATGCATAATGCCGCCACCATGGCCGGCATGGCATTCGGCTCCGCATTCCTTGGCATGTGCCACGGCATGGCCCACACCATCGGTGCTCTGTGCCACGTTGCCCACGGTCGTACCAACTCCATCCTGCTGCCGTACGTCATCCGCTACAACGGCTCCATCCCGGAGGAACCAACCAGCTGGCCGAAGTATAACAAGTACGTCGCTCCGGAACGCTACCAGGAGATCGCCAAGAACCTTGGCGTGAACCCGGGCAAGACTCCGGAAGAGGGCGTCGAGAACCTGGCCAAGGCCGTCGAGGACTACCGTGACAACAAGCTCGGCATGAACAAGAGCTTCCAGGAGTGCGGTGTGGACGAGGACTATTTCTGGTCCGTCCTTGACCAGATCGGCATGCGTGCCTACGAAGATCAGTGCGCTCCGGCAAATCCGCGTATCCCGCAGATCGAGGATATGAAGGATATCGCCATTGCCGCCTACTACGGCGTCAGTCAGGCGGAAGGCCACAAGCTGCGCGTCCAGCGTCAGGGTGAGGCCGCCACGGAAGAGGCTTCCGAGCGCGCATGAGTCACCTCGCATATATAGGTCATCGATATTGATTTATATATAAGGTACTTGCGTTACGTCGATAGACGCTATTGATAACGAGGAATTCGGTTGGATCTGTTCAATCGAATTCCTCGTTTCTGTATATAGAAAAGCATTTTCGGATGATGTTGCATCATGATCGCAACCGACGATCAGCAATGTGCATCGCATTCGTTTTCAAGGACTTGAAAACAGGACTTGAGACTGCGACACGCGAGGATTTCTTAAGACTACCCCTGATGCTTAAATAAAGAAGTTGCCTGATTTTAGGGCTCGCAAATTGGAATTAAAAAAGCGAGCGTGGCACAGTGATCACGAGAGTGAAAACTGCATAGCTGCGCACTGATGTGGTATGGCCACGGAACTTCCACGGTTCCGGGGGCTTCTACGCCGGTGCCCTTTGAGAAACAGGCTGGTAAACAGTAACTAACGAATCGCTAGAAAGGGCGGAAGGCAATGGCGGGACAGAAAATCCGCATCAGGCTTAAGTCCTATGACCATGAGGTCATCGACCAATCGGCGAAGAAGATCGTCGAAACGGTGACGAACGCGGGCGCAACTGTGGTTGGCCCGGTTCCGCTCCCGACCGAGAAGAACGTGTTCGTCGTTATCCGTTCTCCTCACAAGTACAAGGATTCTCGCGAGCATTTCGAGATGCGCACTCATAAGCGTCTCATCGACATTGTGGACCCGACCCCGAAGGCCGTGGATTCCCTTATGCACATTGATCTGCCCGCAGACGTGAACATCGAGATCAAGCTGTAAGGGAGGAGGGAACCATTATGTCTAATCGCACCGCACTGCTGGGCAAGAAGCTCGGCATGTCTCAGGTCTGGGACGAGAACGGTTTCTTCGTTCCTGTGACCCTCGTTGACGTCTCCACCAACGTGGTGACCGCTGTTAAGTCCGAAGAGTCCGATGGCTACAAGGCTGTTCAGCTTGGCTACGGCCAGGTTGACCCGACCAAGGTGACTAAGCCGCTCGCCGGCCACTTCGCCAAGGCTGGCGTCACCCCGCGTCGTCACCTCGCTGAGGTCCGCACCGATAACGCCGAAGAGTTCGAGCCGGGTCAGGAGCTGACCGCTGAGCTGTTCCCGGAGGGCACCCTGGTCGATGTGACCGGTACCACCAAGGGCAAGGGCTTCGCGGGCACCATCAAGCGCTGGGGCTTCAAGTCCTATCGTCGTACCCACGGCTCTCACAAGAACGAGCGCCGTCCTGGTTCTGTCGGCGCATGCGCTACCCCGAGCCGTATCCTCAAGGGCAAGCGTATGGCTGGCCGCATGGGTCATGTAACCAACACCACGCTGAACCTCACCATCGTTTCGTCGGATGTTGAGAACGGCGTGCTCGCCATCAAGGGCGCCATCCCGGGCCCGAAGGGCAGCATCGTTCTCGTCCGTTCGGCAGTGAAGGGAGCCTGATAAATCATGGCAAACGTTACTCTGAACGTTACCGATAACCAGGGCAATGCAACCGGAACCGTCGAGGCTCCGGCTGAGATCTTCGGCTTCTCCGCCGAAGAAGTCCAGTCCCGTATTCCGCTGATCCACCAGGTTGTGGTGGCTCAGCGCGCCGCTGCTCGCCAGGGCACCCATGCCACCAAGACTCGCGGCATGGTTTCCGGCGGTGGCCGCAAGCCGTGGAAGCAGAAGGGCACCGGTCGTGCTCGTCAGGGCTCCATCCGTGCACCGCAGTGGTACCACGGCGGCACCGTGTTCGGTCCGCAGCCGCGTGACTACTCCCAGCGCACTCCGAAGAAGATGAAGGCCGCTGCTCTCAAGTACGTGCTTTCCGATCGCGCCAACGCAGGTCGCGTGGCAGTCGTGGACTTCGGCGTTTCCGAAGCCCCGTCCACCAAGGCCGCTGTTGCCGCTCTTACCCCGGTGACCGAGAACAAGTTCACCACCGTGGTGCTCTCTCGCGAGAATGTGAACGAATGGCTTTCCGTTCGTAACATCCCGACCGTTCACCCGATCTTCGCCGATCAGCTCAACACGTACGATGTGGTCACCGCTCAGTACGTGGTCTTCTCCAAGGAAGGCTTCGACGCTTTCCTTGCCGCGAAGGCTGAGCCGGCTGCAAAGGAGGCCTGATTTTCATGGTCGCTATTCACAAGCCCGCACACGACATCATCCTCAAGCCTGTCGTTTCTGAGAAGAGCTACGCTCTGTCCGATCGCGGTCAGTACACCTTCGTGGTGGCTCCGAACGCGAACAAGGTTCAGATCAAGCAGGCAATCGAAGAGATCTTCAATGTCAAGGTGACGAACGTCAACACCCTCAACCGCGCCGGCAAGCGTCAGCGCACCCGCAACGGTTTCGGCCAGCGCGTCAATCAGAAGCGCGCCATCGTGACCGTCGCCGAGGGCCAGACGATCGACATCTTCGGTAACTGAAGGCTAGCCGAGAAAAGTTAAAGGAAGAACTAGATTATGGCTATCCGCGTTTATAAGCCGACGACTGCAGGCCGCCGTAACGCGTCCGTCTCGGACTTCTCCGAGCTTACGCGCTCCACGCCTGAGAAGTCGCTGGTTCGCAAGCTCAGCAAGACTGGCGGTCGTAACTCCTACGGCCGTATGACCTCCCGTCATCGCGGCGGCGGTCACAAGCGCCAGTACCGTCTCATCGACTTCAAGCGTTGGGACAAGGACGGCGTGCCGGCAACGGTCGCTCACATCGAGTACGACCCGAACCGTTCCGCTCGTATCGCACTGCTGCACTACGCAGATGGTGAGAAGCGCTACATCATCGCTCCGGAAGGTATCAAGCAGGGTGACGTCATCGAGACCGGTGCCCAGGCTGATATCAAGCCGGGCAACAACCTGCCGCTGCGCAACATCCCGACTGGTACCGTGGTGCACGCGATTGAGCTCCGCCCGCTGGGTGGCGCCAAGATCGCTCGTTCCGCAGGTGCTTCCGTGCAGCTCGTCGCCAAGGATGGCGCTTACGCCCAGCTGCGTATGCCGTCCGGCGAAATCCGCAACGTGGATGCTCGCTGCCGCGCAACCGTCGGTGAGGTCGGCAACTCCGATCACGCCAACATCCAGCTCGGTAAGGCAGGTCGTGCACGTTGGATGGGCAAGCGCCCGATCACCCGAGGTGAATCCATGAACCCTGTCGATCACCCGCACGGCGGTCGTACCCGCGGTGGCAAGCCGCCGGTTTCTCCGTGGGGCAAGGGCGAGGTTCGTACCCGCCGTCCGAAGAAGGCTTCGAACAAGATGATTGTTCGTCGTCGCCCGAATGGTAAGAACCGTAAGTAAGGGAGTGTCGAGTAGATGACTCGTAGCATCAAGAAGGGCCCCTTCGTCGACGCCCACCTGCAGAAGAAAGTCGACGAGCAGAACGAGAAGGGTACGCACAACGTCATCAAGACGTGGTCCCGTCGTTCGATGATCACCCCTGATTTCATCGGACACACCTTCGCCGTTCACGATGGCCGCAAGCATGTTCCGGTGTTCGTCACCGAATCCATGGTTGGCCACAAGCTCGGTGAGTTCGCCCCGACCAAGACCTTCAAGGGTCATGTGAAGGACGACAAGAAGGCACGCCGCTAAAGGAGAGTAAGGACACATGGAAGCTAAAGCAATCGCTCGTCACGTCCGCGTGACGCCGCGCAAGGCTCGCCGTATGGTCGACCTCATCCGAGGCAAGAAGGCGACCGAAGCCATCACCATTCTGAAGTTCGCTCCGCAGGACGCATCCCTTCCGGTGCGTAAGGTCCTGGAGAGCGCCATCGCGAACGCTCGCGTGAAGGCCGACAAGGCTGGCGAGCCGTTCCGTGAGAACGACCTGGTCGTGAAGGAGACCTATGTGGACGAAGGCGTGACGCTCAAGCGTTTCCGCGCTCGTGCACAGGGCCGTGCCGCTCGTATCAACAAGCGCACCAGCCACATCACGGTCGTCGTCGCTAACAAGGAAGGAAACCGCTAAAGATGGGTCAGAAGATCAATCCGTTTGGCTACCGCCTGGGAATCACTGAGAGCCATCGTTCCAAGTGGTTCTCCGATTCCAACAAGGTCGGCGAACGCTACCGCGACTTCGTTCTCGAAGATGACGTCATCCGCAAGGCCATGAGCAAGGATCTCGAGCGTGCGGGCGTGTCCCGTATCGTCATCGAGCGTACCCGCGACCGCGTGCGTGTGGACATCCACACCGCTCGCCCGGGCATCGTCATCGGCCGCCGTGGTGCTGAAGCTGAGCGCGTTCGCGCCAAGCTTGAGAAGCTCACCGGCAAGCAGGTCCAGCTCAACATCTTCGAAGTGAAGAACGCAGCACTGGACGCCCAGCTCGTCGCACAGGGCATCGCTGAGCAGCTCACCAACCGCGTGACCTTCCGTCGCGCGATGCGTAAGGCCCAGCAGGATGCCATGCGTGCAGGCGCCAAGGGTATTCGTATCAAGCTCTCCGGCCGCCTTGGTGGCGCCGAAATGAGCCGTTCCGAGTTCTATCGCGAGGGTCGCGTTCCGCTGCAGACCCTGCGCGCCCTCATCGATTACGGCTTCTTCGAAGCCAAGACCACTTACGGCCGTATCGGCGTGAAGGTCTGGATCTACAAGGGCGACATGACCGAGCGTGAGTTCGAAGAGCAGCAGGCACAGCAGGGCAACAACCGCCAGGGTCGCCGCGGCGATCGCCGTCCGCGTCGTGGCCAGCGCAATGCTGCCCCGCAGCAGAACGCAGCAGCAGAGGCTCCGGCCGCAGCTGAGGCACCTGCCGCAACGGAAACGAAGGAGTGAGCTGAGAAATGCTTATCCCAAAGAGAACCAAGTATCGTAAGCAGCACCGTCCGGTCCGCCGTGGCATGTCCAAGGGCGGAAACGAGATCGCATTCGGCGATTTCGGTATCCAGGCTCTGGCTCCAGCTTATGTGACCAACCGCCAGATCGAGGCCGCTCGTATCGCCATGACCCGCTACATCAAGCGTGGTGGCCGCGTGTGGATCACGATCTTCCCGGATCGTCCGCTGACCAAGAAGCCGCTTGGCACCCGAATGGGTTCCGGTAAGGGTACTCCGGAATTCTGGATCGCTAACGTCCACCCGGGTCGCGTTATGTTCGAGATCGGTGGCGTGTCCGAGGATGTCGCTCGCGAGGCTCTGCGCCGCGCAATCGACAAGCTCCCTATGAAGTGCCGTGTTATTGCTCGTGAAGGCGGTGACATCTGATGGCAGTCGGAACTGCAGACTACACCATGAAGAATCTGAACGAGAAGACCAACGAGGAGATCGAGGGCTTCCTCAAGAAGTCCAAGGAAGAGCTGTTCAACCTGCGCTTCCAGTCCGCGACCGGTCAGCTCGAAAACACCGCCCGCCTCAAGGCGGTCAAGCACGACATCGCCAGGATGTACACCGTCCTGCGCGAGCGTGAGCTCGGCATCAGCCAGGCCCCCGAGGCGACCGAAACGAAAGCTGAGGAGAAGTAATGGCTGAAGAGCGTAACTTCCGCAAGGTTCGTCGCGGTTACGTCGTGTCCGATAAGATGGACAAGACGATTTCCGTCGAGCTCGAGCAGCGTTCGACCCACCCGCTGTACGGCAAGGTCGTGCGTTCCACTCGTACGGTCAAGGTCCATGATGAACACAACGAGGCTCACATTGGCGACCTCGTGAGTATTATGGAGACTCGGCCCCTGAGCAAGACCAAGCGTTGGCGTCTCGATAGCATCATCGAGCGCGCTAAGTAAATAAGTTCGGCAAGGCTCCGTGAGTCACCCCGCCTGCTTCAAGCAGGCAGGCGGGGTGCTTGGGGAGAACCAGCTCGGCTAAGGAGAATCAATGATTCAGCAGGAAACGCGGCTTCATGTCGCCGACAACACGGGTGCGAAGGAACTCCTCGCCATCCGAGTGCTCGGCGGATCGAAGCGACGCTATGCCGGCATCGGCGACGTGATCGTCGCCTCCGTCAAGGACGCCATCCCTGGCGGGTCGGTCAAGAAGGGCGACGTCGTCAAGGCTGTCGTCGTCCGCACTGTCAAGGAACACCGTCGTGTCGACGGCTCCTACATCAAGTTCGACGAGAACGCCGCCGTCATTCTCGGCTCCGGCCGTGAACCGAAGGGCACTCGTATCTTCGGACCGGTCGGTCGTGAACTGCGCGAGCACAAGTTCATGAAGATCGTGTCCCTCGCCCCGGAGGTGATCTGACATGGCAGCCAAGATTAAGAGCGGCGACCTGGTCAAGGTCATCCGCGGCAAGGATCGCGGCAAGGAAGGCACCGTCAAGCAGGTGCTCAAGGACGATCGTCTGATCGTTGAAGGCGTGCAGATCGTCAAGAAGCACGTTCGTGCCACGCAGCAGGGCCAGCAGGCCGGCATCGTGGCTGTCGAGGCTCCGATTCATCGCTCCAACGTGATGGTCATCGATCCGGAGACCAAGCAGCCGACCCGCGTGCGCATCGTCGAAAAGGAAGAGGCTCGCGACGGCAAGGTGAAGACCGTGCGTGTGCGTGTTGCCAAGAAGTCCGGAAAGGAGCTGGCATGACCGATACCACTGTCGAAGCGCCGGCAACTCCGCGCTTGAAGCAAAAGTATAACGAGCAGATCGTGCCGGAGCTGGAGAAGGAATTCCACTACTCCAACCCGATGCAGGTTGCTCGCGTCCAGAAGGTCGTCGTCTCCATGGGCGTTGGCGCCGCTGCTCGCGACTCCAAGCTCATCGAAGGCGCCGTCAAGGACCTCACCCTGATCACTGGCCAGAAGCCGAAGATTACCAAGGCCAAGAAGTCCGTCGCACAGTTCCACCTGCGCGAAGGCCAGGCCATCGGCGCTTACGTCACCCTGCGTGGCGAGCGCATGTGGGAGTTCCTGGATCGCCTTCTGACCATGGCTCTGCCGCGTATCCGCGATTTCCGTGGCATCAACGGCAACCAGTTCGACGGTCAGGGCAACTACAACTTTGGTCTCACCGAGCAGTCCATGTTCCACGAGATCGATCCGGATTCGATCGATCACCAGCGCGGTATGGACATCACCGTGGTGACCAGCACCAAGGACGACAAGGAAGCTCGCGTGCTCCTGAAGCACCTCGGCTTCCCCTTCAAGGAGAACTGATATGGCAAAAACCGCTCTTAAGAACAAGGCGGCCGCTAAGCCGAAGTTCAAGGTGCGCGCTTACACGCGTTGCCAGGTCTGCGGTCGTCCTCACTCCGTCTACCGCAAGTTCGGCCTTTGCCGCATCTGCCTTCGTGAGAAGGCCCACCGCGGCGAGCTGCCCGGCGTTACGAAGTCCAGTTGGTAAATAACGACGCTGAAGGTCCGCGGCCCAATCGCTGAAAAGCGTGCGGGCGGCGGAAACCACGGCGAGAAAGGGCAATAAGCCCAAATGACAATGACAGATCCGATCGCAGACATGCTTACGCGTCTGCGTAATGCGAGCGCGGCAAAGCACGAAACCGTGGATATGCCGTACTCCAAGTTCAAGGCGAACATCGCCGAGATCCTGAAGCGCGAAGGCTACATCAAGGACTTCACCGCTAAGGAAGCCAAGGTCGGCCAGACTCTCGAGGTCACCCTCAAGTATGGTCCGAACGGCGAGCGTTCCATCCAGGGCATCAAGCGCATCTCCAAGCCGGGCCTGCGTCGTTACGCAAAGTCCGATGCTCTGCCGATGCCGCTCGGTGGCCTTGGCATCGCAATCATCTCGACTAGCTCGGGACTGCTGACCCAGAAGGAATGCCTCGACCGAGGCATCGGCGGCGAAATCGTCGCTTTCGTTTGGTGAGAAAGGAGAGCTGAAACATGGCATCGCATATTGGTAAGCTCCCCGTCACCATTCCTGCTGGCGTGGAAGTTAAGATCGACGGTCAGTCCTTCACCGCCAAGGGCGTTAAGGGCACTGACTCCTACGAGATTCCGGAAGGCATCACCGCTCAGGTCGAAGGCAACGAGATCATCCTCGTCCCGGCTGACGATCTGCGCCCGACCCGTGCAAAGCACGGCCTGGCTCGTTCCATTGTGGCGAGCATGGTCAAGGGCGTGCACGAGGGCTATGCCAAGACCCTGGATATCGTCGGCACCGGTTACCGTGCTCAGGCGAAGGGTAAGGGTATCGAGTTCTCCCTCGGTTATTCCCACACCATCACCGTTGAGCCGCCGGAAGGCATCGAGTTCGAACTGCCGAACCCGAATCAGGTGATCGTCAAGGGTATCGACAAGCAGGCTGTCGGCCAGTGCGCCGCTAACATCCGCAAGCTTCGCGCTCCGGAACCCTACAAGGGCAAGGGCGTCAAGTACTCGGATGAACGCATCCTGCGCAAGGCTGGAAAGGCTGGTAAGTAATGAGCGTCCAGATTTTCGGTAAGGGCAAGAAGGTCGCGCTCCAGCGCCGTCACGCTCGTCTGCGCAAGCGTATCAGCGGTACCCCGGAGCTCCCGCGTCTGGTGGTTACCCGTTCCAACCGCCACATGGTTGCCCAGATCATCGACGACACCAAGGGCATTACCTTGGTGAGCGAATCCACTCTGATGAGCGATTTCGCTGGTTTTGAGGGCACCAAGACCGAAGCCGCCAAGAAGGTCGGCGAACTGATTGCCAAGAAGGCTCAGGACGCAGGCATCACCGCGGTTGTGTTCGATCGTGGCGGCAACAAGTATCATGGCCGCGTCGCAGCTGTCGCTGAAGGCGCCCGCGAGGGAGGTCTGGCACTGTGAGCGACAACGAAAAGGAAACCCAAGTGGCTGAAGAAACTCAGAACACTCAGGCTGCTGCTGAGGCTACCAACGAGGATCGCAAGTCCCGTCGTGGCCAGCGTGGTGAGGGTCGTCGTGGCGAGCGTCGCAACCGTCGTGAGGAATCTCACGAGAACGAGATGCTCGATCGCGTGGTGACCATCAACCGTGTGTCCAAGACCCACAAGGGTGGTCGTACGTTCAGCTTCGCCGCCCTCGTGGTGGTTGGCGACGGCAACGGCACCGTGGGCGTCGGCTACGGCAAGTCCCGTGAGGTCCCGGCTGCAATCGCCAAAGGCCAGCTGGATGCCAAGAAGCACATGTTCACTGTTCCGCGCGTCAAGGGCACCGTCACCCACCCGGTGATCGGTCATGATGCCGCAGGTACCGTGCTCCTGCGCCCGGCTGCTCCGGGTACCGGCGTTATCGCCGGCGGTGCAGTCCGCGCTGTCATGGAATGCGCTGGCATCACCGACGTCCTGACCAAGTCGATGGGCTCCGCCACCGCCGTCAACGTGGTGCGTGCAACTGTCGACGCTCTCAAGAAGCTCGAAGAGCCGGAAGAGATCGCAGCTCGTCGTGGCATGTCCCTCGAAGAGGTGGCTCCTGACTCCCTGCTGCGTGCTCGCGCCGAAGGCATCGCCGAGGCTCGTAAGGCCCGTGAAGAAGCACAGGCCAAGGCCGCTCAGAAGGACGGTGAGTGATGACTAACCTGAACATCAAGCTGCACCACGGTCTGGTGAACTCCACTCCGAAGCAGCGTGCTGCGGCTCAGACTCTGGGCCTGAACAAGATTGGCAAGACCGTGACTCGTGAGGACACCCCGGCCCTTCGTGGCCAGCTGCTGGTTCTCCGTCACTTGGTCACCGTTGAGGAGGCTGACTGATTATGGCAGATATTCTGCAGATGCATGACCTGAAGCCGGCTCCGGGCGCCAAGAAGGATCGCATTCGCGTCGGTCGTGGTGAAGGCTCCAAGGGTAAGACCTCGGGCCGTGGCGACAAGGGTACCAAGAAGCGCTATCAGGTTCGCCCGGGCTTCGAAGGTGGCCAGCTGCCGCTGTACATGCGCCTTCCGAAGCTGCGTGGCTTCAAGAGCCCGTTCAAGAAGGAATATCAGGTCGTCAACGTCGCAGCTCTTGCGGAACTGTTCCCGCAGGGTGGCGAGATTACCGTTGCCGATTTGGTTGCCAAGGGTGCCGTGCGTGACGGCTACCCGGTCAAGGTTCTGGGCGACGGCGAGGTTTCGGCTGCCTACACCATCAAGGGTGTCAAGGCTTCCGCTTCCGCCAAGTCCAAGATTGAGGCTGCCGGCGGTTCCATCTCCGAGGACTGATTCCACGGAATGTAGCTGACTTAGGCTCGTAAGTGAGGCTTCTCCCGCTGGGGCGGGGGAGGCCTCACTTCGTTTTTTTTCGGTCCAGTACGGGGATCGAAAAATAGTGCCCAGAGATCTAATGAAAACCGACAATGGAACACTCCATATGTAGGTAGACGCCGTACGCTAGACTCGACCGGTAGAGTCTGTTTTTGCACGGGTGCGCCGGCGCGCACGTCGATGGAAGGAATCCCAGGTGAGGACGTTAATCCAGGCCTTGAAAACCAAGGAGTTGAGGAACAAGATCCTCTTCACTCTTGGTATCATCATCATTTATCGTATTGGTTCGTTCATTCCGACCCCAGGTGTCGACTACAAGGTGGTCCAGCAGTGCGTCGGCTCGATGAACAGCACCTCCGAGAACTTCATTGGTCTGGTGAACCTCTTCTCCGGCGGCGCAATGCTGCAGCTGTCGATTTTCGCGCTAGGTGTCATGCCGTACATCACGGCATCTATCGTCATCCAGCTGCTCCGCGTGGTCATTCCCCGCTTCGAGGCGCTGCATAAGGAAGGTCAGTCTGGTGAAGCCAAGCTGACCCAGTACACCCGTTACCTGACCATTGGCCTCGCTGTGCTGCAGTCCACCACCATTCTGGTGACCGCCCGCTCCGGTGCCCTGTTCAACTACCAGTGCTCCCAGGTTGTGCCTGACGGTTCCGTCTGGAACCTCGTGGTCATGGTGCTGATCATGACCGGTGGTACGGGCCTGATCATGTGGATGGCCGAATTGATCACCGATAAGGGTCTTGGCCAGGGTATGTCCATCCTTATCTTCATGTCCATCTGCTCCGGCTTCCTGCCGCAGTTGTGGGAGATCGGTTGGGGCACCAAAGGCACCGATGGCAATTGGGCGAAGTTCGCCGCGGTCGTCGGCGTGCTGTTGGTTATCATGATCCTCGTCATCTACGTCGAGCTTTCCCAGCGTCGTATTCCGGTGCAGTACACCCGTCGTATGATTGGCCGCAAGATGTACGGCGGATCCTCTACCTATCTGCCGCTGAAGATCAATATGAGCGGCGTTATTCCGCCGATCTTCGCGTCCTCCATTCTGGCCATCCCGACCCTGATCGCACAGTTCGGCAAATCCGACCAGTCCTGGGTCAAGTGGATTAACTCCAACCTGGCCAACACCACTTCCGTGTGGTACATCGCACTGTACGCGTTGATGATTGTGTTCTTCTGCTTCTTCTACACGGAAATCACCTTCAACCCGGACGAGACCGCAGACAACATGAAGCAGTACGGCGGCTTCATTCCGGGAATCCGTGCAGGCAGCGCCACCAGCCGTTATCTGAGCTACGTGATGAACAGGCTCAACACTGTCGGTGCCGTGTATCTGCTATTCGTGGCGCTTATTCCGACCGTGCTCATCATGGCGCTTGACCTCAACACCAAGTTGCCGTTCGGCGGCACCACCATCCTGATCATCGCAGGCGTCGGCCTCGACACCCTGCGTCAGGCCAAGGCTCAGACCGAACAGTTCCAGTACGCTGGATTCCTGTTCGAGGGCACTGACCACAAGGAAGGCAAATAAAGCCTCAAAATCGTGATACCGTTTCGACGTGAGGCGGTATCACGATTTTCATGTAACCAATCGAAAATCAGAAAGCCTCGAAAGAGGCCAAATGAAACGGAGAATAACATGCGACTGCTGATCATGGGACCTCAGGGCGTCGGCAAGGGCACCCAGGCTGCTCTGCTGAGCGAGCACTACGGTATTCCGGCGATCTCCACCGGCGATATCTTCCGCTACAACATTAAGAACAAGACCGAACTTGGCGTTGAGGCACTGAAATACATCGATAAAGGCGAACTGGTTCCTGACGAGCTGACCAACAAGATCGTCAAGGATCGCTTGGCCATGGACGATGCCAAGAACGGTTGGATTCTTGACGGCTACCCGCGCAACGCCTCCCAGGTCGAAGCGCTGGACGCCATCCTCGCCGATCTGAACACTCCGCTGGACGCAGTGGTGGCTCTCGACGCCGACCATGACGTGCTTATGGAGCGCATGAAGAAGCGCGCCGAGATCGAAGGTCGCTCCGACGACACTCCGGAAGCAATTGCCAAGCGCCTCGACGTATACGCGAAGGAAACCGCTCCGTTGCTGACAACCTACGAAGAGCGTGGCCTGCTGAAGACCTTCAACGGCGTCGGTTCCGTCGAAGAGATCCAGTCCACCATCGTGGCTGAACTCGGCTGAAATAGCTGAGGATTGGGCTGATTCGAAGCATATGCATAGATAAGAAAGCCCAATAAAATACCACAGATCAATCGAAAACGGGAATTGCGACACGCCGAATGTGCCGTAATTCCCGTTTTCGTGTATTCTTGCAAGTTGGTGTGTCTTCGGGCACGCATAGTAATCGCCAAAGAACGGAACGAGGCTCATGGCTAAAGACGGTGTGATTGAAGTCGAAGGACAGGTAGTGGAAGCACTGCCGAACGCGATGTTCCGCGTTGAACTCGAGAACAAGCATATCGTGCTCGCAACCATCTCGGGCAAGATGAGGAAGAACTACATCCGCATTCTGCCGCAGGATCGTGTTGTGCTTGAAATGAGCCCCTATGATCTGAACCGCGGCCGTATTACGTACCGTTACAAGTAAGGTACATAAGCAAAGGAAAACCATGAAGGTCAGCCCTAGTGTGAAGAGGATCTGCGAGAATTGCCGCGTGATCCGTCGTCACGGCCGCGTCATGGTGATCTGCGTCAACCCGCGCCACAAGCAGCGCCAGGGCTGAGAGTAGATCCAGCGGCACAATCAGTACAGGCGCTGAGTCACAGATCGCGCAAGCGATATGAACCCCGGGTACGCAGGCCCGGGCCGGGAAACCGGACGACTCGGTGCAAGACCTGCGGAAAACAGAAGGAATCGCAATGGCACGTCTTGCCGGAGTCGACATCCCCAATGAGAAGCGCATCGAGATCGCCCTCACCTACATCTTTGGTGTGGGTCGTACTCGTGCCAAGGAAACGCTTGCCGCGACCGGTATCAACCCGGATATTCGCGTCAAGGATCTGACGGATGAGCAGCTGATCACGCTGCGTGACTACCTCGAGGGTAACTACAAGATCGAGGGCGATCTGCGTCGTGAAATCGATGCGGATATCCGTCGTAAGATTCAGATCAACTGCTACCAAGGCCAGCGTCACCGTAAGGGACTTCCTGTGCGCGGTCAGCGCACCAAGACCAATGCTCGTACCCGCAAGGGCCCGAAGCGCACGGTCGCCGGAAAGAAGAAGGCCACCAAGTAATCGGTGGCTGTCAGTTCAGACCACGAGACGTAAGTTTCATCGCCTGAACAACAAAGCAAATTCGTTATTAGGAAACGAGGGTCAATGGCAGCTCAAAAGCAAGCCGCGCGCAAGCCGCGTCGCCGCGACCGTAAGTCGGTCCCGGTTGGGCAGGCGCACATCAAGTCCACTTTCAACAACACCATCATTTCGATCACCGACCCGTCCGGCGCAGTTGTGTCCTGGGCGTCCGGTGGCGATGTCGGCTTCAAGGGCTCCCGCAAGTCCACGCCGTACGCCGCTGGCATGGCCGCTGAATCCGCAGCCCGCAAGGCTATGGAGCACGGTCTGAAGAAGGTCGACGTGTTCGTGAAGGGTCCGGGTTCCGGTCGTGAGACCGCTATCCGTTCCCTGCAGTCCGCCGGACTCGAAGTCGGTTCCATCACCGACGTCACCCCGCAGGCACACAACGGCGTTCGTCCTCCGAAGCGCCGTCGCGTCTGAGCACTAGAAGAAATCATCAATCCAACGCCGCTTATGGCCGGTGAGTGCACCACCGGCCTGAAGCTGAAAGGATAACCACAGTGCTTATCGCACAGCGTCCGACACTTACCGAGGAATCTCTCAACCCTCAGCGTTCCCGCTTCACCATCGAGCCTCTCGAGCCTGGTTTCGGTTACACGCTTGGCAACTCGCTGCGCCGCACCCTCCTGAGCTCCATCCCTGGAGCGGCTGTGACTTCGGTGCGTATCTCCGGCGTCCCGCACGAGTTCACCACTCTGCCGGGTGTTGAAGAGGACGTTACCGAGATCCTGCTGAACATCAAGGGCATCGTGCTCACCAGCGAATACGATGAGCCGGTTGTCATGTATCTGCGCAAGAGCGGCAAGGGCGAGGCCACCGCGGGTGACATCACCCCTCCGGCCGGCGTCACCATCGCCAACCCGGATATGCATATCGCAACCCTCGCGGAAGATGGCGAACTCGAAATCGAGTTCACCGTCGAGCGTGGTCGCGGTTATGTGCCTGCCCAGATGAACAAGCAGGATAACGCCGAGATCGGTCGTATTCCGGTCGACTCGATTTACTCCCCGGTGCTCAAGGTGAGCTATCGTGTGGAAGCCACCCGCGTTGAACAGCGCACTGACTTCGACAAGCTCATCCTGGACGTGGAGACCAAGCCGGCAATCTCCCCGCGCGATGCAGTCGCATCCGCAGGCTCCACCCTGGTGGAACTCTTCGGTCTGTGCCGTGAGCTTAACACCCAGGCTGAGGGCGTCGAGGTTGGACCTGCCCCGGTGGCAGAGGAAACCAACCCGGAGATGGCTGTTCCGATCGAGGATCTCAACCTCACCCAGCGCAGCTACAACTGCCTGAAGCGTGAAGGCATCCACACGATTGGCGAGCTGGTCGCCCACACTGAGCAGGATCTGCTCGACATCCGCAATTTCGGTATGAAGTCCATCGACGAAGTCAAGGAAAAGCTCCAGTCCTTGGGTCTGGCTCTCAAGGCTTCCCCGCTGGGCAACTTCGATACCAACAACCTCGAAGGCGGCACCTTCTTCTCGCCGGAAGACGAGTGATTCGCCGCCTTTGACCTAACCGCTTCGTTGGATTCGGATGTTCGGGCGATTGCCCACCTGAATCCAACGGGGCTTTCAAGGAGAAACAATGCCTACACCAAAGAAGGGTCCGCGTCTGGCCTCCAGCCCGGCTCATGAGCGTCTTATGCTCGCGAACATGGCTACCAGCCTGTTCCAGCGCGGCCGCATCACCACCACCCTGCCGAAGGCTAAGCGCCTTCGTCCGCTGGCTGAGCGCCTGATCACGCTCGCCAAGCGTGGTGATCTGCACAGCCGTCGTCGCGTGATGCGTGTCATCCGCAACAAGTCCGTCGTGCACAAGCTGTTCACCGAGATCGCCGAGCAGATGGAGCAGCGTGAGGGTGGCTACACCCGCATCGTCAAGATCGCTCCGCGTCGTGGCGATGCCGCTCCGGCAGCCATCATCGAGCTCGTCACCGAGCCGGTGAGCCCGAAGCAGGCCGTGGTCAAGGAAGCCGAAGCTGCAACCAAGGTTGCCGCTGAGGAAGCTCCGGTTGTCGAAGAGGCACCGGTTGAGGCTCCGGAAGCCACCGCAGAGAACGCCGAGTGATTGGCATCAAGCAGGCTTGACTAGCTGATGAAAAGGCTGGGAATCGAAAGGTTCCCAGCCTTTTTGTTATGCGTTGTCATGTGTTGTTATGCGCCTTTTGTTATGCTCATTGCCGTGAGATTACGTATCGACTTGGCATATGACGGCACCGATTTTTACGGATGGGCGGAACAGCCTGACATGCGCACCGTGCAGGGGGAAATCGAACGTGTGCTGCATACCATTCTGCGCGTGCCGGAAGGCGACGACAACGATCCGCTGCGCCTGACCGTCGCAGGTCGTACTGATACCGGTGTGCACGCGTCGCACCAGGTTTGCCATCTCGATATCAATGAGGAGACGCTTGCACGTTGCGTCGGGCATATGCAGGTCGAACCGGTGATGGCGTTGACGCGACGACTGCAACGCATGCTGCCGAACGATATCGCCATTCGTTCCATCAAAGAGGCTCCTGAAGGATTCGACGCGCGCTTCTCCGCGTTGGAACGCACTTACGTATATCGTATTGCCGACCGATCAAGCGAAATCGATCCACGTATCAGAAATAGTGTGCTGCATATCGACGATAATCTTGACATCGACGCCATGAACAAGGCTGCTGAAATGACAATCGGTTTGCATGATTTCGGCTCGTTCGCAACTCCCAATCCAGGAGGAACCACCATACGAGAGGTCAAAACCGCGTATTGGAGGCGCATACCGCAGCATCCGCTTATCGGCGACGGAACCACCATGGGGGAGCGGTATCGAACGCCCGCCTTGGAGTCGGGACTGCTCTGCTTCACCATCGTCGCCGACGCGTTCGCTCGCAATATGGTGCGTTCGTTGGTTAACGGTTGCGTACAGGTCGGTATCGGCAAACGTTCCTTGGATTGGTTCGCCGGAAAAATGGCGACGCCGTTGCGTGAAGGCAGTACTGGTCCGATCGCTCCGCAAGGATTGACGCTCGAACATATCGAATATCCGGAAGACGACCAGTTGGCGATTCGTGCCGAAGCGATTCGTGCAAAACGTACTTTGTAAGAGCACATACTGTACAGTTGCACAGAAGACCGCGCTATACAATCGCACCAAATAGCGTATCGCAAGGCTACATCACGCAATCGCAAGAAAAACGGAAAAACGAGATATAACCGCGATTACCCTCGTCTGCTGCACAAGTCCATGGATTTCGTCTCCACGGAAGGCATTGTTGTGGTGCTGACGCCAAGGCGATATGATTCCGCGTTTTTCGAGCATGCCTATTTGTCGGAGAAAACCGGTGCCGCGCTGGCGTTCCCGGAAGATCTCGAAGTGGTTGACAACAAGGTGTATTTCCTTGATTATGCGGGCAAAAGACATCGCGTGGGCGTGGTCTACCGTCGCTTGTCGGACGAATATCTCGATCCGTTCGCATTCAATCCGGATTCCGTAATCGGTGTGCCGCCATGTTGGTCTCACCGCGCGTTATATCGCCGGATTGTTGGGTGGAGAGGGTGCCACGCACACTTGGGTGGAGGTGTACCACAACGAGCGTTGGATTGGGCTTGATCCGACACACAACCGTATGGTCGACGACAACTACATCACCATCGCGCACGGTCGTGATTACCGTGGCTGCATGCTCGACATCGGTATTTTCTCCGGTTGCAATGTGCAACAGCATCAGTGGGTGAACGCTTCCGTGCATGAACAGGAGCTGTAAGCAATAAAAAACCGAAGCGTCGTTGCTCCGGTTTTTCTACTTGCGGATAAGGCGAGATTCGAACTCGCGGAGGGGTTTGCCCTCACACGCTTTCGAGGCGTGCTCCTTAGACCGCTCGGACACTTATCCATTGCGCCGCTTGAAAACAAGCAACTTGATTATTCTGCCACAGCTTTGGCGATTGTCAAATTCAGCTATGAGATTTTTGCGATGCCTGCGATTGTTCGGCGTGTCTTAGCTGCATGGATGATGCGTCACGTTGTCAGGCTCGTGGTTGCGCGGGTATCACGTGAACTGCTACGTGGATTGTTGCGTGAACTGGCATGTGCTGGGGCACGTCGGTGTGCGCTATTCGAACAATGCTTCGTCGAATGATGGATAGCCCCAAGTGAGAGCCAGATCCACACGGTCGGCGATCATGCTGGTAAGTATGCCCAGAGACTGTTGCCTTGAATCATCTGAAGAGTTTTCTGCGGTCGTGCGGGGTTGCGCCGAGTCGTTCGTCGAATTCGAACTTGATGTGACGGCTGCGATTTCGCTGCGTGCGCAATTCATTTCAATGACGGCGTCGGTCGGTGCGAACAATCCAGTTGCGGAATCCACAATAGTATCGGGATGGGCGAGCAATTGCGCGACATCATAGGTTTTCGCACGGGTATCTTCAGCTCCAGAGAAGGAAATCAGCCGCTGCGAAGTTGTTTTATGACGATCGCTGATATCGAGCGTCGCATGTCCGATGGAACGTGCCGCGAAAACCCCCATTGCGAATCCGGCCTGATCTTCCGCAACGGACATGGCGGAAAGCGAATCCGCGTCAATATCAAACGAATCGATGCCGTCGCAACGCGACAGCGTGGGCTGTGCGATGTTAATTGCAAGTCGCGCCGCCATCAAACGGGCGGTGTGACGGGCCTGCGCGCTGCGCAACGTGCCGTCGGCGAACCGTGCAGGGCAGTAGGCCGCGGTGTTTGCCCAATCTGAAACCGCCTCCTGCGCGGCAAGATAGCGCATAATGATATGGCGTGACCTGTCTGCCATGATGTCGGCGTTGGCGGTCGCGTCGGCATACGCCTTCTCGCAAGGACTTGGCTGCAGTTCAGCCTCGGCGCGGCCCGCGATTCGGGGTGCGGAGCAAGCAGTCAGAGACGCTACAAGCACGCCTATGCATGCCAAGACGCAGACGCGTCTTGAGGTCGACGAGACCGAGGAGAAAAGAGGGGAACGTGTCTGCATGAAACATTAGACTAATAGCTGACTGTGACCATTGGGCCGAGCGCTCGGAATAACTTCATATAGGAGGTCTTGGAAGTATGGAACTGGACCTGGCAGGAATGCACCAGCTCGCAGCTGGGCAGGGAATCGATCCCGAGACGCTGGATGCCGCACTCTCGGAAGCATTACGACTGGCATATCTGAAAACGCCGCACGCGGCGAAACATGCTCGTGTGGAGCTTGATCCGCGTGCCGGAAGCTTTACCGTTTGGGCTCAGGATGAGATTCCGGTCGAACCGACCGAGGATAATCCGCACCCTGCGCCGACTCTGGGCGAGGAATACGATGACACTCCGCGTGACTTTGGCCGCTTGGCCGCAGCCACCGCACGTCAGGTTATCAGCCAGCTGTTCCGCAAGGCCGAGGACGACAAGGTGTTCGGCGCGTTCTCAGGGCAGAAAGGCAAGCTGATCACCGGTATCGTGCAGCAGGACGTGAAGGACACCTCCAATGTGCACGTGGCCGTTGGCGATGTCGAGGCGTTGCTGCCCCGTCGTGAGCAGGTGCCGGGAGAACGCTACCGCCACGGTGAGCGCATCCGCGTATATGTGGTGAATGTTGCACGTGGTCTCAAGGGCCCGGAAATCGTAGTGTCCCGCTCCCATCCGGAGCTGGTTCGCCGCCTGTTCGAGCGTGAGGTTCCGGAACTGGTTTCCGGCGCCGTGTCGATTATGGCCATTGCGCGTGAGGCCGGTGCCCGCACCAAGATCGCGGTGCGAGCCAACACCGAAGGCGTTAATCCGAAGGGTGCCCTGATCGGCCCCGGCGGCGCTCGTGTGCGTGCGGTGATGGAGAATCTCGGACCGGAAAAGATCGATATCGTCGACTGGTCTGCCGATCCGGCGAAGTTCGTCGCCGCGGCGCTGTCTCCGGCGGTCGCCACCGGTGTGCAGGTGATCAGCGAGAAGAACCAGACCGCAATCGCCTTCATCCATGATGATCAGCTGTCTCTTGCCATCGGCAAGGAAGGCCAGAACGCACGCTTGGCCGCCAAGCTGACTGGATGGAAGATCGGTATCGAATCCACCGAGGCACACGCCAAGAAGATGGCAGAAGCGCAGGCTTCGACCAGTGAGGAAACTGCCGAATAACCAACACTTTCAGCAACGGCAAGCCCGTGGGCGTTCAATCCACGGGCTTGAGTATGCTGGACTCGATAATCCAAAGCGTGGGGGTTCATGCCGTCATGCCCAGGGAAAAGACGAGGTATCACGAACATGGTTGCACGATGAGAAGGAACAAGCTCGCCGTGAATCAGTAGCGGTCGCGCTCGTATGCGCGCGGCCCAAGATAGGAGAAATTGAGTGCCGAAAGCACGCGTATATGAACTTGCCAAGGAACTTGGCGTTGACAGCAAGACTGTTTTGAACAAACTTGAGGCGATGGGCGAATTCGTGAAGTCTGCATCGTCTACCGTTGAACCTCCGGTTGCCCGTAAGCTGAGGAATGCTTTCGCTTCCAATGCGCAGAGCAACGCATCTGAATCCAAGAAGCCTGCGGCCCCGGCCAAGAAGCCGGCTGCCTCCGCGGCTTCGCCCACTCCTGCTGCTCCCGCGGCATCCGCGGCAAAGCCTGCCGCTCCAAAGCCGGCACGTCCTGCAGCATCCAAGTCCGAAGCCCCGAAGCCCGGCCAGCGCATGCCTCGTCCGGGTGATTCTCGCCAGCATGGCAATCGCGCCAACGGCAACGCTCCGCGTCCGCAGGGCGAACGCCGTCAGGGCGGCAAGTCGGCTCCGGTTCCGGGACCTCGCGCACAACGCAACAATACCAATGCTCCGCAGGGCGGCAATGGCAACAATGCCGCTAATGGTGCGAAGCCGCACACTCCGGGTCCGCGTCCGGGCAACAATCCGTTCAGCCGCAAGCAGGGCATGCGCACCCCGACACCGGGTGATATTCCGCGTCCGCATCCGATGAACCGTCCGAACGCCAACAACAATGCCAATGGCGAAGGCCGTCGTGGCGGTCGCCCGGGTCAGGGTGGCGGCCAGCGTGGTGGTTTCCGCGGTCGTCCGGGTCAGGGCACCGGTGCGAAGCCGGGCCAGTGGGGCCAGCATCGTCCGGGTCAGGGTGGCGGTCAGCGCCCTGCAGGCGGTGGCAACCGTTTCGGTGGCGGTTCCAATGCCAACGGTGGCGGTTTCCAGGGTGGCAATAGCGCTCCGAGCAACGGTCCGGCACGCGGCGGCGGTCGCGGTCGCGGCGGTGCTGCAGGCGCATTCGGACGTCAGGGCGGCAAGTCCTCGAAGGCCCGTAAGAATCGTCTGGCAAAGCGTCAGGAATTCCAGGAGATGAAGGCCCCGGTCATCGGCGGCGTGCGCATTCCTACTGGCAACGGCCAGACCGTTCGTCTGCGTCAGGGTGCATCCCTCGCCGATTTGGCCGAAAAGATCAACGTCAATCCGGCTGCTCTGGTCACCGTGCTCTTCCATCTTGGTGAGATGGCCACGGCAACCCAATCCTTGGACGAGTCCACCTTCCAGATCCTCGGCGAGGAAATCGGCTGGGATATCAAGATCGTGTCTGCCGAAGAGGAAGACAAGGAGCTGCTGCAGCAGTTCGACATCGACTTGGATGAGGAAGAACTGCAGGAGGATGAGGACCTGAAGCCGCGTCCGCCGGTCGTTACCGTGATGGGTCACGTCGATCATGGTAAGACCCGACTGCTCGACACCATTCGCCGTACCAACGTCATCGCACGTGAGGCCGGTGGCATCACCCAGCGTATCGGTGCATACCAGGTGACCGTCGATCTTGAGGGCGAACCGCGTAAGATCACGTTCCTTGATACCCCAGGCCACGAAGCCTTCACTGCCATGCGTGCCCGTGGCGCCGAGCTCACCGACGTCGCGATTCTCGTGGTCGCGGCGGATGACGGCGTGATGCCGCAGACCGTGGAAGCCATCAACCACGCGCAGGCAGCCAACGTGCCGATCGTGGTAGCCGTCAATAAGATCGATAAGCAGGGAGCGAACCCCGACAAGGTTCGCGGCCAGCTCACCGAATACGGTCTCGTGCCGGAAGAATACGGTGGCAGCACCATGTTCGTTGACATTTCCGCCAAGCAGGGCACCAATGTCGACAAGCTGCTCGAGGCCGTGCTTCTTACCGCCGATGCTGAGCTTGATCTGCGTGCCAACCCGGATATGGACGCTCGCGGTGCCACCGTGGAAGCTCGACTCGACAAGGGCCGTGGTGCCGTGGCAACCGTACTTGTTCAGTCCGGTACGCTGCACATCGGCGACTCCATCGTTGCTGGCACCTCTTACGGACGTGTCCGCGCCATGCTTGACGAGAACGGCAACCATATGAAGGAAGCCGCGCCGTCCACTCCGGTGCAGGTGCTTGGCTTGACCTCCGTGCCGACCGCAGGCGACCTGTTCCTGGTGGCCTCCGACGACCGTACCGCACGCCAGATCGCCGAGAAGCGTCAGGCCACCGAGCGTGCCGCCCAGCTGGCCAAGCGTCGCAAGGTCGTGTCTCTGGAAAGCCTCAAGGAGCAGTTCGCCAAGTCCGAAGTCGACATGCTCAACATCGTCATCAAGGGCGATTCCTCCGGTTCTGTCGAAGCGCTGGAAGATTCCTTGATGAAGATCGAAGTGTCCGACGAGGTCGGCATCCAGGTGATCCACCGTGGCGTCGGCGCCATCACCCAGAACGACGTCAACCTAGCTACCGTCGACAAGGCCGTCATCATCGGCTTCAACGTTCGCCCGAACCGTCAGGTGGCGGATCTGGCCGAACGCGAAGGCGTGGAAATCAAGTACTACTCGATCATCTACAAGGCCATCGAAGACATCGAGGCATCCCTCAAGGGCATGCTCAAGCCGGAATTCGAAGAGGTCGTTACCTCCCACTCCGAGATCCGCGAGATCTTCCGTTCCTCCAAGTTCGGCAACATCGCGGGTGTCATGGTGCAAGACGGCGAAGTCAAGCGCGGTACGAAGTGCCGTATTCTGCGCAACGGTATCGCAACCGTCAACGATCTCGAGATTTCCTCGCTGCGTCGTTTCAAGGACGACGTCACTTCCGTCAAGGAAGGTTACGAAGCGGGTATCAACCTCGGTTCGTTCAACGATATCGAGCTTGGCGATATTATCGAGACCTTCGAAATGCAGGAAATCGAACGTAAGTAGTCGATTGATTCGGACCAGCGATCGATAACAGGAAAGGAACGCCCACAGCTGACATACGGCTGCGGGCGTTCCGCGATACAACAAGAACTTATTTCAAAAACTAAGCTGATACATTCATCTGATTGAAGGACGATAATGGCAGGAACCAATCCTCGCGCCGCACGTATCGCGGCGTTGATCCAACGTGTGATCGCATCCTCCATGGAGGCGCAACTGCACGACAAGCGTCTCGCAAACGTGACCATCACCGAAGTGCGTGTGACCAACGATCTGCAGATTGCCAAGGTCTACTGGACCCAGCTTGGCCGTGAAGGCCATGAGCAGGGCGAGCGTCGCCGCGCACAGCAGGCGTTGAACCAAGCCAAGGGCCGTCTGCGTTCCCTCGTGGGTACTAAGGCCGGCCTGCGCCTGACTCCGCAGCTTGAATTCGTGTTTGACGAGGTGCCGGGCGAAGCACATGAGATCGAAGATATTCTTGCCATCGCGCGCAAGCGTGACGAAGAGCTCGCCAAGACCCGCGAAACCGCGCAGTATGCGGGCGAAGCCGATCCGTACAAGCATCCGGAAGAGGATGACAACGATGATTTCGACGATGACGACGTCGAAGTCGAAGATTGGGACGATGACGAAGAAGCCTGAACATTCCGGTCTGCTGGTCATCGACAAGCCGCAGGGCGTCACCAGCCATGACGTGGTCGCGGCCGTACGCGGCGCCCTGCATATGAAGCGAGTCGGACATGCGGGCACGCTCGATCCGATGGCTACCGGCGTGCTGGTGGTCGGATTCGGTAATGCCACACGACTGCTCAACTACATTGTCGACCATAACAAAACATACGAGGCCACCATTCGCCTCGGACAGCGCACCACCACGGACGATGCTGAAGGCGAGCTGCTGCCGGGGGAGCGGGCAGCGAGCTTTCCCTCGCGTCAAGCTGTGGAACAGCTGATCACAGAACGGTTCACCGGGCGCATCGAACAGGTACCGAACGTCTACTCCGCCATTAAGGTCAACGGCCAGCGCGCCTATGATCTAGCGCGCGAAGGCAAGGATGTGGAACTTAAGGCACGTCCTGTGACCATCGAAGAGTTCAACGTGCGGCAGGCGCGTTACGGCTACACGCATAGCAATCGTGCCGGCGCGGAACTTGTTGACGCAGTCGTAGCCGATACGGCAAGTGATGGATGGATTGCCAACATTGCACCGCGTGAAGACATGCAGCCCGTTATGGAACTCGACGTGACCGTGACCTGTTCCGCAGGCACCTACATTCGCGCGCTCGCGCGCGATCTGGGCGAGGAACTCGGGTTGGGAGGCCACCTGACGATGTTGCGGCGCACGCGCGTCGGTAGATTCTCGGTGAATATGCCCAACGTCATGAGCGCCCACGCTGAATCCAAAACATTCACCAATCGTGAAGGCATGGAAGTGACTCGCAATCGTGCGGTGCTTGACGATGCCGATCATGCGCTCGATCATGCGCTCGATCCCGTGGCCAGCGCCGCGGCTTCCATGAGTATGCTGGCCGTTAGCGAGCAGGAAGCGGCCGACTTGCGTTTCGGACGCAGAATCGCGCATGACGTACGTACGACCACGGCGGCGTACGTTGAGGAAACCAATGATTTGGTCGCTATCCTCGAACGTGCGAAACGCGGTGAGGCCAAACCGGTCGCGGTATTCAACTGAGCCATCCAATCAGACTACAGATACGAATTCATATACAAGAAGGACATGATGAAGACAATCACGCTCACGCCTGATGCCAGTGGCATGGTGGATTGGCCTACGCTGAGCAACGATAAGAAATCCGTGGTGACCATCGGTTCGTTCGATGGCATGCATCAGGGCCATCAGGCGTTGATTCGCCGCGTGGTGGAACTCGCCAAGAAGGAGCAGTCCTTCTCCGTGGTGGTGCTATTCGATCCGCGCCCTGCATTGGTACACGGTTACGCGGCGAAGAACGGCGGTCAGGAGCCGCCGGCCGACATAGTTGACACGCAAGCGCTCACCAGCATGCAGGAACGTCTTCGCGCCATCGACAAGCTGGGAGTGGATTACACGCTCATCGTGCACTACACACTGGCATTCGCAGCGAAATCATACCGATTCTTCCTCGGCCAGATGGTCGGCAAGCTGGGTATGCGCACTTTGGCGCTCGGCTCCGACGCGGCCATGGGGGCGAATCGCGCCGGAGATGTGAAAGCCATCGAGAATCTAGCGCTCGCTACTGGCGTGTTCCAGCTTGAAGTGGTTGATGATCGAGGTCCTGGAGAGACTCGAGTGCCAGCCAATGCCCAACCGGTTATGCCGACCGGCCACGGCGAGCCAACAGACCCGCTGGAAGGCGCTTCCAAGGCGGAACGCCGCGCATGGAGCAAGAAGAACCAAGCCAAGCCCGTGCGTGTGTGGAGTTCCACGAACGTGCGCTACCTGCTAGGCCAGGGACGCATCAAAGACGCCGACACGATTCTGGGGCATCCGCACGCCGTGGAAGGCATTGTGGTGCACGGCGAGGAACGTGGGCGCACCATTGGATTCCCGACGGCGAATTTGAGTGACAATGTGGCCGGTTATCTGCCGGTTGACGGCGTGTATGCGGGTTGGCTCGTTGACTTGGGGTCGAAAACTGCAGAGAGCGACCATGCGGAAGCAGCGTCCGATGGTATTTCGCAACAGTTTGACTCGTCTTCCGTTGACGCCCGCCTTGCCGATCATTCGCCGTATCGTTGGCCCGCTGCGATTTCCATCGGCACCAAGCCGACCTTCAACGAGGCGACCGGAATGAACGATCGCGTGGTCGAAGCTTACGCCATCACCGACGATTGGCTTGATTTGTACGATCATCAGGTGCGCGTGGAATTTACAGGATTCCTGCGTCCGCAAATCAAGTTCGATTCCGCACAGGATCTGATCGACGAGCTGAAGCGCAATGTCGAGGAAACCAAGCGAATTACTGCCTGATTCTAATCGCAATAATAATTACGATAATGACAGTGATTAATGAATGCTGATATTTTCGATAAAAACGTATCAGCATTCAAAAAAAGTGGGGCTCTTACGTAAGAATCTACGTAAGAGCCCCACTAGTATAGGTTAAAAAATAACATAATGTATATGCTTCGCGTGCATACATGCGAAAACGGTATGTAGGGTGTGTGCTACCGCAACATGGCGCCAAGCGCATCCTGCAATGTGTCGACCTGAACGATCGACAATCCGGGAATTGCGATTTCTCTACGTAATGTCGGCACTACAGCGGTGGTGAAGCCAAGACGGGCAGCCTCGCGCAACCGGTATTCCAGTCGCGGCACCGGACGCACCTGCCCGGTCAACGAAATCTCACCGATCGCACACGTGGTGCGGCCGATCGCCTTCGGCTTCGCGGCGCTCGCCAACGCGCCCACAATCGCCAGATCGCAGCCCGGCTCACGTGCCTGACCTCCGGCAATCGTGGAAATATAGAGATCGTTCGCCAGAAGATTGACGTTGCCATGCCTGTATAGCACCGCCACCAGCATGGCGATGCGGTTCGCATCCACGCCATTCGCCGCACGGCGAGGCGTCGGCAATACCGATTTGGTGACCAACGACTGCACTTCGATGGGCAGGCTGCGGTGGCCGTCCAACGTGAACGTCACGCACGTGCCCTCCACCGGAGCGGAACTGGCGGAATTGGATGATGAAAGAAAAAGCCCAGACGGGTCCGTCACCTCTTCGATGCCTTCGCCGCTCATATCGAAACAGCCGACCTCATCGGTGGGGCCGAAACGATTCTTCACCGCGCGCAGCATGCGAAGTGCGGTTTCAGCATCCCCTTCGAACTGGCAGACCACATCAACGAGATGCTCCAACGTGCGCGGACCGGCAATCGAGCCGTCTTTGGTGACATGACCGACCAGTAATACTGGAATATCAAGCGTTTTTGCGGTGTCGATCAGGGCGCTCGCCACTTCGCGCACCTGCGTCGACCCTCCGGAAATTCCGTCGACTTCCTGCGAGACGATGGTCTGCGCGGAATCGACGATGGCCAGCGCAGGCTTGCTTTGCTCGATCAGTCCGAGCACGGTCGACAGGTCGGTGGTGGCGGCCAGTAGCAGATTCGGCTCGACCGCGCCTATGCGTGATGCCCGCATACGCACCTGCGCCTGCGATTCCTCGCCGGAAATATACAGTACCGTGTTGCGTTCCGGTTGCGCCGCGCAAAGACGGGCCACGTTGCCGGCGGTTTCCAGCAGCAGTGTCGATTTGCCGATGCCCGGCTCGCCTGCGATGAGCGTTACGGAGCCGGGTACGATGCCGCCGCCGAGTATGCGGTTGAATTCCGTGAAACCCGTGCTGATTCTGGAAATGTTTTCCGTGCCGATTTCCGTGATGGGCTTCGCGGTGGAAGCGGGCACCGCATGCGATTGCGTGCGCGATGTGCGCCCGGGAGCCGCGGTGCGTTTCGAAGCGGCGGGACGGGGCTCATGAAATTCCTCGATGGTGCCCCACTGGCCGCATTCGGGGCATCGGCCCAGCCATTTCGGGCCGTTCCAGCCGCATTCGGAACATACAAATTGTGAGGACGTCTTTGCCATACCGCCGACAATACGGATATTTTGAGACAAGCGTTCGCCATTGACGCTGCTTTGGCTGCCGCCGGCATCGACACCACCGGCAAGGCCGGAACGGACGGCTATGCGTATGACAAAGCCAATCTGATGGGTTGGGTCGCGCGGAACCTGCTCGACTTCACCATGGACGCTTCGCCATCGTCGGCCTCGTCTGCCTGCTCCTCGCGGCCATGATGGGCACCATGCCCTTCATCCTCATGATCGTCCAGACCCATATGGCTCAAACCCTCACCAGACAGCATGACGACGCGGTCAGAAACGTCGTGCGGGAGGCAAGAACACGCATTCCGTCATATCCACTCATACCGGATTGGCCGACCGGCTTATGTTCGACAAACTCAACGGATTCGGTATGAAGGCCGAACGGGGAGACCTCTTCCATATTGACTTTGCGGGACAGACCATCACATACAAGGTTGTCTCCATCAACGTGGTCACGCCGGACGATTTCACCAGACTCAAGATCGAACCGGGCCGCGACATCGTGACTCTCCTTATCTGCACGCCATACGGCATCAACGACCACCGTCTCCTCGTCACCGGCGAACGCACCGCCATGCCGGAAACAATGGAAGAACAATGCGAGAGCGACGGTACGACTGTCTATCTCACGTTTTATGTCATCGCCTTTTGGATCATCGTTTTCGTTGTCGCGTCAGCCACACTTGTCCATGATGAACATGGGGGAGGAAGATGTCCGAAGGGTATATCCGTCCGCGACGTTCCGCAGCATTCGAATGGTTTGAAAACCCTGAAAGCCGAAAGCTAACTTGCCGTTTATGGAGCCGCAAGGGAAAAGCGGCAAATGAGGTGCGATGGCATTTTTAAGTCAAGAAGCAACGGATTTAAGTGTTGTTAACATATATTAACCAACACTTAAATCCGTGGTGGCATTGTTTCATGCATGACCATAAGACCGCCCATATTGTGAACGCCGGCAGGTATCCCAGCGTCTGCTTCCTATGATGTCTGTTGCAAACGGCACACAATGCCGGAAGTGAGACAACAGAAAAAATACGGAAATCACCGTGCGTGAAGGGCTATTCGACGACAAAAACGGGGATAACGGCAGATATTAACGACCGCGGTGATGGAGAACAAGATTATGACAGCCTCCATGGCACAGACGACGGCAGCTAGTCCGTCGCGTTCGAATATGAAATCACGGGTGCAGGCGACCGCGGGGGAGCAGACGGTCGACGCGATCGTTAAACGCGTGGACCGCACCAAGGAAACGAAGATGCTGCACCGTATCGTGGCGTTGGTCGCGGCAGGCATGCTGCTCGACGGCATCGACATCTATATGGCCAGTACCGTCGCGAGCAGTTCGCTGGCTTCGCATTGGTCCACTGTCCAACAGAACTCTTATTTCCTGTCCGCGGGCTTCGCTGGCCTGCTCGTCGGATCCCTTCTGGCCGGTTTCATCGGAGACCTGAAAGGCCGTCGTGTGGCCTACCAGTTGAACCTGCTGCTGTTCGGCGGATTCACACTTCTCGGTGCGTTCGCTCCGAATATGGCATTCCTGACCATCTGCCGTCTCGGTGCAGGTATCGGCCTGGGCGCGGAGATCGTCACCGGCTACGCGATGGTCAACGAGTTCGCCCCAGCGAAGACCCGCGGACGCCTGTGCGCCATCATTTCCTTGCTGGCCAACAGCGCCGCCCCGGTTACCATGCTCCTGTGCGCATGGATCATTCCAAGGTTCACCTGGCGTCCGATGTTCATGGCTATCGGCGTATTGGCCGGCATTATCTGGTATCTGCGCCGCGACATCCCGGAATCACCGCGTTGGCTTGCCGTTCACGGTCGCTACGACGAAGCCGATAAGATCGTGCGCAGACTCGAATCCAACGGTATCGACGAGACTCCAGTGGAGGAGTCCTCTAAGAACGCAAAGTTCCGTTCCGTCGGTCTGTGCTTGTTCGTGGCGCTGGTAGCGGTCGGTGCGACGAACGTATGCCAGTACACGTTCACATCCTGGGTGCCTACGTTGCTCGTGAAGAAAGGCATCAACCTGAGCGGCACATTGTGGATCAGCACGCTCATGTTGCTCGGCGCTCCGGTCGGCTGCGCGTTGAGCGCCTTCCTGCTTGACCGTCTCGGCCGCAAGAAGGTCATCGTGCCGGCATTCGTGGTCACCGCCATGTTCGGTCTGCTGTACGCCGCGCAGACCCAACAGGCATGGGCCATTGTTGTCGGCTTCATCCTGACGGTGTCCCTGTACGTCACGTTCTCCGCGGTCATCGCCGTCTATACGCCTGAACTGTTTCCCACCCAGGTGCGTTTCCGCTGCGTGGGCATCGCCAACGCGTTCGCGAAACTGCTGACGGTGCTGATGCCGATGATCGTCGGCTGGATGCTGACCGCCATGGGCTCCACATCCATCTTCATCGCGATCAGCGTCATCGCGGCCGTCGCCGCAATCGTCGTCGCGGTGTTCGGCACCGAGACCGGCGGCAAGTCCGTCGGCTGATATCGTCTATCCGTATGCGGGAAGGCCGTTCAATCACGAGCCGCATTGGCTGGTGGTTGAACGGCTTTTGCGTATACGACATCGTGGGGAGGTGCTGGTATTGGGCATGGATGGTCTGGTCGGTCAAGGCACTTGACTCAGCGGCGATAGGAATGCGTCGGCGTCATGAAATCGTCGATGATGTGTTTCCTGCAGGTTCCGTATCCTGGCCCGTCAATTTTCCGTCATTGTCGTGCGCGTCGGTCTCTTCGGACGTTATGTCGGTGTCCTGAATCGTGGTGGAACTGCTCACAGAATCATCAGACGTCAGGGATTCGTCCGTTTTTTATCGGCACCATGCGGATTAATGCTTTGGCGGCGGATATTCATGCCCTTTTCGGCCCAGAATCTTACGACCGCGTCAAAACCGGTATCATTGGAGACAATGATCACTTCGGATGAAGCTATGCCATGCAACATATAGCCGAGATAGATGGATAATTGGAAATCAAGGCCATTATGTCCTGTAACGCAGTGAACGAGCTCGATTTTGTCGCTGCTTTCCAAAAGCAGCGACAAAGTGGCATACGATATTGATGGGGAACGATCGGTGTAGAAAACGCAGAATCTGCTATCGGGCTCGTCCAGCAATGACAGCCACCGGTTCGCGACGTTCTCGCTGTCGATGAAAAAGAATCTCGATGGTTCCATATCAATATCCCGTCTCATTGTGCCACATCGTTATTGATGACTCAGTGCTGTTCCTCCTGCTTCTTTGCCCGTTCCAGCCATCGCGCTGCTGAACGTTCGATGCGCTTGCGACCGATCAGTTCCGGCGTCAGTCCAACATCACGAAAGATCTTTGTCAGCTTGTGGCACTTCGCATATTCTTAATGAAGTGGTCACGAAATTCGGTGGTGCAATAGATGCGTCCCGACTCGGTGACATTCTTAACCGCCGGTGACTTGTGCAGGACCTTGATGCTTCCTCGGATAATTCCCTGGGCATACCAACCTCGATTCGATAAGAGGGCATGAATCCTAACTCGTGAGCAATATACATCTTGAGTGTCGGTTTCGATTGTGATGAAGACCTATCCCGAGCGGCGGATTCGTCGATGCTGATGGGAGTCGGCTCATTCCGTAGGGGTGGTGTGTCGGAGTGGATGCCGACTTATTCCGGTCGGAAAGCGTCTACCGGAATTGAACGTGGCGTCACGGATTTCCCTATGACAGTAGGGAAAAATGTTGTTGATCCATTGAAGTGTTGTTCGGATTCCCGAGTTTGTGTTTGTGCAGCATCGCTCTCGCATGATGGCTGGACTGTGTTCATATGTTACTCGGTTGACATATCGGTGTAAGTGATCTACTATTGCCATTGTCAGAGAAGACAAGCCGCTGATTGGGATTGTGATGAGGGAAAGACTCCATACTGTTGACCGGTTGAAATACTGAGTGTATGGTGCTGCTGGATTTATGATTCCTGACCAGTGGTTCGCTCCGACGAGGGAGCGGGAATTCCATTAGGGTGGAAAGGTCGAACCGATATGAGAATGATACGGAAGATCGTTGGCGCGTTGGCCGCCTTGACCGTATGCGGATCATTGGCCGCCTGCGGTGCATCGAACGCCGACGGCAAGACGCTAAGCATCCTTGTCGAAGGCGGCAGCCCAGCCGAGACCGTGGCGAAGGACACCGCCGCCGGTTTCGAAAAACTGACCGGATACAACGTGAAGGTGGATACGGTTCCGTACTCCGGACTCTACGACAAGCTCAAGGCCGAAACGATGTCACGCCGCGGCGTGCATGATGTGGCATTCATCGACGTTGGATGGTTCCCAGCTCTGAAGAAGGGACTTCTCCCCGTGGAGGACGTCCTATCGCAGGGCGAACTGAATGATCTGATGCCTATGTTGCGTGATGGCGGCACATTCGACGGTCATCTGCTTGGCGTGCCCACCTGGACCAATTCCAAGGTCCTGCTCTACCGCAAAGATCTGTTTAGCGATCCGGCCAACAAGAAGGCGTTCAAGCAGAGGTACGGTTACGAGCTGACTGTTCCAAAGACTTGGGATCAATACCGCGACGTGGCGAAGTTCTTTACCCATGACGGCATGTATGGCACCGGCATGATCGGTGCCACCGGCTCCGATTCGGTAACCGGCTGGCTTGAATTCGCCACTCAGGCGGGCGCCGATGGCCTGGTCGTCGATAAAAACGGAAAGGTCGATTTGACGGACGGCTCCTACGCCAAGGCGCTCGAATACATGCGCGAATTGGTCAAGGATGGTTCCATTCCGGCGGATTATCTGTCGTTGGGAACCTCGGAGATCTCGAATCTCTTTAATCAGGGCAAACTCGCCATGCAACTGACCTGGAGCCATTTCTATAAGTCCTCTGCAAGCGAACTTGGCGAGGACAAGGTCGGAGCCGCTCCGATGATAGGGGGCTCCGCTGGCATTGGCGCCATTCCTGGACCATGGTACGAGTCGATCCTCTCGAATTCCAACAAACAGGAGATTGCCAAAGACTACCTCAAATACATGTACGGACAAAACGAACGGTACATGACATCGCTGGGTGTCGCCGCTCGCAGGTCGGTGTTCTCTAAGTACGAGAACAAGTCTGGATACGCGCATCTCAAGGCGTTGGAAGCCACCCTCGACTCACCGCAGACGCAGAACCGTCCGGCGATTAGAGCATGGACGGAAATCGAGACCGAAGTGCTTTCTCCGCTTGTGCAGAAGGTCCTGAAAAATGGCAACGCCGAAGCTGAACTCGCAAAGGCGCAGAAAAAAGTGGAAGGCATCCTGGGCTAAGACCCGGTGTGGAAAGCGAAAGACATCATGACAAACCAACACAATGACACCAAATCTCGCACGGGACGAATGATTAGTTCCACGTTCACTACCAGAACGCTGATTCTGTTCTTCTTGCCGTCGGGAATTTTCATGACAGCATTCCTGCTGTTCCCGCTGCTCAAACTCGTGTATGACAGTTTCTTCCGCTGTGGTGACAAATACGATCATCGCACGTTCGTTGGCCTGGGGAACTATATCCGCGCATTCACCTCGGATACATTCCTCGCCGATGCCGGCCATACTTTTGCGTACGTGCTCATCGCCTGTGTCCTGGAGACGGTGCTCGGATTGGTTCTTGCGGTCGTGCTGACGAACAAGTACCGCGGATTCAAAGCTATCCGCACGTTCATCCTCTCTCCGTTGATGATCGCACCGCTGGTCGCTGGCTTGGTATGGAAGTTCATGCTTAGCAGCCAGTTCGGCATTGTCAACGAACTGCTGACTCGAATCGGTGTCATTCATTCCATGGAAGACATCCTATGGCTGTCCGACTCGCATCTGTCACTGATTGCCTGCATTATCGCCGACGTATGGCTCACCACGCCGTTCATGATGCTGATGTTCCTCGCAGGCATCCAAGGCATCCCCAACGAGCTTTACGAATCCGCAATGGTCGAGGGCGCGAACAGATGGCAGATTATCGTCCATATCATTATTCCAGGCATTAAGACGGTCATTTTCAGCTCTTTGGTCATTCGTGTCATCGATGCGGCCCGTACTTTTGACATCATCTGGGCAATGACCCAGGGTGGTCCGGAAGGATCTTCCGAACTGCTCAGCATCCACATCTACAAAATGCTCCAACGTTACGGAGATGTCGGCTACGCCAGCGCGGTATCCGTCATCTTCATTATCGTACTGGTCGCCATCGCTCTCATAGCCCAGCATCGTATGAGCCACCCGTCAAAGAACAAGCATTGAAGCTAAGGAGAGATCATGTTTCATGAGAAGTTCGGAAGAAACGTCAGGGACAACGTCTGGATTATCGCAATGTATTTCATCGCGGCGATATTCCTGCTTGCGTTCGTATTCCCGTACCTGTACATGTTGTTCTCATCATTCAAACCATCAAAGGACGTCATTTCGGTCGATCCAACGTTTTTCCCGAAGACTTGGTCGATGGAGAACTACGCCAAATTATTCTCCACATCCGGCATTCCTCTGAATTTCACGAACAGCCTCATCGCGGCGCTGGCCAGCACGCTAATCTGCCTGGTTCTCGGCTCCTTGGCCTCCTACGCCATCTCCCGTACCGAAGCGGCGAAATTCAGCAACCTGCTGCTTATCTTGGTGCTCAGCCTGAAGATGATTCCGACCGCGTCCATCGTCACTCCGATCTACTCCATCGTTCAATCATTGGGCGTCTATGACATGTTGCCTACGCTGTGCATCGTTTATTCCGGAGTCAACATGCCGTTCGTGCTATGGATGATGATCAGCTTTTTCAAGGCTGTTCCTCAGGATCTTGACGAGGCCGCGGCCGTAGATGGGGCTGGTCCTTTCCGCTCGTTCTTCACGATCATCCTTCCAGTGGTCACGCCGAGCCTAATCTCCACAGGCATCTTCACGTTCTTGCTTTCTTGGAACGACTTCCTCATTGCCTTGCTGCTCACCAGCAGCGATGCGAAGACCGTGCCTGTCGCACTGTCGGAGTTCCTGACTTCCTACAGCCTCGATCTTGGCCCGATGACCGCTGCGGCAGTATGCTTCAGCCTGCCGGTGATCGTCATTTCCTTCATCCTGCAGCGCTATCTCGTCTCCGGCATGCTCGCCGGTGCGGTCAAGGGCTGATCCACGAATCCGAAATTGCACCCGGCGGAAACCGCCGTTATTTCAACAACAACGAAAGGAACATCATGACGTCGCAGAACTATTACGATGTGACCGATTGGCCGGAGGGCGATCCACGCGAGGACATCGGCCAGGTCATCAACTCGATCATCCGGGACATCAAAAAGCGTCAGACTGATTCCGACGCCACGACCGGTTTCGGCAAGCCCGGAGCCACGATCCACATCCCGTCCGGGGACTGGAGGCTCGCCACCCAGGTCCTCATTGACGTCAGCTACCTGCGCATCGAGGGGGACGGGCACGGGTTCGTGTCCTCCAGCATCCGCTACAACACGGACGAGGAGCGCTGGCCCGACCTGCACGAGATCTGGCCCGGAGGCAGCCGCGTCATGGTCGACCTGCCCGCCCGGCCAGACACGGACGGCAGGGCCGGGGCCGCGTTCCTTGTGGAAAGGGACGGCGACCCGCGCATCAGCTCGGTCGAGTTCTCCGGCTTCAACATCGACGGCCTGCACTTCGTGGACGGCGGCGGCACGGACTCCAATCCGGAGAACAGCTACGTCAACGGAAGGACCGGCGTCTACGTGGCCAGCCCGTGCGACTCGTTCCGGATCGAGGGCATGGGCATGGTCTACCTGGAGCACGGGCTCGTCGTGCGCGGCGCGGACGCGTTGAGCGTGCACGGCAATTTCATCGCGGAATGCGGCAGCTGCATCGAGCTGCGCGACTGGGGGCAGGCGTCCAAGGTCACGGACAACCTGCTCGGGGCGGGCTACAAAGGCCGTTCCATCTACGCCCAGCGTTTCGGCGGGCTGCTCGTGTCCGGCAACAACGTGTTCCCTCGCGGCGCCGAGAGCGTGCGTCTGGATGACTGCGCGCGCTGCACGGTGACGGGCAACCGCCTGCACTCGTTCTATCCGGGCATGCTCGACCTGCGTGGCCGGTGTGCGGAGAACCTCGTGGCCGCGAACCACCTGTACCGCGCGTGGGAGCCGTGGCCTCCGATGCAGATGCATGGCAACGGTCTGGACGACTCCTACGGGCTGCTGCGCGTCGAAGGCGCGCGCAACACGGTCGTGGCGAACCACGTGTCCGAGATCATCGACCCGGAGCATCTCGAACCGGCCGGCGCGGTCCCGGTGGCGATACGCGTCTCGGACGGTTCGGGCAACTACATCGCCGCGAACCATGTGGTCGCGATGACGGAATCCGCCGTGATCGGCGACGAGGCCGCGGACTCGTGCTTCGGAGCGCAGGTCGACGCGATGCTCGCGAACGAGCGCGCGGTGCCATTGGACATGATCGCCGTCAGGATCGACCCATCGTCCACCGGCAACATGGTCCTGGACACCGCGACCGACGCGCAGGCCGATCTGGACCGTTCTGTCAACGCGTTCCGGCCAATCCCCACCATCGGCGCATAGGTTCAGCAGTGCGGGATGTTCCAGAACGACGCATTCCCGAACATCCCGCACTGTCTTTTACATTCACAACGCGTTCCGTTCCCTTTTCATATTCGAAGAATCCGCCATGATGCCATTCAGTACGGGATTGGATCAGAAAAAGTTCCATTAAGATGGAACGTGTCTCCCCTTATTCGGCACAAAGGAGCTTCGAATTGGCAACGATAACAGATGTGGCCAGAGTGGCAGGGGTTTCGAAGAATACGGTCTCCCGCTATCTCAACAACCGAGGCTATATCTCGCAGAAAACACGAGACACAATCCAAGAGGCCATCGACTTGCTGCACTACCAGCCGAACCAGATTGCCCGTGGATTGTATACGGGTCACACCAATCTGGTCGGGCTTGTCATACCAGATGTCATCCAACCCTTTTTCGCGACTATGGCATTCCACATCGAAGAGGAACTTCATAAGCGTGGATACAAGATGATTCTTTGCGATACCGTATATTCGCAAGACAAGGAACGTGGCTATCTCGATATGCTTGAGGCGCATAAGGCTGATGGCATCATTATCGGCAGTCATTCAACCGACATCGATTATTCGAATATCAAGTCTCCAGTAGTAGCCTTGGACCGCAACCTGTCCGACACGATTCCAGTTGTGCATGCGGATCATGAACATGGCGGGCGTGCCGTGGCGCAGGCTTTCATCAACCACGGATGCCATAGCGTCGTGCAATTCATGGGATACTCGCTCGTCCGCACCCCATCGGCTCAACGACACCGCGTGTTCTCGGACCAACTTGCCCGTCATGCCATACCATGCGAGACGATAGAGCTCGATCACAATCAGTTTGAATTCGGCACCTATCTTGAAGTCGCCGATCGGCTACTCGACGAACATCCGAACGTTGACGGCGTTTTCGCGTCCGACCTGGTTGCTCTGGCTGTCCAACGACAGGCCTTGGCACGGGGTATTGCCGTTCCGGATGACCTGTTCATCTTCGGTTATGACGGGTCCTATGTCTATCAGACCTGTTGGCCTCCGCTGCCAACCATCATCCAGTCTTACGAAAAAATGGCGTCCACCATCGTCGAAGTGCTTATCCGACAGATTGAAGGAGAGCCATGCGCGACAATGGATTATTGCATTGACGTGACCGTTGCGTAGCCAGACAGTCTATCGGAATAGGGGGCAGACGTTTGTGGCATCACCCGGAACAGTGAACAGCCGGCAATTCTGACATAAGATACATTATCGGTCAAAACGGCGGACAATGTCAGTTTGAATTGGCCTTCCGCTATGCGTCTGCCTTTGTGCGAGCTGGTGATATCCCGCACCTTTTCCTGTTTTCTGAAGTTTCGGATGCTCGTCTTTTATCCGGTTCATGAGAAGGCGAGTTGTTTTCGGGACATCTATACGCTGGTGATGTCGTTGCGATGGACGATTTCAGTTCCTTCCACGCTACCGAAGAATCTGAGTTTGTCGATTTCGATGTAGTTATCGTATATGCGAAATAGTCCCCGTCGCATAATGTCCCTGTCATTCGAGTTAAATACTCCGGGTATTTCCGCCATTTTTTCAACTTTCATTATCTCAACCTGTTCATATCTGTATTTGCGAGTCCTATGAATTGCTCAATTCCACGTTTGATGATTATCTTGGACTCAACAGGATGGTGAATATGGCAGGACGAAACAACTGGACGCGTGAGCAAACCATGATGGCGTTCGCGTTGTACTGGATTTTGCCTTCTGGAAAATGGGGCCAACATAACTCAACCATCTAAAAACTGGTGAGCAGCATTCATTGTTCACCTTCGGCGGTGGTTCTCAAACTCGGCAATCTAGGAACAGAACAACCAAAGGACTGGCCAACCACAGCAAATTAGACCAGGCGATATGGGGCGAATATTCGAATCGCGGAGACGCCCTGATCTATGAGTCAACGTAGCTGCTCTCTTTGGCTTTGGACGATTCGCATAATCAGGATGACATGCATGATGATTCCGTAATCAAACAAATCGTTGCCACGCAAATTGGATATGATCGTCCGGTATTGGTCACACAACGAGTCAGCCAACAGTATTTCCGTAATACGCTTATCCATAACTACCATGATCGTTGCTGCGTCACAGGAATCGTAATCGACTCGTTGCTAAATCGCCAGCCACATCAAGCCTTGGAGAGACTCGTCTCCATCAGAAAAAGTGGCCGCATCGAACGGCCTATTGCTAAATGCTTTTCATGATCGGGCATTCGACCAAGGGTTGATTATGTTTGATAATGATTTCGTGATTCACGTCTTGTCCTACGTCAAACACAGAAATCAACAATGAATGGTTATACCGTTACGAGGGGCGACGCATAGTTCTACCAACCGTTTGCGCCCCTTCTCGTGAATTTCTTGAGCTTCATCGAAAACATGTTTTTCGGGACTAGTTGTCCTATACGAATCGACTTTTTCTCCATAGATCGTAGCCGGCTTGGCGATTGTTCTCCTTGCTGAAGCTCACGAATTATTCCATCGCATGTGACTGTATAAACATGCAAAGCCATTGCCTTAAGGATTTCATTGTCGATGAGTGCGTTGACGGGGCACTGGTGCGGGGGTGCTGATGCGGGGTGCTGCGCTATTGTGTCGTCCGGATTTGAGCGTCTTGCGGATGTGAAAGAATAACAGCCATGTCTAATACGCAAACTTCCTCTTCTCATGGCAAGCTGATTGTGGCTGTCGTTGCCGCCGCTTTGGTGGTTGTACTCGCTTTGGTATCCGCTTTTATTTGGCCCGGCTGGGCGTTGAACAAGGGTGACGGGGCGAGCTCTCAAGGCACCACTTCTCGGGGAGCGTCGCAGGATGCCTCCGAACCGACCACGCCGTCCATCGACGCGGTGGCTTTGCCGGATAATGCCAGCGAACTGCTGAAGGCCATGCCTGATTCCGTACTGAATTTCGCACGTACCAAGGCCGATGCCAGCACTTCCTGGAGCGGCGCGTCTCCGGTTGAGGAGTACACGCTGACGTATTCAACCGGCACGGACGGTCAGGAAGTCACTCTTGAAGTGGCGCAGTGGTCCCAAGACGAGGATGCGCAAAGCCAGTACGACAATCTGACCGGCGCCATGACCGGCAAGGAGCTGGGCAGCGGCAATGTGAAGGTTTCCGGCGAGGCTACCGGCTCCTACAGTGCCAAAACCGATCCGAACGATGAGACCAAGGCCATTGCCGTCTGGCGTAACGATACCGTGGTGTTCCAAGCCACTGGTGCCAAGGATTCGGTGCAGCGCTTCTACCAGCAGTTTCCGCTGTGACATTTGGTGGTCGGATACTAGACTCGCATGATGCACGCATAATTCTGTCGTGTCCTATGAGGATTGTGGTTGATCTGATTTTCCAATAAAGGGGTGCGTGCTTCCACCATGTGAATGCGGTTGTGCGCGTTCGTCCCCGAAGCAGTGTAGTATTGGGCAAGTTGCAAACTTTTACCCTTTGAGTTTAAGAACGGAGGCTGAGATGGGCTCGGTCATCAAGAAGCGCCGCAAGCGCATGAGCAAGAAGAAGCACCGCAAACTGCTTCGTAAGACTCGCCACCAGCGCAAGTAGTCTTCAGGCGCGGTTGAAGCGTCGCTTAAACAAAATCCCGCATATCTTTTCTGATATGCGGGATTTTTGCATATCTCAAGGAAATAAACGAAAATCACGAAAACGAAGTCACAGGCAAAATGCAACATCAAAGTCAATAAATGCAAATGAGGCTGTGCGTTCGATGTGAACGCACAGCCTCATAAGGGTTCGCGGAACTTCCTCTACTGCTCTAATCTCATTTGTTGGAGTTGGTGAGCACGCGCGGGCCGTTTGGATCGCCTACGATGACCTGATCCACCATGTGCAGGAACAGGCCGTGCTCCACCACGCCGACGGTGTTGATGAGGTCTTCGGCCAGAGCTTCCGGGTGTTCGATGCACTCGAGGTGCAGGTCGACCACATAGTTGTTTTCGTCGGTACGTACCGGATGACCTTCGGCGTCGAGGCGCAGCACCGGCTTGTAGCCGCGTGCTTCGAACTTCTTGACGACCTGGCCTGCGCCGAACGGAATCACCTCGACCGGCAGCGGGAACTTGCCAATGGTGTCGACGACCTTGGATTCGTCCACGATCCACACGATCTTGTTGGAGTTGGTGGCCACGATCTTCTCCCACAGCAGGGCAGCGCCGCCGCCCTTGATGCCGTTGAAGTTCTTATCGACCTCGTCGGCGCCGTCAATGGTCACGTCGATGTGATCAACGTCATCGATGTCGACGATCTTGATGCCGTAGCCTTCGGCTTGCTCCTGGGTGCGGCGAGAAGTGGTCACGCCGGTGAACTCCAGGCCTTCCTCCTGCACGCGGCGACCGAGCTCGTCGACCAGGAAACGCACGGTCGAGCCGGTGCCCAGACCTGCGATCATGCCGTTCTGAATCAGCTTGGCAGCTTCGATGCCGGCTGCTTTCTTCAATGCGTCCTGCTGTGCCTTGTCCATGATCCTCCTTCGATATGGGGTTAAGACCGTCTCCATATTATCGGATGTGTTGATTTTTGTACGTTTGTCGACATGTCTTGGCCGATGATGTGCAATCAATTGCTGGCAAATGTTTTCACGAGGTGTTTCACGCGCTTTTTTGGATGGGGATATGGGTTTCGGTGTGCGATTCCGCTAATTGTGTTTGACTGCGAACGGCGCGTCCTCCAATACCAGTGTGCCATCGCCCTGCACATACCCTTCCACCGCGATGTAGCCGCAAATACGGCGGAGTCCGCCGTCGAACGTCGGACTGGAATTTGGCGGGGGAGTGAAACGAATGGTGCCCGACACCGACAGTCCCGAAGGGCTTTTCCGGCGTGGTCGCTGGGATTGTTGCGGTTGTGTCGCCGATTGCGGTGCGTCTGTCAGCGATTCCTGTGTTTCTGGTGATTGCAGGGAGTCGGCGCTTTCATCGGACCGCGTCGCCGATTGCTCGGACTGTGTTGGCTGCAGCGTTCCGTCGGATGCGTTTTCCGCGTCTTCACGCGGGAAATAATCCGTTTTGATCAGCATTTCCGCATACGATTTGTGCGGTGCGGTGGTATCGGATTGCGTAGAGTCAGACGTCGCGGTATCTGATGGTGTGGAGTCGGATCCCGCCGTGGCAAGCACTGTGGTCGGTTCCGGCATTTCGTCGGATTCTGCCGGCATTCCGTTGGGAGGCAGCGGCAACGTCGCCTCGTCGGGCGCGGGGTAGCCTTCGGGCTCCACCAGCATGTCCGCTATGGAACGCGGCCGCGGTTCCGGATCGGACGCACCTATCAGATCGTCGGCCAGAGAGCCGCCGGCGGATTCGCCCTGCCCGCGTCCGATATGGTATTCATCCGAAGTGATCTTGCCGTCGAGCAGCATCTGGGCGTCGTCGGGAACATCGATGCCTTGTGAGTATTCGGAAGCCAGCAGCGACTGCCAACCCTCTAAAGGAAGATATCCTTCGCGAACCTTCGAACGGCAATCGCCAGCATAAGTGCGCGCAAGCTCATCCACCTTCTCATTGCCCGCGTTGCCGGCATGGCCCTTGACCCATACGAATTTCACCGATCCCGGACGTTTGGAAATCTCGGCGTCGATCGCGCGAATCAAATCCGCGTTCTTCACCGGCTTCTTCTGCGAGTTCTTCCAGCCGTTCTTCTTCCAGCCATGCACCCACGTGGTGGAACAGTTGATCGCATACTGCGAATCGGTTTCGATCACCAACGGTTCGGAACCGGGATGCGCGCGCAACGCCTCCAACACCGCGCACAGTTCACCGATCTGGTTGGTGCCGTTCGTTGCTCCACCGGCGTCGCAATCGCCCTCATGGTGGTGCCCCGGCTTGCCGCCCGTCGCGAGCTCGTGATCGGTCCAACCCCAACCCATCGGACCATTCGGATTGCCCAAAGCGGAACCGTCTGTAGAAACCGTAATCGTCATGCCTCTACCCTACGAAAGCCATGCGACTCGTTCCGCGTCCGTTCGCAAAGGGAAAGGGCATCCATGCGGGGTGCCAATCGTCCAGACGCAGCATGGCCGAAGCCTGGAACATGCCATCGCCATAATCGAATGTGGGCGTGCCATGGTTCCGTTCGGCCGTCCCCTGTACGGTTTCGTTTGCCTAGGCCGGTGCCGCCGTGCTTCGTCGAGATGGGGTCTTCGTCGCGTTTTTCCAATAGACGACAAAAGGTCCGCCCCATGTTACGGAACGGACCTTTTGCTTGCGTCATGGTCACATATCGACCGCGATTATTGTATGGCGATTAAGCCGAATGTTACTCGGCCAAGGCCTTGTCTACGACTTCGGTGGCCTCGGCGAGCACCTTGTCGAGGGCCTCCGGGGATTCGAAGGATTCGGCGTACACCTTGTAGATGTTTTCGGTGCCGGACGGGCGTGCCGCGAACCAGTTGTTTTCGGTGGTGACCTTCAGGCCGCCGATCTTGGCGTTGTTGCCCGGAGCTTCGGTGAGTTTGGCGGTGATGTCTTCGCCGGCCAGCGTGGTGGCAGCAACGTCGTCGCCGGAAAGCTTGGCGAACTTCTGCTTCTGCTCCAACGTGGTCGGGGTATCGATGCGCTTGTACCAGCTTTCGCCGAAGCGTTCCACCTGCTCCTGATGCAGCTGTGCCGGGTTCTTGCCGGTCTTGGCGGTGATTTCCGCAGCCAGCAGATCCGGAATCAGACCGTCCTTGTCGGTGGTCCACACGCGGCCGTCCTTGCGCAGGAAGCTCATGCCGGAGCTCTCTTCGCCACCGAAGGCGACTTCGCCCGTGAACAGCGGGTCGACGAACCACTTGAAGCCGACCGGAACCTCAACGAGCTTGGCGTCGATGGAAGCGGCCACGCGGTCGATCAGGGAGGAGGAGACCAGCGTCTTGCCGATGCCGGCGCCTTCCGGCCAGCCCGGGCGATTGCCGCCGAACAGATACTCCACGCACACGGCGATGTAGTGGTTCGGGTTCATGACGCCCCAGTTCGGGCATACGATGCCGTGGCGGTCGGCATCCGGATCAGTGCCGCCGACCAGGTCGTACTTGTCCCAAGCGCCGTTGTTAAGGGAATCGACCAGACCCTTCATGGCGTACGGGGAGCTCGGATCCATGCGGATCTTGCCGTCGTGGTCGATGGTCATGAAGCTCCAGGTCGGGTCGACCTGCGGGCGCACCACGTCGATGGTCAGGTTGAACTTCTCGTTCATCAGCGGCCAGTAGTTGACGGAAGCGCCGCCGAGCGGGTCGATGCCCAGACGCACGCCGGAGGAACGGATCACGTCGAAGTTGATGACGTTCTCCAGATCTGCGACGTAGTGCTCACGGAAGTCGAAGCGCTCGACCAGATCGGACTTGACGGCCTGCTCGAACGGAACACGCTTGATGTTCTTGAAATCGCCGAGCAGCTCGTTGGCACGGTCTGCGATGGCGTTGGTGACGTCAGCCGGAGCCGGACCGCCGGTGACCGGATCGTACTTGAAGCCGCCATCGGTCGGCGGGTTGTGCGACGGGGTCACGACGATGCCGTCGGCCAGGCCTTCGCCGGTGAAACGCTGCGTGCCGTCCGCTGCGCGGTTATGGGTCAGGATGGCCTGAGACACAACCGGAGTCGGAGTGAAGTCGTCTCGGGAGTCGATGCGCACGGTCACGCCATTGGCGACGAGCACTTCGATGGCGGTCTTCCAAGCCGGCTCGGACAGGGCGTGGGTGTCGCGGCCGATGTACAGCGGGCCGGTGACGCCAGCCTTCTTGCGGTATTCGGCGATGGCCTGCGTGATGGCCACGATGTGGGCCTCGTTGAACGAGGTCTTCAGGGACGAGCCACGATGTCCGGAGGTGCCGAAGGAGACACGCTGCTCGGGAACGTTGGGGTCGGGGACGACGTCATAGTACTTGCCGATGACCTCGTCGACATTAATCAGATCTGCTGGGGTGGCGGGCATTCCCGCATTGTTTGCAACCATAGCCACTATTCTGCCACGCTTTTACTGCGAATGTGCGTAATTGTCCCATTATGTGCGATGAATACGTTATCTGTTTATTGCATGTTTGGACGTAAATATAAGAATTTTCGCTAGTGATAGATTGTGTTCTCGGTTGATTTGCGCAATGTCAGATGATGGTGTATAGTTCTGTGCTATTCGACTGAAGCAGGGTTGCTAGTCAACATAATGACGCAAGACCTGAGATGTGGCTTAACCATAGCCATATCTCAGGTCTTTTTTTGTTGCCCGAAGCAGTGTTGCTTGGATCGAATCGGTTGTAAGGGAAAGAAAGGAAAACAGGATGGCTGGCTCACTTGCATCGCAGATCATCACTGCAATCGGTGGTCCTGAAAACGTTCGCAGCCTGACGCATTGCGCCACTCGACTGCGCTTTGAATTGGTTGACGCATCCAAGGTCGATCAGAACGGTCTCGAGCACATGCAAGGCGTGCTCGGTGCGGTGCCGCAGAGCGGTGACCGTTACCAGATCGTCATCGGCGGTGGCGTTGCAACCGTGTACGAAAACATCATGCATCTGCCCGAAATGGCCGGTGCCGGCGGTGCTTCCGCATCCGGCGATGGTCAGAAGAGCAACGCCGACGTCAAGGCCGAAGCTCGTTCCAAGGCCCGCGGCAAGGTGGCCTGGCTGGACTCCTTCTTCGAGTATCTCGCCGATTCTTTCCGCCCGATTCTGGGCGTGCTGCTCGGCGCTTCCATCATCATCGCGCTGGTTAACCTGCTTATTTCGTTGAACGTCATTCCGAATGACGAGGCCTCCGCGGGCTGGGTGTTCGTGAAGGCCATCTGGAAGGGTGTATTCTACTTCCTGCCGATCATGGTCGCCTACAACGCGGCCAAGAAGCTGAAGGTCGACCCATGGCTGGGCGGTGCCATCATGGCCATCCTCATGACCCCGCAGTTCACCGGCTTGATGGACGCCAAAACCACCACGTGCGTGGAGAACGCCGCTCTGGGCACCAAGTCTTGCACGGCCAACATATTCGGTCTGCCGATGGCGTTGAGCGACTATTCCGGCAACGTGTTCGTGCCGTTGCTCATGGCCGCCGTACTTGCTCTCGTCTACCACGGACTGAAGAGGATCATCCCAGAAAGCGTCCAGCTGGTCTTCGTGCCGTTCTTCTGCATGATCATCGTTGGCGTGCTGACCGCCTTCATCATCGGTCCGATCGGTGTATGGGTCGGCAACGGCCTCGGCGTCGGGTTGGCCTGGATGAACACCCATGCCCCGTTCATCTTCGCCATCATCATCCCGATGCTGTACCCGTTCCTCGTGCCGCTCGGTTTGCACTGGCCGCTCAACGCACTGATGCTCATGAACATCCAGACTCTCGGTTACGACTTTATCCAGGGACCGATGGGCGTGTGGAACTTCGCCTGCTTCGGTGCTACCGCTGGTGTGCTCTTCCTTGCTGTGCGTGACAAGGACAAGGACATGCGCCAGACCGCTCTGGGTGCACTTGCGGCCGGCTTGCTCGGTGGCGTTTCCGAACCTTCCCTGTACGGTATCCACCTGCGTTACAAGCTCATCTACAAGCGCATGCTGGTGGGCTGCGGTCTCGGTGGCGTCGTCATCGCCGTCCTTGGTTGGCTCTTCCCGTCCGTCACCGCCGCCGGACAGACCGTGCACGGCGTGACCACCACCGCTTTCGCATTCACCTCGCTGCTGACCATTCCGGTCTTCAATCAGATGTGGGTGTATGCAGTGTCCATCGCCGTGTCCTTCCTCACCACCTTCCTTCTGATCATCACTTTCGATTACCGCACTCCGGAACAGAAGGCTGAAGTGCTGGCCCGTGCGGCCGCCGATCAGAAGGCCGCTGCCTCGTCGGTCGAAGCCAAGGGAGCCGCTCCGGCTGCTGCCACCGCAGCTGCCACTGCAGCTGCCACTGCTGTCGCCACCAAGCCCGAAGCTCCGGCTGCTGCCGCCACCACCGTGGTGAATGCGCCGGTCGCCGGTCATGTGATCTCCTTGGACGAAACCGGCGATCCGGTGTTCGCATCCCGCGCGCTCGGCGAGGGCGTCGGCATCCAGCCGGCCGATAGCGAAGTCGTGGCCCCGGTAACCGGCGTGCTGCAGACCGTCGCCGAAACCGGTCACGCATTCGGCATCAAAACCGATGATGGCGTGGAGGTGCTTGTGCACGTCGGCATCGACACGGTGAAGATGAACGGCGAAGGCTTCGATGTGAAGGTCAAGGCCAACGAACATGTGAACGCGGGGGACACCCTCGTTGTCGTCGACTTTGATAAGGTTAAGGAAGCTGGATACAGCACCACCACGTTGATGACGGTGCTGAACACAGTGGCCTTCGCGTCTGTCGCGCCAAAGACTGGCGTCGATGTCAAGGCCGGTGAGTCGGTGATCGACATTCAGCACTGACCAATCGCATAGTCGGAAGGGGCCGACGTGGACGTTCTTCGCGTATTCAACAATAATGTCGTACTGGCAAAAGACGGCAATAGTGAGGTGATTCTCACCGGTCGAGGCATAGGCTTCCAAGCCAAGCCTGGACAGCATGTTGACGACGCGAAGATCGTCCGTCGGTTCGTTCCCGCAGATGGCAAGGATCCCGACCATATGGCCCAACAGGTGGCCGGGATCCCACCCGAAATCATTCGTCTCGTTACGGACGCCATGAACCGCGCAGGTCTGAAGGAACAGGCCGACCGGCAGCCTGCGTTGGTGCTGGCGTTATCCGACCATATTTGCGGTGCGATTCGCCGATCGCAAAACAAACAGACCATCGAATATCCACTGGAAGCCGAAGTGCGTTCGCTCTACGCGAGCGAATATGCCAAAGGCAAAGCTCTGGTCGATGCGATGAACACGTATCTGGGCGGCGCCCTGCCGGACTGCGAAGCCGTGGCTTTGGCCCTGCACTTGGTCAATGCGGGCTTCTCCACCGGCGATCTTTCCGCCACATACACCATGACCGGCATCATCCAGCAAATACTGACGGTCATCGAAGGCTATTACGGCATCAACCTTGACCAGAACAGCGTCAATGTGGCGCGTTTCATCACGCATCTGCGCTATCTTTTCGTGCGCATCCACCAACATGAACAGCTTGATGACGAGCCTGAACCAATCGTGGAATCCATCAAAACCTCGTATCCAAAAGCATCGGATTGCGCAAACAGACTCGCGATCATCATCAAAATGCGATTGGATGCAAGTCTTTCGCAAGCGGAAATCGCCTATCTTACCTTGCATGTCGCACGAGTGACTTCTCATGCAGCGGAATCGCATGAGAATAACAATATCGATGCATAATCTGCATAAAATGCATAATCGTCGTAATAAATAATTATCGATAATTACGATTAATAGTTACTGATTTACATTGGCAGTATTGGCGTCGGTCGCTTCCGGCACACGCACGCACAACGACTTACGCTCCACGCTGAAACGAATATGCTGCGTTGCGGGAAGCATATCACCGTCAACCTGCGCCAAAACAGGCTTCTCCAACTTGATTTCCGCACTGACGCCCTGAATCTGGTCAACCGTGGAATTCGTGGAGAGCGGACTCTGCTGTGCCTTGCCCGTGATGGTCTGATGCAGCACATCGCCAAACAGATTCGCCCAACCGATCAAACCGCCGGACGTGTCAATAATCTCATAATCGAGGATGCCATCATCGTATACGGCATCGGGCATGAGCGAAAATACCGGAATCTGGCCGCAATTGCCGGCCATGAACGTGCGGAACGTCAGTCCGTGCGTGGTGTGCGTGCTACCATCCGCGCTGGTAATGGTCACGTCGCCCTTATATTTCGGGGCGAACAGGTTCTTCACGCCCGACACGAAATAGGCGAGCCAGCTGATGTTCTTCTTCAACTCAGGATCGGTGTCGTCGATCATCACCGCATCGAAGCCGATACCTGCGATAATAAGGAACGCATGGCCATGATCGGCGGTTTCATCATCGAGCAACGTCAAACGGCCGACATCCACCAAACGCGAGCCGTGAGACGTGGCGACGGTCAATGCCGCATCGATATCATCCACGGGAATGCCCATATTACGGGCAAACAGATTGCCGGTGCCAATAGGGATGATACCTAGCGCGTGACCGGTTCCCGAAAGCGCGCTCGCCACCGTGCGCACCGTGCCGTCCCCGCCGACCGCGACCACCACATCGGCGCCATGCTCCAACGCCTCCAACGCACAGGCGCGACCATCCTTATCAAGCTGTGTTTCGATATATTCGATCTGCGTAAGATGCTTCGCCTCGCAGAACTCCTGAATATGCTGCTTGCGCTGTTCCGCCTGGGGCTTCGACGGATTGATCACGAACGCATAGTGCACCTGATCGTCGTCGCGTTTGTCGAGCTGCTCGGCAAACCTACGGTGCTTATATGCACGCACCGCGAAAAAGGCGGCTGCGCACACCGCTGCTACCGCAAGGACGACAATCACAATGATAACTGGCATAGGCATGTCACCTATTTTTCACGTAAGACGTGAAAAAAGCGAATCAAGCACGATTTATTCGACGATTCCTGCACGTTGTATACAAAAATGAGAGGCTTGCGGCGAGTGTCGGCTTTCGGCACTAGTCTAGGAGACATGCTTGATATCCAATTCATTCGTGAACATGCTGACGTTGTTAAGGAATCCCAGCGCAAGCGTGGCGAATCGGTCGAACTGGTCGACGAGGTGCTGCGCTCCGACGAGGTTCGTCGTTCCTCTCTGAAGGAATTTGAGGCTGCACGTGCGCAGCAGAAAGAAATCGGCAAGAAGGTCGCTGCGGCTCAGGCTGACGAAAAGGCCAAGCTGATTGCCGAAACCAAGGAACTCTCCCAGAAGGTTTCCGAATACAAGGCCGCAGCGGACGCCGCAGCCGAAGAGTACACCACCGCCATGTGGAAGCTTTCCAACGTGGTTGAGCCGGAAGCTCCGGAAGGCGGCGAAGACGATTACGTGGTGGTCAAGAAGGTTGGCCAGATTCGCGATTTCGCAGCTGAAGGCTTCGAACCGAAGGACCACCTGACCCTCGGTCGTGGTGTTGCCGGCATTGATATGGAGCGTGGCGTGAAGGTCGGCGGCTCCCGCTTCTACTTCCTGCGCGGCCAGGTGGCCCGCATGCAGATAGCCATGCTTACCATGGCTGTGGACCAGGCTCAAGAGCACGGCTTCACGCTGGCCATCACCCCGACGTTGGTGCGTCCGGAAGTGATGCGCGGCACCGGCTTCCTCAACTCCCACGCCGACGAAATCTACCGTCTACGCGAACCTGACGAGCAGTACTTGGTCGGTACCTCCGAAGTGGCGCTGGCCGGTATGCACGAGAACGAGATTCTCGACCTGTCCGACGGTCCGCTGCGCTACTGCGGCTGGAGCTCCTGCTATCGCCGCGAAGCAGGTGCTGCTGGCAAGGATACTTCCGGCATCATCCGCGTGCACCAGTTCGACAAGGTGGAGATGTTTGTCTACACCAAGCAGGAGGACTCCTACAAGGAGCATGAGCACCTGCTGGCCATGGAGCAGGAGATGCTCGGCAAGGTTGAGGTGCCGTACCGCATCATCGATACCGCTGCCGGCGATCTGGGCTCTTCTGCAGCACGTAAATTCGATTGCGAAGCTTGGGTTCCGACCCAGGGTCGCTACCGCGAGCTGACCTCCACCTCCAACTGCACCGAATACCAGGCTCGTCGCCTGAACATTCGCGAACGTATGGAAGATGGCGGAACCCGCGCCGTTTCCACGCTGAACGGTACGCTGGCCACCACTCGTTGGCTGGTCGCCATTCTCGAGAACCACCAGCAGAAGGACGGATCCATCGTCATTCCGCAGGCCATGCGTGCCTACATGGGTGGCAAGGAGGTCATCGAGCCGACCAAGTGGGAAGCCTGATTCCACAACTTCCTTGCACTGTGATATATTGACATCTTGTGTGTTGGCAGTGATGTCGACACACAAAGGGTAGGTGTCTGAGCGGTCTAAAGAGACGGTCTTGAAAACCGTTGAGGTGCAAGCCTCCGCGAGTTCGAATCTCGCCTTACCCGCCTACAAGGCTTACTGAGAGCGTCCTAAACTCCCGGTAAGTCTTTTTTATTGCTGCAATCCGGACAAACTCCGCCCAGGTTCGGTTCAGCACCGTCTAAGTCCCAATTCTTCCAGTCACTGGAACAATCTCCCCGCTAGGGAGCGCGTGAGAGTCCGTATTCTTCTAGTCACTGGAACAATCTCCCCGCTGGCGGGTCTGTGAGCGTCCAGATCCTTCCAGTGGCTGGGGGATTTTTCCCATTGAGGGGTTCGTGGGCATCTGTTTTTATCCAGTGGGTGGAAGATTTGGGTCGCTGGGATGGTCTGTAGCGGGGCGATTCTTCCAGTTGCTGGAGGTTTTTCCCCGTTGGGGAGCTGGTATGCGTCCATTTTCTTCCAGTGACTGGAAGGATTGGGGAGGGATTGTGATGTTGTTCGGTGTACGATCAGGCTGAGTTGTGAGAAAGGCTACTGCGACTATGCGTGAGAATGGGATGCAAATGAAAGACCGGGCGATGGGAGCTATGGCTGGGCTTGCGTTGGGCGATGCGTTGGGAATGCCTACGCAAAGCATGTCGGACGAGCAGATTCGCCAGTATTACGACGGTCCGATTACGAAACTGATGAATGCCGTGCCGCAGCAGCCAATCGCACCGAATATGAAAGCTGGTGCCGTCACCGACGATACAGAACAGGCTTTCGTACTCGCACAGCGACTTATCGACGATAACGGCTGCATTGATAACACCCGATATGCCCACGATCTGTTGCAATGGGAAGCTGCGATGAAGGCTAAGGGATCGCTTGACCTGCTGGGACCTTCCACCAAAGCAGCACTGCAAAAACTGACCGAAGGCGTAAGTTTGGAAGAAACCGGCCGATTCGGCACCACCAACGGCGGTGCAATGCGTGCCACGCCGGTGGGCATCGCATTCCGTCCAGGCCAAGCGCTCGCCGACGCCGCCTGGCAATCCTGTGTGGTGACGCATAACACGGTGCAGGGCATTGAAGCGACCACTTTGGTGGCTGCGGCGGTGAGCTTTGCTATTGAAGGAGAACGTGACTTTCTGCACCTCGCGGTGGAATTCGTGCAGAAGCTTCCGCAGCGTGGCAATTGGTCGGCAAAGGCTTCGGTGCTTGCGCGCGTGCAATATTTCATGAATTGGGCCGAAACTGGTGGATGCAGACTCAATGACGACGAATTCGCTGCTGTGCTGCAACGGGATTGCGGTACTAGCGTGGAGTCGAATGAGTCCGTGGCCGCCGCTTTCGCCATTGCGGCGCGCTTTTTTGACGATCCCACGCATGCTTTGTGTTTCGCGGCTTCTATCGGTGGCGATACTGACACCATTGCGGCTATTGCGGGCGCGATGCTGGGGGCGTGGCATGGTATGCAAGGTTTCGACAAAACCATGCTTGATCAGGTGCTTTCACAACTTGCTGAAGATAATCACCTTGATTTGGTCGGCACTGTTACGTCATTAAGCGCGTTACGCGATGATAGTGCGCTTAATGATGCAAATATCGTTTGATCTGCAGGAGCCATGGTTGGCGAAACTATGACGAAAGCGCGAAAGGCATTGCAATGACTGGAAAAGTTATTTCTCTTGGGCAGGTTATTGTCGATCTGACCATGAATGTGGACGCGGTGCCGCGTGCAGGTGAAGATGTGTTCGCCGGCAATGTGCAAACGCAGGTTGGTGCCAGCTTCAACACGTTGTATGCCGTTCGCCGCATGGGCGTTAAGGCGTCTCATGCTGGTGTGATTGGTACGGGGCCGTGGGCTTCGCAGATTCTGCAAACGTTGGAGAATCAGGGAATTCAGCATATTGGCAAGCGGGATGCCGTGCGCGATTCGGGATTTTGCGTGGCGTTGACCGACGCGAATGCTGAACGGACGTTCATTTCGACGAGAGGCGCGGAAGCATACGGCAGTGTCGATGCGTTCGATTCTGTGAATCCAGAAAAACAGGATGTCGTGCATGTGAGCGGATACACGTTGGTGCATCACACGGCGGACGCACTGCTTGCTTTTGCGAAGAGAACGACTGAACATCGCGAGTTCACTGCAGTATTCGATCCTTCTCCGATGATCGCGACAGTTGATGATGACGTTTTCCGTGTGATGCTCGCATATCGTCCGATATGGTCGTGCAATGAACGCGAGGCAACGTTGATTGCGCAACGTTTGGCGGCGCTCGATAATGGCAATTCTTGCGATTGCAAAGTTTCGCAGGATATTCTGCAAGCGATTGAGAACGCGAATGTCGATGAAGAGACGGTTGCGTGGCTGTGCAATCGATTGCAATCTCCTGTAATCGTTCGCGTGGGCGCGGATGGTGCGTGGTTGGCGATTCCCGGTGACGAAGCGCTGCGAATTCCAGGTTTTCCAATGAAAGCGGTGGATACCAATGGTGCCGGTGATTGTCACGCAGGTGTGTTGTGCGCCCTGCTGTGCGAAGGCGTGCCGTTGGAGGATGCTGTACGTTGCGCCAATGCCGCTTCGGCGTTGGCTGTAACACGGCGAGGGCCGGCTACTTGCCCTGATCGAAAGGAGGTTGAGCGGCTCCTGGTACGGGCGTTCTAAGACTTATGGTACAAATAACCATAAGTGGCTATATCATGTGCGCGATTGCGTTGATGCGGCGTGCATATAGCCTGTCTGCAGTGTCGTGCGGCAGATTCAAGGAGATTGGATTCGTATGAGCAATGAGAAAGGGACCCTCTCCATCGAGGAGCAGGGCATCGACACCATTTCTGAAGAGGAGCGTAAAGGCACGCCGGCCAGCCTGTTCTGGCCTTGGTTCGCTGCCAATGTTTCCATGTTCGCCATGTCGTACGGTGCGTGGGCGCTTGGTTTTGGCATTTCGTTCTGGCAGGCTACCGCCATGACCATTATTGGCGTGGTCGTCTCGTTCCTGCTGGTCGGCATCATTTCCATCGCGGGCAAACGCGGCAATGCGCCCACCATGGTGCTCACCCGCGCCACGTTCGGTGTGGAAGGTGCCAAAGTACCAGCGGCGCTGAGCTGGATCGCTACATTAGGCTGGGAGATTTCACTGACCACCACCGCTGTGCTGGCATTATCAAGCACCATCGAAAAACTCGGTTGGGGCTCTGGTGCCGCGCCCAAGATCATCTCCACCATTGTGGTGGTCGGCCTTGTAGTGGTCGCAGGTATTTTCGGATACGACCTGATTATGCGCTGCCAGCAGGTCATCACCATCGTGACCGGTGTGATCACCGTCGGTTTCTTTATTCTCGGCTGGGGACATATCGACTTTTCCGCCATTAACTCGGTTCCGGCGGGATCATTGCCGGCCATGCTCGGCTGCTGCTTCTTCGTGATGACCGGCTTTGGCTTGGGCTGGGTAAACATCGCTGCCGATTACTCGCGCTATCTGCCGCGCAAATCCTCCAATGGCGGCATTGTGTTCTGGACCACATTCGGTGCGTCCATTGCCAATGTGTTCCTGATTTTCTACGGTCTGCTACTCGCGGTTTCCAATGCCGACATGGCTGAAAACGTTGGGAATGATCCGATTGGAGCCATGGCTTCCATTCTGCCGACCTGGTACTTGATTCCGTACACCATCGTGGCCGTGCTCGGTTTGATGTCCGGCTCCATTATGGACAATTATTCCAACGGGCTTGCGCTGCTGTCGTTCGGTGTGAAGTTGCCGCGTACCGTGGCTGCCGCGCTCACCGCCGCTTTGACTGTGCTTGGTGTGGTCTACGTGACTTTCTTCTCTGACACGTTCATTGGCCCGTTCCAAGGCTTTCTGACCACGCTCGGTGTGCCGATGGCCGTATGGGCTGGCATGTTCGTGGCCGATGTGATCATTCGCAAGAAGGATTACAGCACTGCTGATTTGTATGATCCGAAGGGTCGTTACGGTGCGTGGAACGGTAAGTCTTTCGCCATTCTCGTCGTCGGTACCGTGCTTGGTTGGGGATTGGTGGTCAACACTGCCGCCAGCTGGCTGAACTGGCAGGGTTATCTGCTGTTCCTTATCGGTGGCAAAGAAGGTAGTTGGGCTGCCGCCAATCTTGGTGTGATTGTTGCGCTGATTATTGGTCTTGCGGGATCGTTGATGTTCCAGCGCGGCGATATTGCCAAGCAGGAAGCTGATCTGCCGGTTTCGGAAGCATGAGTTGATTGTTGCGATAATACAAGGAAAGGAAAAGTCATGATTGCGGAAGATGAATGGCTGGTAGTTATCGACAGGCAGCGCGTTTTTGCGGAAAGTGAATGGTCCGCATGGGCTTGCCCGGACGGCTCCTATCACACTACTGATGAAGCGTTCGCACGATTGGCTAGGGCGTTCGGCGATCGTGTGGTCTACACGCGATATGTTGCGCCTGAGCCGCCGCAAAACGCTTGGGTTGATTATTTCAAGAATTGGCCGCAGTTTTTGGTTGCTCCTGACGATCCGATGTACGATCTCACCGCGGATACCGCGGAATTGGCGCAAGGCCATGCCGTGGTCAGTTGCGACACTTTCGGCAAGTGGGGAAGCGTGCTGAGCGAAGCCATTAAAGGTGCTAAAAAGATCACGGTATGTGGTGTCGCCACCGATTGCTGTGTGCTTACCACTGTGCTCGCCGCGGCTGACAATGGTGTAGCGGTGCGCGTTGCTGCTGACGCTTGTGCAGGCAGTTCGTCAGAAAACCATCGGATGGCATTGAACACCATGGCATTGTTCACGCCGCTGGTCACCATCACTGATACTGATTCCATCGTAGGATAGGTAAGGACTTTGATTCTGCGGGGTTTGTTGAGTTCTGCTCATCAAACCCCGCTTTTTTGTATGTCGTGCATATTGCGCCAAAACTTGGATGATGCTCGGCTGGCATCGGTAATGAGCCATTAATCTTGCGGTGCGCTTTTGTAACTGCGTCGTAACAGTGCGGTGGTGATTGTAACGGACGATTCCGGCACAATCGTGGGTATCGACAGTTTCGTGAAGAGGTTTTACTGACGGACATGTCTCTCACAGGAAAAATCCCATGTATGAATCGAGGCCACCATGGCACAGCAGATCACTAGCTTGCTTGACGATCCTACGCAAGCGGTCAGTCTAGACACTTTCAGTGGGCTCACCAAAGGATGCCCCGCACCATTCTGGCTTTTCCAAGGCGTTTGCGCGGCTTGGGGCATCGACCACCAGCGGGCGCAACTCAACCTCATCACCGTATCCGAGAACGCGACGTTCCTGCTGTTGCTGGACGGCGAGCCCCAAGGCGTGGTACGTGTCTCGCAGCCGGGCTACGTGGGAGGTCCCGAGGCGGTGGCGTCGGAAATCAGCTGGTTGAATGCGTTGCATGATATCGAAGGTATCAGCCTGATCAATCCGGTTCCCACCATCCGTGGCACGTTCGTAACGAAAATCACCGATCTGAACGGTGTCGGCTGGACGGTGATCTCCACGAAATATGTGGAAGGAACCGTGCTGGAAGATCTTGAGAATCCTGCACCGTATTACGAGACGATCGGTGAATGGGCTGCGAAATTCCATGAGCAGTCGCGCACGTGGAGCAAACCGTACGGCTTCACCCGCTTCAATTGGGATCTTTCGAACATGGTCGGTCCGGCCCCACGTTGGGGACGTTGGGAAAACGCCAATCTCACCGACGAAGAGAAGCAGCTGTGCGACACCGCGCTGTGGAAGGCCATGGACGTGGTGATGAAAGTGCCGAGAACCAACGAAGCTTGGGGGCTTATCCATGCCGACCTGCGCCCGTCGAACGTGATTCGCGGCAATGACGGGAGACTGACCGTCATCGATTTCGACGATGCCGGATACAGCTGGTATCTCTACGATTACGCTTCATCGCTGAGTTTCATCGAGCATGAACCGTATGCCCCCGATCTTGCCAAGGCGTGGGCCAAGGGATACCAGCGCGTCGCAGGTTCGTTCACGGATGAGGAACTGCGTATCATGTCCGCGCTTTCCATGATCCGACGCATGCAGATGCTCGGCTGGACCACCAGCCACCGTGAGGATGCCCTGCCCGACGGTCTCGCTGCACAGCAGGCTCCCGGCAGCGTGATGTGCGCAAAAAACTATCTTGAGGATCCGCTCTGGCTGCTGCATTAGGCAAGTTGCACGAAACAAGCGTAATTACGCAGAAACCAAAAATCCAAGAAATCCAATCGTAAGCACGTAAAAATACGCAATTACGAAAATCTCAATTTTTATAACTTAACAACATCTGACCGCAACCAACCAAACGAGGAATCAATGGCATAACTCGCCGAACAATAAGAGAGGAAGGCGATTACAATGACTGCGTCAACTGTTTCGGGACGATCGATAGGCGGCGTGACCTACGTTGAAACCGACAAGGACTATTTCGCAAAACGACAGCTTAAGCGAACCGCGGGAGCGTTCGGTCTATGGGCCATCGGCATTTCCGCGGTGATCTCCGGCGACTTCTCCGGCTGGAACGGAGGCATCGCCCAAGCCGGATGGGGTGGCATGCTGGTGGCCGCCATCGTGGTGTACCTCATGTACGTGCTTATGCTCAACTCCATCAGCGAAATGGCGTCGGCCATGCCGCACACGGGTGGCGCGTATTCCTTCGCGCGTGCCGCCATGGGTCCGTGGGGCGGCTTCTTCACCGGCCTTGCGGAAACCATCGAGTATGTGATGACCGCAGCCACCATCGTCTACTTCTCGTCGGCATACGCTGATGCGATCCTGTCGAACCTGACCGGATATTCGCTTGACGATCATGGCTTGGCTTGGGTTTGGTGGCTTGCCTTGTATGCGATTTTCGTAGTGGTCAATTGGTTGGGCGCCGAAACGTCATTCCGTTTCGCCGAAGTCGTGTCGATCGCCGCGCTCGCCATCGTCGCACTGTTCGGTATCGGCGCTTTCGCCACTGGTAAGGCCGATTTCTCCACGCTGCTCAATATCACGCCTACCGAAGGCAACTCCGCGTTCCTGCCGTTCGGCCCAGGTGCCATCTTCTACGCCATGCCGTTCGCCATGTGGTTGTTCCTTGGTATTGAGCAGCTGCCTCTGGCTGCAGAGGAAGTGCGTGAGCCGGAAAAGAACATTCCGAAGTCGTCCCGCCTGTGCATTTTCACGCTGGGATTGTCCGCGCTGATCATCGTGTTCCTGAACCCGGCTGTGGTCGGTTCCGAAGCGCTCGCTGGTTCCGATGAGCCGTTGCTGGACGGCTATCGTGCGATTCTGCCGGGCAATCTCGCCGCGGTGCTGTCCGCATTCGCGTTGATCGGTCTGCTCGCTTCCATCCAAGGCATTATGTTCGCGTATGGCCGCAACCTGTATTCACTGTCCCGTGCGGGCTATTATCCGGCGTTCCTGTCGCTGACCGGTAAGAAGAAGACGCCGTACTGGGGTCTGGTCGTCGGCGCGATCATCGGTTTCGCAGCCCTGTTCATCATCGCGTACGGCGGTGATGGCGCCGGTTCGGTGGTGTTGAACATCGCCGTGTGGGGTGCGGTGCTGGCATATCTGCTGCAGATGGTTTCCTATGTGATCCTCAGGAAGAAGATGCCTGATATCAAGCGTCCGTTCACCAGCCCGTTCGGCGTGCCGGGCGCGGTAATCGCAGGTTTGCTTGCATTCTGCATTTTCGTTGCCGTGCTGCTGAACCCGGATTATCGACTGGCCGTCTACGCCATGGTGGTCATCTACGTTCTCGCGACCATCTTCTTCGCGGTTTACGGACGTAAGCACCTGGTGCTTTCTCCGGAAGAAGAGTTCGCCGCTTCCGGCGGAAAGGTCGCATATAAGACTGACTGATTTTCTGCGATTATCGTTTCGTTTTCTTGAAATAAAACGATATCGCCAAGGCCGTGTTCATCTGGGATGCGGCCTTTTTCAATCATCGGAAATATGTAAAAAGGTCAACCAAATAGGTGGAAAACAGCGGAAATGGTTTGTTTCTGCGCTGTATCAGCCACTCAACATTACTGCGTTACCGTGTGGGCAACGCCACAGGAAGCCAACGAAAGAAGGAATCATGGCAACTCGATCAACCATCATGGACACCAATAGCTTCCGTCCGGAAATGGCGGCCGCGCTCGACCCAGAAACACGCAAACTAACCGAAGAGCGTGACGTGCTTGGTCCGGCCTACCGTTTGTTCTACCGCAATCCAGTGCATCTGGTGAAGGGCCGTGGCTCGCATCTTTGGGATGCCGACGGCGAGGAATACTTGGACGTGTACAACAATGTCGCATCCGTCGGCCACTGTCACCCGCGCGTGGTGGATGCACTTACCCAGCAGGCTTCGATGCTCAACACCCACACGCGCTACCTGCATGAGAACATCCTGCATTATGCGGAAGATATCCTCTCCACTATGCCTGACGAACTTGACCGCATCATGTTCCAGTGCACTGGTTCCGAAGCCAACGATCTGGCCATTCGCGTAGCACAGACCTACACTGGCGGCGAAGGCGTGATCGTGACCAGCGAGGCCTACCATGGCAATTCGGCACTCACCTCCAAGCTTTCCCCAGCGCTCGGCACCGCGCAAACGCTTGGCTTGACCATGCGCATGATTCCCACGCCGGACACTTACCGCTTGGTCATTGACGGCAAACCTGCCGCGGAATGCGCCGCCGAGGAATTCGGCAACTGGATGGCTGGCGAAGTGCGCAAGGCCGTTGCCGATATGGAACGTCATGGCATCAAGTTTGCGGCATTGCTTGCCGACTCCATCTTCTCCTCCGACGGCGTGTACCCCGATCCGGTCGGCTATCTGAAGCCGGTGATCGACACCGTTCATGAACTGGGTGGCGTATGGATCGCCGACGAAGTGCAGCCGGGCTTCACTCGCACCGGCGACGCATTCTGGGGTTTCGGACGCCAAGGCATTGTTCCCGATCTGGTCACATCCGGCAAGCCCATGGCCAACGGTCTGCCCACGTCGATGATGGCCGCCCGCCACGAAGTACTTGAACCGTTCGCAGGCTCCATTCCTTACTTCAACACTTTCGGCGGCAACCCGGTATGCATGGCCGCGGCCCAGGCGGTGCTTGACGTGATGCGTGACGAAGACACCATGAGCAACGCCAAGAAGGTCGGCGCAATATTCAAGGATGCCGTCGCGTCGCTTATGCCGGCACACCCCTGCATCGGCGACGTGCGTGGCGCGGGCCTGTACATCGGCTGCGAAATCGTCAAGCCGGGCACCAAGGATCCCGACCAGCAGGCAGCGCTCGATATCCTCGAAACCCTGCGTGACAACCACATCCTCACCTCCGTATGCGGCCGTTACGGCAATATCCTCAAGCTGCGCCCGCCGCTGGTGTTCAGCGAATCCGATGTAGATTGGTTCATGGATGGATTCAGGAAGACTCTGGAAACATTGAAGCTGTAAAACGACAGATAACCATAAAGAAAGGGCGCGGATATGGAAGATCATACCGGCATCGGGCGCACGCGAAGCGCTACGAGCGAACTGGTCTACCGTATCCGCGCTCGCATTCGTGAACAGGAGCTTCTTCCCGGAGAGAAACTCGGATCGGAACGGGCGCTCGCCGAAAGTCTTGGCGTCAGCCGTTCCGATTTGCGCAATGCGTTGACCGTGTTGGAATCCGATCATGAAATCATCCGCAAAATCGGGCGTGCCGGGGGCATCGTCATATCGGACGGACGTTTGGAACGCAATATCAACACGGTGGAATCATTGCCGACGATCGCGCGAAGACAAGGCATGCGCGTTTCGTCGAAAGTATTGCAGGCGGTGATTGCCCCGGCTTCCGTTTCCGACGTGCGTTTGCTGCGATTGCCGGGCGAGCATCCGATGATCTACGACATTACGCGATTGCGGTATATCGAAAATCGGCCGCTTTCGTTGGAACGGTCGCATTTGCCGGCATATCTGTTTCCTCTGTTCCTTACACGCGATTTGACGACCCCGTTCTACACCATGTTCGAACGTGATTATGGCGTGTATCCGTGCAATGTCGACGAAACATTGGAATCGGCGGTCGGAGACGAGCAGGAGAACAAGCTGCTGCAGATCGAGGCGGAAATTCCGCTGATGCGCATTCACCGGATCGCCTATGCGTCGGATGGACGCCCGTTCGAGCGTGCCACTGACGTGTATATCGCTGATCGCATGCGATTCACCATGCATCATTCCGGCTATGTACGCCTGTCCGCAACGTCTACGCAGAATATGACGAAATAAGCCGGAAGATTCTTCGGTTATACGATGCGGCGGTCGGCGGCCCAGCGGGTGAGTTCGGTGCGGTTTGACAGCTGCAGTTTGCGTAGTACGGAACTGACGTGCGTTTCCACGGTTTTGATGGAAATAAACAGTTCCGCTGCCACTTCCTTGTACGTGTAGCCGCGCGCGATCAAGCGCATGACTTCCTGCTCACGGTTCGACAAGCGGTCCAGCTCGTCATCGTGGATCGGTCCGCTTGCAGAGCCACCTATGCCAGCCGGTGAGCCATTTTGGAAGGCGGAGAGCACGAATCCCGCCAATTTCGGCGAAAACACAGCATAGCCCTCATGTACTTGCTTGATGGAAGAAATCAAATCATCGCCGGAAATCGTCTTTGTCACATAGCCTTGCGCTCCGGCACGAATTACCGATCCGACATCCTGCGGCGAATCAGACACCGACAGTGCCAGAAACACGGTATTAGGGGAGTATGCGCGCGATTTCATGAGAATTTCAGCTCCGCCGCCGCCCTCACCGCCGGGAACATGCACATCAAGCAGCACCACATCCGGCTTCGTCTGCGCGATCATCGCCACCGATCCCTCAACATCGGACGACTGCCCGACGATGTCGAAATGCGGCTGCAGCGTTGCGATAACGCCCGCACGGAACATTTCATGATCGTCAACGATGGCGATACGTATCTGCTGTTCCTGCTCGTTCATTGCTGCTCCTCAAAATGGTTGGTAGGTTGATTGCTGAATTGATTGGTACGTTGATTGTTGGATTGACGGTTATGGTGGTTGGGAAAATCGGTTTGTTGTGAGTTGCTTTGCGGTTCGTGCGATTGCTGCGCATTCGCGTCGGCGACTGCGGTTGCGGATGCGGGCATGTCTGCGATTGGCATATGCATGCGCACCTCCGTGCCCCATTGCGGTCTCGATACAATCTCCACTGTACCGCCACGACGCTTGATTCGTCCGATAATCGATTCACGAATGCCAAGGCGATTCGCGGGAATCGCATTCACGTCAAATCCGTTGCCATGATCGCGTACGAACACTTCCACAAGTTTGCTGCTTGCTTCGCAGTAGACGGAAATCGGCTCTCCTCCATGCGCTACCGCATTGATAAGCGCCTGTTGCGTGGCGTCAAGCAGCGCATCGGTTTGCGCGCTTGGACGTGCGTCGCCCACCGTCACCACTTCGATCGGCTTGCCATGCGTGTCTTCCACATGTGCGGCGATCTCTTTCAAACCGGCGTTTACGGAACGGTCAGACGTGGTGCGTTCCTGATACAGCCATTCACGCAATTCGCGTTCCTGTGAGCGCGCCAGCGAAAACACCGTCTGCTGATCGTCAGCATGCAACTGAATCAGCGCCAACGTTTGCAGTACGCCATCATGCAGATGTGCGGTCATGTCGGCACGTTCCTCTTCGCGTTCCTTCGATGCGCGTTCCGTACCTAAATCGCGAATCAGCGCCATGATCCATGGCACAATCGCAAGCAATACGCCAATCAGCAGCGCCAAACCGGCGCACAGTATGCGAATCATGGAAAACGCGTCAAAATGTATGCAGGAACTGACATACAAAGCGTATGCGGCGAAAATAAGCGCAATGCCGCCAAGCATCGTCCATAATTGACCTTCTTCGGCGTTGAAACGCAACCAAGAGACGCCGATACCGACCAGACCAAGCATCAGGGGCACAATCAGAGCGCGTTCAACACCGCCTGCGAACATGACGAAACAGATGGAAAGCAGTATCAGACCAGCTAATGCAAGCAAAGCGGGTTTTGGTGCTTTCTTCAGTGTCTGTTCAAGGTTTTCGCTGGAAGATTGCGTATTGTCATACGTTCCGTCGTTGCGTTCAGTCGTATCTTCAAAAGATGGTGGTTGTGTGTGCTGACCATCTTGCGTAGCTGTAAAAGATTGATATTCCGGGGAAACGGGATATGTCCCGTACGGCATGTTGCCCCGGGAAAGCGGTGCCTGCCATGGTGAGCGCTTGCCTGCGATGATGTACGCCTGCTGCACCGGATCGCCCACGGGCAGCGCCATCCACAGGAAAATATAAGCGATCAGCCCCGCGCCGAACAGACATGTGGTGGCGAGAAAAAACAGGCGCACCCATAGCACGGCAATGCCCAAATGCATGCTGATCGCCTTGCATACGCCGGCTCCCATGCGTCCGTATGGAGGACGCATCAACGGCAGTTTGGCCGGCCGCGTCGGCAGCGGACGTCCCTCATGCAGGGCTTGGTCGCAGCAGTAGCGCATATATACGGCGCTCGCCTGGTCGTATTGGCTTTGCGTGTACCACGGTTTTCCTAAGGATTTCATACTTCTATTGTGCCCTGTAAGGGATGCCGTTTCAGGGCATTCATATAGTGTTCAGGGCAGATTCAGGGTGTTCCCCGATACGTGTGGCACGCGCGAGTTGCTGTAATGGAACCATGAGCAATGCAAATAATGATCCGCTGGGTGATCGCGGCAACGCAGGGCCGCAGCCCGCTGCTGGACAACCGTATTATCAGCAGCCTGCGTACGGTTCGCCGCAACCTTCCCGCGGTGGCCGTTTCTTCGCGTGGATTCGTTCCAGCCAGGTCAAGCGTGGACATGACCGTTGGATTGGCGGCGTGTGCGATGGCATAGCACGTCGTCTTGGTTGGAATACCACGTTGGTTCGTGCGCTTATGGTGGTTGCCACACTGTTTTTCGGCGCGGGTGCCGCGTTCTATGGCCTGGCGTGGTTTGTGCTGCCGGATGAGCGCGACAATCAGATTCTTGCTGAGGATTTGATTAACGGCAAGTGGGATTGGAATTGCATTGGCGCGCTGTTGTGCTGCCTTGTTGCCATCTGTTTGCCGGGGGCAGGATGGTTTGCTTTCGCGTTGGCCGCGTTGGTGCTGTGGCTTCTGCTCAATAGGCAGATTTATGCGCCGAATGTTCGTCCAGCTCAGTGGCAGCAGCCCCCGTATGGTCAGGCTCCGTACGGGCAACCGCAATATGGTCAGCCTCAATATGGAGGGCCTCCGTACGGGCAGCCGGTGCCTCCTGCATCGCCGTCTTCAGCGCAATCGAATCCTTATACTCAGCCGATGCAGGCGAGCGGCGCATATAACGGGGCGGACAGCACGGCTTCGTCACTGGAATCGCAATCGCATCAGCCCCAACGCCCTCAGCCTCAACAGCCTCCGTACCATGCCTACCAACAGCAGGTCAATGGTCCGGCCGCTTTTGCCACGGCCAATGTTCCTCCAACATTTACCGCTCCGGCAGCCCCGGTAGCGCAGGCGCCTAGGTCACCCAAATACGGACGTCGTAAACCGGCTGGTCCACTGCTGGTATTGATGATGTTCGGTCTCACGATGATCGCATGCGCGCTATGCGTATGGTGCATTATGACGTACGGCGTTCAAGGCGGGCAGCGGGGTACCGAATATACGTTGCAGGCATGCGCAGCATTCGTCGGTGGCATCTGTCTGGTGACGGGAATCGTTATTGTCGCGCTCGGATTCGCGGGCAGAAGAACGGGAGGATTGCATCCTCTGACATGGATATCCATATTCATGTCGTTGGTCATGGTGATGGCTTTGGCGAGTTATTCGCTGTTCAGCTATCGGATTAACACGGGCATTCCCTCATCCTACAAGAGGGTCAATGTGTCGGGAATAACCACCATGGGCTCCACCGCCAGTGAGATGAGCAGATACGAGCAGGGCATCGTCGCGCAAGGCAATGATTACGCCACCGACGTGCTGCATATCGACTTAAGCGATTACGCGAAAAACAACGGTCCGCACAAAGTGGATCTTCAGGATGGCACACAGGGCACAACTTCCTGCCCTACAGGAACGTTGAATGTGGTGGCCTCAAGCGCACAGGTCGTGGTGACCTTGCCGAACGGCTGCTGGTGGGCGTTCGGGTCTGACGGTAATTTCTACAACATCACCGATTTCGTCGGCAGTTCGGACGGGCTCACGTTGGATTCCGGCAATATCTATGTCTCGCTTATGGGCAACGATTCCACGAAATCGGTAGTGAAAAAGCGTGCGCTGGGAACTTACGATACTTACGATACTTACGATCGGAGTTGCGGCTCATACGGAGATGAATCTGGCATCGAGGATTTCGATGATGAGACCGATACGGAAGATGGCACGGATACCGGCGCCGATTCCACTAGGACCGATTCCCCCTTCAAAGACGGGGATGTGGACAAGGCCTACCGCGAAATCTACGACAATCATCAATATTGGCCGTGCTTTACCGGTGATGACAAAGCTCCGGTCAGGCCAGCCGGACTACGGATCAATACTATGGCAACGGTCGGCGGCAGCGTCGCGGTGCAGTATGCGTCCGACAACACATTGGGCAAAGCGGGAAAGGAGTGACCATGAGCGACGACAAAACCCAGGAAATGCCGGTTATGACGGATGCCGGAGATATGCCTACCGAAACGTTGCATGCCGTGGATGCGCAGTCCACGTATGACCATTCGCAGCACAGTGGGCGTGCAACGCAGGATGATAAGCCGCGCTTGGAATCCGTTCCAGCGCAAAGCGTTCCGACCTATACCGCTTCGGCAGCCGGTGCGAATGGAGAGCACAAGAATCGGCAGATTGGAGACGACATCATCAGACCTTCCGGAAGAAGCGGTTCGACCATCGCGCTCGGCGTGTTCACGTGCTTCATGGGGGTGGTGACGTTGCTTTGCGGCATGCATGTGCCAATGAATCTCTGGTGGTGGGCCAGCGATCCGAAACAGTTCTTCGTATTCTTGCTCGGGGGCATCGGCGTGCTGCTTATCGCCGTCGCCGTGATTTGGGTGATAGTCAGCGCGGTGCATTCAAACCGATCCAAGAATGGAAACGATGTGGACAGCGACGATCTATTCGACGCTCCCTATAACTCGAATACCACGGCCTTTTCGACTGATTCGGATAAGTCGCCGCTTTCGGAACGATCATGAGAGTCAGCTGAATAACCCCTGATGTCAGCCGCACCAACGAAATCGAGGCTGATATCACAAACAAATACGTGGCCACCATGGCATGATCAAATCCAACACTTGCTTTTCCATCTTGACGTTGAATTTTGATCGTACCATGGTGGCCATTTTTTTTATTGTGATGTACGGGGCTTACTGCAGCTTTCGGTAATTTTCACGGTGTGTTTTCACTGTGTTTTACTGTGCGGCCTCAGCTTGTGCCAAGTCCTCAAATCCAGCCAGACGAACCGTATTGCGAATCGTCTCTTCGGTGAGATTGCGCTGCTCATGCCGTAAACGCTCCACAAAATCGCGGTACAATGCCACAGTGCGGTCGGAATAGGTGCCCAATTCGCCGCGCAGATACGTTTCGAACGACGTGATCTCTGGCGTATCTTCGACAGTGGTCAGCACACGCATCGCCTCGCCAAGATGGGGAAAACGTTCACGAAAATCACGCGCCCACGCCACCTGAACTGTTATGATGCCTTCCTGCAAGGCGTTGCGACCCGCGGAAATCTGGGGAATATACGGCGCAATGTTTGCACAATACTCCTGTGGATATGTGGATTGCATCATGCGACCATACTTTTCCGTCACCAAATTACGTCCAACACGGTCGGCTTCCTGCAAGTCCGACCGGTAGCTGCGCAGCAATTCCTCCGGCCACGTCATGAACTGACTGGCACGCATCTGATGGAACATCGGCCAATTGCCCTGGCAGGACGCGCGGCCGCCCTCATTATTGGTTTGCTGAAACTGATTCCACTCCAGTTTGATAATGGATTCAACAAGATTTGCTGTATCGTGACCGTCTATTACATCTGAAATTACGTTGCTATTCATATGATTTCGATTCTTGATTTCGTCTGATTACTGATCTGAATGTGCGATATCTGCAATGAAGTTATTGCAATCACAGGCTGTGCAGACAACTTGCATCGGACTTGATATGGTCCTCAACATACGGACGTTGCCATTCCACAAAAGTTTCGTGAGATTCGGTCAATCCCTCCCGTAGCAATTCATCCACAACATCACTGCAGATGCGCTCAACAGTGGCGATAATGTGCTCTGCCGCAGGCTTCGCACCCTTGCCGCCCTCACCGAAACCGTCACCGCCGAAACATGCGGCGGAACTCAATCGCAATATGTCTTCCAGCTGCTCGCACACGCCGGCAAGCCTTGTTGCCATACGGCGGCTCAGCTTACGCATGGCAGCAAACTGCCATTTGTAATACGGCAGATACCCAACGCTCACCGGCTCATTGATCAGAAACACTAACGAAGCCGTGGCGTTCACGAACTCATGAATGCTTAACATCGCAGCAGCACCATCGCCACGTTGCAGCATGCGCGGCAGATTGTATTGCCCTGCCTGAGCCATCATGCCCAAACGGCGAGAAATCAAGGAAAGTCGAATATCTTCCGGCATGAACTTGAACCCCTGCCGAGTCTTGGAAAATACCCCCAACGGATCAGCGAACACCTGACCGTTTGTGGCAGTGGCAAGTGTCGCATCGTCCAAACTCAGCCAAGACGCATAGTCGTTCTGCGCCGGAGCCTCACGAAACAGTGTGATCCGCTCGAAGAAATCACCGATACGAAACACGCCATCGCGACGGAACTCGCCTTGCGCACGCGGCGTAAGTGGCGATTGAGATGCGGCAAGAGCGTTGGAATCAGCCGAACCATGCCCTGCAAAATGCGGCTTGCCTTGCTCATCAACAGTGAAATCGCGACTCAACGCATCGTAATCAGCCTGCAATTGCTCGCCAATCGCATCATAATCCTCATCAGTAAGCCACAGGCAGAAACGCGGTGCAAAATCATGATCGCACGAAAACTCATCGTCGAAACCGAAACATTCCGAACCATAACCGACCAAACCTGCGGCAATCCGCCCCTGATATGCCGAATATGCGCCGGCAAGCAACGGTTTGCCGAGATCATTCCAGAATGCGCGAGACAAAGCAAGTCCCGAAATATGGTGAGAAATCGCAGGAATCGAAGATGCGCCGGATTCTGTCATATAGTGCGGTTCACTTGATTGCTGAGATTCGCTTGATTTCGGTGAATGCTGAGATTTCAAGGATTCTTGCGATTCTTGATATTCTTGCGATTCCTGCGTTTTATGAGATGATGGCATGTGCTTATGCAACGCCTGTTTTGCCGCTTCAAGATTGGCTGCAGTCGTGTGATAGTAGTCGGTGTTGCGTCCGTAGCATTCTTCAATCACGCTCAACGCATGCTCATAACCGGAAACCGCATCCTGCAGGCAGCCGGCCATATAGCAGGCCTGCGCATAGCCGGCCAGCGCCGAAGCATAATGCGCACTATGTTCCAAATGCCCGGTACGGTAGATTGTCAACGCTTTCTGGGCGTGCTGTATGGCGTCGCTCGCCCAATGCCGGTCCATCTGCAGGAGCAGCAACGCAAGATTGGTGTGCGTGGAGGCGACGTCTATGTCAGCGCTCGCATCGGGGGAAGATTGCTTCAACAGGTCCAGCGCTTGTTCCAGCTCGCGCTTCGCCTGATTGAGACGACCGGTTTCGCTGTACAACATGGACATATTGTTGTGCAGCGCGGCCAGGCGTCGGTCGGTGGGGGAGAAGGCGGACGTGGCCGCGTCAAGCGCCTGACGGTACAGCTGTTCGGCCTCCTCGTACTGGCCTGCGGCTCGCATGCCCGTGGCCGCGTTGATCAGCGTCGTAGCCCACGCCTGCGGGTCGATTTCCTGAAGATGCAAATGATCCGCAATGCTTAACGATTCGCGGATAATCGGCAGATTGTCGGTATGTCGACCTTGCGAACGGTAAAACCCCATCGTTTCGTTCAACACCGTCAGCAAACCGGCGTCATCATGACTGTGTTCGGCTTCGGTTCGCGCCTTCTGCAGATACGGTTCAGCCTGTTCAGGAGCCTTATGCGCATCGAAAATCGCATCAAGACCACGCAAAAATCGCTGCACATCAAATGTTGCGCAACTGTCATCGCAATTATTCATATTCAGATTGACATCACTGTCTGCCATCGCAATCCCTTCATCGGTGACCTCCATCATCTCCCGAACTGCAGACGGCATCGCAGATGGCGAAACAACGAAAGATGAGGAACATGCGATACGACGTAAAAAGAACAACGGGATATCTCATCATAATTATTTTGATGAGATATCCCGTTAAATAACAGAAATAATCGAAATAACTGACTGTTGAATGTCAGACATGCACTTCACGCATGCGCTCCGTAGCACCTGTATGCGTTTCGTAACGACGTGAATAGGTGACCAGCATAATCACCGCGATCAAAGCGATCGGAGCGCCGGCCAAACCGGTGTAATGGTAGTTCATGGCGGTTGCCGTCAATGCGGCGCCACCAACGATCGAACCGATTGCATTGCCGAAATTGAACGCGATCTGCACGGCCGCGCCTGCAATCAGCTCGCCGCCGCCCTCACCGGCCTGCACCATCAGCAGCTGCTGCGGAGACGAGTTGAAGAACAGTGCGAAACCAAGCATGAACGTCAACATCGCAGTCGTAACGAGATTGCCGGGAACGAAAAATACCAACAGCAAACCAACCGTGGCAATGGCCTGCGAAAGACCGGCAGTGGCACCCGGCTTCCACAAATCAGTCAAACGGCCGCCAGCAATACCGCCAAGCACCATACCGAGACCAGCAAGCACCATTAATAGGGGAACCATCGAGGAATCCCATCCACCAACCTTCTGCAGCCACGGCGAAATGTAGCTCCACCAGCAGAAAATACCGGAATTGCCGCAGAACACCGCCATGAGAATGAACCACGGACCGGCGTGAGTGAGGAAACGGAACTGCCCTTTAATGCCAGCGTCCTTGATCGGCGCGACGAACGGCACCCACGCAATCACCAACACCATCGTCATCAACGCCCAAGCGGCAAGAATCGCAAACGCCAAACGCCACGACAACATTTCCGAAAGCAATGTGCCCGCAGGAACACCCAACATATTGGCAACCGTCTGACCCGTCACCATCATCGACACGGACTGCGCTTCCTTGCCCTTATCGGCCAAAGTCTTGGCAATCAGCGTGGCCGTACCGAAAAACGCGCCATGCGGCAAGCCCGAAATGAAACGAGCCGCCAGCAACATGGGGGAATTGAACGAAACCGCGCTCAACGTATTGCCGACCAGCGCGATGATCATGAACAGAATAATGAGATTCTTCGGCGGTACTTTACGGCCGAACACCAGAATCAGCGTGCCTACGCACACGCCGATCGCATATGCGGAAATATAATGGCCTGCCGCAGGAATGCTAACCTGCATGGCGGCGGCGGTCTGGGGCAAAATGCCCATCATCACGAATTCGGCGGCACCAAGAATAAAGGCGCCGGAAGCCAAAGCCAGAATGCTTCTTTTCACAGTCTCTCCTCCATGAATGTGAAGCGTGTTGGTGTGCGCTTGCTTTACGCGCTTGTGTATTACGTGTTTTTTGATTTTTCAGGTGGTTGCGTCTTGCATATGCTGTTTTGTACCGCTGATGCGCTGGGAAATGAAAAAGGCGGAACCGAAGTTCCGCCTTGAGTTGTCGGGCTGGCGGGATTTGAACCCGCGGCCTCTTCGTCCCGAACGAAGCGCGCTACCAAGCTGCGCTACAGCCCGTTTTGCAACAGTTGGAAATACTACACGATTGCTTAGGTAATGCAAATACGGCGTGTCGCGTGTGGTGTAGTGGCTTCTCGGTACACTGTGGGCTTATGAGTGAGACCATCGAATCGCAAGAAAATCAGAATGAAGAGGCTGCCGTTCCCGCTATGACCACAGTGGAACGTGCCGAAATGCTGCTGCAGCAGGATGCGGCTATCTACGCCAAGATCAATGACGGCGCTACCCTGGATGAGGCCGTTGATCTAGGCAATAAGGAATTCGGCCCGCTGGCGCACCCGGAACAGGTGCAGATGCGCGTGGCCAAGCGTGCCATGATGCTTAAGGACGGCATTCAGCCGTACCCGGTGACCCTCGACGTCACCGCAACCATCGAAGAGGTTCGCGCCAAGTATGACGGCAAGCTTGAAGCCGGAGACGAAACCGAAGACGTGGTCGGCATCGCCGGTCGCGTGCTCTTCCTGCGTAACGCCGGTGGCTTGTGCTTTGTGCAGCTTTCCGCTGGCGATGGCACCAAGATTCAGGGCATGATTTCCAAGAAGGAGATTGGTGCCGACTCCTTGAAGCAGTTCAAGCAGCTGGTTGACTTGGGCGATCACCTGTTCATCAAGGGGCGTGTGATTGCCTCCAAGACCGGCGAACTGTCCGTATTCGCCACCGAATGGGCCATCGCCGCCAAGTCGCTGCAGCCGCTGCCGGCCCTGCACAAGGACTTGAACGAGGATACCCGCACCCGCAAGCCGTACATCGGCATGATCGCCGACGAGAAGATCCGCAACATGGTGCGCAACCGCTCTAAGGCTGTTGCTTCCCTGCGCAAGACCTTCGCCGATCACGACTTCCTCGAAGTTGAGACTCCGATGCTGCAGACCGTGCACGGCGGTGCCGCCGCACGCCCGTTCACCACGCATATGAACGCGTTCGATCTTGACCTGTACCTGCGCATCGCGCCGGAACTGTTCCTCAAGCGTTGCCTCGTTGGCGGCATCGACCGCGTATTCGAAATCAACCGTGACTTCCGCAACGAAGGCGTCGACGCCACCCATGCTCCGGAATTCACCATGGTCGAGGCCTATCAGGCTTACGGCAACTACGACACTATCGGTGCGCTCGTCAAGCAGCTCGTGCAAGACACTGCCATGGACGTGTTCGGCACCCACAAGGTGACCCTGATGGACGGCACTGAATATGATTTCGGCGGCGAATGGAAGACCATCAGCATGTATGATTCCCTCTCCGAAGCACTTGGCGAGGAAATCGTGCCGAATGGCGGCCCGGACAATCCGGGCACTTCCGTGGAACATCTCGGTGCCATTGCCGACAAGCTCGGTGTGGAACGCGACGACGTGGAGAACCACGGCAAGCTCGTCGAACACCTGTGGGAGCACTTCTACGAAGACAAGCTGTTCGAGCCGACCTTCGTGCGCGACTTCCCAGTCGAAACCTCCCCGCTGGTCAAGGGCCACCGTTCCAAGCCGGGCGTGGTCGAAAAGTGGGATCTGTATGTGCGCGGCTTCGAGCTGGCCACCGGTTACTCCGAATTGAATGATCCGGTTGTGCAGCGTGAGCGTTTCGTGGCTCAGGCCAAGGACGCGCTCGCGGGCGACGAAGAAGCCTGCGATATTGATGAGGACTTCCTCGAGGCTCTCGGCGTGGGTATGCCTCCGGCGGGCGGCATGGGCATGGGCATCGACCGACTGCTGATTGCCCTGACCGGCGCCACCATCCGCGAAACCATCACCTTCCCACTAGTGAAGCCGCTGAATTAAGGCAAAGCCTTAATTCAATATCGGCTTCACGCGAGGCGGAAAAGCTGACGGTCCAGTGGGCCGTCAGCCCGCCGGAGCCATCCTTACAAAAAATACCGCTGAATTAAGGCAAAGCCTTAATTCAATATCGGCTTCACGCGAGGCTGCTTGGGTACAACTAGGCAGCCCCGCGTCTTTTAATCCCCAATTCTGTTTTATTCCCTAATTTCTGGCGCTGGTCCTGTGCTTCCGCGCACGACAAGCGTTGGTGGAAACAATAGCGTGCGCTGAGCTTCTTCGGACTGATGTTTGGATAGTAATGTGGCAAGTGTTGCTCGGGTCATTTCCGCCAGTGGCTGCCGCATGGTGGTCAATGGCGGTCCGAGATGCCGCGCGCTGTTGATATCGTCGAATCCGGTGACGGACAGATCTTCGGGAATCGACAGTCCCAACTGATGTGCCGCGTCATATATGCCGAATGCCTGCGTGTCGCTACAGGCAAATACTGCAGTTGGACGATTCTTTTGTTGCAGTAGATCAAGCGCGTGCAAGCGTGCATTTTCCGACCAGTAGTCGCCTTCTCGCACTTGAGTGTCGTTAAGAACGATGTCCTGCTGTGCTAGTGCCGCACGAAATCCAGCCAATCTGGCGGGGTAGCAGGTGGTGGACATTGGGCCGGTAATTGCCGCGAATTGGCGGTGTCCTAAGTTAATAAGATGGCTGCCGATTTCGAATCCGCCTGTCCAATTGTCGATGCGCACGTCCATACAATCTTTGCATGGTGTTCCGGATGGGTCGATTACCGCATATCGAGCTCCAAGTTCTTGGCAAAGCGTTCGATCTCGCATTGGCACGTAGGCGTTGTCGAAAATCACTACTTTGGGTCTGGCTCGGCGGATTGCTTGCCGGTAGGTGTCGTTGAGGTTGCCATCGGAGGCGTTTTTCGCGCAGATGGTCACGGTCATGCTTCGTTTGACGGCGGTGTCGGTGGCTCCTTGCATGATGTCGAGCACCCATGGGTTGTCCATGGATTCGAGCACCAACATGATGGTTGTGGACAGCGCGTGTTTGACTGGCGGTTTGCTGTATTCCATGTCTTTGAGCAGCGCTTCAATGCGTTGCCGTGTTTCGTCGGAGACTCCGGAACGTCCATTGATGACTTTGGAGACGGTGGATGGCGTGGTGTTCGCAAGTTTGGCGATGTGCGATAGTTTCGGTCGTTGACTGGCGGTACGCATATTGGTTTGCGATGAAGACAGTGTCATGATAGCAGTATAGTAGAGAAATTTCTTCTAATGATTGCTATGCAGTGTAATCATTGCGTTGGAGTGCATGATAATTGCTGTTTATCTGCTGTATACGGACATTTGCAAGAGAGAAATTTCCTTATCATCTCAAGAATTTGCATTTCATTTTCTCTACTTTGACATCAGACGGCGGAAATGCAGCATACGCAATGAGCGCAGGTGCGAATTGGCCGTCAGGGATAAGAAGCATTGTCATCGCGTTGCTGCGAATGGCATGATGGCTCGTATTGCACGGGCTGTTCGGGATTCTCGACAAAGGAGTTGTTGTGGATAACGCAAACGTTAAGCTCTCCCTTAAGGAGAAGCTCAGCTATGGAGCGTCGGATTGCGCGTACAATCTGGTGTTCAACGTGGTCACCACGTACATGATGTTCTATTACACCGACGTGGCCGGCATTAGCCTGCTGTCTGTCGGTACGCTGTTCCTGGTGGTGCGTGTGCTTGACGCGGTTGCAGGTCCGGTGGTGGGTGCGCTTATTGATAAAACGCATACCAAGTGGGGCAAGGTGCGTCCATGGTTCCTGTGGTTCGGTGCGCCATTTGCCATCATAGGTGTCATGGCGTTTTCGGTGCCGAACTTCGGCGGCGTGACCAAGATGATTTATGTGTACGTAACGTACATCATGATGAATTTCCTTGCGGTTACCGTGACCACGCCGTGCACCGCGCTGCTGCCGAACCTCACCACCAACGCCCAGGAACGCGTCAATGCGAACGCTTTCCGTAATGTCGGCGGTCAGATCGGCGTGATTGCTTCCGGTATGCTTACTCTGCCGTTGGTCAACCTGACCGGTGGAGGCAGCCAGCAGTTGGGCTTTACCGTCACCATGATCATCTATGGCGTGATCTGCGTGGGTCTGTTGCTGCTGACTTTTGCCAATACGCGTGAACGTGTGTTTACCCCTAAGGAGAAGGAGCCGCCGTTCATCAAGAGTTTCGTGGCCATGCTGCACAATGGGCCATGGTGGATTCTTGTCACCCTCAACCTTGTCATGTTCATTGGCGTGGTAACCAAGGCCTCGTCCATCGTGTACTTCTTCAAGTACAACGTCGGCAACGAAACTCTTTCCTCTTTGGCTAATGGCATCAATTCGGCTGGCATGATTGCCGGTATGATTCTTGCTCCGTTCTTTGCAAAGAAGATGAAGAACCGCAATATCGCCATCATGTTCTTCGGATTCGGCATTATTGGTCTGCTTGGTCTGTACGTTGGTGCCAAGATCATGTTCATTCCGCTGATCTTCGTATCTATGGCGGTTTCGGCATTGTTCCAGACTGGTCAAAGCATGGGCTTCGTGATGTTGGCCGATGTGGTTGACTATGGCGAATGGAAGACCGGTGTGCGTAGCCAGGGCTTGATTACTTCCTGCGCGGCCATCGGTGTTACCTGTGGTGCGGGCATCGCCGGCTGGCTCTCCAGTTTTGTGCTGGAAATCAACGGTTTTGTGCCTAATCAAGAGCAGGCGGCGCAAGCTCTGAACGCCATCAACATCAACTTCGTGTGGATTCCGATCGCCTGCTGCGCTATCGGCACTGTGCTGATGCTGCTGTACAAGGTCGATGATCAGATCGGCACTATTCGTGAGGAACTCGCAGCCCGTAATCAAGTCGTTGCTGAGTAAACGCACCCTGCGTATTGCGCTTCGGGCTTCGAAACGGTTTGATCCCAATTCCCTTTTCCGTTCGAAGCCCGGAACATTCGTTTTACAAACCAATAAGGAAATCATCATGAGTGTTATGGAACCTGCTGTTTTCACAGTGGAACGTGCCGACGGTACTTCTTTGACGTTACGAGGTACCCGTTATCTGCCGGAAGGTTTTTCGGAAGACGGACATTCGCCGGTGGCGGTGCTTTTTCATGGCTTCGGGGGCAATCGCATCGACTTTTCCGGATTTGTCGTGCAAATGGCGCGAGAACTTGCTTCTCGTGGTCTCGTGGTCGTTACTTACGATCGTGCTGGTCATGGCGAAAGTGATGGTACTTTCTTCGATACCACCGTTAGTGGCGATGTCGAAGACGCCTTGCAGGTAGTGGAGCAGGCTCGTCATATGAGCGGCTGCGATCCGGATAATCTGCATTTCGCAGGGCTGAGCCTTGGCGCGGTGATTTGCACGCTGTTGGCACCGAAGGTGCCTGGGCAGCCCAAGTCGATTGCTCTGTGTTCTACGGCCACTTCGTATGTTGATGAGATTGCCGGTGGGCATATTCAGGGTAAGCCTCTGTCTGCCATCGAAGAGCAAGGCTATCTTGACTTTATGGGTGTTGCCATGGGACCGGCCATGGTGGAGGATGCGGGTCGTACCGATCCTTACGGCATGGCTTGCGGATATCGCGGTAAGGTGCTTGCCATCCATGGCACCAAGGATTTCATTCCTGTTGACTATATTCGTCGGTACGAGGATGTGTATGGCGAAAATATGCAGCTCAAGGTCATCGAGGATGGCGACCATGGTTTCGGCAATGTGAAGCATCGCGAAATGGTTATGCCGGCTCTCGGTGATTTCGTGGCAGAGCAGGCAGGTCTGTAAGGCCGGAAGGCTTTGTGCCGTATCGGACTTCTTGTCAGTGCACGGCAGGAATAATCTGCGACCTGTAGTGTTGTGACCTAGTCGCAGATTTGGGGCATTCGTTCGCGAATGCCTTTTTTCCCGTATCCCTTTCGTACCACCCAGCTTGCCTACCGCAGAATACATGGGCGTGAGGATGCTGAATCGCAGGGTGTGATTGAAGCTCTCCATGTTTTCAAAAAAGAAATCCCACGGGTTTCATGATATTTCGCATGAGTGACGTTCTGGGGCATTCTCCGGTATTGTATCGATTTCTGGAAACAGACGTAATATCAATGAGTATGGTCAGGTTGTGAATCTGGAATGCGGGTGGGGCGGCTGGAAGGCGAATCGTGAGCGTGATTCTAGAATGGTGTTCATGGGAATGACGATTTGGATCCGTGGGGCGCGGCTGAAAACGTTGCCGTTGGCGATTGCGCCGGTGTTGATTGGTGCGTCGTTGGCCTGGCACGATGCGGGCCAGCGTCGTGTTGTGGTGGCAGTGCTGTGCGGTTTCGTGGCATTGCTGTTGCAAATAGCGGCTAATTTCGCCAACGATTATTCCGATGGCATTCGCGGTACGGATGCGGGGCGTGCGATTGCCGGCGAACAGTTATCGCGCGGCCCCGCTCGTCTCGTGGCTTCCGGTGTGAATCCCAAGAAAGTGCTGGCTGCAGCGGGAATCTGCGCGCTGGCTGCGTGTCTGTGCGGATTGGCAGTCGTTGTGTTAACCGGTTACTGGTGGTTTATTGCGGTGGGATTAGCCTGTTTGCTTGCCGGCTGGTTCTATGTCGGCGGCAAACACCCATACGGCTACCACTATTTGGGTGAGGTATTCGTATTCATTTTCTTCGGATTGGTGGCCACCTGTGGCACTATGTTCGCCTTGTCTGGCGCGATTACGCCTGATGGACTGCTTGGTGGTTCAGCTGCGGGATTGGTCGCGGTTGCCGTGCTGTGCGTCAACAATCTGCGCGACATCGAATCTGACAGCAATCACGGCAAACATACGTGGATGACTGCAATGGGACGGCAAAACGGCACTGTCTTCACTATTGCAATTCTGATTATTTCAGCATTGATTGCGTTGCACCATCTGTTGCAATCGTCGATATATGCGACAAACAGCATTCCACTAATCGCAATTATTGCAATACTGTGTGCGGCGCAAATTGCCGCATCATACGCAATCGCAAGAAAAACCTACTGCAGAGCATTGCCGCTATGTTCTCTCGATTCGTTGACTGTCGCAGCGATTTTCGTGCTATCGACGATGCTTGCATAACGTTTGCCTGACAGTAGATTGCAGCGGAATGAAAATTGTTGAATAAACGTAACTCGAATAATCGAGAAAACACTCGTTTTTGGGTGTGCAAGGCGGTAGACTGGCAAACATGACTTACAAACTAGTACTGCTCCGTCATGGACAGAGCGCATGGAATAAAACCAATCAGTTCACCGGCTGGGTCGACGTCCCGCTGACCGAGCAGGGTGTCGAGGAAGCCAAGAATGGCGGTCGTCTGCTCAAGGAGAAGAATGTTCTTCCGGATATTGTCTTCACCTCGATGCTGCGTCGCGCCATCAACACCGCCAACGTGGCTCTGGATGAGGCAGATCGTCTGTGGATTCCGGTTCAGCGCAGCTGGCGTCTGAACGAGCGTCACTACGGCGCTCTGCAGGGCAAGAACAAGACCGAGATCCGTCAGGAGTACGGTGACGAGAAGTTCATGCTGTGGCGCCGTTCCTACGCCACTCCGCCGCCGGAGATCGATCCGAACGACGAGTATGCGCAGAACAACGATCCGCGCTACACCGGCGATCCGGTTCCGGAAGCCGAATGCCTTGCCGACGTGGTCAAGCGCGTTGAGCCGTACTTCAAGTCCGACATCGAGCCGGAGCTGAAGGCTGGCAAGACCGTTCTGATCGCCGCTCACGGCAACTCCCTGCGCGCCATCGTGAAGATGCTTGACAACCTCTCCGAAGAGGAGATCGCCAAGGTCAACATTCCGACCGCAATGCCGCTGCTGTACGAGCTGGACGAGAACTTCAAGCCGATCAAGCCGCGTGGCGAGTACCTGGATCCGGAAGCCGCTGCTGCCGGTGCCGCTGCCGTCGCCGCTCAGGGCCAGAAGTGAGTTTGTTGCGATTGATACGCAGGTAATCGCGTTCAATCGCACGGAACGTATATGAAAAGGTGGAAATCCACAGTACGTGGGTTTCCACCTTTTCATATACGTTGCCTTTGTTGGGCTATTGCGTCCGTCTGCCGGATGGAATGCGGAACATGGGATGTACGGCAGGCGGACGTCAATCGCAATCGACTCAGATTACGCCGTATTCCTTAAGTAACATCGGAATATCGGTGGAATCGAGCTTCTTCAGAACCTGTTTCAACACGGTCTTTTCAACGGGGTTAAGCTTCATGTCGGTAATCGGCTTGCCGTCACGCAGCATCACCGTGGCGTTGAGCAGATTACGTACGTCGTAGACCGAGCCCCACACTTCCGGCACGCCACGGTCCACATCGCACAAGGTATACACAGCCTCCATGCCGGTGCGCATCGAATACTCAGTGGTGAAGATCGTGTCGCGCGGGGTTTCGGCGAACTGACCGAGGAAAGCGAAGTTCACCGCGCCGTCCGGCACCACATCAGGGCGGTCTCCGGCGGAACGAGGCATGAAGAACGCGTCGATGTACGGCATCATCACCGGAACCGTGTTCGCGTGGTTTTTGGCCAGATCCGCGATCTTTTCGACAGGTACGCCCATATGGTAGAGCCATTCCTCGCAGATCTCCTCGCCGGTGCATTCCTGCATCGGCTTCTTCACGTAATTGCCCGGCTTGTCGGGGAATAGTCCGTACACCCATACGCTCAGCTGATCCTTCGGCTGGTCGCGGAACTGCTGCTGGCGGTTCAAAGTCCAGCTCATCAGCCAGTTGGAATCCTCCACGGTCACAATGCCGCCGGTCACCACATGGCCGGTGAACGGGTCGCGCTTGCAGATTTTCTGAATATACGGCGGAATTTCCATGTCAAGCGTGGTAACGGTGGCGCTCATCCACTTCGAATGCTCCGGATCGCCGCAGAATACGTCCGGGTGGCCGAAACTCGGGTCTTGCTTGGCGATGCGACGCCACATATCCCAACCGCCGCCGGGCTTGATTTCCGGAGTCCACGCGGCCGGCTCAGTCTGCGATCCCATCGACGAGTTCTCCACGCAGCCGCCGTTGGTAATGAACACCAGATCGTTTTCGCCCAAGTCGATACTTCGCGCGGTGCCATCCGCTTCGGTCAAATCGATGCGCGTGGCCATTTTCTTGGTTGGTGAGCTATACGGATTGCGTACGAACACACCGGATTCAGCCTGCTTCTTCAAAATCGTGTCTTGACCGGTGCCTGTATGCTGTCGAACCGGACCCATGCCACCGCCAATCTTAAAATCGACATTCTCCACCTTCACGTTGTAGTGGAACTGCACGCCGAATCCTTCCAAATACTTGATCATCGGCAGAATCATCGACTCATACTGGTTGTAACGGGTAAAACGCAACGCACTGAAGTCCGGCAATCCGCCAATATGATGAATGTATCGACGGATATACAGCTTCATTTCCAACGCACTATGCCAATTTTCAAAGGCGAACATAGTGCGCCAGTACATCCAGAAATTCGAATTGAAAACCTCATCGTCGAAATAATCAGAAATTTTCTTGCCGTACAGTTCCTCATTCGGCGTGAAGAACAATTTCATGATCTCCATCGAGGCTTTGTCTGACAGATTGAATTTGCCGTTCGTGCCTGCGTCAACGCCGCGCGCTTTTGTGGAGCGGCAGAGTGAGAAGTTGGGATCTTCCTTGTTTAGCCAGTAATACTCGTCAAGTACGGAAACGCCTTCCGTTTCGATGGATGGAATGGAACGGAACATGTCCCACATCACTTCGAAATGGTTGTCCATTTCACGGCCGCCGCGCATCACATAGCCGACGCCGGGAATATTTGCGCCATCGCAGGCGCCTCCCGGAACCGCGTCCTTTTCGAATACGTGAATGTGGCTGCCCGGCATTTGCGCGTCTCGCACCAGGTAGCAGGCTGCGGTGAGTGCGGCCAAGCCGGTGCCGATGATGTACGCGTTCTTGCTGTCCATGCCTTCGGGCTTCTTCGGTCGGGCGAATGCTTCGTAATTGCCGTTGGAATAATACATGACTGCCTCCTTTGGATGTCACTGCACATATTGTGCCGCGACATTGCGTAAAAGTATATGGGCAAAAAATAGACATGTTGTTTAATTTTTCTTACGGCTTGACGGAAGTGAAATAATGCGGGAGATAGTGCTTGACGATTCGCGCCGAACGATTGCAAAAACAAAACAAGAAGGCGGCTTCCGCGGGGAACGGAAGCCGCCTTCTTAAAAGGAAGATGGAAAAGAAGATCGCAAGCAAAATCAGGCGATGTCGGTGCCTTCGTCGCGGGTCGGCTCCTTGGACGGGTCGAAACCAGAGACGATGTACACCACGCGGCGAGCCGCGGACACGGCGTGATCGCCAAGACGCTCCATGAAGCGGCCAATCAGCACCACGTCGATGAGCTGCTGGTTGGTGCCGGACCAATCCTCGGACTGAGCCAGTTCGAAGGTCTTCTTGTGCAGTTCGTCGAGCTTGTCGTCGTTGATGATGATCTGTTCGGCGGTCTTGGTGTCACGGTCAGACAGCATGGCCACGGTCTGGTCGGCGACGTCGTCCAAGAACGCCTGCATTTCGGCGAACAGCGGCTGGGCTTCGACCGGCAGCGGAGAAGCCGGGTAGGTGCGGCGGGCGGCTTCGGCGATGTGGCGAGCCAGATCGCCCATACGTTCAAAAGTGGTGGCCAAACGCATGGTGGAAACAACCACGCGCAGATCGGTGGCAACCGGGTTCTGCTTGGCCAGCAGTTTCACGCACTGGTCGACAACGCTGGCTTCGAGGGCATCGATTTCGATGTCGCCATCGATAACGGCCTGGGCGGCTTCAAGATTCTGGTTCAGCAGCGCGTCGCCGGCACCGTTGATCGCCCTGCGAACGCCTTTGACCATGTGGTCGAGATCATCGGCAACAGCCTTGAGCTCTTCGTTGAAAATAACGCGCATGTGACTTGCCTTTCAATGCTTCACAATTTCAGGTCTGGTAATACCTTTCATAAGTTTATTAGAGAAACGCCATATTCATAACCAGCGTTCGTGTTGTTCTGTGAAAGTTCACCGGCGCGTTCACCTTACGTTCATGAACGGGCTGTGGTGTCGTGGAACATAGAGCCGTAGGAGTATGCGAGAATGAAATCATGGTTGAATCTTTGGGCTCGTGGTGGCGTTCATTGACGCACCGCAATGACGATGATGAGCATGATGCCGATGATGACACATTGGACGATGCCACCAATGCATTGCTTTCCATGCTTCCGTTGGCTTCCATTGTGGTCGATGAGCATGATGAGGTGATTCGTGCGCATCCTTCCGCATATTCGCTTGGTGTGGTGCGAGACGACGTCATCATCGAAGACAGTGTGCTTCAGGCGGTACGCGAAGTGCGCTCCTTCGGTGGCAAAAAGCAGTTCGATCTGGCCACCACCACCGCGTATGTTGCGCAACATGCGCCGAAAGCAGGCAAGCTTTCCACTCGCCAAGCCGCGAAACAGGCGCTGATTGGGCAACCGCCAGCCGGTAAGCCCACGGCAACCGTGTCAAGGCCAAACTGGTTGAAAGTCATCGTCGGTAAACTCAGTGACAATCTGGTGGTGGTGCTGATCAGCGACGTCAGCGAAAGCGTACGATTCTCGCAGGTACGTGACTCCTTCATCACCAATGTGTCCGAACAGCTGCTCAAGCCCACACAATCACTGGAACAATTGGCGGATATCGTGGAACAAGGTGGAACAAGCCAGCAGGATGTTGAGCGCAACGCCATGCAGCTGCGTCAGTCCTGCTCCCGTTTGGAGCATATGATCTCCGACCTGCTGCTGCTTATCAAGGCGCAGAAGCCGATCCTGCCGACCGCAGACAATCGTATCAATGTGATGGATTCAGTGCGGGCTGTGGTCAACTCCCATCGTGAGGTGGCGGCGCAACGCAATATCACCATCGATATGAAGGGCGACGAAAGCCTGGAAATCAATGGCGAGGCCGAACAGATTCAGGCGGCGCTGACCAAACTGGTTGAAAACGCCATCACCTATTCAAAGGACGGTTCGACGATCAATGTTGTGGCCAAAGCCAATGAGGAGGGCACGGAGGCGGTAATCAGCGTGCTTGATCGTGGCGCTGGCATTGCCATTGGCGAGCAAAGCCGTATTTTCGAGCGATTCTATCGTGGCGATAATCAGAATGATCATTCCGACGATGGTATTGGTTTGGGACTTGCGATTGTCAAGCATGTTGCGTTGACGCATCATGGTTCCGCTTCAGTGTGGAGCAGTCCGGGGCAGGGAAGCACGTTCGCGCTGGTATTGCCATTGGCTGGGGAGTAATACAGGGAGACAGCATGATGCCCGTCTTGCTTTCAATAAGGTAAGACGGGCATCATGCTTTTATTTATGAAAAAAATTTCGGGGGGTGTACTGCCGGTTATTCGCCGAGACGTCGATAGTCCCAACGGTCGAAATGCTCCCAAACCAGCATAAGTACGCCAATGACCGTGCCGGCCTCGCATACGGTCTGCGCACGCTCGGCGTTGATGCCGAATGCCAGCAATACGATGCAGACGATCAGCGCGATGGCCCAAAGCGTGGTGCCGAACGTGAACACCTTGCGCAAATCCACGCGCACTGGTTTGGGGGAGGGCTTCCTTACGCTGGGGTCAATGATCGGAGCAATCTTCATATCGTCATACCCTACCTTGCGTCACAGATGTTCCACCACATAGTCGATGCAGCGGGTGAGCGCGTCGACGTCGCTTGGATCCACCGATGGGAACACGCCGATGCGCAGTTGGTTGCGGCCCAGCTTGCGGTATCCGTTGGTGTCTACAATACCGTTTTCGCGCAGTGCGGCAACCACTTGGGTGGCGCTGATGCGTTCGTCAAGGTCGATGGTGACCACGGCGTTGGAACGAGCGTTCTTGTCGGCGACGAACGGGGAGGCGTAATCGGACTTTTCCGCCCACTGATACAGCAGGGACGCCGACCTTGCGCAACGTGCCGAAGCCCAGGCGAGGCCACCGTTGTCGTTGAGCCAGCGCACCTGGTTTTCCAACATGATCAGCGTAGCCACGGCCGGGGTATTGAGCGTCTGATCCTTGCGCGAATTCTCGATGGCCGAGGTGAGTGATAGGAACGGTGGGATCCAGCGGCGTGCGCCCGGAAGGTCCACGCTTTTGGCGATGCCGTATGCGCGTTCGACCGCGGCGGGGGAAAGCACGGCGATCCACAGACCACCGTCGGAGCCGAAGGCCTTCTGCGGGGAGAAATAATAGGCGTCGGTCTGGCTGATGTCGACCGGCAGCGCTCCGGCGCCGCTGGTGGCGTCGATCAGCGTGAGTGCGCCCTGTTCCTTGGTGCCTGCGATGCGTTTGATCGGTGCGGCAACGCCGGTGGAAGTCTCATTATGGGCCCAGCAGTAGGAGTCCACATATTCCGTGAGCTCCGGCAGACGGTAGGTTCCCGGCTCTCCTGCGAAAATCTCCGGCTCCTCGAGAAACGGTGCGGATTGCGCTGACTTGGCGAACTTCGAGCTGAATGAGCCGTACGTGCCGAATGCGGCCTTGCGGGTGATCAGCGAGGCGCAGGCGATATCCCAGAACGCGCTGGCTCCGCCGTTGCCTAGCACCACTTCGTAGCCGTCGGGGGTCTGGAAGAATTCGGACAGTCCTTCGCGGATTGAGCCGACCACCTGCTTGATGGGGGTCTGTCGATGGGAGGTTCCCAGGAGATCACGGGCTCCCTTATCAAGCGCTTGGATTTGCTCCGGGCGGATTTTGGTCGGGCCAGAGCCGAAACGTCCGTCTTCCGGAAGCACATTGGAAGGAATGGTCACAGTGTTCGTCATGACAACCTAGGGTAGTCAGACGGTCGGATTGTGCGTGGTGATGACCGCTTTTCGGAACCATGATGTGGCGATGATGACTGCGATATCCCGGTGTCGGTGTAGCCTGAGCTTCCGTGACGGTTCTGTAACCACGCGGTCATAAGCTTGCTGTGGTTGAAGTAATCCGCAAGGAGTGTTGATATATGAGGCATGCGGCGCATAAAGCTGCCAAGGTTTCGAATGAGCGTTTCAGCGTTGCTAAGGCGTTGTTCACCTCGAGCCGCGGTTCCCACACCGCCAAGGCCGTTCGTATGGTCCAGCTGGCAAATGGTGAGGGTGCCGTTGTGGGTCTTGAGCCTGCGGTTGCTGAGAAGCTGAATGAGGTGGCTCCGATGAGCCGCCGCGCCATGCGTGAGGCTGCTCGCGTAGCCGGTCGTCGCTCCGCGTTCATGGCTTCCGCATCGCTGGCCGCGTTGGTCGGCACCGCGGCCACTGCCATGGCGGTCGGTCAGCAGAATGCGTCTGAAATGACTTTTGCCGACAATGCCACCACTACTACGCAGATGAAGCGCATCTCCGACAATGCGGCATCCCGTTCCGAGTCCCGTAGCGATCTCGACGCTCTGGCCTCCACCAGCAATAGCGGTGATTGGCAGCTTGGCGAAACCAGTTCCTCCATGGACACGAATCTTCTGTCAAAGTCCATTGCTGACAATCCCAATGTCGCCGTTCTCATGGATCAGGACGCCGGTCTTCTTCCTTCGGGCTTCAATCCGAACCACGGCACCGGTGATACCGGCAATGACTACCCATACGGTCAGTGCACATGGTGGGCGTATACTCGTCGTGCACAGCTTGGCCTGCCTGCCGGAAGCCATTTTGGCAATGCGCGGAGTTGGGGTGATTCCGCTCGCGCTCTCGGCTATTGGGTTGATAACACGGCACGCCACGTTGGCGATATCGTGGTATTCGCTCCAGGCCAACAGGGTGCGGACAGCTATTACGGGCATGTCGCGATTGTCGAAGAAGTGAATGCCGACGGTTCGATCAAGATTTCGGAATCCAACGTCAAGGGTCTTGGCGTGATTTCCGATCGTACGTTCGCTGCGCAGGAAGCCTCGCAGTTGACATATATCCATTACTGATTTCTCTGGTTTCGTTAATTTACGCTTGCCATCCTGTTTTTCGGCATAGCGTGATTGCCTCGGCGTGTCGCATGATATGACACTGTTCTGGTTGTCTTGCTGTTCTGTTGCAGGGGAACGTTTATGGTAGCTTCAGACACGATGAATATTGCTAAACGTTTCACGAGTATCTTCGCCGTTGCTGCTGTGTCTGCTTCGTTGGGTGCGGCGGTTCCAGCCGCAAGCGCAGGCAGTGCTATGGCTGATACCACGGTAACCGCTACACGTTCTTTCCCGAAGACCACCGCGGCCAAGCGTGATTTTCTCGCCGAGCACACATCCACGGATGTTGAGTCCAACGCCGATTGGGGTGGCATCGAAAGTTTGGATGTTCCCCAGACCGAGTCTCAGGCGGAAAAGGACCGAAAGGCTCAGGAGCAGGCTGAGGCTGAAGCTCGGGCTCAAGCACAGGCGGCTCAGGCTCAGGCACAGACACAGGCTGAAACTCAGACTGCCAGCCGTTCTTCCGAACGTGCCGACATCAGTAGCGTTCCTACGGCTCCTGCGAGTGCCACTGGTCAGGCATTGGCCGACTATGCTCTGCAGTTCCAAGGCTATCCGTATGTGTCTGGAGGCAATACTCCGTCCGGCTGGGATTGCTCTGGTTTCGTGCAGTGGGTGTTCGCCCAGTTCGGTGTAAGCCTGCCGCATTATTCTGGTGCCCAGATGAGCGTTGGAACGGCTGTAGGAAGCATTGCCGAAGCAGCTCCAGGGGATATCATCGTCAATACTCAGCATGCCGCGATCTATATTGGCAACGGCATGGTGATCAACGCGCTGAATCCGGCTCAGGGAACGCAGGTTACTTCGCTGGCTGTGTTCTCAGGTGGCTATGCGATTCGTCGTGTGCTCTGAGCGAACATACGGTTTGACTTTTTAAGGCGTATCCTTCCGGGGATGCGCCTTTTTGTATGGAAAAGATCGAGTCGTTGCTGACAAAACCGCATGTCGCGCGGTATGGTGGAGCTTAGAGGCAATGCATGGTGGCATTGCCGAGGTGATTCAAGGAGGTCGTCCCATGATTAATGACAAGGCAATCCTCGTTGGTGTTGATGGATCCCACGCCAGCTACAAGGCCACGTGGTGGGCTGCGAATTATGCGAAGCATGCGGGATTGACGTTGCAAATCGTATGTGCGTACTCGTTGCCGAGCTATGCCGCTGTCTCCTTTGACGCGACGTACACCGCCATGGGAGATGACAATGCGGCCCACAGCGACGCTCAGGAGATTCTGTCGAAGGCCAAGGCCATCGCCGATGAGCAGGGCGTTGAGGCGACGACCCTCATCGTCACAGGCGATCCGGCGTCCGTGTTCGTGGAACTGTCTCGCAACTACAATCTCATCGTCATCGGCAATCGTGGCAAGGGCGGCTTGGCGGAACGTCTGCTGGGTACCACCAGCTCCAGTCTGCCGGCATATGCGTACTGCCCGATCGTAGTGGTGCCGTACACCGATGATGATGGCAATCTGATGCATTTGAACAACACCATCACCAAGGTGGCTGTCGGCTCCGACGAATCCAAGTGGGGTTTGAAGGCTCTTGAGATTGCGGCTGATTTCGCCGCCGCATGGGATGCCGAGCTTGACGTCATCTCCGCGGTGCCGAATATGAAGGGGTCCGACGATGAAGGCGTGATGGCTTCGTTCAAGGATGATCTTGAAGTGCGTATCAAGCCGCTTGAGGAAGCTCATCCGGATTTGAAGATCAACAAGCAAATCGTGCCTGGCCCGGCAGTTGGCGCGCTGACCAAGGCCAGCTACGATCACGACGTCGTCGTGGTCGGTTCCCGTGGTCGTGGCGGCTTCACTGGTCTGCTGCTCGGCTCCACCAGCCAGGGCTTGCTGCAGCATGCGGTTGGTCCGGTGTATGTGGTGCCCCGCAAGTATGTCGAGGCTGCGGAAACCCGCCTTGACACGGTTCCGAGTTCGCCGGCCGAGGTCAAGCCGAAGGCACTCGACGATATCAAGGGTGTAGAAGAGGTGCCGGTCGCCAAGGCCGAGCCGGAAGTGGTCGAAGCCATCGAAACCAAGATCGACCCGAAACGTCAGTAAAATCAATAAATATATATGAAAATGGCGATTGCAGCGCTGTGAAAAGCGTCGCAATCGCCATTTATTTTTAAAAAATCTTTTACAAAGAAAACGTCAGTGCTTGATGGTGACGTTCATACGGACCGGAGTTTTCTCCACGTACGTATGCTTCACCGTGCAGCCCTTGTCAATATGACGGGTGACACGTTCCTTGAATTTCTCGGCATCCTCGTCGCTCAGGCCGGCGTCGGAAGCGTCGATGACCACCTGCTCGTCGAAACCGATATAAGCGTCGTTGTCGGCGTCATAGGTGCCATCCACAACGATTTTCGCACCCTTGCCCTCGCCCAAGGTATGTTCGACGGCGAACTGGCTCGATAGTGCGGCACAGCCGGCCAAAGCGATTTTCATCAGGTCGCCAGGCGTGAACTGGCCGCGGCCTTTGCCGAACTTGATATGCGCGCCATCCTCGCTGAACGCATCCCAGGAACCGTCTTTGTTACGCTCGACCCACAACCTTTTGCCCATGGTGAACTCCTCATCGTCTTGCCGGGAGCGCCATTCGCTCCTCGCTTACATACCTAATGTAATCCATCGATGTCCATTCACCGTGAAGTATTCCGAAAAGCGTAGGAAACATCAACGCGCGGGCGGTATATGCTTGACCTGCGATTCTGTGCTGTTAAGCTTGCAAGCATGGCTTTGACACCTGAACAACTTGCAGATATTCGTACTCGCATTCCGGCACGCCCGGAAACCGACATTCCCATGCCATATGAGGATTTGGTGCGTCGTATCCTGACGGAGGGCACGTTGAAGTCCGATCGCACGGGCACGGGCACCATCAGCCTGTTCGGCCAGCAGATGCGGTTCGACCTGAGTGAGTATTTTCCGCTGCTCACCACGAAAACGGTGTTTTTCAAGGGACTTGCTTATGAGTTGCTGTGGTTCCTGAAAGGTTCCACGAATGTGCGTTGGCTGCAGGAACATAATGTGCATATTTGGGATGAATGGGCCGATGAGAACGGCGATTTGGGCCCCGTGTATGGTGCGCAGTGGCGCAGCTGGCCGGCGCCTACGCCTGATGATCCGAATCGCACCATCGATCAGATTAGCAATGTGCTCGATCTGGTCGAGAACCATCCGGATTCCCGCCGTATGGTCGTGTCTGCCTGGAATCCGGCTGAAGTGGAGAATATGGCGTTGCCGCCATGCCACGCGCTGTTCCAGTTCTACGTGGCGGATGGCAAACTTTCATGCCAGCTGTACCAGCGTTCCTGCGACATGTTCCTCGGCGTGCCGTTCAATATCGCGTCCTATTCGTTGCTGACGCTAATGATTGCCCAGCAGGCCGGACTGCAGCCGGGGGAGTTCGTGTGGACGGGCGGCGACTGCCATGTGTACGACAATCACATCGATCAGGTTCTGGAGCAGTTGAGCCGCGATCCATATCCGTATCCTCAGATCCGCATTGACAAAGCCGCTTCTCTGTTCGATTACGATTACAGTGATTTTGAAATTGTCGACTACCGGCACCATCCAACCATCAAGGCGCCGGTGGCGGTCTGAGAGTCGTCGCCAGACGTTAGACTACTGACCCTAGTTCGACTTCAAGGAGTGAGTGAAATGGAGCATGACAGTAGCCGCAGTGGCTATCACGAACCCGAGCCCGTACATGCCGGGCTTGAGAACGAGGAGGATTGGGGCGATGATTTCCCCAAGACGTTCTCGGTGAATCTGATTTGGGCGCAGGCCTGTGACAAGGAAGGTCATGACGGCGCCATCGGATTCAAGGGTGGTATGCCATGGCATCTGCCCGAAGATATGAAGCGTCTCAAGGAGCTTACCGTCTCGCATCCGGTCATCATGGGGCGTAAGACGTGGGAATCCCTGAGCTTGAAGTATCGTCCGTTGCCGAATCGCGACAATATCGTGGTTTCGCACGATTCGTCTTATACGGCGCCTGGGGCGACCGTGGTCGACAGTTTGGACGATGCGCTTGATCTGGCCCGTCAGGAAGCCATTCCGGATGATGGTCTCGACCGCAGCGAAATCTGGATTCTCGGTGGCGGTCAGCTGTTCCACGAGGCGATGCCGTTTGCGGACAAGGCGTACGTGACGCAAATCAGCATGCACGTTGACGCCGATACCTATGCGCCTGACATCAAGGGACTGGTAGAGTCTGGGGCATGGAAGGTGGCCGAGGAAGGCGTATGGCAGGGCACGACGAAAGGCTCCGACGATATTGCCGGATTCCGTTTCATAACCTTTGAAAGAAATCACGAGGAGTAAACCCATGTATACCGTGATGACCGTGTGCACCGGCAACATCTGCCGCTCTCCCATGGCCGAGATCATTTTGCGCACCGAATTCGAGCGTCGTGGGCTCGCCGACAAGGTCAATGTCGAATCCAGCGGCGTCAGCGATGAGGAATACGGCAATCCGATCGATCGTCGCGCCGTCAAGGTGTTGAGTGAGCGTGGATATGAGCTTCCGGCGCACCATTTCGCGCACCGCATCACTCGTGATGAGATCGAACGAACCGACCTATTCCTGCCGATGACCGCTTCTCACATGCGTGCGTTGTTGCGTCAGCTTCCGCAAGCCAAGCGTGAGAACGTGCATATGTACCGTAGCTTCGATCCGAATCTCGCCAAGCCTGCTGCAGGTTACGAAAGCGAGATTGACCTGGTCGATCCATGGTATGGTGGCGCCCACGAATTCGAAGTGGCAATCGATCAGATTGAGGAAGTGGCTCCGTTCATCGTCGATTGGGTCGAACAGCAGCTCTGAACCTATGTTGAATGTGCCATTCGAGGCGATTGAAAAAGCTCGGTTCGTTTGAACCGGGCTTTTTTGTATGAGAGATATGCTGGCGTGACAACCGCAATACGACAATCGCAAAAGATATCTGAAAAGATTCAAAAAGAAATAAAAAAGCGACCCCGGCCGGACTTGAACCGGTGACCTCCGCCGTGACAGGGCGGCGCTCTAACCAACTGAGCTACGGGGCCATTGTTTCAATCTTGCGAATGACAACAGATGTATATATTACGGCAAAGTCGCCATTGTGCAAATCACGGCGTGTCATCGGCGAATATTTGCATGGATCGTCGAAGGGAAAAATGTTGGTGAAATCGGAAATAGCGGGAAAACAAAGCAACGGCCGGTCGTATATGAGGGGAAAACTTCTCATACACGACCGGCCGTTACGTTTGCGGTGCCGTGTTGTCGCTCACGACACTACGTTTTGTTGAAATCAGTCGGCCTGCTTCCAGGTTTCGACGTCGATATGGTGTTCCGGATTGGCCTGCCATGCTGCCCAGGCGGACTTCACGATGTCTTCCACGTTGTACTGTGCGTGCCAGCCCATCTCTTCGTTGATGCGCTTCGGGGAACCGATCAGGTGCGGCGGATCGCCCGCGCGACGGCCCATGACGGCCTCCTTGAACGGCAGACCGGTGACCTTCTTGACCTCATCGACGATCTGGCGCACGGAGGTGCCTTCGCCGGTGCCGACGTTGAAGGCGTCGTACTTGCGCTCGTCGCGGTCCAGGTACTTCAGGGCGGCGATGTGGGCGTCGGCCAGATCGGAAACATGGATGTAGTCGCGCACGCAGGTGCCGTCCGGAGTCGGGTAGTCGTCGCCGAAGATTGCCGGAGCCTTGCCCTTCTTCAGGCGGTCGAACAGCATCGGGATGAGGTTCAGGATTGCCGGATCCTCGAGCTCGACCGGACCGCAGCCGGCCACGTTGAAGTAGCGCAGACCGCAGAAGCGAATGCCGTACGGCTCTTCGCAGGCGCGAGCCATCCACTCGCCGAACAGCTTGGTCTGGCCGTACGGGTTGATCGGCAGCATCGGAACGACGTCTTCCGGCACCACGTCGACCGGCGGAACGCCGTAGGTGGCTGCGGAAGAGGAGAAGACGAGCTTCTTGGCGCCAGAGTCGCGCATGCCGATGAGCACGTTGAGCATGCCGTTGATGTTCTGCTGGTAGTACCACAGCGGCTTCTCAACGGATTCGCCGACCTGCTTTCGGGCGGCGAAATGAATGACGGAGTCGACGCCTTCGGCCTTCATGATTTCGGCGAGACGTTCGCCGGCACCCGGAGCGGCGATATCCATGCCGTACAGGCGGGAGCCTTCGATGCGGGTTGGCTTGCCGTAGCTCAGATCGTCAACGACGACGACCTGTTCGCCGGCCTGATGAAGAGCGTGGACGACGTGGGCGCCGATGTAGCCGCACCCACCAGTGACGAGAACTGTCATGTTCTGGCCTTTCCTCCAAATGAGCGATAAAGCGCTTTGGTTCGAAAAACGAACGTTCAACGAACGTTGTTCACTTTTGCTCTAGTTTGTTACCTTTTGAACAATTTGAGTATAACACATGAACAGTAACGCACATAATCGCTCCGTTCCTGCGTTTCCTCTATAAATAGGGTATGCAAGAAGATGCGAACACGCCGACTGAAAATCAAGTAAACGGCGAAAACGAACAAAACATGTCAAAAACGCAAGGTGAACTACAGGCTGATGCTGGTCAGCGTCCTGCCTTGTATGGGCGCAAGGTGCTTTCCTTCGTGCGTCGTTCCGCCAGGCTCGACGCGCGCTTGCAGCGTGCATGGGATACCTATGCCGATACCTATCTTTTGAATATCAATGCAGGTGAAGGCTCCCTTGACGTGCGAAACGATCTGGTGTTCGACCAGCCGTATATTGCGGAAGCGTGGGGCAATGCCAATCCTCTGATTGTGGAAATCGGCACCGGTCAGGGCGAAAACGTTGTTGCCGCGGCCGCTGAACACCCAGAAATGAATTTTTTGGCGCTCGAAGTCTACGATCCGGGTGTAGCGCACACCATGCTGCTTGCGGGCAAACAAGGCCTTGCCAATCTGCGCATCGCACAGGTCAACGCTCCCGAACTCTTCAAGGCCGCCGCAGATGGCTCGATCGCAGAAGTGTGGACTTTCTTCCCTGATCCATGGCCCAAGATGCGTCATCACAAGCGCCGCATCGTACAACCGGAGCTTGCCAGTGAGATTCATCGCACGCTGCGGGCTGGAGGGGTGTGGCGGATCGCTACCGATATTGAAGACTATGCATTGCATGTGCATGAGGTCGTGGATGGTATTGAAGGATTCCATAATGACGGCACGTTGACGGTGAGTCTGCCGGTTGAGCATGTCGGCAAGGGAAATGCCGACGAAGCCGCAAGTCTGCGACACGCCGATTTCAGTGAATCCGAGCGTTTTTCTGGTCGAGTTTTGACGAATTTCGAGAAAAAAGGACTTGCTGCCGGTCGTGTGATTCATGACTTCATCTATCGCCGCGTATGAGGCTTCGTGTTGTGCTGTTCATGTGATGAAATGGCTTTATTTCAACGATTTTCAACATGTGAACAGCATAGTTTCCGTAATTGTGCAACGTTGCGACACGCCGAGACTTGCATGTTTTGATGATTCGCGTATAGTTAAGCGAGTTGTCAAGCGGAAACGCTGAAAGCGCCCCCTTCGTCTAACGGTTAGGACACCAGACTTTCAATCTGACAACGAGAGTTCGACTCTCTCAGGGGGTACTTACCTTGGTAACAAGGTGGCAATGGCCCCGTAGCTCAGTTGGTTAGAGCGCCGCCCTGTCACGGCGGAGGTCACCGGTTCAAGTCCGGCCGGGGTCGCTCGAACAGATTCCTGTTCATGGCTCTGTAGCTCAGTTGGTAGAGCGAACGACTGAAAATCGTTAGGTCAGCGGATCGATGCCGCTCGGAGCCACCATGGCTTTAAACCTCGGAAATCTCCGAGGTTTTTTGTTTTTCGTCACTTTTTTAGTCATATAGGAACCAAAGTTACGGCGGACTGACTGCAGAGAGGCCATGACTTTTTGAAGGAGCAGACTCTTCGGTCATGGCTCTCTTAATCTCAAGTCTTGCTGAATCCGTGATGTGGGCGTATCAATGCCCCGCACGGGTGTGTCATCTTATGCGCTACTTAGCAATGACTAAGAAACCCCCGTTGAGGGGTGAATTTGTCTGTTGGCGGATTACACTGGAATACCGTAAGACAGGAACAATGGAGGGTTTGTGGGCAGAGCTATGCCATAACCCCGTTAAGGGAGTATTCACTGGGGCGGTAGCATGGAAGTGCTTTTGGTCGGTAATACCGATTTCATCACCAAACAGTGGATTCAGCATGCCTTTCCCCGAGACCATGTGGTGATAGCGGAACGAGAAGGCACCGTAGACGGCAATGACCGTCTCAGAATCGTCAACATGTCTGACGCCAACACCCTTGCCGAAACCCTTACCACATACGAATTTGATCGCATCGTATTCTTTTCCGAAAATCTGACCCCACGCAGCGACAGAGACGGCAATCTGGGAGCATTGCGAAGACTTCTGCATGCCATTCGCAACAGGCAAACGCAAATGCTGATGGTCAGCGGCCCCGAATCCGAATTTACCTATCCGGAAAACGCCGACGTACGTGATACCAGCAAAAGCCTGATGTCTCGAGCATCGGAAGAACTCTGCCTGTATTACGCGCGCACCTACCGTCTGGAAGCGAAAATCATTCGTTGCCCATACTTGTATGCACCCGAACGCAATGGGGCAACCGCATATTTCGGCAGACTGTTCGAACAGGCGTCAGCAGGGTCGATCTCATTCCGCGAACGCGAACAGCAGCGGACATGCTTTCTCTGCGCCGACGATCTTGCCGAACTGATCTACCGCATGTTCGACGATTGGACCGCTGAAAGCGAAGTATTCCACGTGCCCAACATGTTTGACTTCACGTACGGCGATTTGGCAGACATGATTCGCGAGGCGTTCCCCGGATTGTCGGTGTCTTTCGGCGAAGACAGGTCACAGCATTACCCAGCAGACGACCATGCGCTGCGTCTGCGTTATGGCTGGTCGCCGCGATATTCGCTCAAACAGGATCTTCCCCTAGTACTGCAACGCTGGAAAGAGGCGCGTGCGCAGGAACAGTCCGAAAAGCACCTGATCTGGGATTTTCTGCGCAACCATTCGAAACCATGGATCGCATTTGAAATCTGCGTCACGTTCATGCTGGAAGAGTTGCTTCGTTCCGCGATACAAGGCAACAGTCAGCTGGAAACCGTGGATTTGCGCCTGTTTTTCGTGGTGATCGTCGGCACGATGTACGGACTGAACGCAGGCGTGTTCGCGGCCGCGCTCGCATGTGCCGGCATGGTGTTGTCGTACGCGTCGAACGGTGCGTCATTCGCGCCACTGTTTTACGATACGTCGAACTGGATTACGTTTGTGGTGTATTTCGTTGCGGGCGCAGTATGCGGGTATGTACAGATGCGCAATCGCGAAAACCTGCGATTCATGCGTGACGAAAACAGTTTGCTGCGTGAACGACTTGCGTTCCTGCGTGACCTGTACCACGATGTGCTCGATGATCGTCGTATGCTGCGCGGGCAGATTATCGGCAGGCGCGACAGTTTCGGCAAAATGTATGCGATGACCCGTGAATTGGACGAAGTGCTGCCTCGAAAGCTGTATTACGCGACCATTCGCATTATGCAAGATACGTTGGGCGGCGATAGTTTCGGTATTTACCGAATCGATAATGGTGGTCGTTTCGCGCATTTGATGGCCGCGAGTCCGCAGACCGAATCCTTATTCAGTAAATCGGCGCTGCTTGAGAATTATGCCAACATTGTTACGGCCTTGGATCATGGCGGATTGTGGGTAAACCGCAATCTCGAACAAAACCTTCCAATGTATGCGGCGGGCGTGCATGCCAATGGCAGGCTGGCCGTGGTGATTGTGCTTGCCAAAGCCCAGCCCGACCAAATGAACCTGTACTTCCAGAACCTGTTCACCATCATGTGCGGCTTGGTGGAATCCGCAATGGTGCGTGCCTTCGATTATGAGAATGTTGCGCGGCAGGCGATGCTGGTGCCCGGCACGGAATTCTTGAACACTCAGGCGTTCCTGCCCAAAGTGCTGGCTGCAAACGAGCTCAAGCGCAATCATATGAGCAATCATCTGCTGTTGCGTGTGGAAGACGCCTGGCAAGACGATGGTAGCCGCCTGAGGGGAGCCATTCGTCAAACGGATGAGGCCGGTATGCTGCAGGACGGCAATGTGTATGTGCTCATGGATCAGGTCAGCGAGCATGAGCTGCCGATCATCAACGGTCGTTTGACCCAGGCTGGATTGCATGCGAAGCTGGTTTCAGACCACGAGGAAGATTCGTTGCTGGCTGAGGCTTCGGAACAAGTAGCTGCCGAGTCGCAAGCGGATGAAACGCCGCGCAGTGACGCTGCGCCGAATGACTCCGCATCGCATGAAGGTGGCGCAGCATGAATGCGACGGTGATGGCGATGCTGCTTATCGCCGTGCATGTAATGATATGCGTGCTGCTGTGCGTGTTGTCTCGCGTTGGCGTGCTTCGCGTGGAGGGGCGGCTGCTTCCTTTCATGCTGCTGGTGCCATGGGGGGGGGCGTTATGTGTGCTGATGCTGCATATGCGCACGCTGATTCGCGCTGGTGAGCACACGGCTCCGGGGCTTGAGCAAATGCGTGTGGATGATGAGGAACGTCGAAGCATCCTGGTTGAGGAACGAGCTGATTTCGCCAATACAGTGCCGTTGGAAGAGGCACTGATCGTCAACGATTCGAGTCAGCGGCGCAGTCTGGTGATGTCCATTCTCAACGACAATCCCAGCCGTTATATCGATGTGCTGTCGCAGGCCCGACTGAATGAGGATGTGGAAGTCGTGCATTACGCGGCTACCGCCATGGCGCAGATCAGTGCCAAGGAAGATCTTGCATTGCAGCGCTGCCGTAACGATTATCTGCAGCATCGAAATTCCGAAACGATGTTGGAACGCTATTGCGATGCGTTGGAACGATATGTCAATTCCGGTATTGCGCAAGGATACGCATTGCAGTTGCAGAAGCAGCGATATGCCGAAGTATTGCAGGAACGACTTCGTAAACATGACGATTATTACGTTGCGTGCCGTCTTGCGCAAATGCAGATCGATCTTGGACTCTTTGATGATGCCGCGCACACTATTGACGGCGCTATGGAACGGTGGCCGGATCAAGGCGATGTATGGCTGATGCGTCTACGACTCGATGCCGCACGCAATGATGGCGATGCGTTGCGTCAAACCGTTCAGCAGATTGAAAGCAAGCATATTTATCTCGGTGGCCAAGGAAGACGCACGCTGCGGTTCTGGACTGGAGCCAAGGAGGCTGAACGCGCATGATCAGAGGATTCCTGTCAGACGTGTTGGCCAAGTGGAAGCGATTCCGCTGGCAAGGTCTGGTCAAAGTCTGGGCCATGTTCATGGCCATCGCTTTGGTGTTGCTGGTGGAGAGCCTGGGCGTGCATTACGGTGCCACGCGGTTCGACATCACGTATTTGGATCGAGCCAAAGCCATTCCTGCTGCCAATGCCATCGCTGGACAAAAAGCCACGAATCTGTTGGTGGTTGACAGTTCGCAGGAGGGTGTCAGCGATGCCGAAGCCATGCTCGACCAGATTCTGCTTGATATGAAAGTCCCTACCACTACGGTTGACGTGGCTGACGAAAATGCTGAATTTCCAGCGTTGAATCACTACAGCACCATAGTAGTGGTCATGCCTAATCTCGACCGTCTGGGTGAGCATGTGCTGCAAATCATGCAATGGGCCAAAAAGGGCGGCGGAGTCATGTTTGCCATGACTCCCGAAAAAACCGGCTATTTGGACGTGATCGGCCCGCAGATCGGCATTGAATCGTCCACATACGAATATGTGGCGACTAAAGGCATTACACCGTCCGAAGATTTTATGTTGGGTGGCGGCCAGACATACACATTCAGTGACCCGTTCAAATCGTCGCTGAGCGTCGCATTGAATGATCGTGCACAGGTGGAAGCGGTCAGCAGCAATGGCAGAACGCCATTGGTGTGGAGGAACGCGGTGGAGTCAG
>ERZ1031885.11-NODE-11-length-113364-cov-27.186428_pt1 | contig 113364 bp, 96 predicted proteins | sample MGYA00518168_ERZ1031885 | MGnify/ENA primary metagenome ERZ1031885 (study PRJEB33719, sample SAMN04261269) | wastewater metagenome | biome: rural village; feature: human; material: feces | host: Homo sapiens | place: El Salvador | collected 2014-01-14 ...
TTGCAGAGACATTGAAAGATGGAAAGCCGGAACACCCGGAACCAGACCTTTGTCAATTCTTTTGGTTGGGGACGAGCATGATCTCACCGTCAGCAATGCCCTTGAGATGCTGACCATAGGGGCTCTTGCCATAGCGCTCCGCGGACTCCATGAGCTGCTCGCGCGTGATCCAACCGTTCTCGAAAGCGATCTCCTCCACGATCGCGATCGGCAGACCCTGCGCACGCCACTGAGCCTCTTGCCCCACCGTCCGAACACCAAGCCCATGGCGGATACCATGCCGCGGGAACCTGCCAGGAATAAGGAGCCCCGGAAGGAACCGACGAATTTTGTCGCACGATTCCGATTTTCGGGGCAAATTTCGAATCGTGCAACATTTTTCCTGCCGAAATGCGGTTTTCCCACCTATTTCATACCCCCGAACCGGCTTTCCCGACACTTTCGCGCGACTACGGGGGTGTGCGATGTAGCACGATTCCAAAAAAACGGCCGAAAAATGGAATCGTGTGACATTTACGGAGTGCAGAACGTGCCGAAACAGACGAAACCATGTGACCATGGCAAGGGAAACGCATTCCAGGCTCCACTTTTCATACATTTCGACGACCCGGGCCTCCCTATCGGGAATAGGGACCAAGAGTCCCGGAAACATCACCATTTCGTATATGTCAGCAAAGAACAACTGACTTTCTACATATTTTGCTTTCAACTGCCCAAACACGCGACTAGACTACTTGAATTCAATATGCTGAAAAGACTTGAATATCTGCACGTAGTCAATGCGCATATTCCCGCACAAGGAGAATGATTCAAAATGACGGAAACCATTGCATCACTTATCGGAGCCATTGTTGGAGCAATCATCACTACATCATTCTGGTTTGTTCAGTACCGCATTGAGCAAAAAGACGTTCTCAATAACGAACGAAGGCAAGACAAAAGAGAACTCGTTAAAAATATCATGTGCAACAGGATGGATCAACGAGCACTCTGCGTTGAACTTAACCAAATTCCGCTTACTTTTTACGATGATCCACAGCCAAAGAACTTTATAGAAAACTTCTGGAGCCACATGACGTTGCTACAAGGGATACGATTTTGGCAGATCTGGTGAATCATCTGGCTGAAACAATGAATTTCGATGGTGAAATTCGTCCTTCGGATTTCAGCAGAGGACTATACGTCGAATGACATATAACGAAAATAATTCCTGAGCATTATGCGCAAGACTCGAATAATGCCCGTGTCTTACCGCACGTTCCCGATACACTGGTTAGTAGAGCAATATATCACGTTCCTTGGGACCGAACATACGAAAAACTTTCGCTTAGTTCCCAAGGAAAAATTCGCAGTCCTTTATCGAGGCTAAAGTTCTTTAATTAAATCCCGATAAGCTGATGCTGTAATTGATATTACATACCAAACCCAACCAGCTAAATGAGCAATGAGAAATATCACTAAAGCTGAAAACCACACGGGGAAGATACCCTTTTTATCACACAACCTAAGTGATGAGGCTAGTCCAATTACTAATGTTATGATCAAGGACAAGGCGGATGCATAGACAACTGAATAAAACATCTGGTCAATCATCTCTATAACTGCCGTTTTCTCCATTAGAGGACTAGATGCTTCTGACGCTCGTCTATGTTTTGCATCAGAATATGCCATTCGCAATTGGAAAACAAATATTGCATGAGCAAAAAGCAACCCACCAAGAACTCCAACTCCTGACACAATAATGTCAGCATTGCCCACTTGCATCTTACGTACGAAAGAAAGCACCGAACAACCTATTGGAATCAATAAGACAATAACAATTGCCAGCAAATCAGGGTGACGTTGTTTCCTTCCTTTTGGGACAAGCATATTCAAACATTGTCTAAAAACTCCCATTTCCCCTCACAATATTTGCGAAGTATTCCACCTAAATTTAAGAGAATCTTCTGACCATTCACTTTGTTCATATGCAGTAGACCATTCCAAGCCAAGACACTTATAACGACTCGCTACCAATTCTGCTGCTCTCTGCTGAAAGGCATCATCCCCGAGAGGTAAATCGCCTTTCTCAGTAAGAACTTCTCGGAAAACTGGCGCACCAACTTTGCCGAGTTCTATAGTCTTCGTTCTCCCTTCATGTTCAAGCGTAATAGTGCATTTCTTATCCAACGAATCAGACTCTTTATCTTCAGACTCTTTATCTTCAGACGTTTTGTCTGGCGAATCAGACACTTCAAAAAGCTCAATGACATCAATCTGTCTGTTGAGAATCTTCTTTTTAATCCAAGGTTCGAATTTGTGCTCCCCTTTAGGAGGGGTAAGCGTTTGACTCAAATTTGCAATAATAGGTTTGTCCTCGAGACCAGCGCGATGTGACAAGCTCTTCTTATAAGCAACCACATTAATCTTGACTAAATCGCTGACTTGTGCCCAATCATCAGCCTCATAAATATTGCTTGACTGATACGTATATGAATCATCATATTGTTTCATTGCTGCAACAAAACTATTAAGCAAGAAATAGCCTTTGGAGTCTCCGACTTTTTCAACAGCGAATATAGCCATGGGCGCCGATGGCGGCTGATACATGACCACCCTGCTACTGATAGTCATGGAATCCGTATACGCCTTTGGGTATTTCATAGCACCAGTTTCTACATCATAAACTTTTCCATCATCCCCAAATGCGCCAGATTCGATTGTCACAAATACAGAACTACCCGCACATTTGACACTGGTAACCCGCATATAAAGATCAGATTCATCACTCTTCAGCCCACTCTCGGGGATGCTCATGATGAACGCATGAAAGTGTTCCAGTAAAGATCGTCCTTGAATGGTGGGGCAACCGGCTTGCTCGCTTGATCTCCGATGCTTTGCTGTCAAACCTTTTAGTTCCAGCGTAGTCTTCTGCATTCACAGTCCCCTTTGCCGAAAAAGAACGATGATATTACTTATCATTCTATGACTTTAACAAGATACACTTTTGACGTTTCAGAAAACTAAACGCACATTATTTCAATATTTCTTAAGCGATTTCCTCATAATTTTAGCGATACAGGTTATTGGTTCTCAGCGGAAATTACACCGTATAGCCGTTAAAACGATAATATACACGGAGTTTACCGTGCCCATACACCCCGAAACGCAACCAGAAAAGCAAGTACCATCAATCCCAACCGCCGGCGCTTGGGAATACCAACACCCCAACAACAAGATATCAAATAGCTAGACCGTTGGTGAGTGCCAAAGTCAGAAAATGCGAAAAAGCCGGGCGCGGACTACATCATGGCAATTACACGAATTAATAAAAAACACGGTCGTAAAATCAATATCACAAGCATGTCAGCACTTGAGTCAAAATCATAAGCGCATCTTAAATCTATGGAAGTAAACGAGTAATCAATCTGTCACTATTTCAATATATCCTGAATCGATAGGCATACCAGAGGAAGTAAACCAACATCGTTCTATAGTCCAACAAAGGCATAATGCACAAGAATTCTTATAATCTTCTTCAATCGACGCACTAACACGCTTCGAGCAATATCCCCTGCGGTATCAAAGCTAATAGAAAGATGGGATCATTACGCTATGCAGTCGTTCCACCCCCCCCCCGTAGAATTTTCGGGAGAGAGACGGACTGAGAGAAAGAAGTATGATGGGCGAAAACAGCCAGAGCTCAGGCATGGACGGAACGCATACCAAACACGGCGTGCTGGCACACTCCAGAAATTCAGGGGGTGCAGGAATTCCAGCATCGAACTGTTACGCATCATCGCGATGTCCATGATACTCATGCACCACTTCATCGTCCCATAACGGCTATGATGTCCTGAAACTCCCTCTGGGACCGGAACGCAGCTTCTTTCAACTCATCATGGTCGCTTTCAGCATGTTCCCGTCACACACTCAAACATTTTCTTTAAAACCTATAGAACGCAAAAAAGACACAAGTTGAGCACCAGTCATAAATATAACTTTTCTGTATAAAGTGCCTTCTAATTTTTTAAGACGCCTCGGACAGAACCAATTGTCGTATATATCAATATTTTGTTTAGGCTTATACTCAGAATCATTCGCAGCAACAGGACGATTCAAATTATCCATAATCAGACCATCAAGAAGTGGATCCCCCTCTCCAAAAACACGTGAATACAAATTTGGGTTCCGACGATCGTTATAGCAACGAATACCATTATTATTTTTCTTCGATGAAACAACAATAATAGCAATCATTTCATCACGTTTTTCAACAATACGGGTATTTATTTTACCTTTTGCACCATCTATTATAATGAGGCTTTCATAGAGTTTTTCAAGTAACTCCAATTCAAGTTTGTGCTGCATAGTAAAATGCGCATCAAAATCTTGACAACCTTCAGTAGTACTTAATTGTCTTTCATCCAATTCAGGAGTACGTTCAAATCTGCATTGATCATGAAGAGGCCTGTTTTTAAATTCAATAAAATACTTGAATCGTTTACCAAGCAGTAAAGCATCACACGACCGCATTTTTTGCACATGCCAGCTTGTACACTGTTTTTTAGCAAAAGCATCAAAATCAATAGCTTTCACCATCGATTCCGTAACATATACCATGTCACCAGACCTTGAACCCTCTTTATCGATAGAAAGGTCCCGCAATGTCTTCTCAACAAAATCAGCCATGATACACATCTTCATTGATCTTCATGAGAGGGGCCGCCATCCTTGCATATAACTCAGCAATACCCTCATTATCAATTTCATAGAATGAAACCGGACCCTTAGGATTTTCTTCCGCTGTATAGTAATGAGTCGCATCCTCTATCCCCTCAGTACCGGAATAGGCCACCAAAGCTTTAAGGAAAAAAGGACTATGCGTCGTAATCACCAAACGAATGCCCAACAGCTTCGCAGCTAACACTAGAGCATGCGCATATGCCACTTGCCACTCTGGATGCAAATGGATCTCTGGCTCATCCAACACCAAAATATCCCCATCATGCACAATCGCATTTTCTAAGAGATAGCGTAAAGCGGTATATGCCTTAACACCCATGGAAGTGTTACTCAGTCTTATAGGCTCACGCACCGGAGCATCAGTCGAAAGCACAGGGAAGTCTTTTTCATTGAACCCAATGCATCCAGAGAAGGATGAATCCAACATATCGACAATTTGCTGTACCGCTTCACTATTCGACACAGCTTCAGTTAAGCCGCTCACGGGATTTTCTTCAACTTGGCTGCGCTGATCCGCTACAACTTCAAGCAATCGCCTAACATATCGAGCATCAGAACGCGCAGAGAAAAAATCATGCCCAAATAATTCCGGAATTCGAGGATCATCAAGAATGAAAACCCTGCGATGCTCATCTTCAGCAGGACTTGCCTCCACGCATTTACCATCAATAAAGCTAAACTTTCTAATAATATCACCAGAATGTTTTTCCAATATCAAAGAACTTTGATTTGGAGAGTCAATGAATTCACTAGCGAATTGCCCTTTGAAAAAATCATCAAAATATCTATCGATAAGCTGCGCAGATAAAATATTTATATCAACATTAAGATAATTCAATATCTCCATCCGCGTTTTTTTAGATTCTTCCGAATCTTGAACCAAATCGGAAGCCACCATATTAAATACTTCGACAAATTCGTCTTTATTATCATAATAATACCGACATGATGTTTCATTAACATATGACGCATCATCGAAATTTGTTATGGCCTGATAAAGCGCATCCACTAAATCCTGCTCACTGACAAACCGTTTATTGCACATCTGCACAAGATATCTTGCCAAAACCGCTCCCGCAGATTCAACGCGTCGAAAATATGTCGATATGCGTAAAGGGCCCCTTACCAAACGATCTTTTTGAAGACTAGGGTACTTTTGGCGCAAAATACGTCCAATAGAATTGGCTTTATCATCACACACATTATTTTGAAAATTAGCAAATGCATCAAAAGCAGCAAACAACGCCTTGCCTATTGTACTTTTACCGGTGTTATTAGGCGCAGCAATCACCGTCAATCCACTAACCATGATTTCGGCTTTAGAAATCTTGCCCACATTATTCATCGTCACTTTCATATAAGCAGGCTCCTCTTATCGCTGTATTCTTCCGCAAGTTTATTTTTAGTTTAATGCAAAAATGGACACAAGACACTGATATAACTTAGCGTAATGCACCCACCAAGCCAATATCCTGACAACTGATATGGCCTGATTTTTGTTCCGCCCTTATAGCGGGGCGGCTTGCGCCGCTTGGTTCGCATAATACTCGGTTTCGGTCCGTTCCGGTGTCCTGTAGCCCAAGGACCGGTGCGGACGCTTCGAGTCCCCGCCACGAGACCCACCGGAACGTCGCCAGTTCCAGGTCCCTCAAATCCTGGAAGGGCTTGCGCCGTCAGACGAGCTCGGTCCTGTACGCGCCGTCGGCGCTCTCGGCCATGGCGTTGTCGTACGAGGCGCCGACCGTGCCGGTCGGGGGAGGCATGCCGAATTCCCCGACCCCGGTGGCGTACACGAGGCCGATGCACCGCGCGCCATGGCCGGAACGGTGCACGAGACCGTCCGTGCCGCCATGAGAGGCGGCCCATGTGTGTGTGATCGAATAAAGGTGTTCGCTGTCGGCACTTGTTTCTGTACACCCTGAGCGTTCAATTTGGACGGTGTCGGCGGTGATGGCGCCGGTGGAATGAGAACACCGGCATCGTCCGGTTCCTTGATGGATTCCCGAGTGCCTGTCAACCAAACTGATGGTTCTCGGGAGGAAGGGAAATGACGACACCGGTGTGTGTCCGACAGCGTATCAGGCAGCTCGACCGCCAGGGCCTGAGCCACAGGGAGATATCGCGGAAACTCGGCGTATCGCGCACGACCGTGGTCAGGTACGCCAACCACGGGGATTATTCACCCAGACCGTCGTATACCGCCCGGCCGGGCAGGTCACTGGTCGACGACGGGTACGCGGCCGTCGTGGACGGATGGCTGACCGTGGATTGGCAGCAACAGTGCTGGCAATCTGGGGACTATTTCATCTATGCGCTCATTCTGATTTCCACGTACAAGTGGTAATAAAGACCGTTCATCACCAAGCAGATATAGCTGACAACCAGCATCGGACCCTCTCTCTACAGCCGCATCCATAGTGTTGTCCTTGACAGAGCATGATATGGGCATCTTCATCACCGGATTGTGGAGATTGCCCGTCATCATGATCGGCTTCGGCATGCTCCTGCTGTTCGACCGCGTTACCTTCCACAGCCACGTCATCAATCGAATCGCTCAATCCGCATTCGCTGTATATCTCATCACCGACTACGCCGCGTTCGAGAAACTGCTTTGGATCCGTCTATTCAACCTGCAGAACCTCTACCAGCAACCACTCGCGATCCTGCGGATCCTCGGCGTTCTGCTGGCAATCTACGCGCCCTGCACCCTGGTCGACTTCATCCGCCAGCTGCTGTTCGCTGTCACCATCGGCCGGCAGCATGGACATTGTTCGATCTGCTATGGAATAAAAGCCACCATTATTCTTCCAATTGATTAGCCAATAGCCCAAGAAAAGTAATGCATTACCTTTAGCACAAGCACTGAGCACCTCTAATAAATTATAAAGGCATAAGCTTTACACCGAATCTCTCGATCTCATTCGCAAATTCAACACAGTATTTACTGGACAGCAATTTATTCGGAGTGCAACCACTGAGATCAATGTTATTAATCCATTCAATTCCCCAATACTTCCCAATTTCCTGTTCTTTAAGCGTAGCCGTAAGAATCACTTGATTGTCAAGATCTTTAAAGAGCGGAAGCATTTTTTCTTCACGTCCGGTTGAAAGTTCTTCAGCTCTAAATGAATCCACAAGAATAGGCAATTGATGATGCAAACAGTCTACCACTGCATATATTCTGGCCATCAGGAATTCGGTAGCTTCGCTACCGCTGTAGGGTTTCCCATCTGTTGTGAATAAATCAGAGTAATCAGGAGACCCATCATTATCCCCAAGTTTCCTACGTATTTTATTCATCTTCGCGACAATTTTATCTTTTAGATTCTTCCTATCTACCTTATTTTTAGCGCTAATCTGCTTGTCTGTTTTGATTATGTGATCGACGCTCGAAAGCTCATCAGCAATTAACGTCAGTTCCTTATCGATATCCTCTAAACTTATATAATCTTCTCTATATACGAAGATATCTTCCAGAGTAATATTACGAGAATCAGTTATCTTATTAAAGAGATCTTGCTTTTCCCGAATTTCTAAATCAAGTTTTTTGCCGTATTCTCTTGTTCACTAATTCGTTCTTTCAAAGAATCAATAATTTGACTTCTCATGTCACTTGTAGTTATATCGAATATGAATTTAGAACCATTCATTCGATATCCGATTTCACACGATCCGCAGACGAGACATTCGAGCGAATCGACATCAAGACTGTTATTAAGTGACCGCAATTGACAAAGAACCCCTTCATTTTTCACCTTGCGAGCCAGAAATCGGTTTTTCTGTTTTTGTAATTCAGTAATTTCATTCCCTAGTTTTTCGAGCTCCGCGATCAACCTATCGGTTTCTTCGCGATCCGCAGTTGGACTAATGGCAGTAAGTGCCGAGCCCATTCTGCTGAGTTTTTTTGACTTCTTGGATAATTCTTTTTTACGAGTCTCTAGCCTCTGTTTTTTATTCTTTATTTCAATCAATTCCTCATCATTGAGAGTTTGGCCTACAAGACCAGCCTGAGCATATATCATTTCCATGAAATCATTTTTGTTGTAACGCCCACCATAAATTCGTGCGGTATTACGCTTGGCCTGAGGCATAAAAGCCATTTGTTCAAATAAATCAGTTGAGACAATATGCGCTTTGTCATCTTTGACAATTCGAGGAAGCTCAAAAATGTGATTGTTCCAATAACGGTCAAAATCACGAACTGATTCGATCGGCTTGACAGCATCGCCTTCTTTTATTATGAAAGTATTCCCACTACGCAAAATCGACAGAGATCGATTCCCATCAATCTCTAAATCGATTAGAAAAACATACTCCTCAGCAGGAAAGCTTGCAGGAAACATTGGAACAGAACCAAGCGCATACATCATCGCTTGCATGATAAGGGTCTTTCCAACATGATTTTCACTGCTGGAAATGATGTTGAGCCCATTCGTAAAACCGGATTGAATATAAGCTTCCGAGCTGTTGCCAAAAGCTATTTGTTTTATTGTAATCATAACTTCAGATGATCCTTAATATTCGCAATAAAATAGAGTACAGACTGCTTATTTAACTGCTGACATGCCAACACCTTTTTCTCATCGAGTCTATCAAAAATTGTATTAATATCCGCATCATGATCATTAGTTAATTCCGATACAATATTGTCAAGTAAATCCCAGAAAGCTTCTTTGCTGTTTTTATCAAAAAATTGAAGATTAATATGTTGTTGACAATTTTCAAGTATTACATCCTCATCTTCTGGCGGCATAGAATGGAGATATTCATTAAAGCTAGATGGACTACCGGATTTCATTAAATCATAATTAATAACACGTTGAATAATAAGAAGTTCAATATTTCTTCTCTCTAGAACCCGAGCACATTCATACACTTGATCCGGTTTTTTAATTGATTTATTTACAATAGAAGGTTTATTTTTAAAATTTGATTGAGCGTTTCTTATTTCATTGAAAATTGCTTGAAGTCTTCTTGAGCTTGGCATAATTGCAGACGACACTTTAACCAATGGGCGTATATAATCAGTCTCATTAGGTTTCGACAGTGCGAATTTTACCTCATGAAGAAAATCATTGATCTTTTTGTCCAAAACCAGTGAGTCGTTAATATATTTTTTATTACTACATTCTTCCTTCAATCCATCATAAATACTTTTCTGCGCCCCTAAAGCGACGTCTTTAAATCTGAAACAATCTAATGTTTTATCCGTCAGGATCGTCGATGACACCCCATCGACAAAAAGAGTATAGCTTTTAAAATAATGAGAAAATTCTGAAATATAATTCTTGAATAATGTTACAAGATCTCTTCCAATTTCCTTTGGACTAGTCTTCTTCGTTGCCTTTGACTGAACATCATATAAATGAGTAGAGCAATTATTCATTCCAGTAACATCATTGAAACAATCAATAGCAAAAGCGTCTATGTCATCTTTATCCTCATCGAAGCAAAGCAGATGCAGTAAAGATTTAGTCTCAGCTCTATTTCCAGATGAGGTCGTTGCCTCAGAGGTATCGAATACATATACCATAAATATCTTCCTCACCACATGTTATAGATCAGTAGAAAACGTGAATAGGCATTGTCCTGTTTTCTTGCCCCAATAACTAGGCAGCAACGAGCGAAGGGCATGCACCAATAGTAAGAAAACGTGTATTCAGCATCACTTCACTCCGTTCTTGCTCTCCAGTCTTACCTATTAATTACGTCTTATAATATGCCGAATACGTGCAATATACAGTAGGGGTTGTAGACATTTTCTCGGAGATAAGCACGCAGCCATTCCTCGGCTTTGACGGTACTATACCAGACTCATCCAACCGAGCTACTGTTTAATATGCGCATGGCTGTGTCAGCGGATGTAAATCATCGATCAGGGTGAGCACCTCGTCACGGGTATGCTCCTCCTAATGTTCAGGATAGACGGACTCCGTCTTCATCCTGCCGAAGAACCCTTCCGCGGCGGCGTTGTCCGGACCGCGGCCCTTCGCTCCCATCGATCCCGCCAGCCCGAACCGCTCCATGAGTTCCGGCCACCCCGGCCACCCATAGTGACCGCCGCGGTCGGAACGCACCAGAGGACGCGCGCCCTCGGGCAACGTGGCGGCCACCTTCTCCAGCATGGTGTCGGCGAGCCGCGCGTCGGGGCCGTATCCGGCCGCGCAGGCGACTATCTTGCCGTCGTGGCAGTCGATCACCGGCGAGAGATACGCCTTGCCGTCCGCCGCCTTGACCTCGGCGACGTCCGTCAGCCACTTCTCGTCGGGACGTTCGGCGGTGAAGTCCCAGGCAATCAGGCTGCCGGGAGCGTGAGTCGTTTCGCCCTCGTAGGAACCGTACCCGCGACGTCCGGGAACATGCGCCACGAGCCCGCCCTCGGCCATGATCCATCCGATCACCTTCTCCGAGACGCCGGTTCTGGGCGCGGCCTTGATCCCGCGGTACCCGTAACGACCCTTGGACGCGGCGAACGCATCGGCCACTCCCGCATCAACGCGTTCTTCAACTCCAATTCCTCGGCCCTGCGACGCGGCGCCTCCACGTCACCGTCATCGTCGGGGGAGTCGCCACGCCGAGCCGCCGGGCGGCTTGCCTCTGCCGCATGCCGCCCAATACCGGTTCGATCGCCTTCTGCCCGGTTTCCAGGGGGATGATGGGGCTCCTGATACGCCCAGCGTAACGGGATCCTTCGCCAGCCAGCGTCCAGGCACTGCCTGGTCGGATAACCGAGGTGTTCGACCACTTCGGCGGTCGTCGTTGATGTCGTGGGATAGAGTTCCACCGCCCGCTTGCGTTCCTCGAGACTGAACACAACCAAATCCTTCCGTTCGGTCTCCAAGAAAACGTCCGCAGCCCCGTATCTGCGTTATGTATGGCAGATTTGGCTTCTTGACATGAGGCTTCTCGCTTATATATGGCACATCACCCACGAAAATAGCCACTTCGGGGGTACGTTTTCAGACCTTTCGCCGCATGCAACTGCCATATATAGGCGAGATGCTTCCGGCCGGAACTCCGAATCTGCCATATACAGGCGAGATATAGGCAAAGCACGCTCCATGATGGGACAACACGTACGGTTCAAAGCTAGCTACCCAAACGCATCCAGCGAGCCCGAAACACAACCCCTTACCGCAACAAAGACGAAATCTCGAAAAATGCAATAATCCGGCATCATCGGCTCAAAACAGAGCCTTACGTTTTATTCCGATTAATATGTCGTGAGTAGAGAACGACCAATCTTGTCTAGATTGTTCATTGGCCAGGAAAGATGGAGAAAGAGTTCGCAATGTGGAAGAATTGGGTCTATCCAGTTTTGTTAATATTCGCAGTCTTAAGCGCAGCCTGCATGGTTTTGTATCCATTTGTTTTGCTGTACCATTCCGGCAGCAGCACTATGCTCGCCTCACTAACTTTGGGTGCCGCAGCAGTGATTATTGTCGGATGGATTTGTGCGACGTTCCTTATGTACATGACTTTTTATATTGCGTCCAAGTTGTTGAATTCTGAGGAAAAAACCGATTCGGCAGAGTAGAGGTTCTTATGCTTTCCCACGATTCAGCCAATGCGCTTTCCTCCAGTCTTGCTCCCGATCAGCCTATCGGAACCGTCAAGGACGACAAATTCAGCAGGTCTGGTTTCGTAAAGAGTCTGGCGCAGGCACTTTTGAACAATGACGCTTCACATGGTCTGATCGTGGGTTTCGACGCACCTTGGGGTTATGGAAAAACGTCTCTGAAGAATATGGTCGTCGAACAACTTGGAAAAGACACCGACCCAAATGTCACCGTCGTGGAGTTCGAACCCTGGATGTATTCCGATACGGGAGATGTTGTTTCGGCCTTGTTCCGGACCATCGCTCAATCATTGTCGGGATTTGGTGCGGGAATCACGGCTCTGGAAGTCAGGCACGTTTTTTCGGTTATTTCTGATTTTTTCGCAGGATTGTTCGGTGCCATCACTCCCCCGGATGCCACGGTGGCCATGACCAGTAAAGTACTGTCTCAAGGATTCAAAAGCTTGTCGAAAATCCTTGAACCGAATTCCGGAAAAATAGACAAATTGCGATCCGTCAGGGAGAAGCTTCGTAAAGACCTCTTGAAAGAGAAGAGACGGATCATCGTGTTCATCGATGACATTGATCGTCTTGCCGACGATGAGATTTCCGCGCTTTTCCGAGCGGTCAAGTCTGTCGGTGACTTTCCGAATGTGATTTATGTACTGCTTTATGACCATCATAAAGTTGCGGAAGCGCTTGAACGAGACGCTCGTTCAAGCGGGCATGAATTCCTTGAAAAGATTGTTCAGGTTCCAATTCTAGTTCCGGAACCTTCTGGAGTTGTTGTTCGAACGAAACTTAAAGATGATCTCATTTCAATACGTAACAACCGTTCCTCTGACAATATTTTATCTCCAAGAGACGAGCATATTTTCAGCAATTGCATTAGCCCTTTTATCACCACTCCAAGAAGAGCCAATCTTCTTCTCAATAAGGTTAAACTCAGTTATTCCACATTAGGTGCTGATATCGAACTGTTTGATCTTGCAGGAATAACATGCATAGAGGCTTTCTGCCCGAAATTGTATCAATGGATTAGCCGACATCGGCATGAAATATGTGGAGGCATTCCGCGCGGAAACGCTTCCAGTGGTTCTCTTACCTCATCATCCAGCTCGGAAAGAATTACACAGCTCATTCAGGAATCAGACAAAAACCTAACAGAGGAATGCGCAGACTGGAAACATGTGGTTGAGACTCTTTTTCCACTTATCTCATGGGCTACCGCTAAGCAATTTACCTTCCTTGGAAAGAATGAAACCGATCAGTCATATCGCTCTATATACAAAGACCAATATGTTGATTTGTACTTTAATTTTAATCTTCCTGAAAATGCAATTCCAGAATCGTTGTATTCATCATTTTTGCTCAACAAAAACATCAACGAACTTGATATTACACCTGATAGCGATTATGCCAAGGCTGCGTTTAGCGGAGCAATTCACGATTATATAAAACGGCATGTTTTCGAATATAAGACCCTCGATACAAAACAGATTATCGAATTGTTTAAGTTCTATTGTGAAGTACCATTTTCGATGCAGTGCCGTAGTTCAGAGGTTTCTCTTCCACTTATGCCCACCTATCCCATGAAAACGTTCCTTAGGGTTTCATTAAACAAGAAATCAGGGCTAGATACTGTTTCCATTTTGGACGCGCTAGTCCTTTTAGACTCACCGGGGGCTTTTCTTGCTTTGATCTGGCTTACCGTTGGCATGAAGTTATGTCTTATGCGCAAGCAGACCAATGATTTCAGAAAGAATGTATTTTTAAATGAGATGAGTAACTACGGTCAAGATAATATCAATAATTTCATTGACCATAATTTGTCAGCCTTAGGCGATGAAGCCCTAAAGGAAAGGCTTCCGCATATTATCGATAGGCTCAAAGAGCTTGCGCTGAAGATGCAGAAGAAAAGCAAATTACCGGCAAATATCTGGCATATTGAACTCCTTCAGGCCGCCGCCATGCTGCGATGGCTATTTGAAGATGATGCAGATGACCTGATCTCCTCACTGCGCGCTCTAGAACCCTATATCGACCAAGAGATGTATTCCGTCACCATTGCAGCCGCTCTGACCAAACGCGAAGACAAACAATACATCGTCAATAGGAAGATTCTCGACAGGATCGTAAATCCAGAAACATACCGAAAAGCCATCCTTAGCATAATTAAACGGGATGCCCAAAACATTCCCGAGCCAGAAGGACAACATGTCGCTTATGCGGCATTGCTCAAGAAGGAAGCGAATGAGGCCTCCGACACAGTTCATACAGCTGTCTCAGTCGATGAAGTACTAAATCTGCTAGAGGATTGGAGGAGAGGAAAGTTCGCTTCTGATTCTAAAGGTTGAAACGATTTCCCTGCCTTGAAGTTTAGACACCGCACGCGCGTCGTCGGCAGCTTCCCGGACGGGCAACAGCGCGCCGATGCCCGTATGCGCGCGCATACGGTACGCGACCGCGAACAAGTGGAGCTCGCGCCGCTACCTCGACATGTCCAGGCTTGGCGGCACGCCGAAGGAAGCGAACTGATCATCGCACCATGGGCGGCCATGACCCAAAGTGCGCAACCTTCGGGCACTACCGCTATTTCAGCACGATGATCTATCTGCCCTGCGGCAAACACGACCTACGAACCACCATACCTGACAGAATTCACCCACGCCAAACAGCGAAAGGCCAGATTATTTTGCATAAAAAGTTGTGTCTCCGACTGCTGTGACAGCCGGAGACACAACCCAAGGAATTGCATATCTAGCCGACTAGACTCTACATAGGATGACCATCACCCATCAGTTTTCTTCGGTAAATGGCTCGTAGGTTTGTCGGGAGATAAAACTGAAATAGTGTACTTTGTCCCACTCACGCGGATTTCCGAATTCCAGCATGCGTACGTTGCGATTATCGTAGGTATGCGCATAAAGGACACGGTTCCTGATGTCGTATGCTGCAGTGTATTGGGTCCATGGGACTAGCACCTGTCCGTTTTCCACAGGGCGCAGAACTCCCTTTGGATCATTGACGGTAGTCAGTAGCTGGAACACCTCGTTGATGGCGGAATCATCATCGACAGGAAGGGACATGAGCTTGGCATATGCCGCCCGCAGAAAGCGTGTTTCCGGCTTATAGTCAGAAGGTATTCCCATCAGTCCGCTCGTCCATTCGTCGAGTTCGATGGACTTGATTGGCTCATTAATGTCGTATGAGTAGTGACGATGAGTTGAGCGCTCCAGATGCATCTTAAGATTGGTGACATGCCAATCAAAGGTGGGAGCATTGGCGAAGACGCCGACCTTGTTCTCGTAAATTGCGAAACCGTTGGTGGCGGACGGTTCAACTACGATGGAGCGTCCTGATTCGTCTTGGAATACGCTGTGCTGTGGAACGGATCGTCCCATCATCGGGCCTGGCGCATCCACGATTCCAACTTCGTTATTCAGCCGCTGCTTGACCTCGTCCAGTGAACAATAATGCGTAAGAATCCAAGTAACAAGCTCTTCTCCTCGCAATGGCACCTTGCCCTGGGCTTGTATCTCCTCATCGGAAGCGTAGCGGTACCAATGGTCGAAGTAGAATGATCCCCCACATATGCCTTGTTCGTTGATGCCGTCAAGAATCACTGGATGGGCATGGACGTCTGTCGCCCAGGCGATTCCCATAGTGGCGATTTCTGTTGTGAAGGGGGTGTACGTGGATTCGATCTTCGTTCCTGCCGGGATTTTCATTCCGGCATATTCAAAATGCTGCTCGAAGTCCTGGGTGCGCCCCCAATAGGGGTTCCCTTGGTTGCTTATTATCTCTATTCCCGTGCACATGATAAACCTTTCGATTGAAGCGAAATACATCCTGCAGCCGCGATGGAACTACATTCCAGTGTCGCGGACCATTGGGCGTTCCTACGCAATGGACTGTGACGCCGCCGCGTCGGATTCGTTTTTAGCCGATGGGATCGCAGCAATGACCGCACCCACCAATGCGACGAATGCGCCAAGCACCGTTACCAGATAGACTTGCGCGCCAAGAGCCGGAACCAGCCAATCGATAAGCACAGAACCAATTAGCTGACCTGCTGTTGAGGCCAGTCCTAGAAGCAATAGGCCAAGTCCACGCACCAGCAGGCCCATCAGGGCGATGGACAACAAACCAAGCGGGCCACCGAGATACATCCACCAAGTATGTGGAAGATGGAAAGAAGTGGCGCCGATAAGCACACGTATAAGCAGCGCTAGGGCGAGAACCGTGAAACCGACGATGAAGTTCCATGTAATCGAGACGAGCATCGACCCTGTCTCTCGGGCTACCGCAGAATTACCGGCCGGCTGCCAGCCTGCCAGCAGTCCAGCTAGGAACGGTAGGATGGCAAGACCGATTACCGAAGGAGCCTGCCAGTTAGGCAGTACCACAAGTACCGTCGCTGCGACAGCAAGAATAGCACCCAGCACTCGAGGGACGTTAAAAGGTTGTTTTATCTCCACGCCAATGCCGAATCTATCGCACAGAAGTCCGGAAATGACCATACCGGAAATCAATGTGGTCTGGAAAGTGGCAACACCAAGTACCGATGCCGACGCACCTTCGGAGAATACCACCATGGCGCCGCATAAACCAGCCAACCAGCTCCACCACGGAATCCTGCCGGCTCGCATCCGCGACGGGATTGAAACGAACTGCTGCCTTGTGCTCTTTCTGGATAGGATGATGACTGCCATGACGACCAGGCCGGACCCGAACGACACCACTGCGGATGCATTACCGTCTCCCAATTCCTTACCAACCTGACCGTTCACCGCCGATTGCATCGGCGAGAGCATACCAGCAAGAACGGTAGCGATGAATAGCAGCGGAATTACATATTTCTTTTCAACCTTCATTGTATTTCTTTTCCTTTATCAATAGATCTAGAACAGTCGTATCCCTGCCTACGTCAAGTGAATTTCGGCAGAGCATCTACGATTGGAGGAACGACCGAAAGCGGGTCTTGTATCAGTTGTTTTCGCTGGCTAGCCAGCGTGTGAGATTACCGAACAGTTGACTGTAGCCATTCCAGTTCATGAATTCCTCGGATGCCCAATGGGGTGAGATATCTGATGCGTATGCCGCGCTGCGTCCCATGCCGTATTGGCCGATCACTAGCAGTGGGTCGCTGTTAACTTGCATTAGTACAGACGCATTAGATTTGGGAGCCATTTGCTGATAGCCGAGTATCGGCGGGGTCCGTCTATCTGTCATGTAATTCTCTAGATCTCCAATGGCGGGATGATTTTGCAGGATTTCCGCACAGACCCCCTGCGGCATTTCCACCCGATCGTCATAGGGTTTGATATCAACGGGAAGGGCCTTCTCAACGGCCGTCCCATGATAATGGGCTTTCCCTTCGAAACCACCAAAAGAGAGATATCCCCCAGCCATCATGAGCCCATGTCCTTCTTTTACCCATTCGGCAAGGACGTCCAATCTATTGGCGACACAACGACCGTCATAGAACACTGATGCGGGAAGCAAAAGTGAGTTGGCTCCAATGTCCGAAAGAATCACGACGTCATATTCATTGAGCTCGTCTCTGGACCACGGAAAGCGTTCCGGAACATCATGCGCAAGCAGATGTGTCACATGGTGCCCCATATCGGTAAGGGACTCGAGGAACTTCTCGCATCCGATCTCAAGCTTTGTATTTGAGAAGGAATCGAAACCCTTATACTCCACGGTCGTGGAAATCCACGACTCGCCAGCCAATAATACGTTAGCCATATATAACTCCTTTGTTTGGCAGTGGCATCTTCGGTACAACCACTGACTACACAATAACACTTTTACAATTGTTGCGCAAATTTTGCGTTGTATAAATAATGTAACTCTTTACCAATTAATGCCATGTTAACGTCAAGTAACACATTTTTTTGCGCAAAAAGATATACTTGTCGAGACTTTTGCGCAAAATGGATGAGCCAATAACATAGACCAGCGCAGCATAGGAGTACTAGGTGTCCATCACCCAGATAGCCAAGGAAGCCGGAGTGTCCGTTTCTACTGTTTCCCGTTATTTACGCGGAACGCTAAACGTGACTCCGGCCGTCGCGGAGAAAATCAACCATGCCGCTTCGAAAAGTGACTACTCCACCAGAAGCAATACATCGCGGCAGGACGATGCCGTCGCATTGATTATCCCTTCCCTGCAAAACCCGTTTTACAGCGAGCTTGCGCAGAGCATCAGTCAGACAGGCATCTCCGCTGGATACCAAGTCGATATTAAGGTTTCGCAAGGGAACCCCAAGATAGAAGAGGGTCTAGTACGCCACATCACTGAAAGCCAGTATTACGGTAACCTGCTCTATGCGGGGCTGAATAGCACTAATCCAGCTCTTTCGCAGTCCCAAGCGTCTGGAATCCATATTGTTCTTTTGGATGAGCACCTTAATGGTTCTTCCTTGGATATGATGGACAGCGTCACTGTAGATAATTATTCAGGTGCTTATCAGGCGGTGCACTACTTGCTAACGCTCGGCCATCGACACATCGCTTATCTATCGGGCCCGCAATCACTAAGTACGTCAAAGGAACGCTTTCGAGGCTATAGCGCGGCTTTAGCGGCAATGGACATTCCAACTAATGAGAATATTGTATTTTCGGGTCCGTATAGCGAGGAATTTGGCAGCAGTATATTCCCCTACCTCATAGAAAGCGAACCGCGTCCATCGGCGATATTTTGCGGATCAGATATTGCTGCAGCTGGTCTGATGGCTGCGGCAGAACAATATGGTCTGAAAATCCCCGACGATCTTTCAGTCGTGGGGTGCGATGGAATACATGTCAGCCAATGGCTCAAGCCTAGTCTGACCACCTTGCAGCAGCCCATAGATGAGATCGCCCTCAGCGCTTTTAATCTGATAGCATCTTCGGGAGAATGCCGTCATGTACAGTTGCCGCTCAATTTGGTAATCAGGAATTCGACTGCGCGAATAGCGCGTCGACCATAAATGTCCCCCATCCCTAAATTGATGTCGAAACCTTGAATGTCCGCACAGTTTTGTCGAAAACGAAGTAGGGCGTTACTCCAATTGGCATATAAGCAATTCGGAAAGACACTCGGCACCCGCAAAGTACTGATATGGGGCTGCGGACGTTTTCTTGGAGACTGAACGAAAGGATTATCGTATGTTCAGTCCCGAGGAACGACGGCGCGCGGTGGACTTGTATTTCACCACGCCGATGACCACGGCCCAGGTGGTGCGGCATCTGGGTTATCCGACCAGTCAGTGCCTGGAACACCGTCTGGCGAAGGATCCCAGGCATGCCGTCCATATGGACAAACCCATCATCCCACTGAAGACAAGGACCAAGACGATCGAACCGGTGCCGGGCGGCATGCGCGGAAGCGGGCCGCCGAACGGCTCGGCGTGAGCATCGGAGCGGTCCACAACTTGGTCAAGGCGTATCGCGAGGGCGGCATGGCCGCGCTGCAGCCCAAAAACAGGAACGCCAGCCAGACCAACAAGCCTGCGCCGCGACGAAGCCGGAATGCCAAGGACGTCGGCGATGACGTGGAGGCGTCGCGCCGCAGGGTCGAGAAGCTGGAACTGGAGAACGCGGTGATGCGGGAGACGGTGGAGGCTCGCAGAAAAAGCCCCAGGCACCGAGCGGCCGAACATGCTGTGGGTCACGGACCTCACGGAGTTTTCCATCCCCGCGGGCAAGGCCTACCTGTCGCCCGTGATCGACTGCCAGGACGGCATGCCGGTCGCCTGGACGATCGGCACCAGCCCGGACTCGGCGTTGGCCAACGGCATGCTCGCCGACGCATGCTCCACGCTCAAGGACGGCGAGAAACCAATCATCCATTCCGACCGTGGCTGCCACTACCGGTGGCCCGAGTGGATCCGCATCCGCAAGGACAACAACCTGACGCATTCGACGGGCGCGAAAGGCTGTTCTCCGGACAACGCCGCCGCGGAGGGGTTCTTCGGCCGTCCCAGGCAGGAGTTCTTCCACAAGCGCAGCTTCGCGGGCGTCTCTATGGACGGGTTCATCAACATGCTCGACGACTACATGGTCCGGTACCGGGACAGGAGGATCAAGACGGAGTCCGGACACGGGCATCATGAACCGGCGGCGCAGACTCGGTCTTGTGGCATGATTGGTGGTGATGGAATCAACGATGAATCCAACAAAACGTCACCGGCCCCTTCCGACCGACATTTTTTATACATTTTGGTACCCTCTATTGGAAATCGGGGATCCAGCCAAGCACCATCATCTTCAAACCCGTCAGCAAGCTTTTCGATGCTCCATCAACGTCCTTCCCTCAACAAAAAGGACCAGTAGAAAATGAAATAATGTAATCCACCATTTCGTCGTTAAACCGTCTGACGGAACCTTATCCAATGGAGAACGGCAAAAGTGGCGAAGGCAGCTGGTACAAAAAGAACATTGCATTAATGTCTTTTCGGCAATACGGCCAAGTAGCCGCGTAGACATCCTTTTTCAATGCATCCGTCGTTATCTCGTTATCATCAAGTTCAAGACGGTACCGCATTGTCACTTCAAAAGCAGTCTCCATGCTCTCTTTTTTGGAAACGTCCATCTTCTCACGAATGACAAGATTCAGTTCAAGCTCAAGAGGCCAACGCTGGCCCTTCATTTCTGTAACACCTTGACGGACCGAAACATCAAACTCAGCATTCGAGAGTTCCAAAACATCGGAATCATAAGTACTGTGAGAGGATATCAGGCCCATTTGTATAATTCGTTTTGCCATGACTCTATGCTCCTTGCCACACAGGTAAACCGTCACAACGAGATTCAGAATAAGACTTACATTCCAATCGACTAAGGTAGGTTACTCCCTCAAGCGATCCGGAAATATGCCTGTTTTCAACCGCGCATGGCACTCCCTCATAACCCACCACGACAGTTTCAGAAACAGGCAAGTCGGACTCATCCTCGAACGGAATAAGCTCATGATCAATCATGCAACTCACTGCATTAGCATATCTGCGAAGCGTTGACTGTCTCGGATCGGCATTCCCTTTTTCAATCATGGAGATATCCGGCTGAGATACGCCCATCCGATATGCGACTTCCTCTTGCGAAAGTCCAAGTTCCTTCCGTCTTTGCTTAAGGTCCTCGATAATTTGACTATCAGATTGAATGGATTTACGCGCTCGCTTGCGAAGCAGCTTAAACTCGTCCGACTTGGTATCCATTATCATCACTTGCCCTGCAGTATTACTTAATGTGCGTCATGCGCATATTGTCAAATATAAGTAGAAACTTATATTTGACCTCTAGAGTAATGCAACATCACACCATATGCAAACGCCACGCGAGTTAGCAGCTTTTAATTCCTTCCCAGTTATTCGCGCGACATTCCTGCAAACGTTGTTTCGCATAAATCGCATCCGCTGTTTGCGTTTGCCACAGCATCGTATCGGTTTGCATTTCCCTCTTCGCCATCAGAAAAAGACCAAGTGCCACGTCCCCAAGCTCTCGAGGCTCCGCATGGAATAGCCGAGAGCCAAGATACTGATTCTTGCCACTTCCCCGTTTAGTATTAGGCCAGCCATTTCTTATTTCAAAGATTCTTTCCGGAGACGTCGTTTTGGCATTGATTTCCTTAACTTCATAGACAGGTTTCAAAACACCTTTTTTAGCACGGTCTATAGTATCGAGAAACTCTTCTTCCGCCATGGCCGCCGCATAATCCGATTCAAACTGTGGAGCGACATACTCTTCAAATGCTTCTTCCAAATCCGCAGCAACGTCTGTTTGGAACCAAAAGAACTCGATTGACTTCTTTTGGGAACAAATAGAGGGAAAGACCGGCCTCACACCAGCATTATTCGGAGTCGGGATTCCAGCAGCATTCATATGCGCATGCTACCGGAGCCCTATTACAAAGAACGCCTCACGTCAGAATAGAGTCCTCAATTGTTTTTTGGCCTTTCGCTGTTTGGTGTGGGTGAAGCGGGTTAGGCGGTGACGACGGTAGGGTAGTTTTGGTGGCATGGATACCACCATGCTGTTCACCGCCGCCCTGCAACTCGTCGACCCCTGGCACGTCACCGATGTGGAGTTCCGCGATGCCGACGCGGGTGGACGGGAGCCGCGCATCACGATTGGATACGGGCCCGGCTCCCGTTTCCACTGTCCCGAGGCGGGATGCGGGGAGGCGGCTTGCCCGGTACATGACACGATGGAACGCACATGGCGTCACCTGAATTTCTTCCAGTACAAGGCGTTCATCCACGCCTCCGTACCACGGGTGGCGTGCCCGGAGCACGGCGTAAGGACCGTGACGGTGCCGTGGGCGCGTCCGGGCAGCGGGTTCACTCCTGTTCGAGGCGATGGTCGTGGAACTGGCGAAAAGCCAGCCTGTGGCGGACGTCGCCGAACGGGTCGGCGGGCACGGCACGAGACCGTGGCGGTTCATAAGGCATTACGTGCAGGAGGCGCGCCTGTACGAGGACCACACGGGCGTGGAGACGATCGGCATCGACGAGACCAGCCGCAGGGGCCACCGGTGCATCACCGTCGTCGCCGACCTGACGGAGCGCAACGTGACCAACGTGACGCCGGGCAGGGACCCGACCACGGCGAAACGGTTCGCGGACAATTTCATGGCACACGACGGCGACCCGGACCGCGTGCGCCCGGTGACGTGCGACATGAGCCCGGGATTCGCCAAGGGCCATCCGCGGCCACTCGCCCAACGCGGCCAAAACCATCGACGGGTTCCATGTCGTCAAACACGCCAACGAGGCCGTCGACAAGGCCCGCAAGGCCGAGGCCAGGGAGAACGGCCTGCTGAAAAGGACGAAGTGCCTGTGGCCCGGGAACGAGTCCAACCTCACGGACCCGCGGCCGGAGGTCAGGCGCGATCCGGCGAAACGGCGGTCGAAGACCGCCAGAGCGTGCGGGATACGCGAACGCCTGCAGGACATCCACGCCGACAGAGCCAACCGCACGGAGGCGGAGGCCGGGTCCAAGGCATTGCGCTCGTGGATGATGCATTCGCGGCCGGAACCGATGAAAGCCCTCGCCGGACAGTTCCGCCGGCACCGGCAGGACATCCTCGCCTACTTCGACCGCCCATACACGAACGCGATCCTCGAGGGACTCAACGGCATCATCCGGCACGTCAAGACCCGCTCCCGCGGCTTCAGGAACATGGACCACTCCGGCACCATGATCTACCTGACCTGCGGCGAACTCGGCCTCAACACCGTCACCGCCTGACCCGCTTCACCCACACCAAACAGCGAAAGGCCTATAATTTATTAGAATTGACGTGCTTCTAATTAGGAATGGACAATGAAACGATTCATGCAAATCTGTGGGCTCCTTTTTGGTTTCTTGTTGTCGTTTATTGTAATCTTCGAAATCTGTATGGCATATGGCTCCTGCCATGGAATGCAAGCGGGAGATGCCGTCGCGCTTTTCCAGTCGACGATCGAAGCTTTTGCATGCTTCGTAGCCATTTTGGGCGCATTCATCGCTTGGGAGGAATACCGTAACGCTCATAGGCCAATTTTACTGGTCCGAATAAAGAAGGAATATCACTACAGTAAGAGTGAGTTTCGTTCTGAATCGATATCTTATGTTTTAGTCAATGAGGGGACCATGCCTGCGCAGGATGTCATAGTTAACATCCATCCAGGTATTCCTTGGCCAATGGCTTCTCATCCAGCTGGGGATCCTCAACAAGAATTACGTGAGCGCAAGGTAACATACTTAAGTCCCAAAGCAGAAGTCACTCTGCTGTTTACGGGTCGCGGTGAGTATGAAGAGATGCTCTCATCAACTCATTGCGGTTCGCAGAGCGTTAGCATTGAGTATTCTCGTCCAGAACATAGAAAAAGGGAAACGGTTAAATTCCATCTCGATCCAACAGATATAGCTTATTTAGCAGCTAATGCTGTGGTGGATCCTCTTTAGATAAAGCGCGTTGCAGCATTCTTGGTGGCACAGTTGCGGCTTTTTTAATTCGTGGTCTAATCGCAATTAGACCACGATTGCCATTGATATGAACTGATTTTTGTTCCGTATTTCCCCTGACGCGATGGGAGATGATGGAACCATGGCAAGGGCACGAGATACACGGGCGAGTTCAAGGCGAAGGCCGTCAGACAGCTGGTGGAATCGCGTTCCTCGTATTCGTCGGAGACGAACGCGATAGCCGCGATGGCGAAAGATCTGGGGATCACTCCGGAGACATTGGGGCGCTGGCGCAACCAGTCGGACGCGACGGTCGCGGTGGAGTCGAAGCGGTCGGCCGAGGACGCGATGGACGAGTTCATCGGCATGCTCGACGACCACATGGTCTGGTACCGAGACAAGCGCATCAAGATGGAGTCTGACATGAGCATCATGGGCCAACGCCGAAGGCTCGGTCTTACGGCATGATTGGTGGTGATGGAATCAACGACGAGTCCAGCAAAACGGCACTACCCCCACACGTCCATCTCAATTTGACGAAATACACTCCAAGACGCCTCCGGTCCACAGGGAATGGGCGTCGGCGGCCCTGAAGGCGGTATTCGCCATGGAGTCCCGGGAATCCGCGTTGGACAAGGCCGGAACCGTCGCCGCGGAGATGGAATCCAGGAAGCTGAGGGGCGCGGCGAACTGCCTGCGCGAGGGGATCGGTGAGACCACCACCTACCTCCTGCCCGAATTCCCGGACGGGCACCGCAGGCGCATCCGCACCAACAACATGATCGAGAGATTGAACAGGGAGATCCGCCGGCGCACGCGTGTCATGGGAAGTTTCCCCGACGGGAACAGCGCTCATGCTCGTATGCGCGCGCATCCGATACGTCACCGCGAACGAATGGTCGACCCGCCGCTATCTGGACATGTCCCGGCTCGATGACACCCTATAAGCAGCGAACTGATCATCGCGCCATGGACGGCCATGATCCAAAGTGCGCAACCTTTCGGGCACTACCCAACGATCAACATCCAAGTCATCAAATTATCTAAACGATGTCATCCGCACCGACCACTAATCTATGCTAGACAGCAAATTATCAAAATTTATTCAACGAGCAAAAAATTTGAAATTTCATATGGAACAACCTCATTGTTTCCTAAAATAAAAATATAAATCCACATCAAAAGCGTATATACTAAAATTAATATTATCAATAAGGAAAAAGCTTCAAATTTTTTCTTCGAAAAATAGTTATTCAAGAAAGATAAGAGAAAGCATATAAATGGAATAACAAAATAGTCAGAAAAACGGGAAAGAGCCATGCTGCCTGCAAACATATTCAATAGACAAACATATGAAAGGGCACACCAAGATAGAACACCTTCATCACACGCATTTTTGTCAGATAAGTCATCATGGACTTTTTCCTTATTACTATATAAGATAATGAAAATAAATAAAATATTAGGAATAAGAATTTGAGGTAATATGGAAATTAACGAATCAGAGACAAGGAACTGATTGCTCCCAATATAGTGACTATACTTAGGAATGAGATTTAAGAAAAATGTAAGTAGTTTGTCGACACCAAGAAATCTTACACAAATAGATAAAAGATATGCACCAAGGAAAATTATATTAGTATATTTATTTTTCTTTTTTTCAAAAAATACAAATATAAGACAAATTATAGCCGCATAATGGATACTTACGGCAACTAGAAAAACAACGAAGGCTGGGAAAAATTTGCATCTTCGCCATAAAAGAATTGTAAATAAAACAAATCCTAAAGCAAAATACTGGCGAGATGTGTTCATGGAAACAAAAAAAGACTGAACTATATAGAATAAAAGGACGCTTAAAGACCAGTATTCATACTTAACAAACTCTTTAACAAAAAAATAGAGAGAAGAGTATAGAATAACTGCTTCTATAATAAGAACTACTTGAAAAGTTAGACTTGTATGTGCAATATAGTTTGTTAATGAACAGTATCCAAATTCCATCGGGCAATAATAACTCCCCGCTTTCATCCATTGAAAATACTGCGCATATCTAGACGTATCTGTTCCAACATTGTATGAACGGAATGCTGACAATAATGCAAGTATTATCAAAGAAGCAGCAAGCACTGTTTTGCTATATTGTTTTCGATGCAATAATATGGAAGAAAAGGTAAAATATAACAATAAGCATAGAACTGAAACATATACAGTCATATTAGTTACTTCCTGTTTTAGAGGATTCTAACGAATATATACAATTGATCAATTGCTCGTTATTTCATTCCCGCATAATCTTCTCTTTAAGAGTTCTGCAGCTTCAGAAAGACCAAATCCAGAGTCCTGAACTTGTAAAAAAGCTTTTTCCCGATGAGTTGAACATGCTTCTTTGACGGATTTCTGTATCCTAGAAGCCCATACATTTGGACCTTCATCTCGTCCAACTCGAGAAAACATTGGAGTACAGGCAACTTCATCAGTTATAGTATCTGATACTATACAAGGCAGTCCGGCTGACTGAGCTTCAAGCAGTACCACGGGTAAGCCCTCAAAGCGCGAAGGAAGACAGAAAGCATCCATTGCTTGGTAAAGTTGTGGCACATCACTTCTTGGACCGAGGAATTTTACATTAGATGCAATACCTTTTTCGCGAGTCATACGTTCACATTTTTCTTGTAATTCTCCTGTCCCTACTACCAATAGCAAACTGTCACGATTCATATGAAAATATGATGCAAAAATATCTATCAGCATTTCTGGATTTTTTTGATATTGTAGACGTCCTACAAATCCTAAAACAGTTGTATGATTTGCAATACCTAATTCAAGTCTTTTCTTCAGCCTATCTGTTTCATTAAATGAAAAATTTGCCGTATCGATTGCATTGGGAATAAAAGCGTAGCGTCTACTGTGAATATTAGATTCAGTAAAGAAAAACTTTCCAGCATCTGACGAACATGCCCAATAATCAGTTGCAAGGCGGTTGGCTTGTCCACGATGGAGCTTATGCAAAATAGATTTCGCATTCCCGCTTAATCCAGAAAACATATCTTTGGAATTGTGACTATGTAAAATAATACGTTTGATTCCATTCTTTTTTGCAGATCTTAACGTATCTATATGCACCAGCATTGAATCATTTTCCCATAAAATATCATATTTATGCTCTCTAAAGAAAACTTTTATATCATGTATAGCTCCTATAGGATCACTGCCGTAGCTCCTACCATGAAATACATTGCACCCTAATGCAATAAGATCTTTTTCATATGTACATTGCTCATTATTACACCAGAAATCAAACTGTAGTTCTGGACTTTGTATACGACTTATATGGTTAAAAAGAAAGGATTCCACTCCACCATGATTTGTGGTCATTCCTGTGACAAGAACCTTAATTGTCATTTATTACCTACTTGCATACATTGATCCGTCCCACTAAATTTTAATATTGCTTTACTAGAGACGTCTTAACCTTTTATACTAATCAAATAATAAAGAGAGTCATTTTCGAAATATCTTCTGACATTCTGTGAGTTGACATCAAACAGTGTATCTCACTAATAAATTAGCAATCCATCGTATCCGCACTAAATGTGTGTAAATCAATATCGCACGAATAATATCCTTAAAATCGTGAGTATCAAGCTGCATATACGTTTTCAGCGCGTCTCTCTCCAACTCAATCTGTTTTTGTTTCATATGCTTTGGAATTATCTTACAGACCGATAGAAAACATATATTAGAATATTGCAAACAATAAAAAGTATGCAGGCAATAGCTCTTTAGCATTGGATGCTTACGCTCCACATAATCAAGAACCTGGCACTGTGCCAAGGTTAAATCATCAACCATTGCCAATATTTTATCTACGCTCTTGGTAGACTCACTAACTGATGAGTCTTCCCGCATGCTATAGCAATAATTTGCTTTAGGAATAAAAGCAACCGATCGCGCTTCACCTAGAATTTGACATGTAGCGACTAAATCCTCACCCATCATTATTCCTATAGGAAAAGTGACACGAAGCAGTATAGAACGTCGGCTCATAATTTGCCATACATTCCAATGTAATTTTCCCTCAAATAATGTTTGTAATGCTTTATTCCCGCTGGCACAGCCTACGACTGGGAAATGTATAGCCGTAGGCTGCATATTCTGCATAGCTTCCCTATCTGAAATGCGTTGGTATCCATAAAAGACGGCGTCGGCATCAAACTTAGTCACTGCCGATACAGCGTCCTCAACAAGAGAAGGTAAAATCCAGTCATCTGCATCAACGAACAACACGTATTCGCCATGTGACATTTGCACACCACTTTCTCGAGCTCCAGCTAATCCTCGATTTTTTTGATGTACAGCAATAATCCTCTTATCATATGCGGACCATTTATCACACATTTCCGGACATCGATCAGGCGACCCATCATTCACCAGAATAATTTCCAAGTTATGGTAGGTTTGATTAATAATTGAGCGCACGCATTGGTCAAGATATTGTTCGACATTGTAAATAGGGACAATTACCGAAATCAATGGATCATTATCTGTCATAGATTATCTCCTATTTCAAAAGTCTCAGCAATGGTTCATAATGTGTCAGCATCTCCTGACGAGGGAATTCCACCAAGTCCAGACTCAACATATGAGGAATTAAGGCAACGAGTTCATCGACATTTTCAGTGAAGCGCACTGTTGGTAAATCTTTAATCCACTCGTATACGCCCTTAATCTTGTGATCACTACTCGGCATTACTAGACATGGAGTATTGGTCAGCGCCGCAAACACCATACCGTGCAAACGGTCAGTGATCATAAGACGGGATGAATAGAGCGTTGTGAAAAAATCAGACAAATATTGCTGGCGTTTATGCGAAGGTACCCTGTCTACTGCAAATTCTGTATCACGTTCAATTAAAGGCATTCCCTGATTTTGCAATGCATTCTTGATAGCATGAATCGCTTCATCGCTAGTCTGGCGTTCAACATCATGTCGAAGTGTTAACAATGCAGCAGAGCGTTTTTGTGAATCCACGTGAACACACTTTGCGATATCCAAGGAAAGGACGATATCCGGTACAAGATTCACATCAATCGTTGGATAGTATTGTTTCATCAACTCATAGGAGCGTCGATCACGAGCGAACATATGAAAATCACGATGTCTGCCGTATACTTTTTGACTGTTTCGCAATAATGCACTTTGTCCATTCTTATAGGACAACGTCTGCGGCATAAGAACAGTGCGGATATTGGGAAACATGCTAACAATAGCACACCGTTCCAATTCAACTCCTGGATACCATTCATTCAGGTTGCCGCCTCCCTGAAGACAAATTAAATCGCCCTTACGAAGATAACGTTTCATGCAGAGCGCATATTCCCAAAAAAATCTAGTTTCTACTTCGATTACCTTGCCTGGGAAAGTATCATGAAGTATCTGCATCTCGGCTTCAGCAATAGCCAAATCACCCATATTACCTTGATTGGCTGTACCCATCATCATGCAGATTCGCTCGTCATGACTCCGTCTAAATTCAGCACCGTGTTTGGTAATTCCCTGACGATATTCCTTCCAATGATGGATTTTCCCTATTTTGTCCGCTCCAAATATGATACGAATGGAATCATTTATATTCATCTCTATATCCTTTCAACGCTTATATACTGACACATTGACGGTCTTGTCTTCATGAATCTCCCGAATTTTATGTATTAAAATGCAAATAGTTGGTATCATGGAGAGAATATTTATTCCAATAAGACAAATGAACAACGCAAATGACAATAAAGCGTAATGGGGAACTTGGTAGGACTCCACTACAGATTGGGAAACCAACACCAAGCTACTTACCCAAAAAGTAATCCACGGAACAGAAAGTCGCATAATTTTACGAGAATTAATTGCCCGCAATACGAATACCGCTGCATTACCGATGACCATGGCCCAACAGGCACCGACGAGGCCCAGTGGAATGATTAATACCCATGTCAGTATTGTCGTTAGTAATGCTCCTGCCACAGTCGATGTGAACAGGTATTGAGTCTTCATACTTGCTGTATAGATAGTGCCATAGAACGAATTCAGAATATTAAAATAGAATGCTAATAACATAAGCGGGATAAGAGTCCATCCCGCACGAAATCCTTTTTGTAGTAGTAACGATGCCAGCCCCGGCGAAATCAATATCAGTAAAGAAGACCCCACCACCAGCAGCGCACTAAGCAAACGGAAAACCGTACCGAAAAAAGACGCAATATCCTTAGATTTGAATTCTTGAAAGGCAGACAGCTGCCAAGCCTGCTGAAATATGGAATATACCAGATTAAGCAAATTCGGAATCTTGCTAGCGGCCGCAAACAAACCAGAAGCAGCAATACCAAGCATCCCTGTAATGAAGAATCGGTTGATACTAGTGCTCATCCACCAAAACAACGCATTCGGGATTAAAGGCATGCAGTAGATGAACATTCTGCGAAGCGTTTCCTTGGAATGAAACGCAGCCATAGCATTCATGGTAATCCAACGGTATTGCTTGCCACCTAGCAAATACACTAAAGCACCAATTCCATTACCTGCAATTAATGAAAGGAAATACCCTGTTGCTCCCAAATTCATCCAAGCGATGAATGTAACTGCACCGCCACAAGTAATCAATGAGATAACGACTGATGCCACAGTGATGAGTTTTATTTGGTTCAACGCTCGAGCAACATAACCGAAAAAAGATGTAAGTCCCATTGTCACGAACGATAACCAAAACAACAGTTTGAAATGCCCCAGACCACCAAAGAACGGAGCATCAAGAGCGGGAAGGCATAGAGCTACAAGCAGGCAACTTGCTACAGTAATCCAGAAGCCAATAGACACATAGTCTTCGCTGTTATTTTTATCATCGATAGAAAACCGTAACGTTGCATCACTGATGGATAATGTTGCCAGCGGATACAACATGCTAATGACGGTGATTGCCAAATCAGTAGCACCGAAATCACTTTGAGTCATGTAATACGTGTATAGCGGTACCAGCAAAAAAGAAATCAACTTGGTGGCGAACACGTTGAGTGCGAATAGCCCGATATTCACGAACAAATTTTTATATTTACTCAATATTTTGCCTTTTCTGATTCATATCGGGCAATACTTCTCTTGTATCTTATTTATTAATTGTTTATGCATCAATTAAAATGCACAGTAATATTGCATTTCAAGGACTTTTTCAAACGTCTCACAATGGAGAATGATGTCATTTCAGTTTCCTACCTGCAGAATGAGTTGCGCAAAGAATGCCTCTGAGGTCAAATCATGTCCAAGCTCAATATCATAAGCCGCCATAGAATCCCTGCGCTGAGTATCTGAGGCAAGAATGATCATAGCTTGCGCAAGATGCTCAACCAACTGATCATCACGCTCAAGAATAATGGCGCAATCATCGTTCGCGTATTCCGGGATGCCGCCAGATCTAGTAGTAATCAACGGTTTGCCGGAAACCAGGCTTTCAATCACTGCCAGCGGCGCAGGGTCGTCCCAAATGCTAGGCAGCACACATACATCGGCCATTTCATACAGGGCAGGCATATCGTTGTAATCCACGAAACCAGTGAATACAATCTTCCCCTCAACTTGGGGCTGAGAAGCAAGATCATGAAGTTTCTGTTCGAAAGGACTCTTGATGTTCGAGTTAAAGAAAAACGCACCGGCAACAACCAGCTTCGCATTGGGAACCTGATCTACAACCTGGGTAAATGCCTCCATCAATTCTTCGGCACCTTTTTCCGGAGTAAGGCGTCCAGAGAATAGGAACACAATATCATCATCGTTGATTCCGTATTTCGTACGGAAATCCTTTGCCTTGCACTTGGCCTCATCAGATCCGAAACGACTGATGTCAACGCCATTGCGCCATACCGCCTTCTGCTCGGGCTTAAGACCGTCCTCGCCATGCTCTCGAAGGAACCTGTCAAGCATCTCAACGATGTAATTAGAAACGCCCAAAACCTTCTTGACCTGGGCTATCTCATGCTTGCAACCAAAGTCATTGGTCACTTCATTGTGCAGATGGTAATACACCTTGTCCGCATAACGTTCAGCGTTGCGGTACTTCTGCATGGTCATGAACAATGTGGCGTGATTTTCGATCATGACCTTATCGAATGGCGCTTTGCCGATCGCATCGTCTTTACTCAACGCTTTGGCCACCTTGCGGATGTACCACAAACGCTGCGCGATATACCGGTAGCTCATGAGCTTCTTCTTGCGAAGAATATATTTTGCAGCCCAGTAAATACACCGATCGGCAGCCTTTACCAGCATTGGCGTTTTAATAAAGCGAAAATCAGTATATTGAAAAGCACCATCACGAATAACTTCATCAACACCAGGTGCCCAGGAAGAGAAAACCGTGAATTCAAAATTCGTGGTCTTCTCATTCTCTTGAACCATCATCATGTCCAGCGCTTCGACAGCTCCGCCGAGAATGTTAGGCACTGGTAAATAACCTGAAGTGATTACAGCAACATGAGGATTCACAGTGTTTCCTCCCACCCATTCGTGCTTTCCGCACTGCTTACGTACAAGAAAGTCAGACGATTCGCACTGGCTGAAATGTCATATCTTTCAGCGCATGTGTTTGATGTTTCAATCTGCCGATTCGCTGTTTGCGAGGGAATGTTGAGTACAGTTGAAATCCAAGAAGATTTATTTTCCAAGCTTATGAAAGATGTTTTTCCGGAAATATCGGCTTCGTGCGGAACCTGATCGCTGAGGACGCAGGGGCATCCGGCGACCTGGGCTTCGATGGCGACCATGCCGAGACCTTCATAACGGCTCGGCAGACAGAAAGCATCGAACGCCTGGTAAAGGTGGTCGACGTCCGTGCGCTGGCCCAAGAATAGAATGTGGTCACCAATGCCGAGTTCTTGGGCGTACTGCTGTACGTCTGGCCTGTCTGGACCGTCACCAACGAACGCGAGCATCGTGTCCGACTTCTGGGGAAGGAGCTCGGCAAGAACGTCGACAAGGAAAGTCTGATTCTTCTGCGGCATGAAACGACCCACATGGCCAATCAGGAACATGCCATCGGCTATGCCGAGTTCCTTGCGGGTTTCCTGGCGAATGACTGGGTCGAAATGGAACTTCTCCAGTTCGATGGCGTTGGGAATCACCGTGAAGTCAGCGTCTCTGCCGAACAGCCATTTTCCGGCGTATTCACTGCATGCGAAACGTTCTGTAGGGTAAAGATTCGAGAGCGGACGCAGTGCAAGCTTCATCAGGTTCTTGGCAAACTCGCCCTTGCCCATCGTGGAATGCGAGTGGGCGATACGGACCGGCACTCCGGCCTTTTTGGCCGCAGACAACGGGAATACGCTGAGCGTGTTGATATGGCTGTGCACGATCGGCCAGTGTTCCTCATGGAAAAGCCTAACCAATGCCTTGCGGTATCGAAGGGGATGCTGGTATGGAGGGATGCGGAAAACGCGGCCTCCCAGCGCTTTGATCTCCTCTTCCGGGACGCGGGTAGAATCGGCATCCACCAAAAAATCGAACTGCACTTTGCTGCGGTCGATATGGCGGTAGTAGTTCATCACTACGGATTCGACACCACCGCCAAGCATTTTCCCCATGACTTGGGCTACGCGAATCGGCACTGGATTACCGTCCCCGAACCGCAATCAAACCGACATAACGGCCGTTATCGGCTCTTTGTCTATTTCGAGACCATAAGAAAGATGTCAAAATCAGGTTTTGAGCAAGGCCTTCAAGTCACGAACAAGCAAAGTGTTCATGGGAAACCTGTGAAGAGCACCCCTGAGGTATGTGGTGGGACTGGGTGTGTCTAAGGGGGATGCAAGAATCAGCACTGTTAGATAATGAACGGGATCAGGCAGCTCCTGTGCGGGTCGCTCTGCGCTTGAAAACACCAATTCGTGGTTCATTTGAAGGGAAAAGGACGGGACTCACATGCCGACCACAGGTCGATTGATTGCAAGAAGAGCCGATAACGGCCGTTACGTCGGTTTGATTGCGGTTCGGGGACGGTAATCCAGTGCCGATTCGCGTAGCCCAGGTAGTCGGCAGGATGATGGGTGGTGGTGTCGAGGCCACCGTGATGAATCATTACCGCCATATCGACCGTTCCCAAGTGCAGTTCGACTTCATCGTACAGACGGATTCCACGGTGGTTCCCAAGGACGAGATCGAGTCCTTGGGCGGTCGAGTATTCTACGTTCCTCCATACAGCAACCCAGTCAAGTACGTGAACGCCTGCCGGAAACTGTTCCAGCAAATCCACCCGCGCATCGTGCACTCCCATATGAACGCGGTCAGCGTGTTCACGCTCATGGCCGCGAAACAGGCTGGAGTCCCGGTGCGTATCGCGCACAGCCATAGCACCTCGAATCCGAATGAGAAAGCCAAGACTCTGGTGAAGAACGTGCTCAGGCCGTTCTCCAAGGTTTACCCAACACGCTTGGCCGCATGTTCGGAATATGCCGCACGGTGGCTATTCGGCGATCAGGTCGTTGATGCGAAACAGGTCCATATCATTCACAACGCCATAGATATAGATAGGTTCACGTTCAATCCCCAATCGCGCGCGATTAAACGTGACGAACTCGGAGTTGGCGATTCGCAGTTGCTCATCGGCCAAGTTGGCCGTATCTGCTTTCAGAAGAACCAAACCTTTACGATCAAGGTCTTCTCGGAATTGTTGAAGAATAATCCGAGCGCAGTGCTTGCAATAGTGGGAGATGGCGACGACTCTGAGTTACGTAAGGAAATACACGACCTAAGAATCGAGCGCAACGTAAAACTACTTGGCATCCGTGATGATGTTGCGGATTATTACAGCGCATTTGATATTCTTGCCTTCCCTTCAACATATGAGGGCTTGGGAATGGCCAGCATTGAGGCACAGGCCGCTGATCTTCCCATTGTGTGCAGTGACGAAGTTCCCAAAGAGGCAGATTTAATTCCGTCATTAGTACGACGCATTTCACTTGATGCAGGTTTCGAATCTTGGGTGTCAGCTTTCGATGTACATGAAAGCGATGCGTCGGGCCGTATCTCGCATGCGCAAGAAATGGCTAAACGGGGATATGCAATTCACTTGAGCGCTGCGGAGCTAGCCCATTGGTACGAAAAACTGTGAATCAAATTTCAAGTTAGGTATACAACAATGAAAAAACAAATTGCTGTCGTCGGACATAAGCCATTCGAAGTTCCATCAGATTCAGCATATCTTGGAATTCAAGTAGGAAATGGTCCGGATATTCCTTCCCTGGTTAGGGATAATACTGCTGACAATATAAGTTCAAAAAACGCTTCGTATTGCGAGCTTACCGCTCAATACTGGCTTTGGAAGAACAGCACAGCCGACATCAAAGGCCTTGTACATTATCGAAGGATACTGGGATCTCCTAACGCTCATGCCGTTCCTTTTGAATCAATCGACACTCGTCGCAATAAAGCTGTGGCAGGGACGGAAATCGAGTCGCTTTTAAAAACCCATGATGTGATTCTTCCCAAATCCCATAACTATGTCTCAGAAACAGCGTTGGGGCATTATGAACGCTCTCATATTTCAGGAGAAGGTTTTTCAATTATCAGGGAATACTTAGTATTGAAATACCCTAAGTATGTTGACAATCTTGATGTTGTTCTCAATAGTAAGCATTCACACTTACTTAATATTCTAATTGCGAATAGTGATGTTTTTGATTCGTATTCAGAATGGCTATTCGATGTACTAGGCGAAGTGGAATCAAAACTGGATATCAGTAATTATTCACCGGTTGAAAAAAGAGTTTTTGGTTATCTAAGTGAGCTTTTGATTGATGTTTGGGTCAAGACGAATCACTTGTCTTACGCTGAGTTGCCAACGCTTTTCTTGGAACATCAGAATTTGCCGAAGCGTTATTTCATAAGCGGGCTCAAAAAGCTCGGAATTGTTGATCCAGCTTCTCAGGAAAGAGCCAAGCTCAAGGAGCAGATGAATGAACAAGAATGAGGTGCTCTTAACTGTTGCCAAAGTCTTTAAGAGGTTGCCTTTCCGCTCTTTTGGAAGATCGTTCAATGCTCACAGGCATTCATCTATCAGCACTGCAATTGAACCATTATGCGATCAGGCTGCGCGTGAGATGAATGTTTCCGGTGTGGGTGTTCGTCCCGAAGAGGCCACAAACAATGGGCCGATCTGGGTGTTCTGGTGGCAAGGACTTGAGTTAGCGCCGGCCAGAGTGAAGGCGTGCGTGGACTCAATCAAACGCAATGCTGCCAATCGCGACGTCATCGTCATCGCAAAAGACAACGTGCGCGAATATACGGATCTGCCTGATTATGTTTTCCGCAAGCTGGCCAAGGGGAAAATCACCCTTACGCATTTCTCGGACATCCTGCGGTTCAACCTTCTGAAGCTGCATGGCGGTCTGTGGATGGACGCGACGCTGTATGCCGTCAGACCGTTGGATTCGTCTCGTTATTCCGGCCCTTTCTTCACCTGCAGCGGCTATCCCGATCCAACGTTCTTCAATGTTTCTGACGGCCGGTGGACCGGCTTCTTCATCGGCGGCGTTCGAGAGGAACTGCTGTTCGAGTTCATGGACAGGTTCTTCGCCCTGTATTGGGAGCGGAACGACAGTCTTGTCGACTATTTCCTGATCGACTACGCGTTGGATTACGCCTACCGTAACGGAATCGGCTCGCTGAAAACGTGGTGTGAGGGCGAGCAGGGGAAGGACAATCCGAAACTGTTCGATCTCGCGCCCGTGATCTGCGATTCCTTCGATTCCAATGTCTGGAAGCGTCTGACCGAACATACCGACGCATTCAAGCTGTCTTGGAAGAAGCCATCCTCGTATCCGGAAGGTTCGTTCGGAGACCGACTCGTCAGGGAAATGTTTTTCGACGATACGGAAGGGAACGCATCATGAGACGACTTGGCATAGTGATTCCCGCATACAACGTGGCATTCCCGTTGAAGAGGCTGCTCCAACAGATCGAAGAACAGCTCACGGATGACGTTGCCGTCGTGGTAGTGGACGACGGTTCCTCCGACAACACGTTGCAGGTCGCGAAACAGTTCGAATCCGAAGCAGTCAGGGTTCTCCATCAGGAGAACGGCGGAGTGGGTTCAGCACGCAACCTCGGCATCGAGGAATGCGACGCGGAGTACATCTGGTTCGTCGACGCGGATGACGAGATCGTGCCGAACGCCGTCGCCGCCTTGCTGAAGGCCATCGGGGAAAAGCCGAGCGACTGCTACCTGTTCGGCTTTGACAAGCTTCGAGGCAAGTCCGCGGAGACCATCGTCAATGGCGAGGCGAAAAGCTACGATACGTCCCGTGAGGTGGCTGGGAATTTCGACCGACTGTTCGGAGAGAATCTGCTGAATCCCTTGTGGAACAAGCTGTTCCGCAAGGAAATCATCGAACGTGAGGACCTCCGGTTCTCTTCCATCCCCTCCGGAGAGGACGCGGAGTTCGTGCTCAGGTTCCTTTCGCACGCGCAAAGCATGGATGTGCTGACCGATGTGCTGTACCGTTATAGGCTGCTTTCGGACACTTCCTCCGCGCACAAGTCGCATCCTAACTACATCGGCGACCATAAGCAGATGTTCAAGGCCCTGACGGATTACTGCGACGCGACAGACGCGTCGGCCATGGCGGTCAAAACGCGCTGGGCGGCGGAAACCGCGATGGGATTTCGCTGGAACGTGTTCAACGGTCTCGAAGGCAAGGGGAAGTACCGCCAATTCTCCAAGGAAGTCAAACTCCGCCAGCCGGAGATGGAGGCGTTGATCGCATCCTTGGGTGATTGTCCGAGGCAGGGAGGGCTACGCGGTCTGGTCGCGCGTTCGATTCCACTCTCGTACTTGTTCATCAAAACGCGTCTCTTCGTCGCCAACATTCAGGAGGGGATGAGAGATCATGAATAGTCTCGGAATCCTTCCCAAAGTCATTAGAGCAATTGCGACCTGTGGTGGCTGTTCCGCAGGTATGAATGCCGTCGTCACGTATTCCTTCGCCGACGGCAACGTCCTAGTTGGCATACCAGCCAAAGCAATTTAGAGGAGGGGTCGTGTTCGCTATTTGTTATGTGGCATTGACGTTTGTCACCTTTGCAATGCTCGCTTTGCTTCCGTCCGGGCAACGAAAGACCGTGCTGGTGTTCTCCGCATTGTTCTTCGGGCTTATCGGTTTCATGATGACGCCACGTGCGAACATGTATACGGACACAGTTCGTTTCTTCGATACCCTCGATGAAGTGCGTAACTTCGCTGTCACGGGTCTGGGAGACGCTTGGCGATATCTCATGGATGCGTGCGGATACAATAGCACGCCTGTTATTGGAGCCATCATGTTCCTGATATCGTTGCAGCCGGAGAATGGATTTCTCACCCTTCTCGCGGCCACGGTGGACATTGGCGCGGGATTCTATCTTTGCTTCAAACAATCCAACAACGGAATGAACAAAAGAAGCCTCATCGCCGGTGTTATCTGTTTCCTGTGTCTCTTCAATTTCAACGCAGGAGTGAGCGGAATCAGAAATTATATGGCGGGATTTCTTGCCATATGCATTGCTTATCATTTCTCAGACAGATTTAATATCCCATCGCTTCTGTTGTATCTGCCGTTGATTCTCATCCATCCGTTTGCGGCGATGATTCCTCTTTTGTATATCATGTCGACAACCTACAAGAAGCATAACGTGGTATTTGCGCTCTGCTGCATTCCACTGCTTCTCCAGCATTATATTCAAGAATCGGTATTCTCCTTGTTCTCGAAGTTCTCCTCGATTCCTTTCTTTGCATCTCTTTCCTTCAAATCAACGCAATATTTTGGAGAGGGAGCATACATTGTTAGCGCATCTATTTTCTCAAGAGCCCGAGATTTGTTGTTATTCGTTTTTTACCTGTTCATTTTATTTTGCGTTTTAAAGAGAAAAACTAATTTATCGAGACACTACATCGGATTATCTATCATGATGTCCTGTTTCACAGCTGGGGCGCTGGCTGATGAGCAGCTTTTCTCTCGAAGCGTCTCAATGCTGATGCTGATGCTGATTCCTTTTATCTGCGAACTCTTCTCCAAAGAAATCACGAAAGAGAAAGTCTCTTTACCTATTGCCTTGGTGTGCCTTGGGACAAGCGTTATTTTCATAGATAACTTGCGGGCAGGCGTTCGATTCCAGAACATAGTTTTTTCATGGACATCTATTGTTCTTATCGTGTCAGCATTCATTCTTTTGCTGGTTTTTATAGCAGCGAGGAAAAATAGAAGAAAGACCCAAAAATGAGACACGCGTTTCTTCTTGTAGCCCATACGAATTGGAACCAGCTCAGGACATTGATCTCCTTGTTGGATGATTCCCGCAACTCCATATACGTACATGTGGATGCGAAATCAAAAGATTTTGATCCTGCTTTTTTCGAGGGGTCAGTCAAGCGCGGAACGTTGCATTTCGTACATCGTATTCCGGTGACCTGGGGGGGCGATTCCCTAATCAAATCGGAAATAATACTGCTGGAAGAGGCACTGAAGAGTAATAGCGATTATTATCATCTTATTTCCGGATTCGATTTACCTCTTCACAGCATGGATTATCTCAATTCTTTTTTCGAACAGCATGCAGGAAAAGAATTCGTGCAGTTTTCGGAGATCGGCGAGACGATGAGGCAAAGAACTCGGGACAGAATCGCCATCTACCATCCTTTGCAAAATGCTGTCGGGAGAAACGTTGGTCAGATCGAACGAATAATGTTCGTGACGCAACGCCTTCTGCTGCATATTGATCGTCTTAGAGGTTCCGGACTCGTTCTCGGGAAAGGAGCTGAATGGTTCAGCATCACCCAAGCATTCGCAAGGTACGTTATTAATGAATGGCCCCAAATGGGTCGTTATTTCATGAATTCTTTCTGCGCGGATGAAATGTTTCTGCATACGATGCTGCTCAATTCCCCTTATCGAGACAACGTGTATTACCCCGATGCCGATGATAGCTGTGAATCCATGATGCGTCTCATACATTGGTCAAACGGAGATTTAAAAACATTTCAGACCGATGACTATGAGGAGCTGGCATCGTCGCCAATGCTGTTCGCGCGGAAGTTCGATGAAAGAAAAGACTCCAACATCATTGAAATGATCTCAAGTCACGTCAATTCCCGTAACGCATGACTCTAGGGGCGAAGAGTCCTTGCAATTGCCAGTCTAGATTGGAATATCAGTGAATCAGAAGCAGACTCATTCCGTGAAGTTCAACGCGGTGATGAACATACTATTGACCGCATCTAACATGCTCGTCAGCATAGTCACTATTCCGTATGTCACCCGCGTGCTGTCAGTTGAGGGATATGGGGACGTGACGTTCGCCCAGAACGTGTCGCAATGGCTTTCGGCCATGTGCCTGGTCGGCGTGCCCATGTACGGCCTACGCGAATGCGCCCGCGTGAGGGACGACCCACGGGAGATGGCGAGGGTCGTGCGCGAGCTGCTCGTTATCATTACGATCTTCACCGCCGTGGTGCTGGCAGGCTTCGGTGTCTCGATCCTCATCGTTCCGAGATTTCGGCAGATTGCAGCCTTGATGTGGGTGTTCCTGGTGAGCACCTTGCTGCTGTCGTATGGTGTGGAATGGTATTTTCAGGCGATCGAGCAGTACAAGTACATTACGATCCGCAGCATGGTGTTCAAAATGCTTTCGCTTGTGGCGATGCTGGTCTTCGTGCGCGGCGAGGACGATTACCTGGCCTACGGCGTGATATTGGCGCTCGTGGTGTGCGGCAACAACGTGCTGAATCTGGCCCGCATGCTGCGCATGGTGTCATTCTCCGATCTCGGTCCGATGTGTATCGGCAGACACCTGCGACCGCTGGCATCGTACGCGGCATTATCCATCGCGACATCCGTGTATTTAGTCTTTGATAGCATCCTGCTTGGCATGTTGTCACCCAGTAACGTTCAAGTTGGGTTCTACCAGCTCGCTGCAAAATTGAAGAACCTTTGCAACAGTGTGGTCAATGCGATTATCAGCGTTTTGATTCCACGGCTTTCCTATTACGCAAAAAACGATTTGGAAGCGTACGGAGCTCTGCTGCGAAAAGGATGGGGATTCCTGTTGAACCTCTGTCTGGGGACCGCCCTGTATCTCTTGGTCTACGCGTACCCGCTGGTGGTGCTGATCTCGTCGGAGAAGTACGCGGACGCGGTCCTTCCCGTGCGCATCATCGGCCTGGTGAATCTGCTCTCATGCATGAGCTACTTCTTCGGTCTGTGTATCCTCTCCCCGTTGGACCAGGAGTCGAAGCTCGCGCGGGCGAACCTCACCGGCGTTCCCACCAGCCTGGTATGCAATCTGCTGCTGGACGGCACGTTTGGTGCGACTGGTGCCGCGATATCGGTATGCCTTGCAGAGTTGGTGATTTTCCTGATGCAATTGCATGATTGCTGGCCGGTGCTCAGGGAACATATCGGCGCATCCAACGTGTCGCGGACGTTTATGTCGCATATCATGGCCGCGGCGGTCGCATTCGCCGCGAGCCTGCCCCTTGCCGGACTGAACGTGGCGGTTCAGGTGGTCGCGGGTTTCGCCGTGTATTCCATCGTCTGGCTTGTCGCGGCCCTGATCATGGGAGAAACAACCGCGCGATGGGCATTCGGAACCTTGCGAGGATTCATGAAAAGGAAATAATCGGAAAGCCGAAAAACGTTTTTGGCTCAGTATCCTTGTGTGCTCAGCTAGGGCGTTGTTTTGCCTTCGAGAATCAAACTTCGTCAGAGGTCTTTCTTTCTGGTTTACCTGCAATTCAGGTCACGTCACTATAAGCTGTTCGGCAGGTGGAGCAATGACTGGTGAGAATGGAGTGCTCCGGGAGTGCCCGAAAAGCTGGACCGAGATAATGTCGTTTTGAATCAAGCAAATGGTGGTGGACGAACATTCCATGCGATGTTTGTCCACCACCATTTGCTTAGGGTTATGCCTTTGCGTTACTCCGCTTATGTTCGTCCCGTTCGATCTGTTCCGTGGCTTTGTCCCAAACCAGTTCGAACCAGCGGCCACGGTTGCGATCAACCGTCACAGCAAACAGGCCTTGGGACTGCGGACATTTTCTTGGAGTTAATCACGCAGCCCCTTATCCTCCCACATTTAACAAGACAAACTCATTAAATGGAAAAACAGTTAATGGAATTCACCATTCTTTTGCACCATTCCTCAATGGATGGCTACCGCCGGATAACCGTAGATCGCCATGCCGGCTTTCATTAGCTGCAATACCACGTGCGCTGCCGCAATGACATCCGGATTCTTGCCCATGTCTCGCCTATATATGGCAGATTCGAGCTTGTGCAGTTATGAAGACCGCAGTCGGTTCGTTACGAATGCGCAGACGACGGCAGCAACCAGCAACAGAAGCGATGCGACGGCAAGCGCTTGGATTGCGGAGCCGGTACGGGGCATGTCCGGCTGCTTGGGCTCGGCGGGCTTGCCAGGTTCGTTCGGCTTGTCTGGCTCTTCTGGCTTGGCGATGGATTTGATGTTCACTGTTACTTGCGTGCTGATTTCGTCATGGCCGGAGATACGGAATTGCGGGTCCGCTCCCCCATCGGTGGTTTCATTGCGTGTTGCAGTGATAGTGACGGTTTGGCTTACCGCATCAAATGCCTTTCGCTTGGCGACTGCCTGCAACGCGAGCTCGATCTGCTTGTTCAGAGCTTGCAGTTGCTCGACATCCGCTACGAGACGATAGTCGGAAATACCGTTCAGTTTGGTTCTGGTGAGGTCCAGCAGACTGTCGTTGGTTATCTTCTGCAAGGTTGAGCCTCGCTCAAGTTCTACCGTGGGGTAATCACTTGAAATAGCCAACTCACTGATATTAAACATGCCGTCGTCGCCGTTTGGGATTAGGCCTGCCACGTCGGCCAAGTAGGGTGTGAGATTCTCCGTAGTGGAGAATGAGCCGCCCATGAGCACAAGCGTATCAAGCCCGGCGGGGATTACGCCATGGTATTCACCGCCGCGAATACTCACATAGCCGAGGTGTTCTGCATCGTCCAACATGCCGATCAGTGTTGGTGCGGTGAATGTTCCTGCGGAAATACTAGCCTCGGCAGAGGCGCTGCCTGTTTCCGCGAACCGCATAAGCGTGGTGTTCGACGTGAAGTTTCCACCTTGAATCCGCAACGCTCCACGGCAGTCGATTGCGGGATTATCTCCGCCGACAACCGTGCCCGATCCGACAATGGTGAGCTGCATGTTGGCAGGAACGGTGATTGCCGTGGTATTGCTGGCGTTGAGCGCATGTCCGTTCAATTCGAGCGTGATCCCGCGCACCACTTTCGGTGGGGTGACGGTGATGCTTTCCGTAGTATCGGTAAGCAATGTGACCGTATTGTTCTTCATCGACGTATGGTCAATCGCGTCTTGCACGCTCATATAGGTCGTGTTGCCCACTTGAGCGACCGGCTGCGGCTCATCTGCGAACGCCATCATGGGAAACAACAGCGTTCCCAATAATGAGATAATCAAGAAAAACGCGATAATCGCCGTCGAAAGCGTTGACAACATATGGATGTGGTTTGATTGCAGGCGTTCGACCGCCTGCTTTTCATGCTTATACATGATCGTTCCTTGCATGGAGCGGTGATTAACTATTTCAAACGCACCGAAATGCGTGTAGACCACCCTCAGCTTTGAGGGATAAAGAAAAGCAAAATAACAATATTACAGCATTGAAAAATTATCTCACGCAATCTACATAAAAAGCAAATCCGCCACCGAAAGAAACTAGACAAATAGTAGAGTAACTAACTCTATATCAGTAGTATTGCAATCATGTCGGCAATTCCCCAGAAATTCTTTATAGAAGTAAAGAATAACAATCAATAGTAAAAGATACACCACAATTCAAATACTATAGGAAAGTTTTCTTACTGATGTGTCAGTATTGCATGCAAAAAACGACGCGATCCATCCAGGTGATACAAACACCCCATGAACCGCGTCATACCCCACTATTTCCCAGTGCATAACACCTTAGGGCAGAAGAAAATTCAAAAGCTCGGCAAGAGCGAACCCAAAAAGATTCAGAGCACACCCTGATCGCTTGGAGTCTGCGAACCTGAGCCAGAGCCAGAATCGCCACCGGAACCGGAATCAGAACCGCCATTGCCAGGCTTGACACCAGAACCAGGATTACTACCGGAACCGGAATCAGAACCGCCATTGCCAGGCTTGACACCAGAACCAGGATTACTACCGGAACCAGGATTATTGCCAGGCGTAATGGGAGCCGAGGGAGGCAATCCTCCGGAAGGCTGCCGCGTGTACTGGTAGTTGTATGAATTGCCAGTATTGCTCTGTTGTTGTTGCCGTTGCTGTTGCTGCTGTTGATTCTGCGCAGCCAACGCGTTCATGGAAGCATTCACATCATCAGATGCGGTTTGCAAATCCGTTATCGATTGGTTAATGGCATTAGTATCGGTACTGTTGCCATTGAACAATTCCAAAGCATGATCAATGGCGCTTTGCAACGTCACTCGTGTGGAATCATCCGCCACTTGGTACAAGCTATTGTCAAGCAGTGACTGCGCATTATTGATGGCTGTTTCAAGCTTCTTCAGCGCATCAGCGTTGTCTTGCTTCTCCTTAGCCTTCTGACTGTTCGTAACGGCTGTTGCAGAATCATTCAAGTTCTTGGATTGGCTTTGCAACGTAGGCAGTTGCTCGTTCATGGCTTTACTGCGCTGGCGAAGTTCAGCGTTGCTCAAATCAGCACTGCACTCCTCCACCGTCGTAAGGTTCTGCGCATCTTTCACTGCAGACTGCAACGCGGTCAACGTTTTCGCATCCGAAACCTGATCGTTTTTCACATTCTGCAACGCTTTGGCGTTCTTCAATGCCGCCTTGTGTTCCTTCACAGCCTTCTCATATGCCTTGGAAGACTTTTTGCACACGCTCAACGCGGTACGGTGCTGTTCGTTCCGTTCAAGCCCTTGGTCATACTGTTGGCGCTGCCAAACACCGAATCCAACGCCCGCGGCAACCAACGCCACTATGGCCACAATCGCAATGGTAATAATAATTGTCTTGCGATGTGACTTCTTCGGTGGAACCGGAACAAGCCTCAATGGATCATGCTCATCGTTTTCCATGTCAGACAGGTCATCTGGCATGGGCAGGCTTTCAGGTATGAAGGTAGTAGAAGCAGAGGCAGGAGAATCCACAAAAAGCGGCATAGTGGAATCCACAGAAAAGGCCGACTCTACCGGAGATGCAAACGAAACAGTTCTCTCGGCAGATTCAGCAGATGGTGAAGCATCAGAAGACTGTGTAGCATCGAGCGTTGTGGTCGAAGAAGACGTCGAATCAGGCTCGCACGACGAGGCGGAATCGTTTTCAGCACCAGAAATATTCTTTTCTGCAATATTCGGAAAATCCTCAACACGAAGGTTTACCGTGGGCGCATCACTCACCGGCGTGGATGACGTGGCAGTGGTCATGCCTGTGGCTGCAGCCTGCGCATAAGCCGCATCAGATGCCTCGCCACGTTCCACAGCCGACTCAACTTCCGAAAAGGTGATCGGTGGAATATCCCAGAACGTATCCACCACATCATGATCGGAAGCCGACTGCGCCTTGGTCTGCTGCTTGCCCTGAGAGTCCAAAGAGTCTCCCGATGAAACAAGATGCGACAGATTCGGCACAGTATTGTTGTTGTCACCCATGTTGATTCCTTATTACGGCATGAGACCGAAGCTTCACGCTCCGGTCTCATGTTCACGCCTTATATACACTACCTGCGGCTACTTTTTGTGGCTTTTCTTCCGCGGAGCATCCTCGTAGTAGTAATAGTAGTTCGATTTGGAATGCGTCTTCTTCGTATCGGCATAGTTGAAGATGAAACCAAGCACCGGAACCTTGGCTGTATGCAAGGATTCGGAAATCTCCTTGAGTTCCTTCTTCTCGCACACGCCACGACCGGTCACCAGAACCAGGCCCTTGGCCCAACGTCCGAACACGATACCATCGTTGGAAACACTCAACGGAGCGGTATCAATAATAACGTAATCGTACTGGGTCAAAGCCTGCTCGACCATAATGCGCATGGTGTCTGATCCAAGAAGCACGCCAGCATTCGCCGGACGCTTACCAGCAGGAAGAATATGCAGAGTCGGCTTCCAGTAGTTCTGCACCACATCTTTCGGAGACATCTGACCAGAAAGCACGTGCGCCAAACCGGCAGAACCTTCAAGACCCAAATGATGCGCAACGGAAGGATGACGCAAATCGGCGTCGACCAGCAGCACACGAGCACCATCTTCAGCCAAGGCCGCAGCCACGTTGATTGACGTGGTGGTCTTGCCTTCAGAAGGCTGCGCACTGGTAATGACCAGCAGCTGCCCCTTTCCCGCAACCTTATCGGTCTGCAAGAATTCGATATTGGTGTGAATACGGCGGAATTCCTCCGCGATAGGGCCATTAGGCTGGCTGACGAGCACTGGGCGCTTCTCACCTAGGGAATTATCCTGAGGCACGGAACCCAAGGAAGACGCCCCAACCAAGCTGCGCACGTCGGAAGTTTCCTCGACCTTAGTGTTCAGCATGTCTTTCAGCAGTGCGGCGAACACGCCAAGCACCAGACCTGCGACCACACCGACCGCCAGATACAGCGGCTTATTCGGCGAGCTCGGGCTTTCAGGCACACGTGCCCTCTGCACGATGGAGATCTTCACCGGAGACTTATCTGCCGCGGAATACAAATCGTTTTGAATAACGTTCTGCATAGACACTGCCACCGCATTGGCAATGTCGGACGCTTGCTGCGCGTCACCGTCTTCCGCGGAAATGTTCACGAACGCGGTGTCCGTAGGATTGGTGACAGTCAGTTGCTCGGCCAGACTCTTCACCGAAGTATCCAGTCCAAGATCCTTGATGACCGGCTCAAGTACGGTTTCGGTGGTTGCCAACGTTGTATACGACGTGATCTGGCCGGCGATGTACGTGCCACCCGTGTACTGCTGGCTAATGCCCGCATCATCCCCCTGGGATGCATTGTACGTAGCCATAGCCTGAGCCGTGGCGGTATACTTCGGCGGAACCAAGAAGGTGTACGCAGTCACCCCGGCGAAAACCATCACAAATACGATGGCCGCGGTGACCAGATGCTTGCGAATGATACGCATCAAATCCATCAGCGTGATGCCGTCTTCAGAACCATCTTCAACGGCAACCTGCTGGACGTTAGTGTTCTCTGCGGAAGTCACTGAACCCCTCATCTCCGTATGTCAAAAACCTTAGGAAATGCTACCCTACCCCCTAGAAATAGAGTCGGTTTTATCAGGCAGCAATCGCTTTTTTCACTATTTATCCATACGAATGTGCCATGATAAAAAGCTGGAACACCTAACAGAGGGGGATTAATGTCTCAACATACGAGCGCTCATGCCGCCCGTTCTCACAAGCTTCGCAATACATTGCTTGTCATTACGGCACTGCTCATCCTACTGATCATTGCCGGGGGCGTCGTCGGTCTGAATTTCTACAAGCAGGCGAAGGAAGTCAAGGCTCACGAGGAGCAGGCGGTCTCGTCTCTTTCGGCCATCACCGACGTCAATACGTTGAAGGATGCTCAGGCGTCGGATGCCGCGATCAAGCAGGCACAGACCCATACCGCCGCGGCAAGAGATATTGCCAATGGAACACTGTGGAACATGCTGTCGAAGATGCCGGTTGTGGGCGGTGATGTTACCAACGTGCAGGGCATGACGCAGGTGGTGGATGATTTGGTGCAACAAGCGCTGCCGTCACTCACCGATGTGGTCCAACAGCTTGCGAACGCGCAGATCAGCGGTGAGAATGGCCAGCTGAATCTTCAGCCCATTGTGGATGTGCACGATGACTTCTCTTCGGTAAGCAAACAGGTGAAGTCGTTGAATTCGAAGCTCAGTAATCTACCTGAACCACGTATCGGCATGGTAAAGAAGGCATATTCGCAGAGTCGCAGCCAGTTCACCAAGGTTACGGACATGGTGGAGCAAGTGAACAATGCGCTACAGATGCTACCCTCCTTCTTGGGGCAGAATGGTGCCCGAACGTATCTGCTGGTGGCGCAGACCACTTCCGAACAACGTTCCGGTGGCGGACTGGTGGGCTCCATGGGCACGTTGCAGACCGATCATGGACAAATTCAGGTCGGTGAGTTCCATCACAATGGAGACTTCATTAACGGCAGTAATGGCAATGCTTCGGAACATGCCGTGTTCAAAGGGCCTCTGGGATTCTCCTTCGATATTCGCGATACGTTCGCGGTGCCAGACATCGCCCGCAATGCGGAAATGATGAATGAAGCCTGGCAGCGCTCCCAATATGCTTGCGATGTTGACGGTATCGTATCTATCGATCCGGTGTTCATTCAAAAAATGGTGGAAATCAACGGCAATGTAACGTTGGAAAACGGTACTGTGCTCACCGGCGAAAATACCGCTGAATACATGCTCAACACCATCTATAAGGAAGTTCCTGTATCTCTACAAGACACGTATTTCGAATACATCGCCTCCACCATCATGAACAAGGCTTTCAGCAACATGGACATTGCCAAGATGATGAAGGTAGCTCAAAGCATCGGCGAATTAACTAAGAACCGTCATTTCTACGCATACACGTTCCATGATGATGAAGCCAAATATTTCCAAGGTGCCGGACTCGCCAAGGGCACTCCAGACAGCGAAACCGATCCGGAAGTGGGCATTTACCTCAACGAACAGAATCCGTCGAAGTTGGGATGGTATATCGACCGTAAGTCGCAGATTACCAAAACCGGTCAGAATGCCGATGGGTCGAAAACCTACCATGTCACCTACACGTTGACCAATACGCTGACTTCCAGCGAAATGGCCACCTGCACCGGCTATATTCTGGGCGGCGAGCAGGCGGGTGTAACGGGTAAGCCTGTTGCGGCTCCGGGAACGTCTGCGCAGCGTATGCTGTTTTACGCGCCAAAGGGCGGTTCCATCAGCGAGATCACCTCATCCGGAGATGTGCGAGATCAAAGCAATGCTGTGATGGATGATCAAAAACTGGTCACCAACGTGGCTTATATCGCCCCTGGGGAAAGCGTGACTTTCGATTTCGACGTGACCACCTCACCGAAGGCCGAAAGCGACCTGACCATCGATCAGACACCATCCGGCAAAATGACTAACGAAGTCAATTACCAGTACTGAGCGGAAACCACCAGTACTAATCGCAAAAAACTGATCGAAAGGCGCGTATGCAACGGTTCACGCTCACGCTTGCGGAAGTTCCCATTTCGGCGACCGTGCAATTCCCATCCACAAGGGAGTACTGTGCCGAATGGGAAACTCCCGAGGCCACGCCGGTGGAACATGTGACGATTTCCGAGCAAGACATCGCAGCCGAACGCGAACCGCACACGCCCCCCAGTCAAGCCGAAGCCTTCAGCAGTTCGTATCTGGAAACTTTGGCTTTATACCGGGCCATAGCACAATGCATGGCAGACCATGATGCCATACTGTTCCACGGCAGCGTGATTGAAGTCGACGGGAAAGCCTACATTTTCACAGCGCCCAGCGGCACAGGCAAAAGCACACATGCCCGGCTGTGGCGCGAATTACTCGGGTCACAGGCACGCATGATCAACGACGACAAGCCATTACTGCGGTTCAACACCGGCGCTGCAGGAACCATTCAGGCCTATGGCACGCCTTGGCGAGGCAAGCACATGTTGGGAACAAACATTCACGCCCCCGTCAAGGGTATATGCGTGCTTCATCAGGCTCCGAAAAACACTATGACCCGCCTTTCCAGCGCACAGTCATTACCGCTGCTGTTGCAACAGACGTTCAGACCAAAGGAAGCCGATTCTTTGGAAAAGACGCTTGCTATGATTATGCGCATGGCTGCCGAATTGCCTGTCTGGAGTATGGGATGCACCCCGACCTTAGATGCGGCGGCGCTATCGTACACCACCATGAGCGGAGACCGGTCTTTTGTCTAATCCTTCTGAATCCAGTATGTCGAAGCCATCGTCTTCCAACCAATGCGAGGAAGCCGACACCGCGAATCTCACCATCGCCTGCGACGCACTGTATCTATGTGCCTGCGCCATAAAAGGAACCTTGGCTGATCCTCAGCGGCTGGAGCGTATAGACTCAGAAGCTTTATGGGATTTCGCTGACCGACAATCCATTCTGGGCTGCGTGGCCATGGCCCTTCCGCTCGAACATATGGAACAGTCGGAGCGGTGGCAGAAGGCATTGGCCATTTACTCCCGTCGAGCTCTGCTTTTAGACGCCGAACGCAATCGTATCTTCGCTTGGCTGGATGAGCAGGGCATCCGTCATAGCCAGCTCAAAGGCAGCTTGATGAAGGATTATTATCCGGCTTTGGGCATGAGGTATATGGCGGATAATGATTTCTGGTTCGATTCACAACATGCGAATGAATTGCGCGCGTTTATGGAGGCGTCAGGTTACATGTGTGAATCTTTCAACCATGGTGTTCATGACGTGTATTTGAAACAGCCGTTGCTGAATTTCGAACCTCATTATTCGTTATTTTCAGAATCCAAATATCCCAAATGGCATCGGTATTTCCGTGACGCACTGTCACAGGCTCCCGTAATGGAATCCACCGAATGCGAAGCACGAATGTCGATGGAGGATTTCTATCTGCATCACATTTGCCATGCCACAAAGCATCTTTGGGGCAGCGGCACAGGGGTGCGCGCTTTGGTTGATGAGATGGTCATGTTGAAACGTTTTTCATCGACTTTGGATTGGCAGCTTATTCAACAGCGCTGCAAACAGCTTGACGTTGCCGTTTTGGAAGCCCAGTTTCGTCGCGTGGCCCAACTTTTCCTTGACGGAAAAGTGCTTGTTTCCCATGATCTTCAGGAGCAGGATAACCGATTGCTGCAGGCGATGGCTTTGGCGAACACGTATGGCACCATCCAACAGCAGATTCTCAACAAGCTTGACAATATCAGGAAACAGACGGACGGCAGTGCGACCGACCGGAAGATCCGTTTCATCTACGTGTGGAAGCGTCTTTTTCCGCCGCTGAGCGACATGGCCGAATGGATACCCGTTCTGCGCACATGGCCGGTGTTGTATCCTGCCATGTGGGTTTTCCGCATGGCACGCTTCCTGATTGCTCCCCATCGTTGGAAGAAAATGTTGAGTGAACTATCAACGATTCGCAAGCATTAAACATGTATCACCTGGTCAGCCAAGGCAAGCGCCGCTGGCCTATGAGTGACCATGATGATGGTTCTGCCTTCCAACTGCTTCAAGCGGCTCAGCACTTCACGTTCAGTAGATTCGTCCAATGCGCTGGTGCATTCATCAAGCAGTAGTACACGGCGTCCGCTGAATACGGATCGGGCGATGGCCAGTCGTTGCATCTGACCTTCGGAAAGGCCCGAGCCATGCTCACCCAGCTCAGTGTCCATGCCGTGCGGCAGCTGCTGCACGAAATCTTCGGCACAGGCCACCCATAATGCCTGATCAAGCCGCTCCTGATCTTTCATGGCTTGCGCGTCTCCGAATGCAAGGCATGCTCGAATCGTGCCTTGCATCAGTCCATTGCCTTGCGGAACATAAGCGAACCACTGCCGTGTTCCCCTATCCAAGGGTGCCGCTAACCCGTTATTGAGCACCGCCTGGCATGTTCCATGTTCCGGGTGATACAGTCCAAGCAACAGTTTAAGTATGGTTGATTTTCCCGCTCCGCTGGCCCCCACCAGAACCGCACATTCCTCTTTACGAACCGTCATTGTGAAATGATTCAGCACCCGCAAGCCGCCGTTCGACTGGTCTTGCAGTGGATGATACGCGAACGTGACATCATTCAGGCATAGTTGATCAAAATCGCATGTTTCATTGAACGTTCCTTCATCAAACCAACTATCTTGATTATCTGAATTATCTTGATTATCTAAAACATTTGGATTATTCGGATTATTTCCGGGAAAATATCGCTTTTCAACGATTTCCACATGACAATCATATTCAAGTTCCATCAGTCGTTCCGCACTGGCCGTCATGGCATAAAATCGTGGCACATACGAACTGATGTTGGCGATCGGCGGCTGAATCTGCGAAACCAATTGCACTACGGCAACAAAAGTACCGTAAGAAAGCACGCCCTGCATAATACCCCATCCGCACCAAATCGCGCCAATAACATAGGCACCGTTAATGGCCAGGGAAAAGCCGATATTGCACATGTTCCAAAACCGGTTGCGCTGCATACGCGCACATTTATGGACATCCATAGCCTGCCCTGTTTCAAAAACCATATCCCGCTCTTTTGAAAAAGCACGAATCACTGCAAGATTCGACAGGCATTCCATAACCAGTATGCGGAATCGGCCATCCGCTTCCTGAATACGCCTATGCAATTTCTTCAATGTTTTTCGGAACACGTAGGAGGCGGCCACCACCGCCAAACCACCTATAACCAGCAGCAATGCCAACTGCGGCAGCATAAAAGCCAGTAATGCCATGGCCCCCGCCAGCTTGGCGACCATACTGAGCACTCCGGGAATGATTTCCGCCACGCCATTCGCCACCACTTGCGCATCATTGGTGAGACGGTTCATCCACTCCCCTGAATGCACTGCAGAAACACATTCATAATCACCCAGCAAAGCCGCATTCACCAGTCTGTTTTTGTACGCGTTCTCCAACGAGGCTCGGGTCAGTTCGCTGGCATAGCGATCAACGGCCTGCAACACCGCCTGCAACACGACCAACGCCACCAAGGCAAACGCCATTTCGATGAAACTATGCGTATTGGCCGCAACGGCATAATCAATAAGCTCTTTAAGCAAGAAAGCCATGCATACGCCGGACAAACCAATCAGCACTTGCGCCAACGCAAGCACAGCCACCAATGGAGCACGTTTCTTGGACGTACGCCAAATCCAACGCAAGGTGCGCGCCGGAGCCTCAGTACCGGCTAGCCGTTGAATCTCGTTTGCATTGCCCTCGCCAGCTCTATCAGACGTATGCATGCTCGTTTGTACACCAATCTTACGGGGGTGGTCATAGCGATATATCGCGAATACGCACGATATGAACGGTCTTCAACCGTACGCTCGCGACCGTTATGGGTATAGCCGGTCAGTATTCCAAGCACCTGGCTGGACTGAATAGGTTGGTCCGAATATGCGCAATTATCGCCACGAGTAATGATCTCATGCTCTTCGACATGTACGATGCGGTGCAGAATATAAGCACCCCGATAGTCTTTGAACAGTATGACATCACCCTGTTTAAGCTTCGGAATGTCCGCCTCGGCACACAGCCGAATGGTGACGTCATCTCGCCCCTGCCGCAATAACGGCAACATGCTGACGCCCTGAAAACGGTACGTCAGCATGCCATATCGCCGTAGATAATCCTCTATGCCGAGGCTATTGGCATGCTCACTCATCGAGCGCGTCAATAGCACGCAACATTTCAAGCACGTATGCTACGCCCGCTTGGGCTTCCAGCTCGTCAACCTCATACCTTTCCAAGCATGCGCCAACCAGCTGGCTTTCCGTGGCACCCGCCTTGAGCATCTCCACAATGTACGCCGCGGTACTATTGCTGCGCACCAGTCCAGAAAAAGCCTGCGAGTCAACCGAAATCATGACATGCTCGGCATCAGTGTTGTGCGTAACGAAAGAAGATTTAAGCTTCACGCTGCAATCCTTTATTCGATTGCGAATGAATCGTCAGAGGCTGAGCGGAATCTCCGGAGTGGTGTTACCGCTGGTGCGGATAATGTCTTCATTGTTCAGCTGAACGGCTTCCATGTGCGGAGCAGACCAGGTTTCCTTCATCGTTGACCTCCAAGAAAATCACTTGCGGCTTGATTATACACGTACAAAGCCCTGACCAAATCGCATAGCTTCGTTTGTGAAGTATCTTGCCCATACAGTTCCATTACACTATAAGCATACGTCAAAGGAGCTACTTGGATGGTCTGGGCGGATCCATCACCGCCCTTGACAACCACCTGATGCATGTTTCCAAGGTCTTTAGACGGTATATTGCTGATTTTGAGCTGGTATTTTCCATCCGAGCGCAACTGTGGAGACATAGTCTTACCATCGATCGCAAACGTGTACCCGCCAATGGACCGCCCATTCGAAAGGGTGAAGACCAAATTGAGGCTGGTACGCGTTTCAAGATCCAGCGAAGCCGCCGTCAATTGAATGCCGTTCACCTGACCGTTTTTCTGAAGTTCGTATTGCTTCAACACATCAGCAGTGACGGCAGTGTTCGAATCGACCTGACCTGCTTCGTCGGCATGATAGTTGAAAAGACGCTGGGCGCACTTGCCATAGTTATCCATGGCAACAGCCAGTTTCTTGAATTTCTCATCTTGCGAATTATCTTTCACATAATTCAAGAAAGATGTCACTTTATACGAGAAACCGCCATTATTTCCGTAACTGCCGTTCGACGTTCTAATAGGCACCTGAGTTCCGTCGGAAAGCCTGATCGTGGCAGTGAATATGTCGTTCATCTCCTTGGCCACGATCTCATACGTGAATTTATATCGTCCATCGTTTTGCAGATGATTCTTAACATACGACGTCTTATCGGCACAACCTTCCTTCGAGAAGGTGATGGTCGCACCACTATCGTTCTTCACCCGATCCGGCAGACTCTTCGCGAAAATATTGACGCCAATCTCACCAAGCAATGTCAACGATGCGGCATCAAACGTTACCGCGGGAATGGTGCTGGAAGACGCGCTTTCACCGTTTCCTCCGGGAGCGACCGAATCACCGACCGTTTGATACCGCACAGTCAGCATGTTCGCCGAGTAGTCGGCGGCAGCCATATACAGCTTGTTTCCTATCATCACCGCGTCCAAGCTGGAACTAGCGGAAACCGCGAAACGTCCATTCTGCTCGGCGAATGTCGTCGGCGAGTTCAAGTCAGCAGCGAAGCTTTTCCCCACACCCGTGTTGTCTAAAGCGACTACGAACAGTTGTTTGAGGCCTCCAGAAAGGGCGAGTCCCACGCAATTCGCCGGCAGACCCGTCACCTCGTCAGTTTGCTGCAGTTCGCCATCTGCATTGAATTTCATCAGCGAATACGATCCTTGCGAAGATCCGGATTGGTAACTCAAAACATAGGTTGACCCGTCTCCAGCCATGGCTGCATCTAACATGGCTACGGCATTGCCGGTCGACGTTAACGCGTTCCAGCTGCCATTGCGCAAAGACATGACCACTGTTCGCTGATCGGAGTACACGATGGCGGGATTGCCGCCAATCTCCGTCAATACAGCCTTGCTGATGCTTCCGGACGTAAACAATGGACCCAACTTGATGAGCGTATCGCCATCATACTGGTATACCTGCTGCGTGGCGGACTTGCCCCAGTCAGCTTCATTACTGGCAAAAACGCAAAGCTTGCTTCCGACAACAGCGAGACTTGCGGCATTACCTTGCCCAGTCAGTGATATCGTTCCGACCTGCTGCCAGACATTGTCAGAGAAACGGTACAGCTTCGCCCCGGCCGCACTGTAGTTTTGCGTCAACAGGTACAGATGATCCTTGTACCAGGCGATTGTGGTGGCATAGCTCGCCGCGTCAGCAATGGGGCTTCCCAGTTGCTTCCATGACGAACCATCGTAGAGGTATACGGTGGCGCTGTTCGACGTGTTTTTCACCACATACAGGTTCGTTCCGTCCGTGGCTGTAGACGTATTCCAGATCCCTTGAGAGTTGAATCCTTCCGGAACGTCACCTGTTTCGCTCCATGATCCCGAATCAGCCTGATAATCCGCGAATTCAAGATCGAATGTGCAGCTGCCATCGCCATCCGTGACAGCCGTGATTTTGATTCCGGAATTGATACCGTTCGAGTATACGAGCGCATCGTCATTGAATGAGGCGTTCAAGTCCGTTGAGCCTATGGCATTGCGGAACGTTCCGGTCGCATTGATGACTGCGTTCTGTGCGGAAATATACGAACTTGAAGTATTACCGTCGCCGCCCTTGTATGTATTATCAGTGTCTGCCGGACGGAAAACATACACATTATACCCTTGACTTGATGGAGCGGCATTGCCCTCGTCATCAAGCGCAGGATTGACACGATACACAATAAGTCCGCTGGCTCCAATGTACTTGTCCATAACGTCGGAACCGATGTAGCCATTCCCTTTATACCTGTATTCGATAACAAAATACTCATTGCTGTTCAGCGGGCTTTTCACCTTGATGGCTTGCTGGCCACTGCCAATACTGTGCAATGTGTACGTTCCGGCCTGATTCACTTCGTTCAGGATCGTCCACCCGAGTCTTTCCCGAGTAATGGCCAGCGGCCATGAATAGCTTCCGGAACTAGCCATGTTGTCCCAAATGGCAACAGGTTTGTTCACAGTATCGCCATTGCTTCCGCGCACATACAAATCCTTCGCTCCCAACGTGTGCATGTATTCATGCGCGCTGACACCACCCGCACTGTACGAATACGCTGGAACGCCCGATTGCGTTTGCGAGGTACCAGATGAGAACGACTTAGAATCAATAAGATTGAATTCGGCAACATCCAAAGAGCCGAGTTTCACACCTTGGCCACCGATATTACTGCTATGCGAGGTCCATCCGTTGAGGCCTGCAGGTACCTGCGGAATGACGGTGAGGCAATCCACGTAGGAATCCGCGTTGGTGTTCACCTCAGAAGTGTCGAAATTCGGATACCTTTGTTGGAACTTGGCCAGCGCATCCTTAGCTAGCGCGGCGTCATCAAGATATGCGCTGTTCGCTTTGGACGCGTAATAGCTAGCCTCATGGTCGAGCGTGAGATATTCGACGTGCAAATCGTTTGTGGTTTGCGGGAAAGAACTGATGAGATCATGCTTCCCCTGCGAATACGTGTAAATGAGGTCTCGCACACTGGGAGCAGAGTACTGGCGGTTCACAGCATTGTAATCGAGCATGAACCGATGCCATATCGTATCGGTTTCATCATACGCATACATCGAGTTAAAACCAGTCCACGCCTGAGTGGTGGTTCCATCCTGCTTGCTGACCGTCTCATAGTCACCCACGGTGTCTCCAGCGAATCGCACCAGCAGAACAAGGTTGCCTTGACCAACCGTGCCCGTTCCAGAATCCGTGCGCCTTGCAGGCACCGAATCCAAATCCGTAGGCAAAGGAGCTGCGCCTCCGGTCATAATCGTGCTATCCGTACCGCCAGAGGCAATCGGAGCGACGTCTTCGTCAGCAATCGCCAAATCAGCGGAAACGGCAGAGCCTACAACCAACGCAGTGGAAAGCAGTAGTCCCATCATTCTCTTCATAATCTTCTCTTTCTAGGGGAATGATAGAGGCTATCGAATCACATCTTTCGTAATCCGATATCAAAATCCTAACCGACTCAGCATAATCATGCTTAATCGTCGACCATGACGGCCACTGCCATCTAAGCCCACATATTGTAGGTGGTAATGGGCTGCCCAGAACAAATCTGCGAGCGCACAGGCGCTATACCCACGCTGTAATGCTTTTTCATGCTTTTCAGCATGGTTCGCAGAGCATTATTGGTCTGGTTGGCCGCGATACGGAACTTGTCGAACGACTTGCCGTGCGGGTCATCGATATCTTTGGGAGTGGGCAACATCGGACGAATCATGGAAGAGACTTTGATAACGGATGCGAGACGCTCCTGGATGGTCAGTCCGCTTACCATGCCGTTTTGCGCGCAATATTGGCACATGTTGGCGAAGTCGTTAAGCAGAAATGTATAACGGACCGCGCCTGGCGCGAGGGCAACGATGTCTTTGCGCTGTTCTTTCTCGAAGCAGAGAATCAGATCAGCACCCTCAGCCATAGATCGGGTGAGTCTGCGGGATCGGAATCCGCTTGGTTCAATGTTGACGCTGGTCATAAGTCTGGCACTGGACGGATCCATCTGGCATCGCGGAAGGCCACGCGTGCCGGCGCTAGAAACCTGCACAGTGGTGCCAGCGAGGTAGCGAGTGAGCAAGAGTTCGCCCATAGGCGACCGGCAGATATTGCCTGTACAGACGAACATGATATGCATACCGCACACCCCTTTGTATCTCTACCTAACTTATGGAAACTACAATCCTCAATCTTACCTCAGGTATAGATATTACAATTTGGGGTTTAACCGTTTTACCCCTTAGGGGATACCGCAGGAAACACATACACCCCCGACACAGGAGCGTGCTTCTTGAGTTGCAGGCTTATCGCAGAAGTTCGTTTCCGCCGCCACTTTCCGCCGCTATGCAATGGTTAGGGTGGCAAGCAGTGCGAGATGGTCGGAACCTTGAATCCGCTTGGTTGCAAGATCAGTTGCACGCACGCCCTTGTCGTAAATAATATGGTCGATTTCAGCAATCGGAAATACTGCAGGGAACGTCATATGCAGGCCCTCCCCCGCGCTCTGACCAGCGTCAGTAAAACGATCACCAAGCAAATATCTAAAACTTGCATGATCCCATGTGGAATTAAAATCACCCATCAAAACATACGATTCATTATTGCCATAATGCTGTAATTGAGCGATAGAATCCAAACTTTTATTCCATAAACCTTGATTTCTGGGACGCGGAGAAAAAGGATGTACCGACCCGAATCTCACTTTTCTTCCGTTGAGCACAACGGTTGCAGCAGGGATGCTGCTTGATTCTATAGGAATAAGATTCTCAGTTGTTTCCTGCAATGGATACGCACTGTACAGCACATTCACACCGCCATTATCATGCCATGTAAGCTGCGGAGTAACGGAATATGGAAGATAATCTGCGATTCCCTCATTGTTCAGTCTGTTCAGCAAATCCGAAGAAACCTCTTGCATCGCCAAGACTTCGATATGCTCTTCGCGTATTGTTTCAACGATTTGTTGCGCATCGGCAACACCCTGCTTCGTGTTGAACGTCATAACACGAACTGTTGCCATGGGCTGTGCGGCAGGGCTGGCAGCCGGCACAACATACCCCCAATGCCAAACGACCTGTATGACCACGCATACCGCGCTCAATGCAGCCAACGCCCTTCGTTTGCCGATACGGCGAATTGTCAGAGCAAAAACCGCAATCACAGCGGAAAGCAAACCCAGCCACGGCATCAGCGCAACAACCAGAGGCACATAGCGTTTGCCATCAAGATTATTCGGCAGCATGCGCAACAACATCGCCACCACAATGACCGCGGTGACCAACCAAAACAAAGCTGTCAGCAACGTTGAACGCGTTTCGCGATGCGTTTCATTGCGCTGAACGTCGCCAAGTCGAGTCATGCGCGCTCCTTTCCTGTTCCATATTCCCGTTTCATCTTCCTGTTCCACGCAATCCGCAATCGTATGCAATCACATGTTGCAACCGAAAGTCTTACGCATCGTTTTTCACAACATCTCTCACAACATCTCTTCTCGTGAACACTACCCGCGTTCATCCCCGCATATATTTCCCGCACGCATGTAGGATGACGCCTTCACAAGAGTGCCACTATATGGACACTTTCCGGCATTTGGAATAGTTCTGATACGTTCATCCGATAGTCTATAGGTTACAAAACGGCGCTTAACAAAAAGAGGCAATAGCAGAAGAGGCAATCATGAGCGAAGAGGCAATGCGTGAAGAAGTGGCGCAAGCTGTGGAAGTGGCCGCAAACAAGGCCGCCGAAGAGGAAATCAGCAAGCTATCCGAATTCGAAAGCGCCATCGACAAAACGCTCGCCTCCGGCTATTTGGACGATACGCTCACCGTCACCGACGCAGACGGCGTGGCGCAAGTGCTGCCGGTGCTTGATTCCGAACCAATCTCACACCTAGTGGAAGGCTTGGAAGCCGTAGGCGGGAGCGCCAATGTGTTCGTGCGCACCAGCGCAGGCGTGGTGGCCCTCAGCGTAGTGGAATACAAGCCCAACGAAGAAGGGTAGCCGTCGCAGCATGCACGGTCAGGCGGCACGCCTACGGTTGAGGGCGCGCTGCACGGTTTCATGCGTGGAACCGGCACCTTGGCCGCGCACGCCGAAGAACACCATCAGCACCATCACGAAGCAGATTGCCGCACTGACACGAAGCGCCCACTGAATGCCGAACACGTTGGCAGCCGCATACACGGCTTTTTGGCCACCGAGCGCAGTCCAGCGAAGAGACGTGAACGTCTCCATCAAAATCACCAACACCGGAGCGCCAATCGCGCCCGCAATCTGACGAACCGTATTCGTCACCGCGGATCCGGCGCTCACCTCTTCCGGTTCCAAACAATTCAGTGACCATGTGGTGATCGGCATCAACACGAAACCCATGCCGATCTGGCGTACAAACTGCCAAATCGACACCCACCAAATCCACGAAGTCATGGAAATCAAACTCATCATGATCGTGCCGAAACACAAGGTAATCGTGCCGATCAACGCCACCGGGCGCGCTCCGAAACGATCAAGCACCTTACCACCGAAAAACTGCGAAATGCACTGGCCCAAAGCACCCGGAAGCATCACCAGGCCGCTAATCGCGGCAGAATAGCCACGGCAATCCTGAATGTACAGGGGCATAATCACCATAATCGAACTGAACGCGAAGAACGCAAGCGCGGCTGTGATCGTGCCAACAGTAAAACTACGATTCTTCAACACGCTCAAATTCAGCAGCGGCGGCTGCGCTTCAGGATTTTCAATCTGCCTGCGCGCGCCATGAATCTGGCGGAGCACAAACCAAATAATTCCCGCAACGCCAATCGCCATTGGCAGCCAAACCATCGGATTTACAAACGAATACGATTCAATATTCGTAAAGCCGAACATTAGTCCGCCGAAACCGAAAATAGACAGTCCAACGGAGAAAAAGTCAGCCTTCGCGGTTTTATCATTCTCACCGAAATTATGCAATCCACAATAGGCAAGAAGCAGCGAAATTACGCCAATAATGGTCAACGTGAGGAAAATTGAACGCCAACCGTTCAAGTCTGTCTGCACGCCGCCAAGCGTCGGTCCGATCGCCGGAGCCACGCTCATCGCCATGCCAACCGTGCCCATTGCGAAACCACGGCGAGACAGCGGATAAATCGAAAACACCGTGATCTGCAACACCGGCCACATCACACCCGTGCCAACAGCCTCAAGCAAACGCCCGATCAGCACCATCAAAAAAGTTGGACCAAGCCAAGCGAACAGCGAACCGATCGTGAACACAACCATGGAAACAAGCACGATTTCACGCGTCGAAAAACGTCTCGTAAGGTATGCCGTGAGCGGCACCATCACGCCCATGACCAGCTGGAAAATCGATGTCAGCCACTGACCGGTCGTAACGGAAATACCGAAATCACTAACGATCGTCGGCAACGCGGCGCTCAACTGCAATTGCGTGAAATTACCGACGAACGTAATAAATGTCAGAATCGCAATGGAAATAAACGCCGTGCGCGTTAAATGACCGTTCTGATACGATTCCTCTCGAGTAAGCGCTCGGGACATGCTCCGCTTCGCTGACATCAATCACCTTCTCCACATTCAAACGCACAAACTATATGATAGCCCGTGTGACAGAGTCATGGATATTCGCCTGCGGATTCCTGTTTTTGTCATTTCGGGGTAACGCTCCCCCATTTAGAGGTATCATGGCACACGAAAGTGCTAGGCAAGTTTTCGGCGTAGGCAGCGTCGAGGGGGGGGGGAGAGTATGACAGTCAGGGCCATGTTCCACATTTGTATGGAGTTGTGGGGCATTTTCATATGCCTGATTTGCGCAGGCGGAATTTTCATTGCCACACCACAAAAAACCAGACGAACTCGCATCAAAATACTCATGCAGATCGCCTGCATGCTTCTTCTTGGAACCGACGCGCTCAGCTGGTATTTTCGCGTAGATGCAGGCGAAACCGCATACTATATGGTTCGCATAAGCAATTTCTCAGTATTCTGCATCAACTATATTTTCATGAGTTTCTTCGCAACTTATGTTTGGTTGACAGTGAGCAAACATCAGCATCGCAAACCAGCCGCATTGTATGCCGTCTACGCATTATCCGTAATTGGAATTCTCTTACTTATCATCACACAATTCACTGGTCTTTTCTACTATTTCGATGACCACAATCTTTACCATCGCGGTAATTTCTATCTTCTTTCGCAAGCAATTGCGGTCTTGGGAATCGCATTATGCCTCTTCATGTTGATCTCATATCGCAAGAATCTTGATCGCATTATTTTCCTTTCCATGATGTCGTTCTTCGTGCTACCAGTATTGGCGACCATCTATCAAGCACTGGCATACGGTTTTTCATTGCAATGTTTGGCGATCGTGATTTCCACACAGATTATGTTCGTTATGGACACCGTGGAAATGAACATGCGATTCCACTCGCAACAGGCCGCCTACGAAGAAGCAAGGTACGAAGCCGAACATGACGGCATGACCGGTTTGCTGAACAAAGAAGCGGGATGGAAACACATGCGCAAATATTTCGACCGCATGGATTCGCACGACGAAGCGATGCTGATGTTCGTCGACATCGACGATTTCAAAACCATCAACGACACATACGGACACACGGTCGGCGATTTCTGGATCCGCGAGGTCGCATCTCAACTTCGACACATCTACCGGCAAGATGACATCATCTGCCGATACGGCGGCGACGAATTCATGGTGCTCATCCGCAACACCGCCAGCGAACAGGTGCTCGAAACCACGCTGGGCATGTTTTTCCAACAGTTGACACGCATCTCGGAACAACACGGGCAAGACGTGCATTGCAGCGTGGGCGTGTGCCGCATTCCCTCCATCCACATCAGCGGAAACAGGGGTATCAGCAGAAACACGGATGGAGGAAACGGCGAAGATACCAGAGGCGGCGTGGATTTCGACCAATGCGTCAAACAAGCAGACCTAGCACTGTACGAAACCAAGCGACTCAACAAAGGAACGTTCACCGTCTACAATTACGACCGTCCCCAGCCAGTATCCGCAATCTGCGTCTAGGAGCGGCCGGAAAGTGTGAGGAAGACGAGAATCACATTAAGCGCAACAATCAGCGAAACAACTATCATATTGATCGCGAATTTCACCGGACCATCCACATGATCGCCCATTAATGAGCGATCATGAGTGTATTTCATCAGCGGAATGATCGCGAACGGAATACCGATCGACAGTATCACCTGCCCTATGATCAGCGCCTCCGTCGGGTTCTTCGCAAACCATAGTACAATCAATGCCGGCACAAGCGTCACTACGCGGCACGCCCACATCGGCGCTTTGACCCGCAACAGTCCATGCATGATTTCGGCGCCGGCATACGTGCCGACCGATGTGGAGCTCAGGCTGGAAGCCAGCAGTCCAATCGAGAAAATCGTGCCGACAACAGGGCCCAGAGCGGCTGCGATGGCATGCTGCGCGCCTTCGATCGAATCAGTGCCGGTCACGCCATACAGCGAATTCGCCGCGAGAATCAGCAGCGCCAGATTCACCGTGCCGGCCAGAAGCAACGCCCATACCACATCGACCTTGCTGCCATGCAGCAGCGTCTTGATGTCGGGCTTCTTTTGCCCCGCGGAATAATGGTCATTGACGAGTGTGGAATGCAGGTAAATCGCATGCGGCATCACCGTGGCTCCCAGCATCGAGGCGGCCATGAGCACGGTCGCGGACCCTTTGAAACGCGGGATCAAGCCCGCTGCCACCTGCGTGGGATTCGGCGGGTCGATGAAAAGACCCGCGATGAAACCGAACGTAATCACCAACAGCAGCGCGATAATCATCTTCTCGAAAAGACGATGCGTAGGCCCCTTCTGGAAAATCAGCAACACCGTGGAAATCGCGCCGATAATGCAGCCGCCGACGAACAACGGCAGCCCGAACAGCAGTTTCAGTGCAATCGCCCCGCCGATCACCTCCGCCAGATCCGTGGCGATGGCGATCACCTCAGCCTGCATGAAGAACATGAACCGGCCGGCATCCCCCAGACGTTCGCCCAGAATCTCCGGCAGACTCCGGCCCGTGACGATGCCGAGTTTGGCTGACTGGTATTGGATGAGCACGCTCATGCAGTTGGCCAGAACGAGCACCCATACCAGCAGATAGCCGTATGTGGCTCCGGAAGTAACATTCGCAGCCACGTTGCCTGGGTCCACGTATGCCACAGCCGCCACAAAAGCGGGACCAAGCATGCCAGCAAGCGCATTCCCGTAATGCTGGTGAGATTGTGGTTGCGGAGTAGTTATTGCATTCTTTGAATCCATATTGTCCTCCATATCCGCGCAATGTTATAGCGCGCTTACCTGCATGGAATTGTTACGGCCGTTACGCCTCCCGCTAAACTGGTTTGGAGAACATCGCATATTCGATTCAAGGGGTTGTTTCCATGGCTACTTTCCATACTCCGATGGTTATGCTTTCCGACGGCAATCTGATTCCGCAGATCGGTTTGGGCGTGCTGCGCATCGACGATGAGGGCGTTACTCCCGTAGTTGAGAGCGCGCTGGAAGCCGGCTATCGGCACATCGACGGTGCCGCGGGATACAACAACGAGGCCGGTGTGGGGCGTGCGCTAAAAAACACGGGATTCACGGAGGGCGAGCTGCGCAAAGGCCTGTGGGTCACGACGAAGCTGCGTGATTCCGAGCAAGGGTATGACAGCGCACGCAAGGCGTTCGACCGGCAGCTGGGTCTGCTGCAGCTCGACTACGTGGACATGTACATGCTGCACTGGCCGACGCCGTTCAACTGGCGTTCCGGTGAGACGTGGAAGTCGTTCACTGAGTTTCGCGCGGAAGGACGTGTGAGGTCGCTCGGCGTGTGCAATTTCATGCCCGAACATCTTGACCGCTTGTATGAGGAAACCGGTGAATATCCGGCCGTCAACCAGATCGAACTGCACCCGACCTGGCAGCAGCGCGAGGTTGTGGAATACTGTAAGGCGCACGGCATTGCAGTGGAAGCGTATTCGCCGATGGCCCGCGGCGCTGATTTGAACGCTGGAAATGGCACGATCGAACGTATCGCAGCTGCGCACGGGGTCACCCCGGCACAGGTGATTCTGCGCTGGCATATCGAAAATGGAACAATCATCATCCCCAAGTCGACGCATGCGGAACGACAGAAGCAGAATCTCGATCTGTTCGGTTTCGTACTTGCTCCTGAAGAGCATGCCGCGATTGACGCGCTTGATGGTCCGACGCGCGCAGGTCATGATCCGATGACGTTCACTTACGCCTGATATTCCCAATTCCGCAATTTCAGTGTGTTGCATGTATTATTTCAATACTTATGGCACGAAAGAATAATCGTAATTCCTATAACTATCGGAATATTGAGCAGGACGTGCGTGATATTCAGCGGGCTGGCAAGCGGTTCAAAAAAAGTTGGATCAATGCTGACGGTCCGCTGGAACGCATTCTCATTCTGCTGGTCGTCGTTGCGGTAATCGGCGTCACTATCGGCATGCTTCTGCCGAAAATCAATCCGACCGTAGGTGAGATTACCGGCGAATACACGGCAACCGGCACTGCCGCGGAAACGTTGGAAAAACTTACGGTTGACGACAATCCCAGCAAAGCCGGATATGATCGCGACGCGTTCGGATTCCGAGAAACCGACGACGACGGCAATGGTTGCGACGTGCGCGAAGATGTGCTCGCCCGCGATTTGACGGACGTGCAATATAAGAACAGCCGCAGCTGCCAAGTTGCGTCGGGCACGCTTGACGACCCGTATACCGGTCAGACCATTCAGTTCGTGCGTGGAGTGAAAACGTCTTCGGCGGTGCAGATCGACCATGTGGTCGCGTTGGAGAATGCATGGCAGTCGGGCGCGAACACGTGGGATCATACGAAGCTGTACCAATTCGGCAACGACATGTACAATCTGCTGGCCGTGGATGGGCCGGCGAATCAGCAAAAGGGTTCCGCTTCGGCCGCATACTGGCTGCCGACGAACAGCGAATACCGTTGCGATTACGTGGCTCGGCAGATTGGCGTGAAAGACAAGTACGGACTGACCGTCACCACGCAGGAAAAGCGAGCGATGCTTTCCGTGCTGCACGGCTGCCCCGCACAGGAATTGCCGGCAAACTGAAGCTAATTCCTGTCTGAACAAGTCCCGTTCTGCGTCTGCGCAAGTCCGGAATCGGCTGTGCAGGCGTCAGGTCAGCTACACGCGAGTGGTGGCGCGGGCGATCACGCGCGACTGCACGGTGATACAGCTCGGTTCAAGCGTGCGCGTGCCGTCAATCCGGTCGAGAATACGGCTGACCGCAGTCGGCGCAATCCAGTCAAGGCAGGAATCCATGGTGGTCAACGGAGGCTGGAAATAGGCGGCTTCTTCAATGTTGTCGAAGCCGATCACCTGCATCTGGTCGGGCACGGAAATGCCGTTCGCAGCCAAGGTGAACAGCGCTCCCAACGCAAGCTGGTCGTTGAATGCCACAATCCCGTCGAACGGAATTCCGGAATCGATGAGCTGTTGCGTAATTCGAGCGCCGGAGCCGATCGTCCAATCCTGGCCCGTGTTCCCCACCAATCGCGAATCGAATTCGATACCTCGCGCGGCGCATGCTTCAAGCACGCCGCGGAGTCGTAGTTGCGCGTTGCCTTCAATGGCGTCTCGTACGGAATCAATGTGTTCCGGTTCGGTTCGAGAGCCCACCACCGCGAGTCGAGTCGCTCCATGATCGAACAGGTATTCGGCGGCAAGGCGGGCTTCCTGAATATCGTCGGGGGTAACGTGGTCGGCTTTGCCGTGCGTAGATCGCGCGCCTACGCATACGAGCGGATAGTCCACGTCTAGGTCCGCCGCCGCAAGGTTTTCCACTTCGGAGATCGATAGAATCATGCCGTCGGAGACGGTGGTGTTGAAGTTCCGCAGTAATGATTGCGCGCCTTGGGCGGATCCTTCGGCATACGTGGTGACGTATACGGAATAGCCGTAGCCGCGGGCCGCATCGATCACGCGATTGGCGAGCTCCGACAGGTAGGGGGCGGTTAGGGTTGGCACGGCGAGTGTGATGAAGCCGGTTTTGCCGCGGTTGAGATTTCGTGCGGCCACGTTCACGCGGTATCCGAGGCGGTCGATGACTTCCTGCACTTTTTCTCGCGTGGAGTCGGTCATGCGCCCGGAATGGTTGATCACGTTGGAGGCGGTTTTGAGCGAAACGCCTGCCTCTTCGGCCACGTCTCGCAGGGTGACGCGCTTCCTGTCCGCTTTCGGCCCCAGCTTTGACTCGCCCATGTTCATCTCCAGGATCATTCGATATGCCGGTGAAAGTTTACCAGTTATAGCAAGCCCGCCACCTGAAGTTTCAGTATGGCGGGCCTGGGTTATGTGAGGTTGGTGAGATTACGTGAGGTCACGCAATCAATCACGCGGAATCATGCGCGCTTTACGACGAGCACGCCATTGCGATGCACGGTATAGCTGCCCGCCCGCTCCCCTGCTTCCGTTTGGAACAGGTAGACCGGTTCGCCGTCGATGCCCTGCAATGCGATTTCCTTCTTGCCTCGCGGAAGGTAGAAATCGAAAGTTACGTCTGCGGACTTGCGCACGGTGTGCAGCACGTCTGGATTGGCCGGATTCGCGGAATCTTCCACGATATTGGCGCTCACAAATCGTGTAAGATCAGCCACGTTGAGGTCGCATCCAACGAAGTACGTTTCGCCGGAACCGTACGGATTGCGGGTGATTGCGGCAGTGCCGTCGAGCTCCCATTCGTCGGCTTCCTCACCTTCGTAGGTGGCCAGCACTTGCGTATGTTCACCGTCGACGTTCACGTCGTTTTGCCACAGGCGGGTGACCGCTCCGGAACTCAAACGAATCTCAGCGGGCTCACCTTCGGCTTCGGCACCGAGAATGTTGAATTCTTCGCCGCGAATGCCCAGCATTTCACGCAGTAGGCCATCGCCGGCTCCCGGGTATCCGCCGAGCCAAGTGTGGAAGTTCTCGTCGATCAGTCCGGTTGCATAGCCGATGACCACACGGCCACCTGCGGCTGCGAAATCGGCCAAACGCTGCGTGTCTTCGGCACTGAGCATGATCACAGTCGGCAATATGACGGTCTTATATGAGCTCCAATCGTATTTCAGGGGCACAATGTCGGCGCGGGTGCCTGCATTGAGGAACGCGCGGTACCAGTCGCGTACGTCATGCCAATGGTTGAGTTTCATACTTGGCAGGGTTTCGGAACGCGTGGCCCATTCGGATTCCGCGCTGAACAGGATCGCCGTGTCGGAAAGTTCCAGTTCGGTGCCTTGCACGCCAGCGTCACCGAGGGTTTTCAGCGCTGCACCCAGTTCGCACACCTGACGGAACAGTCTGGTGTTTTCGCCCGCATGGGGCACGAGCGCGGAGTGGAAGGACTCGGCGCCGAATGCGGAGGCACGCCACTGGAAGAAGTTGATGGCGTCGGCGCCCATGGCCACGTGCGCGATGGAATCTCGTACGGTTTCGCCCTTGCGCTTGCGTGCATTGAGCGGCTTCCATTGTACGGCCGAAGTGGAGTGTTCCATCACATACCACGGCTTGCCGAACGCGAGGGAATCCATCAAAGCATCGGAGCAGAACAGTTCGTCGATATGCGATTCGCCCTCGTGGAAGTAGTGGTCGTTCGACACGAAATTCACTTCGTTGGCCCAGTCGGCATAATCCATGCAGCACTGGCCGGTGGAAACCATAAAGTTTGTGGTGAACGGCTTGTCGGGGCAGATTTCGGCGATCGCGTCACGTTCAGCCTTGTAAAAGTCGAGCAGCATGTCGTTGCCGAAGCGTTCAAAATCAAGCTTTTGACCGGGGTTCACCATTGAATCGGCACCCATGAAGCGCGGGATGAGCACTTCGTGGAATCCGTTCATTTCCTGACCCCAGAAAGTAGTGCCCCACGCCTTGTTGAGGTTTTCGATAGTGCCGTATTTACGTTCGCACCACAGGCGAAATGCGTTGAGCGCGTTGTCGGAGTAGTCGTAACGGTTGTTCCAGCCATATTCGTTGCCCATATGCCATGCGGTGACGTACGGGTTGGTGCCATAGCGTTCGGCCAGATTGCGGCACAGGGTGAGCGCATATTCCTTAAATACCGGGCTTGTTGGGCTCCAGGATTGGCGGGATCCAGCATTGACGGGGTGACCGAACTTGTCTTGCGGAAGCACTTCCGGATGCTTTTCGTACAGCCACAGCGGTGCGGTTGCGGTTGCGGATGCCAGGTCAACCGCAATGCCGGCTTTGCCAAGCTTGTCGATGATACGGTCGAGCCAGCCGAAATCCCAACGGTTTTCTTCCGGCTGAATGCGATCCCAGCTGAAAATTGCCACGGCCACGGTGTTGACACCGGCCTGCTTCATCAGACGGACGTCGTCGTCCCACACGCTTTCCGACCACTGGTCCGGATTGTAATCACCGCCGTATGCAATGCCCTTGCCGTTATCGGTCAGCAATTCCGGCCATGCGAAGGGCTGGCGATTGGGGTTATCGGAGTTACCGGCATGGTCGGGTTCTTTGAATTTGTTGTTTTCTTTGCTCTCATCATTGAAGGTCCGCACATCCTCACCTTTCCGAACATACTTGATACAACTGTGTATCTATTGACAATGCTTTATAATAGATACTTCTGCGATTCTGTCAATTTCGATTGCGTGTCCAATAACATTCCCCATACGCGAAAAAATCAGATTATGAGGCAAAAATCTCAATCAACACGGAATAGAGGGGATGAATATGGCTCAAAACTATCAAAAACATACCCCCATACGCGAAAAGTCAGATTCTCCGCATTCTTCGCATACGACAGGCCACCTTTCTCCACGGAAGCGGCGTGCTCAACGCAATCGGACGTCCCATCTTGCGCGCGCGAATGGCGGCGATATTCATCGCGAACGCGGCACGGTGCGGCTCATCCGACAAATCAAGCTGAGTAACCGAGACGACCGTCCATCCCATGCTTTCCAACTGCCTGCGCTTCCATGCGTCGCGACGCCATTGCGTCCGGTCCGTGCGGTGATGGTCGCCGTCATACTCGATGCCGATCAGCAATTCCGGATCAGCCAAATCGAGCGTAATCGCGGCGCCATTATCGAATGAGATTCCCGGAACAGTGTAATTCGATGTGAAACCCCACAATCCGTAAGAATATAAACAAAGCCTCATCTGCGTCTCTTTAGGCGAATCGCTGCGCGAGTCCATCAACGTGAGCGCGTCGTAACATTTTGCCTTGCATTGAAAGGTCTCATGTTCCACGAAATCACGCAGCTTCGACTCGGTGGTCCTGCCATGTCGAATCATCGATTCCCCCAATTCTGTCAATCCGTCAACCTGCGTGCCTTTTGCCATCAACGCCCATGTCGCTTCCGCATTCAGGACTCCGATGCCATCAGTCGTGTATCGAATATGCCTTGAATCAAGCCCCGACCAGCAATGCACATAAGCATCCGGTGACGCAAGACGACTCAATCGGGGATCCGAAACGGTGACATGTAGCTTGTCCGAAACAAAACCCGTTTGCGATGGCCGTTCGACCTTCCACATATCGACAGCCGAAATATGGCTGACTGGACCGAGCAACACAGCCTCACGGCACGCTTCCCAAGTGATGGACTGCCTTTCTTCAAGGGATCGAGCCATCAAAGGTTTGTACATCTCATTCATGTTTCGACGATATTGAAGCACATTCGTAGTTGTCCAGCCGAACCGGGGTTGTGGTCGGAGAATGCAAAAATCGCACGATAAAGACGTGTCAGCTGTGGATAACCCATGTCAGAATCCATTTGGATCAATGAATGTGGATATTCCTGTGGATTGATGTGAGTCTATTTCTGGGCAAGTTCCCCATTTTCGGACGGGTTGCGAGCTCATCGGAAAATCCACGCATCAGTTCTGGATGCAAGGGGGAGTAACCACCTATATCCTTTGTTGCCCCCCTTACGCGAAAAAGTCGAAAATGATAAAAAATACGGGACATTTCACAAACGGGGGTATAAAATCGCCTTAAAACCGTTTGAACAGTACCCCCGTATGCGAAAAAGCCAGTTTCCCATTTGGAAATTCGACTCTTTCGAAACAGACAGGGTAGCCAAGGCATGCCCAGAGACGTCGGAAGCCTGAGGATATCTCCTATGAGCGGGTACGAAGCCACAAAACGGGAAGAACGCGAAAATCTCCGAAGAGGGCCGGGAGGACCGGAGAGTTCCGACGAGGACCGGAGAGTTCCGAATAAACCCAGATAAACCTAAACAACCCGCAAACCGCGTATAAAAACGGTGGCTCCAAGGGTGCCCTCGGAGCCACCGAAAATGGCTATTCCACTACGCTACAGACCGCAGACTACAGGTTGAGGAACAGCTCGTGAATGCGGGTATCGTCGGTAAGTTCCGGGTGGAAGGCGGTGGCAAGAATGTTGCCCTGGCGCAAGCCGACCACATTACCGTCGACCGAGGTCTCAACGGTCGCGGACGGCCCAACCTCGGCCACGAACGGTCCACGGATGAACACGAGCGGGAAATCCTTGAGCACCACGTCGGATGGGGTATCCTGCGGCACGCGCTCCCCCGGCCCGACCACGACGGCGGAATCGCCAGTAGCGGAACCGAAATCGGCGGACGCAGCGAACGAACCAAGCTGACGGCCGTACGCATTGCGGCGCACGACAGCGTCAAGCGCGCCAAAGTAGACGTTCGAATCGTTATCCAGCTTGCGGGCCAGCAGAATCATGCCCGCGCACGTGCCGAACACCGGTTTTCCGGCGGCGATGTGTGCTGCGATCGGCTCAAACAGGCCGGTCGAACGCAACAACTTGCCCTGCGTGGTGCTTTCGCCGCCAGGCAGAATCACGCGATCGATTGAATCGTCGAAATCCTCGGCGGCACGCAGCAGTTTCCACGGCGCGCCCAGACGATCCAGCATCGCGGCATGCTCGGCGAACGCACCCTGCACCGCAAGAATGCCAGTCACGCCATGTTGCGCGGAAGCCGCACCTTCGGCAACGTCGGCCGATTCTTCCTTCGAAATGTATTCAACGGCAACAACCATCGGATCTCCTTACCCAAACCATCGAGACCATCACGAATCACGCAAAACGGGCGGTATAAGGCGACCGATAGTCGCACCCCATCCGCCCGCAATACGTGAAATTACAGCAAAATCACAGCGAAATCACTCGCCGCGGGCGGCCATGATGGTTTCGATCTCGTCTTCGTTGATGCCGACCATAGCCTCGCCGAGGTTCTCGGAAAGGCGTGCGAGCAGATCGGCGTCCTGCCAATTGGCGGTGGCCTGCACGATGGCGGCGGCACGCTTGGCTGGGTCGCCCGACTTGAAAATGCCGGAACCGACGAACACGCCTTCGGCGCCCAGATCCATCATGAGCGCGGCATCGGCCGGAGTGGCCACGCCACCGGCAGCGAAGTTGACGACCGGTAGACGGCCATTGTCGTGCACGTACTTGGCGAGATCATACGGCACGGCCAGCTGCTTAGCGGCCTCGTACACCTCGTCGTCGCGCAGGGAGACGAGTTCGCGGATCTGCTTGTTCATGGTGCGCATGTGGCGCACGGCCTGGATCACATCGCCGGTGCCCGGCTCGCCCTTGGTACGGATCATAGACGCGCCCTCGGCGATACGGCGCAGCGCTTCGCTCAGGTTCTTCGCGCCGCACACGAACGGCACGTCGAACTGGTTCTTGTCGATGTGGTACACGTCGTCGGCGGGGCTCAGCACTTCGGATTCATCGATGTAATCGATTTCGATGGCCTGCAGAATGCGGGCTTCGGCAACATGACCGATACGAACCTTTGCCATGACCGGAATGGACACGGCTTCCTGAATGCCCTTGATCATGGCCGGATCGCTCATGCGGGAAACGCCGCCGGCAGCACGAATATCGGCCGGAATGCGTTCGAGAGCCATCACCGCGCACGCGCCCGCGTCCTGCGCGATCTTCGCCTGCTCCGGGGTGGTGACGTCCATGATCACGCCACCCTTGAGCATCTGCGCCAGATTCTTGTTCAGTTCGTTCCTGTTGTTGGCCATCGCCAGCCTTTCGTCGAATCGTATTCCACTCTTCTGCAGAGCGGATATCTCTTGACACAGATACTAACGATTTTTCGTTACAAAATCATGTGAACTGAATATTTGCACGTCTCAAAAAGTTGCTTTTCTTAAATCATGACTGCCATTTTCATGATTGTTTCATTTTCCTACGATTTCGATTCCGTCGACGATTCCACAATTTCGCCCGCTTTTCTTACCTGTCATGCGTTGTTTGCTTTCGATTCGCGCGCACAGTGCCTTTCGACAGCGCTCTCGACGCACGTTATAAGAAATACGAATGACGCACGATTTTCATACGACCACATTGCGGACGAGGGTGCGATGCGCACGTACTTGCGCGACGCTCTACATACGCAATATGCGATCGGCGACGCGCATGGTGGAATCGCGGTGCGACACCAGCACGACGGCACTCCCCTGCTCGGCGAGATTGTTGACCGATCCGAGAATCACCGACTCGTTATAGGCGTCGAGGCGGCTCGTCGGCTCGTCGAACAGCACCAGATCGGCGTCACGCAGGAACATGCGGGCCAATCCGATGCGTTGCTTTTCACCCTCCGAAAGGCGGCCGCCCAGCTCGCCGACCTGCGTATCCAAGCCGTTCGGCAGCGCATCGACCAGTTCGAGCGCGGACGCCTTGGCGAGCGCCTCGCGCAATACGGAATCGGGGATGACGGACGCTGCGGAATCGGCAGAATTGCAGACAATGGTGAGGTTCTCTCGAATCGTACCGTCAAAAAGGTAAGTTTCCTGCCCCATCATCGTCTGCACACGACGACGCCAGCCAGCGTCAACCTGAGGCAATGGAATATTCGATAGCGAAATCGTACCGGAATCCGGATCCCAATAGCGCATGAGCAGCTTCAGCATCGTTGATTTTCCACGGCCGGACGGGCCTTGAATGCCAAGAATGCCATGCTGTGGAACATCGAGTGAAACATGGTCGAGCACGGGTTGTGAGGCACTGCCGGAAGTGCGACTGCCGGAAGTGCGGGCACCGGAAGTGTGGGCACTGGAACCGTAGCTGAATGTGACGTCGCTCATTGTCATACCTTGATATTCCAGGCGTTCGGCACCCTGTTCAACCACAGCGGGAGTCTCATCCATCAACGCGAACAGGCGACGTGCCGAAGCGAACGTTTGCGTCAAATTCGCCGGCAGCGCACTCAATGCAAGTGTCGGGCCAAACGAGCTGGCAAGCAATACGAAAGCCGCAACCAACGCAGGAGCGTTCGAATCCACGGAACCCATCCAAATCAGGTCTTCTGACATATCGACGGCAGTGGAAACCACGGTGCACAACGTCATCACAAGGAACGCTGCAATCGCGGTAAACAGCATCACCAATACCGCACCCAATCCTGCAAAATCGCCATTCTTCGCACTCAATCGCAAACGTTTGCTCCACAACGAAAGGGTGCGCCGAGCGATGGAATCAAGCCGGGCACTACCCTGACCGAAGCGGATGATTTCGCCGATACCACGCATATCGTCAAGCATTTCATCGTCGAGGGCGGCGGATTCCTTGCGAAGTTCCGGACCGATGCCTCGCACCGCCGACGCGAACAACTTTGGTAGTACGACGCCGACTGTGAGGTGCGCGATGACCAGCGTCACCGCGAAGGGTGCACTCAGGGTGAGCAATGCGAGTGTGTAGACGACGGTGGTCACAACAGCGATGACGATCGGGCTGATGGTGTGCGCGAAAAAGATTTCCAACAGCTCCACGTCGGTGGTGACCAGCACGATCAGGTCGCCCTTACCTTTGCCCGCAAGCTTGGCCGGGGCGAGACGCCGCAGGGCCGCGAAGGCTTTCGTACGGAACAATGCGAGCAACCGGAACGCCACATTGTGGTTCATGAACTGTTCGGCATAGCGCATGCTGCCGCGAATCAGCGCGCAGACGGCCATGGCGGTGAGCGCTGCGAGAACGCTGAGATTCCAGATGGGCGAGCCGATGGCCGCGAAAGCCGCCGCAATGCCGAATACCGGCAGGAAAGTGGCGGCGAGGTGGCCGAGCGTGCCGCAAACGCATGCGACGATCATGTACTTACGAAGCGGCCCGACTTCCTTCAGCAGCCGCGCGATAAGGCGCGACGTAGGCATACCCCGTATGTCCGATTCTGCAGAATCGGACAAACAAGGCACGGTTTCGGTACGCTGGGCGTCCGATTCGGGAGAATCGGACATGTTGGGTGCGCAAGCTGAAGTTACGCCGGTTGCGGATGTGAGCTGTTGGGTTTGCGGCCGCATTCCTACGTTTTCCACGGTTTGTTGGGCGTGGAACAGTTTGGTATATGTTCCGTTGGCGCACATGAGTTCCGCGTGCGTGCCCTGTTCCGCCACTCGCCCGCGTTCGAACACCACCACATGATCGGCGTCGGCCGCATTCGCCATGCGATGCGTCACCATAATTACGGTTTTGCCGCGATTAGCAAGCGCACGAATGGTTTGCAGAATCAGGGTTTCGCTTTCCACATCGACGCTGCTGGTGGCTTCGTCGAAAATGTAGACGGCAGATTCCCGTAGCAATGCGCGCGCGATGGCGATGCGCTGTTTTTGGCCGCCAGACAGGTTACTTGCGCCCTGTTCGATGGCCAGGTCAAGTTCTTGCGATTGCGCACGCACGAATTCGTCGATGTGTGCCGCTTCCAGCGCTTGCCACAGTTCGCTTTCGGTGGCATCCGGCTTGGCCATCAGCAAATTGTCACGCAACGTTCCTGCAAAAAGGTGGCTTTGCGCCGCCACGATGGCGATTTCTCTCGTAAGGGATTCGATGGAAAGATCTTTGATTTGGTACCGTTGCGTCGAGTTGTTTCCTGCATTTCCGGACAGCAGCCACATACGTCCTTCATATCCGGAAAGATTTCCGGAGAGCAGTTCGACGGCGGTGGATTTGCCGGATCCGGACGGACCGACGATGGCGGTCACCCGCCCACGCCGCGCAGTGAAAGAGACGCCATGCAATGCGACGACCGAACCATCGTCATCTTTCGACAAGCCTGTTTTCCCAGTTTCCATATCCGCCGTCACAGCCGTATCCGCAGCCGCCGCAGCGTCCGCATTCACGTCCACATATCGGAAAGACACGTCATCAAAGCACACGTCCACGCCATTATCGGAAGCGCCGAATTCCGGCATTTCCTGCATCCCATGCGCAGGAATCGGCGTATCAAGCAATGCGAAAATACGCTTGGTTGAAGTCATGCCGTTCATCGCAACATGGAAGAACGACCCCAATTGGCGCAGCGGAATGAAGAAATCCGCGGAAAGAAGCACTATCAGCAGCACACCGGCAAGCGGCAATGCGGCACCGCTCGCATACTGCCGAATCGCCACGCCCACGCCGGCCGCGACACCCCCGTATGCGACGACGTCCATGGCGGTGAGCGAGCGCAGCTGAATTTGCAGAACATTCATGGTCATTACGCGGAATTGTTCCGCTTGCTCGCTCATTTTCTTGGCGGCATGCGCATCGGCGTCAAAAGTTTTCAACGTTTCAAGACCTTGTACATTGTCAAGAAACACAGATCCCATGTCGGTGTATTTTCCCCAATATTTTTTGAATACTCGGGCTGCGCGCATTGCGACCATGCCAACAATCAATACAATCAACGGCGCGCATACAAGCAATGTAACAGCCGTCGGCATATTAATCGGCGCAACTATAAAAAATAACGTTACCGGCGCGAGAATCGCATAAAACAGTTGCGGTAGGAATAATTCGAAGAAGCTTTGGATTTGTTCGATGCCTTCACCGGCAGATTGCACCACGTCGGCAGTGCTGATATGTTGCGAATATGATGGTCCAATCGCAAGCATTTTATTAAAAAGTTGTTCACGTAACGCGAGTTTGACACGCTCGGCCGCTTCCGCGCCGAAATAGGCCGCGGCGCGCATCATCAGAAACCGCAGCACTGCACAGACCACAATCGCCAACACGCATCCGGCGTACGCTTCCGCGCTGAATCCGCCGTAGCCAAAGCCGACGAACAGGCGGGAAATCAGGCCACTATCACCCATGGAGAACATGGGGTCGAACGCCGATTCCACCACGGCAAGCGCCGGTGAAAGCATGACCACCACCGTCACTACGAACACGACGTTGGACAGCAGTCCGATCCATTGACAGAGCACTTTCGCCGCAACCAACCGCCCCACGCCGGGAGCGAGGGAAAACAGCCGTTTGTCAAACATCGAAATCCTTTCCTTCACATTCACGCGGTTCAATTTGCGCGCCCGCATCACCATGTCTCTCGATTCAGCCTATCCGCCCGAAAACAGAAACGTCAAGAGCTCATCGCACATAGCAATCGCAAACGCATTTTCAGCAACAACACACGAACCAAGCGCACGTGCGGCACATGCCACACAACCAGCGAAACGGCGAAAGAATAAAAAGGCTGGATGTTCGCCGTTGAGCAAGCAGCCCTCTGACGCAAGGGGTAAATTGCGTCACTCGTGAGTGTACTCGATAAAAATCGCTCGCACCACCATTTCTTCGCATTTCGCTGGTTTTACGGTCATTTCGGGGATATCTGGAAAGCATGACAGCTCCCCCGCAACCGTTACGTCAAGCCTTTTTTCGAACGAATACAGCACGCCACCAAACACTTGATTCTTGACGGAATAGTACCATTTGTCAGTTCATACAAAGTTGATGAAATATTTCTTGTCGCTTCTCACAATGCAGACTTACGGCTCCGTAACTTAGAATGTGCGAGGTGCGCAAGGGGTAGGAAACGCGGACACACGGTTTGTACCGCTCCCGCACGCATCACAAGCAGAAATACGCGGAAACAACGCAAAACCCGCGAGAAAGAGAACGCTTCATGCTCACCGAGTACACCACCCCGGGCGAATCCGTTGAGGTGCGCGACGACGAATCCATCTATTCCCTGCTTACCGGACGCATCGCGCGCACTGGCGAGGATACCGTGATCGCGGAACGCAAAACCGCCCCCGGCCAATGGGCGAAGGTCACTACCGGCGAATTCCACAAGGATGTGATCGCCGCCGCCAAAGGTCTTATCGCGTTCGGCATCGCAAAGGGCGACGCCGTCACCATCTTCTCCACCACCCGCTACGAGTGGGGCGTGCTCGACTTCGCACTGGCCGCCATCGGCGCAGTGAACGTGCCGATCTACGACACTGATTCCGCGGCGCAGGCCGAGCGCATCCTCAACGATTCGGATGTGAAACTGGCCATCGCCGACAATCGCGAGCGCTTCGACCGTCTTGACTCCGTAATCGACCGCTGCCCGTCTCTCAAGCACATTCTGATGCTCGATTCCAACGCCATGGGCGCGTTGGAAGGCTTGGGCGTCACCGTGTCCGACGAGGAGCTGGAAGCGCGCATCGATTCGGTGCATGCAGACGATCTGGCCACCATCGTGTACACGTCTGGTTCGACGGGAGCTCCAAAGGGTGCCGAGCTTTCGCACCGCAATTTCATATCAATCACGCGCGCGGGCAGTCTGGCGTTGCATGAGATCGTTCTCGAAGATCATCCGCGACTGCTTCTCTTCCTGCCGCTCGCCCACTGTTTCGCACGGTTCATCCAGTACGCGTCGATCGCTTCCGACGACGGCGTGGTCGGCTATCTGCCGGACACAAAGACGTTGCTGCCCGATTTGCGTTCCTTCGAACCGACATATCTGCTGGGCGTACCACGAGTGTTCGAGAAGGTGTATAACGCGGCCTCCCGCAAGGCCGGCATGGGTTGGAAAGGACGTCTGTTCCTCAAGGCGGCCGAAGCCGCACGCGATTGGTCGCGCATGCAGCAGGCCGGTGAGAAGCCGACCATGAAGCAGACCGCTGAGCATCTCTCGTATGAGGCTTCCGTATACCGTACCGTGCGTAGTGCTCTCGGCCCGCGCATCCGCTACGTGGCATGCGGCGGCGCTCCTCTGGACGTATCTCTGGCGCATTTCTTCAACGGTATCGGCCTGCCGATGATTCAGGGTTACGGTATGACGGAAACCGCTGCGCCGTTCGCAGCCAACCGCGTCACCGACAATGTGATCGGCACTGTCGGTCAACCGGCTCCGGGATCGTCTGTGCGCATTTCCGATGATGGCGAACTTCAGGTGAAGGGCCCGAACGTGTTCAGGGGCTACCACAATCTGCCTGAGAAGACGGCGGAAGCGTTCACCGAGGATGGGTGGCTAAAAACGGGTGATTTGGCGTCGATTGATGACGAGGGACGCATTACGATCACCGGCCGTAAGAAGGACATCATCATCACTGCCGGCGGTAAGAACGTCTCCCCGATTCCGATGGAGCAGGAGATCGTGAAATGTCCGATTGTGGAGCATGCGGTGGTTGTCGGCGACAATCGCCCGTTCATCGGTGCGCTGATCACGCTGGATTTGGAAGGATTGGAAGCGTGGCTGCCGTCCGTGGGACTTTCTGCGGATACGCCGCTGGATCGTGTGGCTGCGGCCGCCGCCGTTCATGACGAGATTCAGAAGTATGTGGACAAGGCGAACGCGACGGTTTCGCGCGCCGAATCCGTACGAAAGTTCGTAGTGCTAGATACCCAGTTCACGCAGGAAAACAAGTGCCTGACCCCATCGCTGAAAGTGGTGCGTCCGGCAGTGAACCGCGTGTTCGCGCAGGTGATTGATCAGCAGCTGTACTCCGGCAAGCGCTGAATGGGGCGATCGTAGAGAAAAAATACGGGCCGTCGTTGGGATTTCCCAGCGGCGGCCCGTATTTTTTTATTGCATCTTCGATGACGCTCGCAGCGTCATCGAAGATAACGTGCGCAACGCTCCGTTATTTCAGTGACGGTTGTTGAGGCGGTGATACATTTCGCTCAGCTGCAGTTCCTTCTCGAACTGGCGGGCGGTGGTGTTCTCGTCGATGACGGCGAGCTCGACACCGGCGATACGGGCGAAGTCCTCCCAAGCCTCACGACCGACGGAGGTGGTCATGCAGGTGTGGTGGGAGCCGCCGGCCGCGATCCAGCACTGCACGGCGGTCTTGAGGTCCGGCTTCGGCTTCCAGACAGCACGTGCACACGGCAGGTTCTTGAGGGAACCCTGCGGCTCGACGATGGAGACCTCGTCCATGAGCAGACGGAAACGTTCACGCTCGTCAGCCATGGAAACCACGACGGCGTCGCCAGGCTTGCCGGAGAACACCAGACGCACCGGATCGGACTTGCCGCCGATGCCCAGCGGGTAGATGGCCAGCTTGGGCTTGGCGATGGTACCGATGGACGGGGAGACTTCCAGCATGTGGGAACCCATGTCGAGCTCGTTGCCGGCGGTGAAGTTGTAGGAGTAGTCCTCCATCAGGGATGCGCCACCTTCAAGGCCGTAGCCCATCACGGCGCCGATGCGCACCAGCACGGCGGTCTTCCAGTCGCCTTCGGCGGAGAAGCCCCAGCCGTACTCGGACGGGAATCGCTGCGGGCCGACACCCGGCAGCTGCGGCAGGGCACCAAGGTCTTCGAAGTTGTCAACGCCGGCGGTGCAGCCGTTTTCGCGCATCATGTTGACCATGGCGCACTCTTCTTTGGCAGCGATGAAGAGCTCGTCGTAGCGGGAGTCGAGCAGCTCGGGAGCCACGTCGTACTTGGCCTTGTAGTCCTCGATGAGGGCCTTGACCTGATCGTCCTTGACCTTGTCGTAGGCAGCGACGAGTTCGTTGACGGCCCAGGTGTTGATGGAGGCGCCGAACACGCGTTCGGCCTCGGTCTTGTCGCCCTCGGTGACGGCGACGTTGCGCATGTTGTCGCCCCAACGCATGACCTTCATGTTCTGGGATGCGTTCCAGCCGGCGCAGGCGCGTGCCCAGGTGCCGACCTTTTCGGCGACTTCCGGATCGGTGTAGTGTCCGACAACGATCTTGCGCGGAATGCCGAGGCGGGACACCATGTAGCCGAACTCACGGTCGCCGTGGGCGGCCTGGTTGAGGTTCATGAAGTCCATGTCGATGGTCTCCCACGGAATCTCCTTATGGTGCTGGGTGGCCAGCTGCAGCAGCGGCTTGGTAAGCACTTCGAGGCCACGGATCCACATCTTGGCCGGGGAGAAGGTGTGACACCAAGTGATCACACCGATGACGTTCGGGTTGGCGGAGGCTTCGGTCATGAAGGCCTTGACGCCGTCGGAGGACTTCAGGGTGGGCTTGAGCACGATCTTGGCCGGGATCTTGCCGGTGCTGTTCAGGAAGTCGACCATTTCGCCGGTCTGCTGAGCCACCTGGCGCAACGCTTCCTCGCCGTACAGGTCCTGCGAACCGACGCCGAACCAGATTTCCTTACCTTCGAACGGGTTTTCCATTGCCATGGTATGTTCCTTTACTTCGTTGTTGGGTTTCGATTATGTTCTCGATTATTGCGATGGCGCTCCGTTACATCAGCACGCAGCGCTGACACAACGAGTGCGTCCGCAAGGCGCACCAAGGGAAGACGTACGGAGGTACGTCGACCGTGATGCAACGCAGCGGACGCCCCGTTGCATCAGTGCTGTCCGTAGACGTTGGTGTAACGGTCGTTAAGCTTGTCGATGTCTTCCTGGGCAATCGGGATGATGTCGCCGATCTGCTTGGCGGCCCACATGGTGCGGGCGACCTCTTCGGTCATAGCGGCCGCCTTGACGGCGCCTTCAGCATCCTTGCCGATGGTGAACGGGCCATGGTTCTGCATGAGCACGGCCGGAGACTTCGGATATTTCTTCAGGGTTTCCACCACGCCTTCGCCGATGGCTTCGGAGCCGATGAGACGGAAGGGACCTACCGGCACCGGACCGCCGAATTCGTCACCCATCATGGTCAGACCGCAAGGAATGTTCTGACCGGTGGCCGCCCATGCGGTGGCGTAGGTGGAGTGGGTGTGCACTACACCGTAGACGTCGGGCATGTGGCGGTAGATGTAGGCATGGGAGGCGGTGTCGGAGCTCGGAGCTTCGGAACCGTCCACCACGTTGCCGTCGAGGTCGCAAACGACCATCGAGCTCGGGGTGAGGTACTCGTAACGCAGGCCGGAGGGCTTGATGACCATCAGGTCGGCGGTGTGCAGACGCTGGGAGACGTTGCCGGCGGTCCATACCACGAGGTTCCACTTGATGAGCTGCTCGTGCAGGGTGGCCACGACTTCGCGCACCTGCTTGACTTCGGCGCGTACTTCCGGGCCGTAATCAGCCAAAGTTGCCATGATATGTTTCCTTTCCACAAAACTTACTTGGTTTCCAAGGGAATATTTGCGATTGCCGTGTGCTCAATCGCCAGCCCCTTGCGGAAGCGATCGAAGAATTCCTCGAATCCTGCGACATCGCTTTCATCCGGATTTTCCGTAGTGGACGCGGCATTGGCGAACACGCGAGCATCAAGGAATTCATCGAGCGGCTGGTCGGCATGCCACAGATAATCGGCAAGCACGGCCATGCCCCATGCGCCACCTTCGGCAGCGGTGGACATTACCTTGATCGGTGTATCGAATGCGGCTGCGAGAATCTTCTGGGCAACTTTCGGGGTGGTGAAGATGCCACCGTGGCCGACGAGGGAGTCGACCGCGACGCCTTCGTCCTTGGTCATGACGTCCATGCCGATCTTGACCGGAGAGAACGCGCTGAACAGCTGAGCGCGCATGAAGTTGCCTAGACTCATGCGGGCTTCAGGACCACGCACGAACAGCGGGCGTCCTTCCGGCAGACCTGCAAGGAATTCACCGGAGCGGAACGGATAGTTGATGAGTCCGCCGCAGTTGGCATCGACATCGTCCGCGATCGCGGCACGGAACAGCGTGCCGTACAAGTTGCCCGTATCGACGCGCGTTCCCAAGGCGGCCGCGAACTGGCCGAACAGACCAACCCACGCGTTGAGGTCGGAAGTGAAGTTATTGGCGTGGCTCATGCCAGCGAGATCGCCGGCCGGAGTGGTGACGAGGTCGACTTCCGGGTGCAGAGCCTTGAGCTTGTGCTCAAGAACAACCATCGCGAAGATGGAGGTGCCTGCGGAGACATTGCCGGTACGTACGCGCACGGAGTTGGTGGCGACCATGCCAGTGCCCGCGTCACCTTCCGGAGGGGCGAGGACGATGCCGGGCTGGAGGGTTCCGGTTGGGTCGAGCAGATTGGCGCCTTCGGCGGTCAGCGTGCCGGCCGGGGTGCCTGCGACCAGCGGTTCCGGCAGCAGGTCAGAGAGATTCCACGGCTGTTCGGCGACTTCCGGCAACGCGCTGAACTTCTCGATGAATTCGGTTTCGTAGGCGTGGGTGGTCGGGTCGATCGGGAACATGCCGGAGGCATCGCCGACGCCGAGAACCTTCTTGCCGGTGAGCTTCCAGTGCACGTAGCCGGCGAGCGTGGTGAAATACGCGACCTTGCCGATGTGCTCTTCCTTGTTGAGCACCGCCTGGTACAGGTGGGCGATGGACCAGCGTTCCGGAATATTGTACTGGAACAGTTCGGAAAGCTTCTCGTGTGCTTCGGAAGTGTTGGTGTTCTGCCAGGTGCGGAACGGCACGAGCAGCTCGCCGCCCTTGTCGAAGGCGAGGTAGCCGTGCATCATGGCGGAGAAGCCGATATGTCCGACACGGATAAGCTTTTCTCCGTATGCTGCTTCCACATTCTGAGCCATCGCCGCGTATGCGGTCTGCAGACCCTTCCAAATCTCTTCCTGGGTGTAGCTCCACAGGCCATCCTCAAGATGACTGGCCCAGCCATAATCGCCGGCGGCGATCGTGCGATAGGTGTCGTCGATGAGTACGGCCTTGATTCGGGTGGAACCGAATTCGATGCCTAGGCTCGTCTTACCGGCACGGATCTTCTCGGCGGTCAATGCGACTTGGTCGTCAAGTTCTTGCTCTTGCGCCATAGTGTCAAACTCCTTGTGTCCAAGCGCCTACACAACCACTCTGTCAACCGAATGTTAGCGCTCACTGTTAACGCTCACTATTCTAAACGTAAATTACGAACCGCACAAACTCGCGTGTCAAAGAAACAATCCGTCAGCGCAATCGTCCGAAACAGCGAACCGGTGCCGAGTCCGCACTCAGCACCGGTTCACGAAATCACAGGAGGAGAACAACCGACCATCAACGTCGCTGCACGGGACCGATTGAACTGCGCTTGATCAGTTCCGCCGATACCAAACCAACGCCATGCCGGGACGCGGCGAACGAATTCTCGTCGCCCTCCCCCAACAGATACAACGCCTCACGCATCGCAGCCACACCCAACTGCTCGAAACCAGGACGAACCGTGGTCAGCGGGGGGAACATGTTGTCCATCGCAGGCATGTCGTCGAATCCGACCAAGCTCACATCCTGCGGAATCCGTACTCCATGCTCATGCAATGCGCGTGCCACTCCAACAGCCTGGCTGTCGTTCGCACACACCATGCAGGTTGGCAAACTGCCGCCGGTACGTCCGATGTTGTCGAGAATATGATTCATTTTGCCGTACGCCTCGGAGGCTTCCCACGTATTGCACTGCACGGTCACCGAATTAACGGCATTGGTCGCGCACAGCTTGTTCCATGCCAGCAGTCTTGTGGCCGCATCACGCCAATCTTTCGGACCGGCGAAATACAGTACGGAACGATGACCGTACTCCACTACGAGACGCATCACTTCAGCCATTGCGGACCATTGGTCCATACCGACGACGGATACGCGACGGCGATCGGCGGGAGACATCAATCGCAAACCATCCTGCACGCCGATACTGCCATGCGTGGAAGTGACGATCACACGCGGCTGCATGACCTGCGTACGGCAGGCCGCAGAGAACATGACATCGGTCGGCGTGAGGAGAATGAAGGCATCGACGTTCATCTCATCGAACGTACGGCATAGGTCGTCGAACTCAGCCTGAGTACACAAAGCCTCGTGCACCATGCTCACCGTCATGAACAGACCATGCTGTCGAGCCATCGATTCTATCGACGAAATCGCGGAAATCGGTCCGTAAAACCGTTGACCGCCGGCGATGAGCCCGATGGTGCGGGAACGGCGCGAGGCAAGCGCGCGGGCAGAGTTGCTAGGGCGATAGCCAAGTTCGTCAATAGCCTTCTGCACCTTCTCACGCGTCACATCGGAAACGTCCGGCGAATGGTTGATAACCCGGGATACGGTCTGATGGCTCACTCCCGCGAATTTTGCCACTTCGAACATCGAAGGACGTTTTTTGCCTGCATTGCGCCTGCCTGCCATGCCCCGTCGCCTTCCGCACACTACCGTTGTTACTTTCGACTATTCTACACGCAACCTCGGTTAGCGCTAACAGACACTATTTTTCAGCCATTTGAGCGAGTCGCGCCGCGAAGTTGGGCCAGTCGGTACGCATGGCGGTCAACAGTTTACGATTGGGGACTTCTTCAATCGGCACCCATTCGATTTCCATGCTTTCGTCGTCGTTGGCCTTCGGCTCCACGCGGTGTCCCGGCTTTTCGAAAGCGAACACGGTGGTGTAGGCCCACGGTCCGTGGTCTTCGCAATACGAACCGACCACGTCGATATCTTCCGGCGTGATATTGGCTTCCTCGTACGATTCGCGCAGCGCGCCCTCGATCGGGCTTTCACCGTCGGCGGTGGCACCTCCTGGAATGCCCCATGTGCCACCTTCCGCGCTCCACACCGCGCGATGTTGCATGACAACGTGCGTCACTTCGCCGGTCTGTTCGCTTCGGCGGGCCAGCAGCACACCGGACGCGCCGTTCGTGCCCCAATGCTTGCGGCCGCAATCGCAATCAATCCAACCATCACCCGGCTGATGCACGTTTTCCTTGGGAGGAAGCGGTTTTGCGGCACCGGTTCGCGAATCGTGTTCAACGTCCGGTTCTTGATCGGCTCGCGTCACGTTCCACAGATCGGTCCATTCCACGCCAAGCTCGGCGGCCAAACGGCGCGCCAGCGGAAGACTCAGTCCGATGATGCCATGCGGATCGCCTTCGATGGAGTCGATGAACGCTCCACCGAAGCCCTCAAGCGTGAAGGAACCGGCCACCTCCAACGGCTCTCCGGTAGCGATGTACCGTTCGATATCAGTGTCGGAATATTCACTGAAGTGCAGTGTGGCCCTGCTTGCGCCTCGCGCGATACGCCCGGTGGCGAAGTCGATCAGGCAATGGCCCGTCCACAGTTCGCCGGTGGCACCGCGCATGGCACGCAGCCGTTCCCGAGCCACCTCAACGCTATGCGGCTTGCCGTAGCATTCGCCGTCAAGTAGGAACATGGAATCGCAGCCAAGAATCAGCGGACCGACTTCCGCACGGGTCAGGCTCGGCTCGTCATCAACGAAATCAGCAATCGATTCAGTGATCGTAGGAATGGTGATTCCCGAAAAATCGCGGGTATTTACGTCGGAGGCGGACTGCACTTCGTCCGCACGCAATGTAATACGAGGATGTTCTAAAGATGCAGCATCTCCAGTATTTTCAGCATTATCTGAATGTTTGGAAGATTCGGCAACGGCTTTCAGCGGATATCCGATTATGCGATCGCCGTGCGCCGCCGCGGCGGTGGCGGCAACGTTACGATACGCCTGATGCACGGCTTCGGCTTTGGCCGTAGCGAGAATCATCACCCGCTGCTCCACGCTCAGATCGCTTACGGCAACGCCCATGGCGGCTGCCTCACGTTCAAGCGCTGCCGGCTCGTCCACGTTCGATACACGAATCGTGGGGCAAATACCAGCCGAGAAAAGCACGTCACGGCGAGGCTTGGATTTGGAGGCGAGAATCAGCGGAATGGAGTTGTTCATACGCGTTCCACCTGCACACCCTTGGCGTCGACGCCCAAATGCAGCACACGCCAATGACCGGAAGTGAGCTCTTCGGAAGCGAGCTGTTCCAGCTGTTCGTGAGCGTCGCCATGATGCAGCACGAGCACGCATGGGCCGGCACCGGAAACCATGGATGCGAAACCACGGGAACGCAGCTTTTCGATCAGTGCCCACGAAGGTTCCATCAAAGGGGCGCGATACGGCTGATGCAAACGATCCTGCGTGGCTGCGAACAGCAACGCATTGGCATTCTGACGCTGGCTAGTCGCCAGCATCGCAGGATTCATGGCGGCCGGCAGCAGGCTCACACGAGACACATTGTGCACAGCATCCTTGAACGCCAGCTGACCCGGCAGCGCCTGACGCGCCTTTTCGGTGGACAGCTCATAATCCGGCACAAACACGGCTGCGGTCAGATCGTCGGCAACACGATAGTTGATGGTGTGGAAGCCCTTGTGCAGCGGCTCGCCGCCCGGAATCGGCACGGAACCGACACCTTCGGGGGTTTCCATGTCCCAAGACATGGTGAGGCCGCCATACACGGCAGGAGCCACATTGTCCGGATGGCCTTCGATGGCGGCGGCAAGCTCGAACACGGCATCACGGTTGAGTTCGTCGTCCTGTGCGAAGGCGGCCGCGGCGGCGATGCCCGCCACAATGGCCTCTGCGGAAGAGCCCATGCCTCGTGCCTGAGGAATGTTGTTGTGAGCCTGAAGAATGAAGCCCACACGGCCCAGCCCGAAGGTCTGGCATGCACGGCGGAACGTGGAAACCACCAAGTGGGTTTCGTCACGCGGGAGGGTATCGGCGCCTTCGCCTTCGATCATCACCTGAGCCGCAGTGTTCACCGGATCGGCGCTCAGTGTGAATTCAAGTTCGTCGTGGTAGTCCAGAGCGAGTCCGACCGTATCAAAGCCAGAACCAAGATTGGCGCTGGTAGCCGGAACACGCACGCGTACTTTGCGAGTAACTGGAGTCATATCTCGTCGTCCTTCGTCACATCTTCTTTACAAGTCAAGCACCGTATACCCGAAAGGGTACAAGAGTCAAATTCAAACCCATAATCAGCGGGCGATTGAGTAAAACAATCGGCACGCAATTTCCCAACACAGCAGCCGGAATATGAACGAAAAAACGGCCGCCCAATCGCAATGATTTGAGCAGCCGTCTCGTGACTGTTAGTTGAGCACGCGGAGGATGGAAGGCTCGCCGACCACGCAATCAAGCGCGCACACATCCTTCACGGTTTCACGCAGGGTGAGCTCGTCGGTCATGTGCGTGACAAGGCGCAGCTGCTGCAATTCGCCGTCGTAGCCCGGATCCTTCAGCGTGGGCTTGAGATCCTGGTTCACACCATTGATGGACACGCCATGCTCGGCGAACTTGGCCGCGATGGCCGCAAGCACGCCCGGATTGTCGTGAATCACGAAACGCACCGCGAACTCGGCCTTGGAAGCCTCAATCGGAGCCTTCTTCAAATCCTTATACAGCGGAATGGTCGGGCCGGTGCAGCCCTGAGCGATGTGACGCGCCTCGGTCACCACATCGCCAACCACTGCGGAAGCGGTCGGAGCGCCGCCAGCGCCACGACCGTAGAACATCAGATCGTCGGCAGCTTCGGCCTTCACGAACACCGCGTTAAAGGAACCATGCACGGAAGCCAGCGGATGCTCGTTGGAAATCAACGCCGGATACACACGGGCAGACACGCCGGCCTCGCCATTCTCCACCACGGCCAGCAGCTTGATGACCTTGTTTTCGGCGGTTGCGGCAGCAATATCATCGGCAGTGATCTTGGTGATGCCCTCAACGGACACGTCGTCGATGGTCACATTGGTGTGGAAGCCGAGCGTGGCCATGATGGCCGCCTTGTTGGCCGCATCGTATCCTTCGATGTCTCCGGTCGGATCCGCTTCGGCGTATCCCTTGGCCTGAGCGTCCTTCAGCACGTCGTCGAAATCAAGACCCTTGGTGGTCATTTCGTCGAGAATGTAGTTAGTGGTGCCGTTGACGATGCCAAGCATGCTCGTCACCTTGTCTCCGACGAGGGATTCACGCAGTGGCTTGAGGAACGGAATCGCACCGCCTACGGAAGCCTCAAAGTAAATGTCAACGCCCTTGGCTTCGGCGGCGGCATAAATCTCCGGACCATACTTGGCCAACAGCGCCTTGTTGGCGGTAACCACGGAAGCGCCGGATTCGATGGCCGCAAGCACGAACTTGCGGGCCACGCCGGTTCCACCGATCAGTTCGACCACAATGTCAGCATTGGTGGCCACGCTCATGGTGTCGGTGGTCACCACGGACTTGTCGATCCACGGGAACGGGTCGGTTTCCGACGGATCAAGGCAGGCGACGCCGGTCAGTTCGATCGGTCGTCCGATGCGTGCAGCGAGCTCATCCTTCTGCTCCACCAGCAGGCGTGCGGTCTGAGAGCCGACCGTGCCCGCGCCCAACAATCCAACGCGAATCGGCGCAACATCTTCCTGTACCAAGGCATCCTCCCTTGAATGTGAAGTATTGGTGTAACCCTGCCTATTGTACGGTCCCGATATGACGTAAGACCGCGAAATCATACGAAAATGGACGGTTTCTGAGCTTTGCCCCGAAAACCGTCCATACTGCATCCATGCTGCATCCGCAATTTGAGACGAATCGCCATGAACAATACGAAACACGAGCGAAACGCCACGAATCGCTATTCGCTCACATCCCAATCCAGCAGATCATCGACCGTCTGACGGCGAATCATCACATGCGCGTCTTGCTCGGATACGGCAACAACCGCAGGAATCAGCGCCTGATTGTAGTTGCTGGCCATCGTGCGACCGTATGCACCCGTAACAGGCACCGCAAGCACGTCACCACGCTGAATATCGGCAGGAAGACGCACCTCGTTGACGATGATATCGCCCGATTCGCAGTGCATGCCGACCACACGGCACAGCTTGGTTTCGCTGGAACCCTCACGATTGGCGATTCTCGCAGTGTAATCCGATCCATACAATGCCGGGCGAATATTGTCGCTCATGCCGCCGTCGACAGACACGTACACGCGTTCCGTAACCGGATTGCCAGCCTTGTCTTTCGCGGTTCCGGCAAGCTGCACCGGCTTGACCGTGCCCACACGATACAGGGTGACGCCGGTCGGGGCGACCGTCCAACGGCCCGGCTCGAACGAGATGACCGGAGCGGGCATGCCGAGCGCACGGTTCACGGTGGTGACCGCATCGGCAAGGCGGGCAAGTTCCGTATCGAGATCCATCGAATCCTCGCCATCGGTGTAGGCCACGGAATAGCCGCCGCCCAAGTCAACCTCCGGCAGTGTGTATGCGTCGGTGGCGTAGAAGGTCTTGCGCAGCAGCATCATGCGCTTCGCGGCCTGAATGAAGGCGTCCGCATCGTGAATGTTCGAACCGATATGCGAATGCACGCCGACCAGTTCGAGCACGTCCTGATGGCGGTAGATCTCCTTCAATACGGCGAGCGCGGGACCATCAGCCACCATGGTCATGGCTTCGGCGAGTTTGCGGTCGCCTTCGGAGACCTTCTCATGGCTCATGTCGTACGGGTATTTGATGTCGTACTGCAGTTGGCGTTCTGTGCTTTCGCCCGGAGTGGCTTCGCTTTCACCTAGGCGTGCGTTCGAGCCTGCGGGGGTCACGTCGGTCAGATCGTCAAGCACGTTCAGCTTGCTCGCATCGGCACCGGCCGGCAGCAAGGCGACGCCGAACTTCTGGTCTTCGTGCGCGGTAGACACGAACTCGTGGCCGCCCGCATGAATGCCGGACGTAACACGCAACATCACGCGAGCGCGCTTGCCGAGACGCTTGGCGATTTCGGCGATACGGGCCGGCTCGTTCGGCTCGTCCACCACGATTTTAGCGAAGCCTTCGGTAATGGCGAGTTCGATTTCCGCATCGGACTTGTTGTTGCCGTGCAGCACGAGCCGCCTTCCGGGAACGCCCGCGGCGAGCGCGATGCGCATCTCGCCCATGGTGCATGTGTCGATCAGCATGCCAGATTCGGTGACGATACGGCAGATTTCCTTGGAAAGCAATGCTTTTCCGGCGAAACTGACATGGGTTACGGTGTTGTTGAACGCATTTGCCGAGGATTTGACGAATTTGGCGGCGCGGGCTCGCACGTCATCGGTGTCGATGACGTAGAGTGGCGAACCAAATTCGTTCAGCAGGCTTTCGGCAGTGCGACCATGGAACGTGATTTCACCTTGTTCGTTCACGTTGGAGCCGGCCGGCCAGATGGGGGTGACTGCCATGGCGATCACATCCTGTCTGGGGCTGCGACGCCAAGCAGGTCAAGGCCTTCGGCGATAACCGTCTTGACGGCGTCATTGAGCTTCAAACGTGCAGCTGCACGAGCCGGTTCCGGAGCCTTGGCGATGCGCAGGGCTTCGGCCTGTTCGTCGCGAGCTTCCGGATCGGTGAGCTCCATGGGAACCACGCGTTCCACGTTGTACCACTTGTGGTAGGTGGCGGCGAGGTCTTCCAAGTAGTGGGCTACGCGATGCGGGGCGCGCAGGTCTCCGGCTTCGCGCAGCAGGGCCGGCCACTGGGCGAGCGCGGCAAGCACTTCGCCGTCGGCGGCGGTGTCGAGCAGGCTCACGTCGGCACCCTCGTAGGTGATGCCGGCAGCAGCCGCATTGCGGTCCACATTGCAGGAGCGGGCGTGCGCGTACTGCACGTAGTACACCGGATTCTCGTTGGAATGCGAAGCGAGCAGGTTCAGGTCGATATCGACCGGGGAATTGTAGTCGGTGCGTGCCAACGAATAACGAGAAGCATCCACGCCGATAGCGTCGGTCAGATCGTCGATGGTCACCACATTGCCGGCGCGCTTCGACATGCGCACTGCCTTGCCGTCCTTCAGCACGTTGACGAGCTGGCCGATAAGAATCTGCATGTTTTCGCCAGGTTCGTCGCCGAATGCGGCGCACATGGCCATCATGCGGCCGATATAGCCGTGATGGTCGGCACCCAGCATGTAAATGGCGATGTCTGCAGGATCGTTGTCACGATGGCGCTTGTTGCGATAGTAAGCAATATCAGCTGCGAAATACGCGTAGTTGCCGTCGGATTTGATGATCACACGATCCTTGTCGTCACCATGCTTGGTGGATTCGAACCAGGTTGCACCATCCTTTTCGTAAATGTCGCCGCGTTCGCGCAAATCAGAGATCGCCTTGTCGACCTCGCCATCGGAATACAAGCTGTTCTCATGGAACCATACGTCGAAGTTCACACGGAAATCCTTCATGGATTTGCGGATTTCGTCGAACATCATCGGCACTGCACGCTTGCGGAATTCCTCACGCTGTTCGGAATCGCCCTCACCCAGCGGATTGCCATCGTTGTCGACGCCACCGTCGACGCGCGGCAGGTCGAGAATCGCAACACCGTCGGCATTTGCCTCATCGATAACGCGACGCGCGATCTCATCGATATAAGCACCCTTATAGCCGTCGATCGGGGTTTCCTCACCGTGGGCGGCCGCGACCAGCGACTTGGCGAAGCGGTTGATCTGCTCTCCGTGATCGTTGAAATAGTATTCGCGCACCACCTTGGCGCCGTTCGCCTCAAGTACGCGGGCCATGGAATCTCCGACCGCGGCCCAACGGGTGCCGCCGATATGGATCGGACCAGTCGGATTGGCGGACACGAATTCAAGATTCAGGGTCTTGCCGGAAAGATGGTCGTTCTTGCCGTAGTTCGCGCCCTCGCCAAGCACAGTGTCAACCACGGCTGCGGCGGACGCGGAATCAAGCACAATGTTGATGAAGCCGGGGCCGGCCACTTCCACGGACTTGATGCCATCGGCATTGGCGAGTTCCGCGGCGAACAGTTCGGCGAAATCGTGAGGCTTCATGCCGGCCTTCTTAGCCAGCTGCATGGCCGCGTTCGACGCCCAATCGCCGTGTGCACGGTCCTTCGGACGCATGACGGCGAATTTGGCCTGCGGAGGGATGAGATCGGTGGTCAGGGTGCCTGCCTTGCCTTCGTTCACAAGGTTGTTGGCAATATTGAAAATCAGTTCACTAAGCGCTTCTGGACTCATTCCTCCAAGTCTACCGATTACGCAGACAGAATCAGCCTTGCGTATCGCCCCGCGTATCATCCTGCAGTTTGCCATGCTTTCTGCGCCAAGCCACGGAAGCGTAATAGCCGATATAGCAGATCGCAACGAACGGAATCATATACAGCAATGTGGAGCGCTGCGACGGATCGCAAATCACCAAAACCAACGCGCCAATGCACATCACAATCGCAGCGATCGGCACGAACGGAAAACCGGGGGCACGGTACTTCAAATCGTCAACCGAATGGCCTTGGGCAAGCCACTGCTTGCGGAAACGCAAGTGGCAGACGGAAACCGACGCCCACACCACCAGCGTGGCCAAGCCGGAAACCGCAACCAACGCCAAATACACCGTCGAAGCGGCAACCACAGAAGACAGCAACGCCAACAGCGATCCGGCCATGCTGAAAAGCACCGCAAACACGGGCACACCATGAAAATTCGTTTTGCCAAGCACACGCGGAATCATACCCTCCTGCGCAAGCGACCAAACCATACGCGAGCACACATACAAGCCGGAATTCGCAGCGGACAGCACCGCCGTCAACACCACGAAATTCATCACATCGCCGGCAAACGGCATGCCGATCGACTGGAACACGAGCACAAACGGACTCGTGTCGACGCCCGACTGATGCCACGGAATCAGCGCGGACATCACCGCAATCGAACCGATGAAGAAAATCGCAAGACGCAACACCGTGGTATGCACGGCCTTCGGAATCGCCTGCGCCGGATCCTTCGTCTCCCCCGCCGCGACACCAACGACCTCAGTGCCCGAAAATGCGAACACCACCGTCAGCAGCGTCGAAAAAATCGGCAACACACCATTCGGGAGCCAGCCATCATTATAGAAATTCTCAAACAGCGGAGCATGATCGTAACCGGCAATCGGAATCGCACCAAACATGGCAAGCAAACCGATCACAATGAACACGATAATCGCAAACACCTTAATGGACGCGAACCAGAATTCCGATTCGCCATACAGCCTCACCGACAGAATATTGAGCATGAACACCACCGCAATGAAGACGGCGGACCAAATCCACGCGGGCGAATCAGGAAACCAACGTTGCATCAGCAGACCGGCTGCCGTGAATTCCGAAGCGAGCGCCACCGCCCAATTCAGCCAGTACAACACGGCGATGGTGAACGCGGTGCCGGGACCGATGAAACGCTTCGCATACAGGTGGAAGCTGCCCGCATACGGCATGGCCACCGACAGTTCGCCGAGGCTGAGCATCACAAAATACACAAGCATGGATCCGATGCCATACGCGATGATCGCGCCAAGAGGACCGGCTTGGTGAATCGTGTAGCCGGAGCTGAGGAACAAGCCAGTGCCGATCACGCCACCCAGCGAAATCATGGTCAGATGGCGGGTTTCCATCTTGCGTTCAAGACCGCCCTGCTCGGCTTCAGCGGATTCAGCGGCGTCAGTGTCTGCAGTGGATGCGTTGACTTGCGATTCGGCCATGCGCGACTGCTCCTTCATATTTGGATGGGCGCGTTCTTGCGTTCTTGCGTTTGCATGCGTTTGCATGCGTTTGCACAATACCCAATCGCATTACTATACGGAAATCGGTGGAATCATGTTGCCTGCTGTTCACTTTTTGCGGCAATCCTGAGGTTGCATGAACAAAACAGGCTCGCATGCAACGTAAGAAACCGCATACGAGCCTAAAAAAGGATTTCCTGGAGATTTGCAATCAGCGCACTGAAATTAGAGCACAGCGATGGCGTCGATCTCAACGAGAGCGCCCTTCGGAATGTTGTTGCCACCGAACGCGACGCGGGCCGGCTTCACGGAGCCGATGAAGGCCTGCGCATACACGTCGTCGATCTCGTGGAAGTCTTCGACGTTCTTCATGTAGATGGTGGCGCGGCAAACCTGCTCGATTCCGGTGCCTGCGGCGTCAAGAATATGCTTAATGTTCTTCAGTGCCTGGGCTGCCTGCTCGCCGGCGGTTTCGCCAGCCAGTTCGCCGGAGGCCGGGTCGATGCCCAGCTGGCCGGAGACGAACACGAAACCGTTGGCCTTCACGGCCTGGCTGTATGCGCCCAGCGCCGCCGGGGCTTCAGAAGTCGCAACCGCTTCCATCTTCTCGCTCATAATGTTCTCCTTTGAAGAACGTGTTATTGCATCTTGCTTGCGTTCAGGCCGTGGCAAACCACGACAACGCAATCTCAAACAATCACTGTACCCATGGAATCGACGCGCATTGTCCCATGTTCCAAATACCGGCTCCGCGACCTGACCCTTCACATGTCTTTGTGGTGGGCTTGATGGGGATGTAACCAGCTACCTTAACTATTTGCTTTTGTCTGTTTCCGTATGATATAATTAAGCCATGCGTGTCAGGGAATGGGCGAAACGAGAGGGCTTCAACGAGCAGACGGTGTGGCAGTGGTGCCGTGAGAACCGTATGCCCGTCCCGTTCGAGCGCATGGCGACGGGTACGATAATCATCCACGACCCGAAATACGAGAGCCAACCCGTCACCCCCACGGCGAACGGCAGGACGGTGTGTTATGCGCGTGTCGGCTCGTCCGACCAGAAGTCCGATTTGACACGTCAGGCCGACCGGTTGAAGGCGTTCGCCCTTAGCATGGGCGTCGAGAAGCCCGAGGTGGTCACGGAGACAGGTTCCGGCATGGATGACAGGCGGCGCAAGCTCAACCGGCTATTGTCCGACCCGACCGTGGGCACGCTGATCGTGGAGCACAGGGACAGGCTCGCCCGCATGAACGCGGGGCTGGTGGAGAGCGCGTTGAAAGCGCAGGGACGCCGAATCATCGTGGTGGACGACACGGAGCTGGACGACGATCTGGTGCGCGACATGACCGAGGTGCTGACCTCGTTCTGCGCCCGGCTGTACGGGCGTCGCGCAGCCAAGCGCAAGACGGACGCGGCGTTGAAGGCGGCACGCGATGCTTGAGGCGGTCAAGGTGGCGCTTGACCCGACGCCACGGCAGGAACGACTCCTGGAGTCCCATGCTGGCGCGGCGCGGTTCGCCTACAACGCGGGACTCGCTCATATCAAGGACATGCTCGAACGCGGCGATAAACCCGAATGGTCGTACTACGCCCTGCGCAGGTGGTGGAACCAAGCCAAGAACACACTCGCCGTGGACGAGACCACGGGGGAAACATGGTGGCCGGAGAACAGCAAGGAGGCATACAACAGCGGCCTCGAATCATTGGCCGACGCCCTGAAGAACTTCTCCAAGTCCCGCAAAGGGCAGCGGAAAGGCCGCAGGATGGGCTTCCCACGCTTCAAATCCAAGGACAAGGCGGTTCCCGGATTCGCGTACACGACGGGTTCGTTTGGTCTCATTGACCGTGACCCTCATGCGCTGCGGCTCCCGAAGATAGGCCGCGTGCACTGCATGGAGAACGTGTCCAAGCGAGTGGACGGCGCGAAGGTGCTGCGCATGAGCGTATCCAAGCGTGGTGGACGCTGGCAGGCCAGCCTGACCGTCGAACGCGCCGACCTGCCGATTCCATCGCCGCCGAAAGGCGGGAGCGTCGGCATCGACTTGGGCGTGAAGGAACTCGCCACATTGTCGGACGGCACCGTGATACACAACCCGCACGCGCTCAAATCGAACCTCGGACGGCTGAAGAAAGCCCAACGGAATCTGAGCCGCAAGCAGAAGGGCTCCAACCGCCGCCGCAAGGCGAGAGCGCAGGTCGCCCGACTATGCGCACGGGTGGCGAACCTGCGTTCGGACGCGCTCAACAAGACCACCGCCATGCTCGCCCATACCTACGCGGACATCAGCATCGAGGACTTGAACGTGGCGGGCATGGTGGGAAACCACAGGCTCGCCCAATCGGTTCAGGACGCCTCGTTCTATGAATTTCGCCGTCAACTAACTTATAAGGCCGCACGCACCGGCGCAAGACTCCATGTCATCGACCGCTGGTATCCAAGCTCGAAGACCTGCTCGAACTGTGGGATGGTGAAAACCAAACTGTCCTTGTCCGAGCGCGTCTACCATTGCGAGGAGTGCGGGCTTGCCATTGACCGTGATGTGAACGCGGCCATCAACATCCAAGTCGCCGGGAGTGCCCCGGAGACGTTAAACGCGCGTGGAGGAAGCGGAAGACGGGCCAACGCATCGCGTCGGGCAACGCGGCATCCGGCGAAACGCGAACCAAGCGGCGGCGAGAGTCGCGTGAGGCTTGGAGCTGGCCTTGGCAACGAGGCCATGCAGATGACTTCGCTCTAGCGACAAGCTAAAACAAAGTCATCTACAATGGATCGAACCCACGACCTTCTGTTCAGATCTAGGATAGATTGGTTTGGACGACTTGGATTGGTTCGTGCTGGAATCGTTGGAAAATCAACGTTTTCAGACCGCGTGTTTCTTGATTGGCTTTGCTCGTGACAGCGTATCCGAGAGATTATTGTGTCTGAATCGTGTCTGGAGAGGCGCTGCTCGTAACGCAACAAACGACTCTCCAACGAGCGATTATGCTACGCCCATACCCAACCAAACTGGATCGGCAACGTTCAAATCATCAGCAGCGCAATACGCATCTTCTTCTCAAGATAAGAAATAATACAGCAAATAATTATATGTATCTTATGACGCTTCGACTTATACTTTGAACTTTTTTTTGATATTCCGAACTGCACTTTTGATACCAACTAGTGGCATGAATATGAAGACTAAGACGAACGAATACGTTAACACTTGCAATATCCACATTTCTTGACTGTTTGTCCGCCTTTATATCTTCGGCACGGTTCTTGCAAACGACATCGCTCTTATTCAAGTTCACTTTTCAGTCCTTAGGTTTATTCTTGCCGCGCTGTCTCTTGCGCTTTGACCTAGCCATGTCTCTTTCTCCCTTAATTGTTTACCCACATCTATTTGGATTAGAAACTCCAAACCGACGTTTTGAACGGGATGGCCGTAGGTTTAAGCGCCGGCGTACCGTTGGCGGCCCGTCGCGCCCATGCAAGGCTCTTGTCGTTTTTCAACTGGTTGCAGCAACGATGCGTCTTCTGCAGATTCCTCAAGTCCGTCGCGCTGCCGCCTCGACTGACGGGAATGATCTCGTCCACTTCCACGCTCATCGGATCCGGCTATTTGACCGTGTCGTCTATGGGTTTACCACAGATGCCGCACGGCGTTTGTTGTGCGAGCACTCGTTGGCGTGCAAGATTGCGGGCCTGACGGTTGAAGTGTCAAGGATCCCGGCAGTTCCGTCCATGAGGCACGTTGGTTGGGTTGAGCGATTGCCGCCCATTCGTCGGGCTGGTAGGTCACAATGTGACCATCAGAGAACAATGAGTGAAACAGGACATAGAATGACAGCGTCACTCAACGAAAGGGGGCGATTATGGACGAGAAGACTGACGAGTTTGTTGTTGAAGATGAATTGATTGATGATACACATGTTGTAATGGTTCACCGTTGCTAATACATTTTCATTCGTCAAAAAACGATTGTGGGGTGCTATTCATTCGTGGATGGCACCCCACATTAGTGAGGGCAAGAAATGTATATAGCGTTTAGACCAGATATGGAAGTAACTTATACAAATGGGAAGTTACTTTTAGCCAACGAAGCACGAACTGTGAGTGTTCAAAACGTCTCTGAACGAGATATGGAGTTCATTAATCAGCTTAAAATAGGCTTGGATACTCAGGAATATGAGTCGTATCTGCAGTCGCATAAAAGAATCGCTAGCATTGTAAAGATTTTCGAAGATAGGCAGCTTCTTTATATTCGTCGAAATGAAGTCTTGTCCCAAGACGATAGAACACTCGGGTATTGGGCCGCGAAGGGGCTAGATCCTCAAGAGGCATCGGAAAAGATCTCCAATTCTAAAGTGCTGATACTAGGAATGGGTGGTACTGGATCAGTTATTTTTCAACATGTACTAGCTGCTGGTATCAAGAACATCACAATTGTGGACGATGATTGCGTTGAGCAGTCGAATCTGAACCGACAGTTCATATACAAGAACAGTGATATTGGAAAAACCAAAGTTAATGCGGCACAGTGTTATGCTACTACGTACTTTGGTGCTAGTACATATGTTAGAGGATTGCAAAAAAGTATCACTAATAAAGAGGACTTAGATAGAATTATCGAGCAAGAAGGAAAATTTGATCTGGCTGCCATCTGTATTGATCGACCGACAGGTGTAATAAGCAGTATCTGCGAACAGGCCTTGATAAGTCAGGGTATTCCATGCATTTTCGGTGGTGTTGGCATACGAAAAGGGTTCTTTGGTCCCGTGCGGACGGAATTGTCGAATACAAGTCGAGAAATTTACGAGCATCAGCGTGGTATCTCATATTCATTTGGACCGACTAATACTATAGTAGCAGCATTTATGGCACAAGAAATATTAGAATATTTGGCTGGCGTGCCCCAGAGTAAAGCAACATTTAATCTAAATTTTGAACGATATTCGTTGGTAAAGAAAAATAATGAAGGACAAGAATAAGAGAATCTCTGTGGATGTAATTCCAAAGCGCTTATTCGCCAACAGTGAAGACTGGACGGGGATTTATGTTTCAAGATCTGCCGTTCTTCCGCTATTACGCGAAAAGACCGTTGGAACCCAAGCTGGCGTTATTGAAAAGACAGAACGTCTAAATTCGAATTCATGGTTAATTAGACTAAATCGTTCTATTTCTAATCGTTACGAGATTAATTCGAGCACAATTCTGAGTTCTTGGCGTAGGCTTGCAAAAGCGCATTCTGGTATGGGCTCTTTGTTGCGTGTCATGCGCAAAGCTCAGGCTATAGATCCACTGTCAATGAGAGTAGAAATGGCTGAGAGCATGGACGATATACAGTCCTATTTCGCACATCCTTTACTTGGCGTACCTATTGAAGAACAAGAACCGTTGGTTAGCCCCGCCACGCTAACTATGCGAGGCACCAGCGGTTCAGAAGTAACGTTTTGTAAATATGATAACTTTTACACGGCAGCAAATGAATATGAAAAAGGCAATCTAGATGCTTTAACAGGCGTCGGTGTTCCCACTACATACTGGAGTGAATTTACAAACACAGTTAATAATTGTATGTTTGACACAACGTTGCATGTTGCTATCGCTGTTCCCTCAGAGTATTACAGTCTTGCTGATAGAATCATGAACTTACCTTTTTCGCAACTTGAGGAACAAACCAAAGGCCAGTTCAGCGCAACAAGCTATCCGTCGCAAGAGATTAGAAACAACTTCGAAAAAGAATTTACCATCACATATCCTGATTTTCCACCCAATAAAGAGATTTGTGCTTGGCTATCAAAACAATTAGCAGAAAAATACGATATCCAGTTACGTTGTAAAGAGATATCGTACACCGATTATCTCAATAATGAAATGCAGGATGAACGCGTTCTAAGATTCATGATTGAGACTGATCCCTGGGCTGGCCCTGAGAGTATCCTATCGCTTACTTTTCCTCGTTCAAATGACAATTTGAATACAACTAATCCAAGTCATTCAAAGATGGAAACACAATCCAGTTTCAATGTCGAGCGTGCACATGTAGAAGGTGTGGTACGCATAGGGCGGTTACGAGGATTAAAAATTACCCATTTAATTCATGTGGGCGAAACGCGCACAGGGTGGATTGGCTGGGATGACGATTTATTTTATTTATGAGTGAGAGAAGATAAAGAATATGAAATATTTAGAGGAAAATAAAAAGTATTGGAATGCAAACACGGAAAAATATGTAAGTTCCCACCCTGAATTTGCGAATGCAAAACTTTTTCCATCATGGGGGATATGGTATAGGAGCGAGACAGAGCTCAAATTGCTTGAAGAAATTCGCCCTGATTCCAAGCTTTTAGATATCGGTTGTGGCGTCGGCCATAATTTAGTCGGCTGGGCCGAACGTGGCATGGATTGCTATGGAATTGATCTTTCGCAAAGAATGATTGATATCGCTCGACAGCATGGTAGGTGTCAATATCAATGTGCACCCGTAGAAAGCATGCCGTTCCCCGATAATTTCTTCGATATAGCATACTGTAACCATGGTGCATTTGACTTCTCTTTGCCTGCCCCAGCATTACGTGAAGTCAATCGAACTTTGAAGATACATGGATATCTAGTAATTTGCACGTATTCCGAACTAGCACAACTCTGCTACTCAAGAGTAAATGGGCGGATGGAAAAACAACTCTCAAATAAATTCAAAAACATAAGATTAGAGAAAAACAGCAAGAGCCCTTTGGTAGTGTCTTTGAGCCACAGTGCATGGATTGACGCTTTCCAGCAGTCCGGCTTTCGAGTAATCCGTTTGGTGGAGCTAACCGCAAATGAAAAAGACCAAGAATTTTTCCATGAAAGCCCAGATATAGACTGGGCATCTCAATGGCCAGCAGAAGATATATGGAAAGTTGAAAAAATAAATGAACTGTAAAGTAAATCAAAAAGGAGCATAATGCGTAATCAAAATACTCACATGTTACGTGCGTGGTTGAAGCAAATTTTTATTTCTCGTCCGTTTGCTCGGATTATTTCGGGGCAGCTGATTTCGGCTGCGGGCAGTAATGCGACCGCGGTGGTGATTCCTCTGATCGCGGTGATCACCTTGCAGGCGTCCTCGTTTGAAGTGGGTGTGCTGAATGCTGCGCAGTCAATCGCTGCAGCAATATTAGGCATTCATATCGGACGTTGGTGCGACCAGATTGGCCCCGATAAAACTATGCTTGCCTCGAATCTGATCGGCGTGGCATCGACCGGTCTGCTGTGCGCGGGTGTGTTTACCGGCTTCATTTCGCTCCCCGCCCTGATTGTGCTTATGTTGGCGGTGGGCATCGCGCAGCTTGGTTTTGATATTGCTCGCACGGGCTATACGGTGGCGCTGGTACCGAAAGAACAACTGCCTCATGCAAACTCACTGATCGAGGGCGCAAGTGCTGTTGGTGAGGGCATTGGCCCGAGTTTTGGCGGCTGGTTGTTTTCTTCCATCGGTGCGGCGTTTGCCCTGCTGTTTGACTGCGCAACGTACGTGTGTAGTTCGCTGCTCGTGCTGCTCAATGTGCGTGAGTATCGGCAGACATTTGCACAGTTTGACGCGCAGGAACGTGCGGCAGCAGACGAGGACAGTGGCGAAGGTGATAACGAGAGCCTTACTGAGGACATCAAGTCGTCTAAACAGGGTTTGCGGTTCGTGTGGAAGAATGGCGTGATTCGTTCGATCGCCTGTTCCGCTGGCCAGTTTAATTTCTTTACTGCCGCTTTTTTCACCGTTTACTACGTGTTCGTGGTGCGTGAACTGCATATGAGCGCACTGACAGTGGGTTTTGCTGAAACCTGTAGTGGCATTGCCGGGATCGCTAGTGCTGCTGTAGCCAGTCCATTGATGAAGCACGTAGCTGCTGGACCATTGTTCTTGGCTACGATGCTTGGTCCTACGCTCGCCGCCCTGCTGATACCGTTGGCTGGCTTTCTGCTCGGCAATCCGCCGCTGGTAGTGCTGGTGGTGTGTGTCACACAGTTTGCGTGGAGTTTTACGATTACGATTAACCTGATTGTAAGCGAGTCGATTAAGCAGGTGGTCACTCCCGAGCATATGCTTGGACAGGTCAGCTCGGTAGAACGGGTGATCGCGTTAGCGGCTGAGCCTATTGGTGCACTTGCAGGTGGCGCTGTTGCAGGACTATTAGGTAATGGCTTCGCGCTATACCTGTGCGTTGTCGGGCTTGCTACTTCGATTCTTTGGGCGCTCGGCAAGCACGGCATTCTCTCCTTTGCACAACCACAAGAATGGGGAGAATAAGCAAAATTCATACATCAGAAATGTCGTCGCCCGGTTTGGGTGATGCGGTGTCCTTTGGCGTTTTTTGAGGGAGCAGTTCTACTGTTTGAATGGTATGCAAGATGAGCTTACAATCCCCTCTGTCGTGTGTTGGCGGGTGCCGTGATGCCTGTTACGCAAGCGGTTTCTGTTATCTTGTAGTGAGGCTTGGCGAGCTTCACGGCACCCGGATGAATTGAATAGACCTCGCCGGCGAAAGGAGGAAAGCCCGGCGGGTGGGAGGGAAGTCTTTACGATTGCCTTGGTGTTCCTTGCATTGAACGGCGACACTATCATCTTCTCCGCGTTGCAGTTTTCCTGCAAGTGAAAGACGACAACGACGCTGCCAGTGGATAGCATTGCAGATATGGATATTGGAACGATCATTTCCAAGGGGAAAGAACTTGTCGGATTATCATGGAAAACCATCATTCTATGCCTAGGTGCTGTATGCGGATGGTTAATCGTAGGTGGCTGCATTGAGAAAGTCGCCCCTCTTCAGTTTTTAGATCTTTCTTTACGCTGGCTTGAACTCCCTAATATTGATGTTGTTTCAATTGAAAAATATATTCTGAATAGAGCAGCGGCATTCCAAATACTAGCGATAATACTTGCTCTTATGGTCGCAGTTTTTGCATATTTTGAAAATATGGTAGGAGATCTTTTAACGGGGACATATGGAGCTGTAGCAAATATAAGTTTATTATTAATAATCATTCTCGATATTTCATGGTTATTTTGGTTGTGCTTCGTCGTGTTAACGATCGAAATGTGGATTTTGGCCTATATGAAGATAGGTAACGATAACTATAAAATCCTAGGAGTTTTCGCATTTTCGATACTCTTAATATCCACACTCTTATACCCACTATTGCTACTAGCAAGAATACTGTTCCCATCTCCAAATTCTGCGGGTAACAAATAGTCGAACCACCTGTTACTTGCGGAATTACTACATTAAGGACTTTTATTCTTCTTTGTATCAAGGGTAACGGGAGCCGCAGAAGGGAACGCACTTAGAACGCAGACATACGAATGTCCATATAGCTGTGCGCTACTTGAGCTACCTGAGATCGTTTATCCGTTCATATGGCAGTGCCCGTTAATTGACGGGCACTGGTTATGCGGCTTGTGCCAGCGGTACGGTTCCGCCAACCGGGGCAGCGGGAGTAAGTGCTTTGTCACGTGCACACCCCACGGCCTGAGCGACTTCGCCAAGCCGCTCAGGCCAAAGCGCCGCATATGCGTCTAGGGTCATCGCCGCCGCGGCATGACCAAGTTGTTTCTGCAGGGTCTTTACGTCAACGCCGTTTGCGATTGCTATCGACGCGTAGGTATGACGCAACGAATGCGGGGTGATGCCATTATCTTCCATGCCTGCATTCCGAACTGCTCGATTGAAGACTCAATTGCGCCATGTACGCACGTACAATGGGCCGCCGTGCTTACCTCGGAACACGTAATCGCTCTCCGAAAGACCCGCCACGTATTGTCGCAACGCATCCCGAAGGAATACGGGCATGGCAATTGTTCGAGACGTCCCGTTCTTCGGCAGTCCCAATGTGGCGTTGCCGTTTTTGTCATCTGTCCATGTTCTGCGGATCCTTGCGCGGCAATGGGCGAGGTCAAGATCCCGAACCGTCAGCGCCATCGCCTCGCCAATACGGACGCCGATATATGCGAGGAAACGGACGAGCAACGCGTGTGTTGTTCGTCGTGTCGTCCGGCCATGTCTCGATTCCCTTAATCACTTTGGGGTGTTTGCCGTAACGTCCCGCCTGTGTGGCGAGTTGTTCGACTTCGGGAATGGTCAGGACACCATATCGTCCTATTTGACCCTCTTGGGCGTGATTACTTTGTCGATAACGTTTTCAGCAAGATAGTCGTGTTTGACTACAAAGTCCAAGACGCTGCACATGACGACTCTGACGATGTTCTTGATGCTTGATGGCGACAGAGGTTTTGGCTTGCGCATCACGCCATGCTTGTCCAGCGGAAGTTCGGTCTTGTAGTTCCCGGCCACGAGATCATTGACCCAGCTTTGCACGTCTTTGACGGTGATGCCCGAAAGCAGTACGTCGCCCCACTGCGGATAGACATACACCCGCGTGTCCCGCGTATACCGACCCAGCGTAACATCCTTGATATCAACTTTGGATTGGGGCCATTCCTCCGCAACCACTCGGAAAAGATGATGCCCAGCATTGGGATCGCGGTAGCGTCCCGCTCGGATATCGTCCTCCATCGCGGCCTTGAAGCTTTCCGCATCGGACAGTTTCTCGAAATACCTGCTTTTCTGGATGTTCTTGCCGTCGCTGTCGGCGACGTACCAGCGAACGCGCCAACGCTTGCCCGTGCCGTATATGCTGGTGCGCCATTTCTCCGGTACGCGAGCCTTTGCCAGATCCTTGGTGTTGGCGAGTGAGCGTTTTGCCGCACTGCTCGGCACTGTGCCATCTTCGGCGGTTCGTAGCCAGCGGTCATCGATGATCACGCGTGCCATTGTTTGTCATCTCCTTTCGTGGTTCGTAGTTAGTTTGTTGGTTCAGTAGCTGATGACGATTCGGAATCGCCATGGTTCGTTTTCGAGGATCTCCTGCATCGTCATGATGACGTTGAACGTGACGTGCAGTTCGTTAGCGATCCTGTACGGGCTGGCTCCGTAGATCCGTTCGGCCCGCGCGTAGTAGTTAGGTCGATGAGGCGCAACGCCGTCTCCCACCGGGTCCCGCACGGAGTGGAGTTCTCCAACCTTGCCTTTTATCGTATGAACGGACAGGTGCAACGCATCGGATCCGATGACCCGATGTTTGGCAACCCCTATGAAATCTCTTTGGATGCAGCGTACGGCGATAATTTGGTCGCCCAAGCCGGACACCTGCTTCATTTCGTGACGGCCGACAGTCATGGCGCGGAGAATTTGGAGCGTCTGTTCGCGGCTCCGCTGCTACAACCGCATCTGCACCTGTTTTGGGTGATTTATGGCGGTGGCGGTAACGGTAAGGGCATACTGCTGGGTTCCCTCCGCCAGACTTCTCCCTGACTGAGTTCTGCCGTGAACGCGACCGCGTTGTTGGGCGGAGGAAGTGGGCGCAACCCGTTTTCCATAACCGTGCGACCTTGGCGATCGCGTCCAACACTGCAATCCATCGAAGCGTTGAACCGTCGTCGGGTATTCGTGCGGATGCGTGACGGAAGGCAGGAAAACGAGTTTGCGGAACTGCAAGGCCGGAATCCGTCTTCCCGCAAGCACCATTCGCTCATGGATCCGCAGGGGCAGACTCCAACCCGAGCCGGACGGCACCCTGTAACTCAGTGCGCTTGCCCCTCTCCGGCAACGTGCGAAAATCGGAATGAAATAGCAAAAAGTCCGCCTCCACATCAGGAAACGGACTTACTTGTGGGCCCGAAGAGATTCGAACTCTCGACCTTTCGCTCCGGAGGCGAACGCTCTATCCAGCTGAGCTACGGACCCAAACAATCTGTTTAGTGTAGCACTTCAACCAACCAAATCGTCGGTCGACCACACATGCCGATTTCTGACCGATAAACCTGGACACCGAAGGTAATCCGTCATCGTGTCTAATCGTGTCTGGCTCAGATTTCACCAGAATTCAATTATCCGTACTCGCCAAGCAGGAGTAGGGCTGGGAACACATGCCAGCAGATATGCTACCGGAACCTTCTGTTCCGGAGACAGACGCTCTATCCACTGAGCTACAAACCCGTGCGTCAACCTACTTTACACTGCCTTGAGATGAAAGCGACACTTTTTACGGAAAAATGGTTTTTGAATCTCAGTCATTATGTTGGCAAAACAAGCGTGGATGGGGTTTCAGCAACGCGCCCAACTATGTAGGGGATTTGACGGGTGCAGAACGGGGAACGAAGAGTATTACATCATAATTTACGGCGCAATAACGCTATTTACCGCGTCTTTTCCACTAGACTGAAAATATGGTTGAGGATTCAGGCAGAAATATAGGCGATTTCGAATACACGCGCCGTTTTTTCTGCCGTGCCCTGCCGACGCAGTTAGATGACAGTGACAGTCCGACATTAATCGTACAAAGTTATTACGTTCATCAAGATAATTACGCGCTGCGCGTGCGATTAAAAACAAAGTCCGTTCGCATCGCCATGACTCCGGATCTCGACCCGCTGGCCGTGCTCGAAAAGTATCGCGACGAATTCCGGATTGGATCAGTCACCGTGAAAGGGCCGTCCGTGGGAGGCACGCGCTATGAGGCAAGCCGTGACTTGGATTCGCGCATCGCCGGGGAGCTCATCAAACGCGGCGGACACGTAACTATCAAAAACCGTTTCACCGACTGGATCGATGAGGACGGCTGGAACATCGACGTGTTCGGAGGCACCAACGCTCCCCTGATCATTGCGGAAGCGGAACGCATCGGCCCGGTCACCAATCTGGTGATTCCGAAATTCTGCACCACCGAAATCACCGACCAATCGCGGTTCAGCAATGAAGGGCTTGCCGCGAATCCATATTCACGATGGAAATCCGAATTCGAAGACGAATTGGAAGCAGACGGACCGCAATTCCTCGACTATTTCGGCATCAATCGTATGGAATAAGTTTTTAAAAAACAACCGTAGGCCGTAAAGAACGATTTGGTTGTGCAGCCTACGGTTGAACGGTACCTAAAACGGTATCTAAGTCAATAAACGAATCAGTACATGAGCGTGGCGAGGCGACGGCGGGCGCGCTTCAAACGCTCGTCGGTCGGCTCAGGAATCGTGAAATATTCCAATAGACGCTTGCGCACCGGCTCAATATCGGCCTTGTGACCGGCTGCGACGAAATCAAGCAAACGGTCGAACGCATCCTGAATCTGACCGCCGATCATATCAATGTCGGCGACGGCAAGCTGCGCTTCAACATCATCGGGATTGTCAGCAGCAGCGGCACGCACCTCACGCACGTTCGCATTGGCGGAACGGGCCAACAGCAATGCCTTCGCACGCTCGCGGGCGGCACGCGCATCGTTCGGATCGGCTTCAAGCACCTTCTCGTACGCGGCTGCGGCACCAGTGTAATCGCCCTGCTGGGCCAGCATATACGCCTCCTGATGCTCCGGAGGCACCTGTTCCTGAGCGCAGGCAGCGGAATTCGCCGCATCGGAATCCGGATCGCCCGAATACGGCGCGGAACCGGTCACGCCAGCCTGTTGGGCGGCGGCAACCAGATTCGGAATCACCGCGTCCACAAGCTGCTGCATTTCCTCAGCGGACGGCAAGCCCTGCAGAATCGGCATCGGACGGCCGTTGATCAACGCGAACAAAGCGGGAGCACCCTGCACTTGGAACGCCTGCGCGATCGACGGATTCGATGTGATATCGATACGAGACAGCTGAATCTGGCCGTTCAGCTGGTTCACGGCATCGCCCAACTGGCGTGCCATGTCGAACAGGCGATCATCGGTCGGCACCCACAACAGCAGCAGAATCGGGAACGTGGCCGACGTCTGCACCATGGCCTGGAACGTGTTCTCCGTAGTGTCGATCACGTAACCGCCGGCGGCCGGAGCTCCTCCAGCCTGCCCCGGCTCAGCCTTCACCTGATGCTTCAACGCTTCAAGATCGACGGCTCCCGCCAAGGAAACTCCCGGATTAAACGGCCTTTGACCTGCCATGCTTGCCTCCTAAATATCAACAATCAACAACATTAAGCGCCCAGCGCAACACGCATTGCAAACGTTCGCCCCAAGCTTACGCGCAACCGCGCAATCGCCACGATTACAGCGCCTCAACCTTGACCGGCTGACGTTCAGAACCGACTGCGGTGATTTTCTCGCCGGAATTCGCCGGAGGCACGTACAACGCGATCACATTCACATACGTGGTTTTCATGGTGCTGGTGGCCCGACCGTCGCCAAACAGCGCTTTTTCCGCATCGGAAGCGGGCTGCGACTCACGGCCGGAGCCAGCTGAGCGCGTCCATTCGGAATTGATCTGCGCCACTACCAAGTCGCCACCATCCGCGGAACGCATAACGCTGATGGCACCGTCAACCGGCGTGAACGCCTGCTGCTGCGATCCCTCGTTCAGCTCCATGGCCTTCTGCACCTGTCCGGTCAGATCGGCAAGCTTCGTACGCAAATCGTCGTCGGCAAACTTCTGCGCATACTGGCTGGACGCACCGTTCTGCAACACGTCAGCATATGCAGCAACCGCATCCTTCGGAGTCATGACCAGACCAGTGTCTTTTTCCGTTCCCTGCGCGCTACCGGTTTTGGAAATCTCAAAACTCGGCATTTTCACGCCCGAGAACAGTCGCGCCACACCCCACAACTTGTAGTTCTGGCGTGCGGAATCCTGGCGGAACACCAGCAGACGCTTGGACTGCTGGTCGTCTGTGGTGGAAGTGATGGAAAACACCGAACGTGGCCATCCACTGTCCGTGGAAATCACGGCCTGCGCCAAATCGGTTGGAATCGCGGTCTTACGATCAAGATTGCCTGTGACCTGCGCCACATGAAGTTCGCTTGTGCGAATCTCAAGTTCCGGCCCCTCCAGAATTGAGCCGAGGGCGTCGATATTGCGATCGTTATTGCACTGGTCAAGCGTTTTGAGAATATTCGTACGGATGGTTTTCTCTTGCTTGGCGGTCAGATTCGGCGCATCCTGGCGTTGCGTGGCTTTCGGCTGCGGCAGCTGCCCCTCGCATCCGCACATGCCAACAACCATTCCCAATGCGAGCACGGCCGCCGCGATTACGTTGAAACGCTTCTTCATCACTTGGCCTCCTCGTTGTCAGATTCGTCGGATTCGTCGTTTTCGGATGTTTCGTTGGATTCGACAGATCCCGAGGACGCTGCGGCCGCACTGCTTTCCTCTTGTGCGAGACGTGCGAAATATGCGGCAAGCTCGTCTTGCGAAATCACAGAAGTCTGTTCGAAATCGTCGTTTTCACCAACGCCATCTGTGGCAGCATTCTGCTGGTCGGCAACCAAATTTCGAGCGGAAGGATCGATAATCGTAGGTTGTGCCATCTCATTTTGCATGTTTTCCGAACCGGTCGCACGATGGCTCGCATGGCGACGGCGCTTACGATTCGACCCGCTCTTATCACTACGGGCGGCACTTGCTTCGGCGTTCTTCACCCATGCGGCAACCTCGTCATCGTCACCCTGCGTGGAACCGATGCCGTCAACCATGGCAAACACGCGCTTGTTACGGCGCTTATGCGGAGGCATGGCAAACACAGAAGCCGAAAGCACTGCAAGTATTGCCAGCAATCCGCCGGAAAGATAGAACGGCATGGCGAAATTCAGCAGCAAACGACGAGTCCAATCAAGCGTGACCGAACCTCCGTTGCGATTGCCGTAATCGATAATCGCAACGGAATCCTCGGCATTATTCGTATTCGTACCCTTGATCTGCATATCAACGGAACCGGCATTGCATTTGACGGTGCGCCACATGTCGGAATCCTGGAACGCGACCTGGCCTTCGGAATTATCAGCAGTGCCCTGAGCCGTGGCCTTCAGCGTGGACAGGGTGGACCAGTCAGACAACCCGGTGACGCGCACGTATTTGGATCCCGCGATCCATCCGGCAACATCACGGGCGGAACCGATGGCGATGCACACGTTCGCGGATTTGTCTCGGGACTTCGCCGAAATGGTGACACGATCATCAACCAATTGCAGCACATTCGGATCGGTGACCACATACTGTGGTCCCGTGACCGTGGCGGACGCCGAGACCTGCGTCGAGGGCTTCCAGATCGTCGCGTTCAAGACGCCAAGCACGATGCAAGTAATGGCAAGCAAACCGAAAATAGGCGTGACAATGCCGCGCATGATCTTGGCGTGTCGCGTGGGACCCACCTTGGACTGCGGCTTTTCCTGTTCTTCCTGCAATAAAGTCATAGCATTCACTATTCTACATTGCCCCTCTGCAAAAGCCTGAAAAAACTATGAAAATCAATGATTGCCACTAAGGTGGAACCTATGCGCAAATCTACTCTTTTCAAAGCCGTCGCAGCCGCTTGCACGACGATCATGTGCCTAGGATTCGCGGCATGCGGAAGTTCCGACGCGAAGTCAGGTTCATCTTCCGATTCGTCATCATCTTCCTCCAACTCCTCGTCGAAGATGAACCAGATTGCTGGCGTGACCGCCACGGGCAAGCCCGGCGAGAAGCCGACCGTCTCCTTCAAAACCCCTATGACGGTAGAAGACAACAGCTACGTCGTACTGCAGAAAGGCAACGGCGACCAGATCGAAGACGGCGACCGCATATGCACGCAGGGCATCGCCATCAATGTCAAGGACGGTTCCGAATTAGCGAGCACATGGGAGAAAAACACCCCCGATTGCTCCACGGTGGTCACTTCCGACACCAGTCAGATGACTGAGAATTATTACAACATTTTCAAGGATCAGAAGCTTAACGCCACGATTGCGTTCGGTGTGAACGATTCAAATTCCGCAGGCACATCATATTTGATGGTGCTCACGATCGTGTCGAAGTCGAAGGATCTGACGAAGGCAACGGGCACGAAGGTGCATGACGTGCCTACCGATCTACCGAAGGTCACGCTTGCAAAGGACGGCAAGCCGTCGATCGACATGAACGGTTACCAGGGTTCCGACACGTTGGTTTCGCAGGATTTGATCAAGGGCGAAGGTGCCGAGGTCAAGGATACACAGACCGTAGTGGCGCATTACACCGGCTGGCTGCTGGACGGCACGCAATTCGATTCCTCGTGGGATCGTGGCAAATCCTCCACGTTCTCGCTTGACGGCGTGATCAAGGGATGGAAGCAGGGGCTGGCCGGCCACACCGTCGGTTCCCAGGTACTGCTGGTGGTGCCACCGAGCCTCGGCTACGGCAGCAAGGCGAAGGATAAGATTCCGGCGAACTCCACGCTGGTCTTCGTCGTCGACATCCTCGCCGCCTACTGATCTACATCACGATTCGTGCATAAAAAACTCCCTGCATAACAACAGGGAGTTTTTTATAAGCTAGAAGAGTCGTAAGGAGTCGTCTTCGGTGCCCTTCATCTCGTCATAGTCGAGGATCAGGCAGTCGAAGCCGCGGTCTTGGGCAAGCACGCGGGCTTGCGGAGTGATGGTCTGCGCGGCGAAAATACCACGTACGGGGGCTAGCAGAGGATCGCGGTTGAGTAGTTCGCAGTAGCGAGTGAGCTGCTCGACGCCGTCGATACCACCGTTTCTCTTGATTTCGATGGCAACGTGCTTGCCACTAGCGTCGATGGCCATGATGTCGACCGGTCCAATGGCAGTCGGGTATTCGCGGCGCACGAGCGTCGCCCCCTCGCCGATGCGTTCGATCTGTTCAGCCAAGTATTTTTGCAGATGGTCTTCGACACCATCTTTGATCAGTCCCGGATCTTCGCCCAAATCGTACGTTTCATCGGAATAAATATGCTGCAAGGTCACTTCGAGCACGTCGTTGGATTTATCTGCCGAAGCGCGGATGACTTTCTGCGGAACTTCCGTTTCGACATCGTCGTCAGCATGGTTCGGAGTGATGTCTTTAATGGTGCAGGGCGCTGCCATCCAATTAAGCGGCTTGTATGATCCAAGTTCGGAAAAAATCAGCAGACTGTTGTCGGCTTTGATGAGCAACACGCGCTTGGCGAGCGGCAGGGACGCGTTCAAACGTCCGGAATATTCGGCAGAGCAATCAGCAACAATAATTCGCACGAGGCACTACCCTACCATGATTGCCGCAAGCCCCGAATCCGTAATCAGTGCAATCTTTTTTATTATTTTGATTAATACCGTTTTTTGAAAAGAAAAACGACCTGTCCACTACAACTGCAGTAATCGCAATTATATGCAATTGCTGCAATCGCAACAGACAGGCCGTCAGAAGTATGCTACCGAGTGCTACTCGGCCATCTTGACGTTACGTCCACGCTCAACCGCAACGGTGAGCTTGTTCGAATCGAAGGAGATGAAACCGTCGGTCACTTCGAAGGAGCGACGGCTACCATCCGGATCCACCACAACGATGGTTCCTTCCTTGATTACGGTCAATACAGGCTCGTGGTTGGGCAGGATGCCCATTCCGCCTTCAAAAGCCGGAATGGTGACGGACTTCGCCGTACCGTGCCACACAGGGTGGTCTGCGGCGACGATGTTCACCTGCATTGTCAATCCGGCCATCACGCACCGTATTCCTTCTGCATGTCGTGCCACTTCTTCTCGAGATCGTCGATGCCGCCGATGCCGGAGAATGCCTGTTCCGGAACGTCGTCATACACGCCGTCGCAAATACGGGTGAACGCTTCGATGGTCTCGTCTGCCGGCACGTAGGAGCCTGGGCGACCGGTGAACTTTTCAGCGACGTAGAAATTCTGACCGAGGAACTGCTCGATCTTACGAGCACGGTTCACAGTGGTCTTGTCTTCTTCGCCGAGCTCATCAATACCGATCAGGGCGATGATGTCCTGCAGCTCCTTGTTACGCTGCAGAATCGCCT
>ERZ1031885.13-NODE-13-length-103546-cov-34.961620_pt1 | contig 103546 bp, 74 predicted proteins | sample MGYA00518168_ERZ1031885 | MGnify/ENA primary metagenome ERZ1031885 (study PRJEB33719, sample SAMN04261269) | wastewater metagenome | biome: rural village; feature: human; material: feces | host: Homo sapiens | place: El Salvador | collected 2014-01-14 ...
ACCTCCAAATCATCGGACATGAATTACTCCAGTCCAACAATCGGGGTGCGGTTCAATATGGCAGATATATGAGTTCGGGGGTGTTTGGCGAGGATTGGCTAGTTGGTGACCAGCATGTATGGATCATGCATGGGTAAAGAAAAAGCCCGCTGCGGTGGAATGAATGCAGCGGGCTTAGTGGAGCCGACGGTAGTCGAAACCGCGACCTCTTCGATGCGAACGAAGCGCTCTACCAACTGAGCTACGGCCCCATGTCTTAAGACAACTCTCGTGATTCTAGTACGAGGTCTGTACTAATGCAATTCCTGATGGTCGCGTGTTGTCATGATTCCTATGAAAATCATACGAAAACGACGTCTTCCGAATGATCGAAAGACGCCATTTTCACCAAGAAAAGGAGAGAAACGAAAGATCAGGCTTCTACGGTTTCGGTAGGAGCTTTCTTCTTGCCGAACTTAGCCTTGAGCAGGCCGACGATCGTAGGAATCAGCGACAGCACGAGAATCGCAATGATGACCAGCTCGAAATGCTTCTGTACGGCCGGAATGCCGCCGAAGAAGTAACCGAGCAGCGTGAACAGGGTGGACCAGCACAGGCCGCCGAGTACGGAGAACGGGGTGAAACGGCTCCAACGCATGCCGGAAATGCCGGAAATGAACGGCATGAACGTGCGGATGAACGGGAAGAAACGGCCGAGAAACACGGCGAGTGGGCCCCATTTTTCGATCATGCCTTCGGTTTTGGCGAGGCGTTCGGGGGTCATGGCCTTGACTTTGCCAGATTCGATGATGCGACGGCCGAAGAAGTGGCCGATCCAGTAGTTGCACTGGTCGCCGATGATCGGAGCGCACCACACCACGGGCAGCAGCGCGAACAGCGGCAGCGCGGAAACGCCGGTCTGGGCGTCGGGCGCGGCGAAGAAGCCGGCGGCGAACAGTAGGGAGTCGCCCGGTAGGAACGGGAAGAACACGATGCCGGTTTCGACGAACACGATCAGGAAGATGAAACCAAGTGTAGGGGCGACGCCCATGGAAATCCAGCCGGCGATTGCGGTGCGTGGATCCTTGAGCAGGTTAATGAAGAAGTTGATAATTCCCATGGAATGCTCTCTGTGAGTACCTTACATCTAAACGTTTAAAGTTACATGGTTCAGGCTGCCTTTGGCGGTTGGCCTGAACTTCCGCACGCCTGCGGAACCAATGTCAGCCTACCAGCGCCCCTCTAATGCAGCGCCTAGTAACGTCCGACGGGTGGCAAATCTGCACAAACCGTCAATGTTTACGGTGGCTATGGCTCTGCTCAATCAGCATGATTCCGGTGGTCTGCAGGTGCATCGGAAACTCATTGGCGGTCGTCCGACCTCTGCCAGCGAACCCGACCGGAGGGCATCCGTTTGGTCGGCAGATGTCACGCCAGCAAACACCGGGTGGGAACCGTCCGTGTATGTCGGCGACTGTGGCCTGATTCATGAGTCTCGTCCGCTGAAGGGTCTTTTTCCCGTTCGTCAGGTTCGAATCTGCCTGCTGATGCGGGTGGTTGCGTCCGTAGGTTGCGAGTATCTTGCGACTACTCGATGGTTACGGCCTCTAATCGACGTTTTGGGGCCGTAGCTGTCGAGGAGAGGCCTGCTGCTCACAGATGGTGGTCTTGTAGTCGCAAGAAGGTGCCGTCTTTAGCGTGTCGAAACGTTTGACATATTTTCTGTGGGGGTATGACTATTGAAACGTTCCGGCGAAACGATTCGATTAGTGAGATCGAGAGGTTTCGCCAGTGGCGACTAGCGTCGATGCAACGCATTGCAGCGTTGAAGGACGCGAAAGACGATGTCGAGAACGCAGGGAAGCCGAAGGGGGCGATGACGATGGCAGGCATCAAGGATGTGGCCTGTGAAGCGGGGGTGTCCGTCAGCACCGTCTCGTATGTGCTTTCCGGCAAACGTTCGATTTCCGCCAAGACGTCCGACAAGGTCATGGCGGCGGTGGAGAAGCTCGGATACACCCCGGACGCCAGCGCTCGCAAGATGCGTGGCATACGTTCATAGGTCATCGCATTAAGTGCGCCGATTCGTGGCGACATTAATCAGGCCAAATACAACGCCTACTTCCTGCATACCGCGTGGGTGGCGAGGAATGCCGGTTATGATGTGTTGCTGCTGACCGGACTGGACGCGGTGAACGACATCCGTCGTGTGACGCAAAAGCAATTTGGTTGATGGCGTGGTGCTGCTCGATGCCGAGCAGGATGACGAGCGCGCGACCTCATCCAGCGATTTCTCCAAACCCTGCATAGCCATCAGCTACCCGCAGGCGCATGAGGGTTGTGCCTGCGTCGACATCGATTTCGCCGAGGCCGGGCGCAAGGTGGTGGATTTTCTATTCGACAAAGGCCACCGTAAGGTTGCGTTCCTGCGCAACAACGAGGCTGATTATGAGTGTCGTTCCGGTTATGTCGTGATTTTTCGCGAAAGCATGCTGTCGCGTGCGAAAGAACGCGGCATGACGGTTGTTGAATCCTCGCGATATAAGGATGACCGTTTCGACGCGATTCGCTTTGTGCGAGAGACCTTTGCTGATGAGGATCGTCCGACGGCGATAATCAATCAGGCTAACGCCAATGTGCTCAACTGGGTACTGCAGGAACTGTCGGTCGCAGGGCTATCGGAGTCGGAGGATGTTTCGGTGCTGTCATGCGGCACGTATTTTGACGGCGAACTGATGATGTCGCGTCCGATTACCGAGATGCCGGTCATGCCAGAGAAGTTATGCTTGCAGGCCATGGGGCTTTTGGTCTCGGCGATTGAGCAAGGCGTCAAGATCAAGGGTGATGTCGAGCTTGAGGCTCCCGCAATGAAGCTTCGCGGTTCCGTTGCCGAGATAAATCCCGGCGAAAGGACTTTGAAGGTGGCTTCGCGGTAAAACGGCGAAGTTTTCGGTGTGATTCACACGGCATAACTTCATAGGCGTAATCGAAACGTTTCAACAATCACGGTTTTTGGAGCGTTGCAAGGAAGGCGCTCTAGAAGGAAAACAAAGAGAAAAGAAATGAATATGAAAAGAGGACTGGCCACGATGGCCATCGCAGCACTGGCGCTGATCTCTCTCGCTGCATGCGGCAGCGACACCGCGCAAGACGAGGAAACGCCAGATAGCCTGTCGTTCTGGTACTACGAGGAAGACGACGCCGGTCAGACCCAGGCATGGCGTCGCGCCGCGGAAGCCTTTGAAAAGGAAACCGGAGTCGAAATCAAGTTCGAACGCAAATCCTTCACGCAGATCGCCCAGAACGGTAGCCAGTTCCTGAACTCCGACGAAGCGCCGGATCTTTGGAATCCAATCGTGGCAGCTGTGGATGTGGCCCGCACGTTCACCAAGCTCAAACTTTCGCTCATGCCGTATCTGCTCCAGACCGGCCTGCAGCCGCATCTGAACGGCACCCCGGTCATGCGCTCTATGTTCGTGGAGTTTCCGGATTATCCGACCTGCCGTACGCTCGACCGCCAATACATGTTCAGCCTGAACCTGTTGGTGGCTCCGGTGTTCACCTACTCCGGTGACGTGGAGTATTACCTGCCTGCTGGCGTGTGGACCAACTGGTTCACCGGCGAGAAGGTGGCTTACGAGCATGGTGTGTGGCGCAATGAGCGGCATGGCTTCGACACCATTCCGTTGTGGGTGCGCGAGGGCAGCGTGCTGGTTACCAAGCTGGGTGCCGAGAAGCCGGATTACGAGTATGGCAAGGATGCGTTGGTCTCCGTGTTCCTCGATGGCACCGATGCTGCCGAGGTCGTGGTGACCGAGACGGACGGTTCCTCCGTGACATTCTCGGCTCGAAAGACGGCCAATGACGTGAAGGTTTTCAGCTCGGACGGATGAGCGTTCACCGCACGTCTGGGATTCGGGGAGGTCGTGGCCGCTTCGGAAGGCAAGGTGATGCCGTCGTAGGACTGCCCGGTTCGGAACCGTCGTTTCCGAACCGGATGGGCGAGGGTCGAAACGCCGCTGGGTTGTGCTCAGTGGCGTTTTGTGCTGAGTAGACGGGGTGTACTCGTAGCTTGCGGACTTTAACCGGGTGTTTGGGGCTCTGATCTGCGAGTGCCGCAGGGTTCTTCGCAAATCAGGACCTCTAACATGCGTGTTTGAGATCCTGGTTGTTGAGCAGCGGTGCGGTTCTCGCTGATGAGGGCCTTACATAATCGTGAAGAGGGCAGGCGGTCGCGTTCCGCGCGCTCGGGGGATGCGCAGATACGGGTTATTGGATGGAGGCGCTGGGCAACGAGTAGTCAGGCTTTTCTCGCGGCGTGTTCGGGTCGCCGCTGACACGCTGGAACGCCCGCAGGTAGAGCAGTGACTTAGCATAGGCCAGCCATGCGAAGCCGAGCAGGATGAATAGGAATCGCATATACGGCGTGAATGCGAAGATCGCACCTGCGGCCACGTCGATGGCGAGGATGCCGAGCGTGTATCCGAAACAGGCCCAAGGCATCATGAAGGAGTTGCGCAGCGTCTGCCGGAAGGTGTTCTCATAGCGAGCCTGAAGTGGATAGTAGTATTCGAAGGTCAGGAACGTGAGCGCGCCGAAGATGATGAGGATCGGAAGCGTTATGTAGGCGGCGTTGGTGTCGAGTGCGTTCCAGAACACGATGGCGAACACGATGGCGGCAATCAGCACCACGAAGATGATGGAAGAGCTGATGCCGCGCTTGAATTCGCGTTTGAAGCGTCGGATATATTCGCGGCCGAGGTTAATGTCGTCATTGTCGCTGAAGGCAAACACGGTGCTGTACAGTGCGGCTCGAGCTGGTCCGATGGTTACGATCGGGATGATGGAGATCAGGAAGAACAGGTTGAGGATGAAATACCGCAGGCAGAGCGAGACGAACTGCCATACGGGGCTATTGGGATTGTAGTGCATTGGACCTCCGTTTTCGTTGATATTCCAAGCATACTCGCCGTTGAGCGCGCTGAATTGACAAGTTGGTAAGACGAATATACTATAGCTCCTAACAGCTTATTTATTAAGCAATAAATAAGAAGGTTACCAGATGGGGCGGCATCAAGGAAGTGTTGCGTTCCTGAAGGGGCCATCGGATGCATCGCCGAACCAAAGGAGGAATGATGCAGTCGCAAGAGGGGATGGAGAGTGTGGTGACATCTGCTGATGGCAGTGGTTCAGGTGCTATGACGCTTTCCGATAAAAAAACACGGCGAGCCGTGCGTAAGGCCGAGAAGCTGAGCCAACAGCAAAGCGACAGGAAGCGCCATGGATTTAAGCTGTTCCTGTTGATTTCGCCATTTTTGATTCTGTCCGTGCTGTTCAGCTACCTCCCGCTGTTCGGCTGGGTTTACGCATTCTATGATTATCAGCCGCCGATTCCGCTGTCCCAGAGCGAATTCGTCGGTCTGCAATGGTTCAAGATGATGGTGCAGAACCCGGCGCAGCTTCAGACCATCGGCCAGGTGCTCATCAACACCTTCGCCATGTCCGGCCTGAACATCCTCACCTCGTTCTTCCCGTTGTTCTTCGCCATCGCATTGAACGAGATTCGCGCCAAGTGGTTCAGGAACCTTATCCAGACGCTGACCACGCTGCCGAACTTCATTTCCTGGGTTCTGGTCTACGCAGTGGCCTTCGCCATGTTCTCCACCACCGGCATGCTCAACGAGATGCTGCAGAACTTGCACATCATCAGCGAGCCGATTAAGTTCCTTGATTCCGATTCGCACACTTGGCTGAAGATGTTGCTGTGGGGCCTGTGGAAGGGCCTTGGTTGGGGCTCCATCATGTACCTCGCCGGCATCGCAGGCATTGACCCGGAACTGTACGAAGCCGCCCAGGTGGATGGTGCGAACCGCTTCCAGCAGATCGTCCACGTCACGATCCCGCAGTTGCTGCCGACCTACTTCGTGCTGTTGATGCTGTCGATTTCCAACTTCCTGAACAACGGCATGGATCAGTACTTCGTGTTCCAGAACGCCTTCAACACCAAGCACATCCAGGTCCTTGACCTGTACGTGTACAACGTTGGTATGGGCAACAACTCCCTGTCGTATGCAACCGCAATCTCCATGCTGAAGTCGCTGGTCAGCGTAGGCCTGCTGATTGTTGTGAACTGGCTGTCCAAGCGTACCCGTGGCGTATCGATCGTCTGATGAGGAAAGAGTAAGGAAGCAATCATGGCAAAGAAAATCAAGCAGGGTATCGCACCGGCTATGAGGCGCACCAAGGGTGAGGAAGTCTACAATGTCTTCAACATCCTGTTCTTCCTCGTGTTCGCATTCATCTGCGTCTACCCGTTCTACTACCTGATCATCAACTCGATTTCCAGCAACAACGCCTCCGCGGCAGGCCAGGTCAACTGGTGGCCGCAGGGCATCCATTGGGAGAACTACAAGCAGGTCTTCGCACTGAGCGGCCTGACCACCTCGGCCTTCATCTCCGTGGCTCGTACCGTCATCGGCACCGTGCTCACCGTGATCGCCAGCGCGTTCCTCGGCTTCATGTTCACCCAAGAGAAGATGTGGCACCGCAAGTTCTGGTACCGCTTCATCGTGATCACCATGTACTTCAACGCAGGCCTGATCCCGATGTTCATCACCATGAAGAACCTGCATCTGACCAACAACTTCTGGGTCTACATCCTGCCGGCCATCGTGCAGCCGTTCAACATCATCCTGGTGAAGACCTTCGTCGAGTCCATCCCCGCCTCCCTGCAGGAAGCGGCAGAAATGGACGGTGCCGGTACGCTGACGATCTTCTGGAAGATCGTGTTGCCGATGATGGCCCCGATTCTGGCGACCGTCGGCATCTTCTCCGCCGTCGGCCAGTGGAACTCCTTCCAGGACACCCTGATCTACATGACGGATTCCAAGCTCTACTCCCTGCAGTACGTGCTTTACACCTACATCAACCAGGCGAATGCACTGGCTGCTTCGGTGCGAGCGAGTGCAGGTAGTGCCATGAACGTAGCGGCTCTCGCAACGCAGCAGACGCCTACCTCGATCCGTATGACGGTTTCCGTAATCGTGGTGCTCCCGATTCTGTTCGTCTATCCGTTCTTCCAGCGCTTCTTCGTCAAGGGCATGATGCTCGGTGCTGTCAAGGGCTGATTCGTAACGGTTCGGTACTCCCTATAGCCATTGTGGGCCGGCGAGACCTGCCGGTCGGACCGGTCCCGCAATCTCAATTCCCATCCCTGCAAAATAAAAGGAAATAGAGAAAGGAAGGACGCAATGTCCCTCAAAAAGAAGGTAACCATTGCTGCGGCAGTGACGCTTGCAGCAATGATGTCGCTCTCCGCCTGCGGAGAGTCCGGCAGCACCACGGCCGCCGAAAAGGATGATAACTCCCTGATGACCGTTGAGGTCTTTGACGGTCTGGCGAACTATCAGGGCGAGCAGAAGGGCTGGTTCGCCAAGGTCATCAAGGACAAGTTCAACATCAAGCTCAATATCGTGGCTCCGAACGTCGCAGGCGGCGGCAGCACCCTGTTCGATACCCGCGCGGCTGCGGGCAATCTGGGCGACATCGTGATCTACGGCTATGACACCGGTAAGGGCGCCAAGCTGGTTAAATCCGGCCTGATCGAGGACATGACCCCGTACCTCAAGGGCATGAAGTACATCAACAAGTACAAGGATGCCACCGATTACGTCAACGAACAGATCGGTCAGAAGTCCGGTGTGTGGGGCGTTCCGGCATCCGTGGTCGACACCCTGACTCCCGACCAGCCGTCCGAAGGCCTCGAACCGACCTTCGGCCCGTACCTGCGTTGGGATCTGTACAAGGAAATCGGTTATCCGGAGATCGACACTCTCGAGGACCTCATCCCGGTACTCAAGCAGATGCAGGACAAGGCTCGCGAGGAGTCCGGCTCCGATGACATCTATGCCATGTCTCTGTTCAAGGACTGGGACGGCAACATGATGAACAACGCTAAGCAGCCGACCTGCTTCTACGGCTTTGACGAAGTCGGCTTCGTGCTGGCCAAGGGTGACGGCTCCGACTTCGAGTCCATCACCAAGGAAGGTGGCATCTACGAGCGCGTGATCAAGTTCTTCAATGCTGCCAATCGTGCCGGCATCGTCGATCCTGAATCCACCACCCAGAACTACGACACCATGAACTCCAAGTACAAGAACGGCAAGGTGCTCTTCTCCTTCTGGCCGTGGCTTGGACAGGCAGCCTACAACACCAACGCCAACAAGGCTGAGGGCAAGGGCTTCATGCTGGCTCCGCTCAAGGACATGAAGATCTTCTCATACGGCGCCGCTCCTCGTGGCGATAAGACTATGATTGCTCTGGGCTCCAAGGCCAAGAACAAGCAGCGCCTGGTCAAGTTCATCAACTGGCTGTACTCTCCGGAAGGCGTTTATGCTTCCTCCAACCAGACCGGTGGCTCCGCTGGTCCGAAGGGTCTGAACTGGGAGATCAAGGACGGCAAGCCGGTTCTGACCGAATTCGGTTCCGCGGTGCTTTCCGGCGAATCCAAGAACGTGCCGGAAGAGTGGGGCGGCGGCTCCTACTCCGACGGTATTTCCGCTCTGAACTTCACCACCGTGACCGTGAACGACATTGATCCGGATACCGGTTACACCTACAACCCGGTCATGTGGCCAAGCGAGATCGAGAAGGCCAACCAGAACCCGCTGAACAAGGATTGGCAGGAGCATATGGGTGCCTCCACCACCATGGAGTACCTGGAGAACAACGATATGCTGCTCGTCGGTGCTGGCTCCAGCTATGTCCAGCCGGAGGAGAACTCCCAGATCTCCACGTTGCGTGGCTCCATCAAGACCGAGATCGTCAACTCCTCTTGGAAGGCGTCCTTCGCCAGCTCCGAGTCCGAATGCGAGAAGATCTTCAACGAGATGATCAAGACCGTCAACGGTCTGGACATCGATTCCGTGCTGAAGGTCGACATGAAGAACGCCAAGGATCAGGACAAGGCCCGTAAGAATATCCTGAAGGAGTATCAGAACAAGGAGAAGTCCTCCAGCTCCGATTCCTCCTCCGAGTGATGAGGCGTTAGTCCCCACCACGTAATCCAAATAACTGAAAGAGGCGGGGCGCCAGATGTGCTGAACCGGTATCTGGCACCCCGCCTTTCTTTACATACCAACCCATCAATCCGACCGTTCATATGAACCGAGCGCTGTTACAACGCCGTATGACACCAAAGGAATCAAAGTTGATTTTCGAAAAGCACTCACGCATTGTTTTCGTAGGCGATTCCATCACGGACGCCGACCGCGACCGTACTGCTATCCCCGGAGGCTGGGGATATGGGCATGGGTATGTCAACACATTGCATAATCTTCTTACGGCCGTATATCCGGATAAGGCATTGTGCACCATCAACGAAGGCATCAACGGCAACGATATCGTCGACATGTCCGAACGCTGGCAGAATGACGTCATCGACATGAATCCGGACTATGTGTCCATCATGATCGGCGTGAATGACGCCTGGCGTTATTTCGACGGTCCGCTGTGGCAGGCTCGCCTCAACACCGTGGAAACTTACGAGCGTATCTATGATGAGCTTATTGAACGCGTGAAACAGGATGCACCGAATCTTAAGGGGATCATCATCATGCGTCCGTTCATGTTCGAGCCGAACCCACAGGATGCCATGCGCGCCAAGGTTGAGGAGTTCGCGGCCGCATCCAAGCGTGTGGCCGAACGTCATGGCGCGATTTTCGTCGATACGCAGGCGGCCGTGGACCATTGGCTCACCCAGTTGCACGGATGCTTGGCCAGCCAGGATCGTGTGCATCCGTACGAGCGTGGTGCGATGATCATCGCCCGTGCATGGTGTCAGGCCGTGGGCTTCGATTGGAACAGGACCACGTTCGATGATTGATCTGAGCACCGTCGAGGCGGTCATCGCCTCCGGGCCCTACGCCGACACCTGGGAGTCGTTGAGCCAGGCTCCGGCTCCGGCATGGTTCACCGATGCCAAATTCGGCATCTTCACACACTGGGGTCTCTACACCGTTCCCGAATACCGCAACGAATGGTATTCACGCAACATGTACATCAAGGGCTACCCGGAATTCGAACACCACGTGAACACCTATGGTCCACAGAACAAGTTCGGCTATCGGGATTTCATTCCGATGTTCACCGCCGAACGGTTCGATGCGAACGAGTGGCTCGATCTGTTCGCCGCCGCAGGCGCGCGCTACTACTTCCCGGTCTCCGAGCATCATGACGGCTATCAGATGTACCGTAGCGAATTGTCGCACTGGAACACCTTCGAAACCGGTCCGCATCGCGACGTGCTGGGGGAGTTGCGTGACGCCACGCGCGCCCACGGCCTGCATTTTGCCACGTCGAACCATCGCGCCGAGCACTGGTGGTTCATGGGCCATGGCAAGGACTTCGACTCCGATATCAAGGAGCAGTTGCAGAAGGGCGATTTCTATTGGCCGGCCATGCCCGAACCGAACGAATTCGACATTCACAGCACTCCCACGCCGACCGCCGAATATCTGGAGGACTGGCTGCTGCGCGTCTGCGAGATCATCGACGATTACCAGCCGGAACTGCTGTATTTCGATTGGTGGGTGCAACACGAATCGTTCAAACCCTACATGAGGAAGCTTGCCGCCTTCTACTACAATCGTGGCGTCGAGTGGGGGCGGAACGTCTCGATCTGCTATAAGTACGACGGTCTCGCCTGGGGCGCGGGCATCGTCGACGTGGAACGCGGAGGTTTTGCCGATGCCACACCGTTCGTCTGGCAGACGGATACCGCAATCGCCCGTAATTCGTGGTGCTACACGAACTCGCTGGAGTACAAGACGCTTGCCGAGCTGATCGTCGCGTTGGTCGACGCGGTATCGAAGAACGGCAATCTGCTACTGAACGTAGGTCCTCGCGCGGACGGTTCGATCGCCGACCATGATCGTGAGCTGTTGCTCGGCATCGGCGATTGGTTGCGCGCAAACGGTGAGGGCATCTACGGCACCCGACCATGGAGGCTCACGCAGGAAGGGCCTACGAAGCAGGCCGACGGCATGTTCGCCGATCAGAAGCCGACCGAATGGACCGCCGAGGATTGGCGATTCACCACGAAGAACGGTGCGATCTACGCATTCTGCCTGCATCCCAATGACATTGCGGATAGTTGTGAAACATCATGTGAAACACTTGCAGTGTCGACATTCGCCGCGTATCACGACGGCGTCAAACCGCCATTCAACGGCATCGTCGAATCGGTGGAACAGCTGGGGGCGGGGCCGGTGCGCTTCAAACGCGGCGATGAGGCTTTGGAGATCTCCCCGCTGCCAAGGGAACCCGATCAGCAAGGCCTGCCGATCGGATTCAAGATAACCGTCGGTTGACGAGAAGAACAACGTAGCGACCACTTTCAGCCAGCCTCCCGCTGACGGGAGCGAAGAAAGAAGAAGACATGACCGTAATCACCGAAGCCAACAAGACCAAGGCCAGGGACCTGACCGCCAAACTCACGTTGGACGAAAAGATCGCCATCGTGCACGCCGCCGGCTTGTTCAGGAATGGCTGCGCCGAACGACTGGGCATCCCATCACTCAAGATGGACGACGGCCCGATGGGCGTGCGGGCAGAGCTGCATAACGACAACTGGGCGCCGCTGTACAACACCCGTGACTATGTGACCTACCTGCCTTCCGGTTCCGCCGTCGCCTCCACATGGAATCCCGATCTGGCCCGCGCGACCGGTGAGGTACTTGGCGAGGAAGCGCGCGGCCGCGGCAAGGACGTGATTCTCGGACCGTCCATCAATATCAAGCGTAGCCCGCTGTGCGGTCGCAATTTCGAGTACATGAGCGAGGATCCGGTACTGACCGCCACGCAGGGCGTGGCCTACATTCAGGGTGTGCAGGAATCCGACGTGGCCGCTTGCGCGAAGCATTACGCGGTCAACAGCCAGGAGACCGACCGGCTTGACGTTGACGAGACCGTAAGCGAGCGGGCATTGCGCGAGATCTACCTGCCGGCTTTCGAGGCGGCGGTGCACGATGGCGGCGTGCTCTCCGTCATGGGCGCCTACAATCTCGTCAACGGCACTAAATGCTGCGAACACAAGCAACTGCTTGACGACATTCTGCGTGACGAATACGGTTTCGACGGCTTCGTCGTCTCCGATTGGAGCGCGGTGCGTGACACCAAGGCCAGTGCCGAGGTCGGCATGGACGTTGAGATGTCGGTGACGCCGAACTTCGATGATTACTATTTCGCGAATCCGCTGAAAAAAGCCGTCGAGAACGGCGCGATCAAGGAAAGCGACGTCGATGTGAAAGTCGAACGCGTGATCGCCGTCATGGATGCGTTGCACATGCTGGGCGACGCCCGTGCGACCCGCAAGCCGGGACGTTACGCCACCATCGACCATGCCGCGAAGACATTGGAGATCGCCCGCGAATCCATCGTGCTATTGAAGAATGACGAAAACCTGTTGCCGCTTGACGAGCGCGGTATGACCCGTCTGCTGGTGATCGGCGCGAACGCCGATCGCGTTCACTCCAACGGCGGCGGTTCGGCCGTGATCAAGGCGCTGCATGAGATCTCGCCTCTGCTGGGGCTCAACGGCGAACTTGGCGGCAACGTCGACATCGAGTATGTGCTCGGCTATGACGCCAAGCAAGTGAATCAGGACGAGTCCTGGCAGGAGAAAAGCCTCGAGAATTCCAAGGGTTCCGACGCCAAGGACGAGCTGCACGCACGCGAACTGCGCGAAGAGGCCGTGGCCAAGGCGCGCGAATATGCGGCTGCCGGTGATTCGGTGCTGTTCATCGGCGGTCTTGACCACGAGCATGATCTCGAGGGGCGCGACCGCACCGACATGCGTCTGCCGTACGGTCAGGACGAGTTGATCGAAGCGTTGCTCGAAGCCGCTCCGAATACGATTCTCGCGTTCGTGGCCGGCTCCCCGATCGAGATGCCGTGGGTCGACAAGGCCAAGGCCATCGTGTGGAACTGGTATGCGGGTTGCGAATCCGGCGCCGCGCTGGCCGAGGTGCTGTTCGGTCGCGTAAATCCGAGCGGCCATCTGCCGGAGACCTTCCCGATCGCGCTGACCGACGAACCTGCGCACAGGATCGGCACCTTCGGACTCGAAGGCCACGTCGACTATGCGGAAGACATCTATGTGGGCTACCGTTACTTCGACACCAGACAGGTTCCGGTGCTCTTCCCGTTCGGACATGGCCTGAGCTACACCGACTTCGCATTCCGCGATCTTGACGTGCGTCAGATGGACGACGAGATCCGTGTCACCTTCACCGTCGAGAACATTGGGGATTGCGCCGGTAAGGCGGTCGCTCAGGTGTATCTCGGTCTTGAAGGCACCGGCGAGGACCGCCCGGCCAAGGAACTCAAGGGATTCGCCAAGGTCGAGCTGGACGCAGGGGAGTTCCGCGAAGTCACCGTGGCGATGCCTGCCGCTAAGGCGTTGCGTTACTGGTCCAACGAATCCGGAGCCTACGCTCTGGCGCCGGAGGCAAGCGTGTTTGTGGGAGAATCCGTGGAAGATATCCGTCTCTCCGGACGTGTCGCATAACGCTTATCTATAAACTTATAAATAAAGTAAAATGAAATAACGAACGTCTTTGGAGGATGGGTCGCGGACCGATCCTCCAAAGCGGAATCCCACTAATGCAAAGGAGCAATGTATGAAGTTCCTCAACGGCGGCTGGCTCGTCAAGGATGGCTTCAGCGTCAAGTATGCGGCAAACATCTACACCGCCAACATCGAGCCGAAGAAGCTCACTCTGTTCTGCCCGTTCGGTTCTCCGATCTACAACGCCGGCATGACCCTCGACGGCGGCATCCTGACCATCGAGGTGACGTCGCCTCGCGAAGACGTGATCACCACCAAGCTGATCAACTTCAAGAAGGATCGCAGCAACTGCCCGAAATTCGGCCTGAACGAAACCGATCCGGATGTCGAAATCGGCGAAACCGACGACAAGTGGACCTTCATCTCCGGCCGTCTGACACTCGAGATCGCCAAGGGTGAGACCATCGACTTCAAGTACCTGTACGACGGCAAGGTCATCGCGCATTCCGGCTGGCGTGCCAAGGGCCTCGTCACCGACCCGGAAGGCCAGCTGCACGTCTCCGAACAGCTCGACCTCGGTGTGGGCGAGAAGATCTACGGCCTTGGCGAACGCTTCACCAACTTCATCAAGAACGGCCAGACCGTCGACATCTGGAACGAGGACGGCGGCACCGGCACTGAGCAGGCCTACAAGAACATCCCGTTCTACCTGTCCAACAGGAAGTACGGCCTGTTCGTCGACAATCCGGGCAAGGTCAGCTTCGAAGTCGGCTCCGAGAAGGTCTCCCGCGTGCAGTTCTCCGTGCCGGGCGAGGAAATGAGCTACTCCGTGGTCGGCGGTGAGAATCTCAAGGCGATTCTCAACACCTACACCGACCTGACCGGCAAGGCCCCGCTGGTTCCGGACTGGAGCTACGGCCTGTGGCTGTCCACCTCCTTCACCACCGACTACGATGAGAAGACCGTGCTTGAGTTCGTCGACGGCATGGCCGAGCGCAACATCCCGCTGTCCGTGTTCCATTTCGACTGCCGTTGGATGAAGGAACTCGAATGGTGCAACTTCGACTGGGACAAGTCCAAGTTCCCGGATCCGGAAGGTCTGCTCGAGAAGCTGCATGATCGCGGCCTGAAGATCTGCGTGTGGATCAACTCCTACATCGGCCAGAAGTCCCCGCTGTTCGAGGAAGGCGCCAAGAACGGCTACTTCATCAAGAACGAAGACGGCTCCGTGTGGCAGTGGGACAAGTGGCAGGCCGGCATGGCCATCGTCGACTTCACCAACCCGGAGGCCACCAAGTGGTATCAGGGCTACCTGAAGAAGCTCGTGGCCATGGGCGTCGACTGCTTCAAGACCGATTTCGGTGAGCGCATCCCGACCGAAGGCGTCAAGTATTATGACGGTTCCGATCCGGAGTTGATGCACAACTACTACACCTACCTGTACAACAAGGCCGTCTACGACGTGCTCGTCGAGACCAAGGGCGCCGATGAGGCCATTCTGTTCGCCCGCTCCGCAACCGTGGGAGGCCAGCAGTTCCCGGTGCACTGGGGCGGCGACTGCTCCTCCAACTACCCGTCCATGGCGGAATCCCTGCGTGCCGGCCTGAGCTTCGGCATGTCCGGCTTCGGCTACTGGAGCCACGATATCGCCGGTTTCGAGGACCAGGCGAGCCCGGACCTGTACAAGCGTTGGACGCAGTTCGGCCTGCTCAGCTCTCACTCCCGCTACCACGGCTCCACCGCCTACAAGGTGCCGTGGCTGTACGGTGACGAGGCCGTCGACGTGGCCCGCGAGTTCACCGAGCTCAAGCTGCAGCTCAAGCCGTATCTGCTCAAGATGGCTCAGGAGACGCACGAGACCGGCGTTCCGATGATGCGTGCCATGGTGCTCGAATTTCCGGATGACCCGACCTGCGAGGATATCGACACCCAGTACATGCTGGGCGACGACCTGCTGGTCGCCCCGGTGTTCCGCGAGGATGGCGTGGCCCGCTTCTACGTGCCGGACGACGGCACCGGCCAGGCGTGGACCAACATCATCACCGACACCGCATACGAGCCGGGCAAGTGGTACACCGAGCAGTACGACTACCATACCCTGCCGGTGTTGGCACGTCCGGGCACCGATCCGTTGCACGTGTGATCGCATACGCCGTGCATGCCGTAAATGAATGACAAGAGCGTGCGGACAAAAGGTGTGTCCGCACGCTCTTGATGCATTGTGTTGGATGCGTGGCCTACGAACTCCTCGCCATCCAACCCACGTTGACACAACAGTGTCGATGAAAGTGTACCAACCAGCTGTCGAAGAGGCCTGTGCTCCGGTGTTTATAGAGCGATGGCTGGCCGGTGCCTATCAGAAAGGGAAAATAGTGTTGTTGCATACGAGGCACGAAGTTGTGCCGCAAGTCATGGGAAGGAACGGCCGCCAGCGGCGCATGAGTGCGCTGCTGACCGTGGTTGCGGCAATGTTCGCCGTGCTTCTCATGATGGCTGGCATGACGACACCCGCTTTGGCAGCCGAGCAGCATGCCGCGGTGACCATCAACGCCGAACGGGTTGCCGCCGGCGAATACCGGCTGACCATCACCAACAACGGTAGTGAAACCATCGTCAAGGCAACCGGTGTCACCACCGTGCCGCAAGAGATTCTCGCGGATGGCGCCGCAGCCAGCTACGCATGGCAGGTGAGCGGACTGCAATCCGGCGCATCCGCGGTCGCGCAGCAGGACGGTAAGACTCTGACCATCCACATCAAGGAGGGGTCCACTTCCGGCAAAACCAAGGAGCAGATCACAGACAACACCGCCGCAACCGTATCGACGGATACGCAGCGCAAAACAACCGACAACAAGGCCGTTAAGAAAAGTGCCGGAATCCTTGGCAGCACAGGCTCCGCGGTGTATGCGATCGCACTGATTGCGGTGGGTCTTGCAGGCGTCGGCATCTCCTGCAAGTGGGAGAACGGCCGTCTTGCCGTACGCCGTACGATTGCCGTGCTGGGAACCGTCGCCATGATTGCAGGCTGCATGTACGCCGTTCCGCAACGGCAGGCATCCGCTGCGCAGCACACCGCCACAGTCCAAGGCGTCACCTCGGCGATTGCCGTGAACGGTAAGGAATATCAGCTTGCCTCCGACGTGACCATTACCTACGAGCAAGTTGCCACGTTGTCTTCCACCGAATATGCCAAGGCCATGGGCGCCGGCTGGAATCTGGGCAATTCCTTCGATGGCGTCAACACTGATCTGAGTGCCGAAGACAAGGGTGAAGAGGCCTGGGGCAATCCGAAGGTGACCCGCGAGCTCATCCATTCCGTCAAGGAGAAAGGCTACACGAGCATTCGAATTCCGATGACCGTCTACCATCGTTCCAGCGAAAACAAGGATGCGAAGGACGGCGAATACCGTTACGTCATCAACGCGGATTGGCTGCAGCGATACAAGGAAGTCGTGGATTGGGCCGTGGATGAAGGCCTGTACGTGATGATCAACATCCATCACGATTCCTGGATCTGGCTGAAGAACTGGAACGGCGACACCTCCGCCGCCGAATACCAGGAGTTCAACGACTATTGGAAACAGATCGCCTCCTATTTCGCCGATGAACCACTGTCCGTATGCTTCGAGACCATCAACGAACCGCAGTTCGCGGATGGCGACGCGCAGGCCAAGCTCAATGCCGTCAGCAAGGCGGCATACGACATCATCCGCGCCACCGCAGGCAACGAGCAACGCATGATCGTAATTCCGACACTCGGCACCGCACATGACGACACCGCCAAACTGCAGGCGACGGTCGACTTCATCCACAAGGATCTCAAGAACGATGCGAACGTCATCGCCACCGTGCACTACTACAGCGAATGGGTGTACAGCGCCAATCTCGGTCGCACCGGTTTCGACGAATCCATCTACGGCGACGAGCGCACCCCGCGCAACGTCATCGATTCCTTCGCTGACCGCATGAATCAGTACTTCACCGAGAACGGCATCGGTCTGGTAATCGGCGAATACGGTCTGCTGGCCTATGATTCTTCCTCCGACGGCGCGCTACAGGCGGGCGAGGAACTCAAATACTACGAGTACATGGGCACAATGGCCAACGAGAACGGCTTCTCCTATATGTTCTGGGATAACGGTTCGGGCATCGACCGCACCAGCTACCAGTGGAAGAAGCCCCTTGCCGGCAAGATGCTCGAAGCGAGCATCAACGGCCGTTCTTCCTATGCAACCGGACTGGACACCTTGTATCTCGAAGAGGATCCGACCGGCGACGTCAAGTTGCTGCTGACCTTGAACGGCAACGAATTCAAGGGCATCGAGGGACTGACTGAAGGCTCCGACTACATCTACGATGAAGCCAGCGCCACAATCACGCTCAAGCAGGGCTATCTAGCCAAGATGTACGAGGCCAAGGGTGGTTACGGCATCATTACCGACCTGACGCTGAAGTTCTCCGCAGGTGCCGACTGGCACGAGTACGTAGTGCATTCCGGTACTCCGGCCGTGAACGCCACCGGAACCGTGACCGGCACCAAGAGTGAAGGTCTGACGATTCCGATGGCCTTCAACGGTGCCGAGCTGAAAAACATCACCGCGACCGAAAACGGTAATCGCGTCGGACCGAACTCCGGCTGGTGGCAGTACCTGCAGAACAGCGGATCGTTTAGCGTGCACTACGATTCCGCCGACCGTGCAAGCGGTACGCTGACCGTGCTGCCGGCCTTCTTCGACGACGGTTCAGTGACCGACGGCGACGTGACCTTCACGATCACGTTCCAAGACGGCCAAACGCTCGACGTCAACTTCAATATTGCCGGCGAAACGGTGGCGTTGAAGTAGGCAACATAACCGAATCCATATGACTCTCGTCGGGTGGAAGACCCACCAAGGTCTTCCACCCGACGAGAGCGTCAGCAGTACCAGAGAGGAATACGAATGACCACGGCACTTGAGTTTGTGCGCGGCCTCGGACCTGGCTGGAATCTGGGCAACACCTTCGACCCGGTTCCGCTGAACGACGAACGCAACAAGACAATCACCACCGGGGGAGTGTGGACGCCCGAAGACCAGCAGCGACTGTGGTTTAACAAGCCGTTCACCCGCGACTGCGCCTTCTTCGTCAAGGAAGCGGGTTTCGACACCATCCGCATTCCCGTCACGTGGAAGGATTGGCAGGACCCGTACACCGGCAACGTCGATCCGGTATGGATGGCTGCCGTGCAGGAAGCCGTCGACTGGAGTTACGAGGCCGGATTGAACGTGATCGTCGACGTGCATCACGACGGCGGCGACGGCCCGTTCGGATGGATCCGTACCGCCAGCGAGGACTATCCGGGTGTCTGCTCGCGCTTCTCCGCACTATGGCATCAGATTGCGGAACGATTCCGTGATTACGATCATCATCTGATTTTCGAAGGCGGCAATGAGATCTGCTTCCCGCACGCTGCCCATCAGGACACCGTCTACGAGCTGCTCAACCGGCTGAATCAACTGTTCGTCGATATCGTGCGCGCCTCCGGCGGCAACAATGCCGACCGATTCCTCCTGATCCCCGGTTACAACACCGACACCGAACTGACCTGCAACGAACATTTCCGACTGCCGGAAGACACGGTCGACGATCACCTGATCGTGTCGATCCACTACTACTCGCCCGCCGAATTCGTGCTCGCCAAACATGACAGCGGCTGGTGCACGCCGGTCGACGTGTGGGGCAGCGACGAGGAAGTGGCCTCGGTCGAAGCCGACTTCGCCAAACAGAAGGCACGTTTCATCGACAACGGCATTCCCGTGATCATCGGCGAGTACGGTCTTCTGACCGAACCCGTCGACCATAAGGATCACGACAGCAACATCAAGTGGCTGCGTACCGTCATCCGCTGCACGCTGACCAATGGCTCCTGCCCGATCCTATGGGACACCTCCACCAAGGAAATGTGCTTCCTCAACCGCGAAACCGGCCGTTTCTTTGACCCCGAGGTCGAAGCCATCTACCAAGAGGCGCGCACCATGTCGGTGGCACAATAACACAACCCATAACGAAGAAAGTTCCCTGCAATGACCCTTTTCAACGTAACCGAAGCCAAGCGTATCGCGTCAGGTTTCCATCCGGATCCGACCATCTGCGAAACCCCTCAGGGTACGTATTACATGGTTAACAGTTCCTTCGAAGTCTTTCCGGGACTGCCTGTGTTCGAAAGCGCCGACGGCGAGCATTGGCGGCGTATCGGCAACGCAATGGACAGAGAGTCCCAGTTCCCCTATGAATCCATGGGTAACAGCCAAGGCATCTACGCGCCGACGTTGCGCTACCATGACGGCCGATACTATCTGATCGTCACCAACGTCAACAAAGGCAACATGATCCTCACCACCGACGATCCGTATAACGGATGGTCCGATCCGACCTGGGTGGAGGGATGGCCGGGCATCGATCCCAGTCTGTTCTTTGATGACGACGGTTCGGTCTACATCTGCGGCAACGAAGGTTCCGAGCCGGATGACGACGGTGAACGCGAACCCGCGGGAATCTATCTGTCACGCATCAATGTCGCCACAGGAACCGTGCTGACCAAACGTCAGCGCATCTGCGGGGGCATCACCGGATCGAATCCGGAAGGCCCGCACATGTACAAGCGCGGTGGCACATACTATCTTATGTGGGCCGAAGGCGGCACGGAATCCGGGCACATGGAGAACATTGCCCGCTCGTCCAGTCCGACTGGGCCGTACGAGATGTATCCGGGCAATCCGCTGATCACCAACCGCAGCACACATTTGACCCTGCAGGCCATCGGCCACTGCGATTGCGCCCATTTCGATGCCGATCGAACCTTGATGGTGTTCCATGGCACGCGCAACGACGACGAGTATCCTGCCCAAGGCTGGCTTGGCCGTGAGCCGTATGGAGTGTGGTTCACGTGGAAGGACGGTTGGCCCGATCTTGCCGACCAGTCCTACGATTGCCCTCTCGACGGTTGCGGCGAGGCTCTGGAGCATGAGATCGCATGGACCACGCCGAGCATCGACAAGGCGCATCGCTTTACGATGAGCGATGCGGGCTCGCATATCACTGTCACAGCCGCGCGGCAGGATTTCGGTTTGGAGGTGGGAGCGCCGATGATCGGCACACGGCAGACCGATTTCTGTTGTGCATTCACGGCGACCGTCGCCGATCCGACGCAAATTGTCTCCGGAACGGCCGGCATCGCGATTTACGCGAATGCCAACTACTATATGACCATCGCAGTGCATGCCGTCGAAGCCGATACCGTCGCGATCGATGCAACCGTACACAATGCGGGTCTGATATCACGGGTCGGTGGTGTGCATGTGCCAGCGGGTGGACCGGTACGACTGATCGTCCGAGGTGACGATTACGGCTACACTTTCGCCGTCGGCACCGCTTCCGACGAAATCACGCTCGGCAATGCTCCCGGCAAAGTGCTGAGCTTCACCAACGCCGGAGGATTCACCGGAATCCTACTTGGCGTCTATGCGCATGGTGACGGCGTCATCGATTTCAACGAAGTGCACTATCAGGCAGGCAGTGGCGTCGCCGATGAGTAACGGCAGCTGTTGCCAAGTGAATACATACAAGATTCAGTCTGAAGAAGGAGAACCAGATGAAGCCGATTTATGATCACTTCCTGTTCGGCGGCGATTGGAACCCGGAACAGTGGCCGGAGGAGACTTGGGAGCATGACATCGAAATGCTCGAAGACGCCCATATCAACGAAGTCACCATCAACGTGTTCTCGTGGGCGCTGCTGCAGCCGGCCGAAGACCGCTACGACTTCACCATGCTCGACAAGATCGTTGCGCTGCTCGTCAAACACGATTTCAACATCGTGATGGCCACCGGCACCGCGGCCTTGCCCGGCTGGATGGTGCGCCTGCACCCTGAAATAATCCGCACCGAACAGAACGGCACTCGCCACGTGTTCGGAGGCCGACACAACTTCTGTCCGACCTCGCCGTACTTCCGCGAAGCGTCCCGCGCGCTCGCCGCACATGTGGCCGAACGCTACACCGGCACTCCGGGTCTGGTGAACTGGCATGTGTGCAACGAATACGGCGGAGGCGGCGGCCTGTGCTATTGCGACCAGTGTGCGGAGTCCTTCCGTGCATGGCTCAAGGCCAAGTATGGCACCGTCGAAGCGCTCAACCAGGCGTGGTGCGCCAACTTCTGGAGCCACACCATCACCGAATGGGCCGACGTGGTGCCACCCGTCAGCTATGGCGATGGCATCGGCGACGCCAAATGCGTGGTCTCCGGCCTGCAGATGGACTATCGTCGCTTCCAAAGCCAGGCGCAGCTCGCATGCTACAAGAGCGAACGTGATGCGATTCGTGAATACGATGCCGTCACGCCGATCACCACCAACCTCATGGGCACGTTCAAGGATCTCGACTATTTTGAATGGGCCAAGGAGATGGACGTGGTCAGCTGGGACAACTACCCGGGCATGGACACTCCGTCGAGCTTCACCGCCATGTGCCACGACCTCATGCGCGGCATCGGCGGCAACAAGCCGTTTACGCTCATGGAACAGACTCCGAATCAGCAGAACTGGTTCCCGTTCTGCAAGGTCAAGCGCCCCGGTGAAGTGCGAAAACTCAGCTGGCAGGCCGTGGCGCACGGTGCCGACACCGTGCAGTTCTTCCAGATGAAGCAGTCCATCGGTGGCTGCGAACGCTTCCATGGCGCGGTCATCGCGCACGATGGCACTGAAGATTCCCGCGTGTTCAAGGAGACTGCGGCGCTCGGCGACGAACTGGCGCACATCGGCAAGCGGATCATGGGTTCCGAGATTCGCGCGAAAGTTGCCATCATGTTCGATTGGCAGAGCTATTGGTCGCTTGAAGGTTGCGTCGGTCCGACTGCCGGCTTCTCGTATCCGAACGAGGTGCATCGTTTTTACCGTGCGCTGTGGCGCCGCAACGTGCCCGTCGACATGATCGAAAGCACTACACCGCTCGATGAGCTCAAGAAGTACGATCTGGTCATCGCGCCGGCACTTATCACCGTGCTGCCGGGCGTTGCCGAAACGTTGGAACATTACGTGTCAGACGGCGGTAGCTTCGTGACCGGCTATATGGCGGGTCTGCATGACGAGCATGATCTTGTGGTGCCGGGAGGATATCCTGGCAAGTTCCGCAGACTCATGGGCGTATGGGTCGAGGAGATCGACGCACTCGCGCCGAACGAAACCATCGAAGTGCACGGCGACATGGTCGATGCCACGGGCGAGATCGTGGCCAGCATCATCCATCGCGAAGGTGCACGCCGGCTCGCCACCTATGGTGGCAGCGAATTCTACGCGGGCCATTCTGCGCTCACCGTCAACGATTTCGGCTCCGGCAAGGCCTACTTCGTCGGCACTCCGCTCGACGAAACCGGCATGGATGCCTTCATGACATCAATCGTGAACGAACTGGGCTTGGGGTCGATCGGCACCCCGGAAAACGTGAGTCTGTCGGTGCGCTACGCCGATGACGGTACACGCTATGCGTTCCTCATCAACAATGGCAACACCGACAAGCGCCTGTGCGTCAGCGAACTCAACGGCGGTGAGGAGCTGCTGTCGGGCGGCCGCATCGACGATGCGATCGAACTCAGGCCGTACGGCGTCAACGTCATCAAACTATAGGTTGGTGTGCGCGAGTGTCGGGGATGGTTCTATAATGAAGAAGTACCATCGGGCGAATATAGACGGGTTAGATGACGGAATGACGGCGAAGAAGCATATCCTCGCATTCGAAATCGGCACGTTCTTCACCCGTTATGTGGTCTTCGAAGACGGCCGTATGGGCATCCCCGGCACTATCGCGACGCCGGCGGACAGTGCGGAATCCTTCTATCGGGCACTCGCGCACATCGCCAACAACCAACGTTTCCCGCTCGACGGCATCGCCATGAGCATGCCCGGATTCATCGATATCGACAGGCAGCTGGCCGTCACCGCTGGCGCGCTTGGCACACTGTATAAGCATGAAATCGGCAAAGAGCTGCAGGAATATCTCGATAATCCGGTGCTGACATGGATGGAAAACGATGCGAATTGTGCTGCGATGGCGGAGAAACTCAGTGGCAGTGCCGTCAAGCTCGATGATTTCGCGCTGATCACCATCGACTCCGGCGTCGGCGGCGCCCTGTTCCTTGACGGCAAGATTCGACGCGGCAAGGATTGGCGCGCCGGCGAGCTCGGCATGATGATTCCGAATTATGAAAACGGAGGGTTTCAGACCCTGCAAAACTATCTGTCCACCATCGTGCTGGCCGAAAGCTATGCGGAGGAATTGGACGTGCCTTCCGGGTCCATCGTGCCGGCGACGTTGTTCCACAAGCTGGATGACCCGCATGTGCGCAAAATCGTGGATCAATGGATCGACTATCTTGCCATTGCCGTGTTCAACATTACCGCGGTCACCGATCCCGAATGCGTGCTGTTGGGCGGAGGCGTCTGCCGTGAGCAGCAGCTGTTGCCGTTGGTCAATGCGGCACTTGACAAGATTCCAGCATGGGATTCGTTCCGCACGTCCGTGAAGCGTTGCCGCCACACCAACAACGCCGGCCTGATTGGAGCCTACTACGCCTTCGAAACCGAAGTCGATGGCTTGGAGAAAGTGCCGATTCGCTGATTGCCGCCGTGCAACGCCGTTGTGCTCCGAATGTCACTTCAGTGTGCTGCCAAACCGTGAGAACCGGCATGCGTACCACAGTTCCGCGGTAGTGCCCGGATCATTCAGATCGGCACCCAGCTCCTTGCTGATGACTCCCAGATATTTGGTCAGCGTATGCCGATGCATGCCGGCCATTCGCGCGGCCTCTTCGGTCCTGCCGCGGCTTTGCATCCATGCCCACAGCACGTCGATGGCACGTACCTGCGTGCCTGAATCCATTTCGTCGCTTGACGATTCCATTGCTGGTGCGGCTTCCGTCGTTCGTGCCGTTCTCGCCTTGGTGCGCGGTTCGGTTGATAGGTCGAACGTGAGGTTCGCAATCGGCGCGAGTTTGAGATCCGCGAACGCACGCATCAGCGACGGCTCCACCACGCCTTCCAGCGTCGCACCGCCCTCGCCGTCGCCGTACTGTACCAGCGCCTCCGCGCCCGTCTGATATGTCTCATGTCACGCACGGGGCATATCGATCCAGGTCGCACCTGAGGATTGGCCCACGGTCAGTCGACCCGTACGGGTCAGCTGCTGCGTCCGCATCGCCACATTCGATTGCGACACGATCGCCCACATATCGCCGTCCACAATGCCGAACACCACACGATTGTCGTTCTTCGCCATCGTACGTCGGAACGGCTCGAACAGCCGGCCGGCATCTTCCAACGCATCCTGCTGTCCGATAATGCGCGATACGGCCAACGGTTGCACTGGCAGCCCGTTCCATATGTCGTCCGCGAAACGACGCACCGATTGCGATTCGCCTTCCGGGCACGGCCTGGTCATGCTGGAGCGCAGATGCGTGAGCGCACGATTGGATGCCGCTTCGCTGTTCACGGACAAAGACAACAGTGAAGCGGCTTCCACCACCAACGGATGGTCGATGGCGCCGCACTCGCCTTTACGACCCGCGACCAGATAGCCCAGTGTCTGTCTGTTGGGAGATGCCACATGAAAAATCGCAATGTCGTAGCCTTTCGCCACCGTGAACTTCGTCTCGCCGAGTATGCTGAACGCGAGCATGTCGCTTGAGGAGTCCATGTCGACCGGCAGCGTGTGATGGGACGATTCAATGATGCAGCCCGCCGGATTGAGCAGTGTGGTCCAGCCGTCGATCAGTTCGGCCAAACGCGAGATGATCGTGCTCACCGGATCGAGCGAATGCACGCTACGGAGCAGCCGTTGCTGATTGCGGTACATTTGTTCCACGTTGCGATGCGTATCATCGGAGATGCCGCGCGCGATAGTTTTGGAGATGGCGATGAACGGTGTCGCCAGTGGCACTGTAAACAAGGGTAGGCCGACCGCTTCGCATTGATAGATGAGCCATTGCGGCACATGTTCATGCTGGATGCCCAAACCGAATCCGACTCCACGTGCGCCAAATCTCCGCAAGACGGGAGGCATATTCTCGATGAGCCGCGTCGGGCGTGCCGTCCGGCATTACCAGACCAGTGGTCAGTAACAGCTCGCCGCCCTCCAGATATGTGGTTGGGTCGGCTGATTCGGATACCTGCACCCATGAGATGGGGGAGTCCAGCGTCGCGCCGGAACCTTCTACAGCCAGCCGTAGGTTGAGGGAGCGTTGCTCAAGCAGATTGTGTACGGTAATCGCCAGGGCTTCAGATTAGTTGTCCGACAGCGAATCATAACGGATTCGTCTATATTTTGACGATATTTTCGACAACTCGTCTATAACAAATTATGGGCAAACTTTCTAACGTGACAACCAACAGTGATGAGGAACGGATCGAAAGGAAGCCATCATGTCAGTCCCACAGGTAGCGCGCAAGATCGTCACCGCCATTCCAGGTCCGAAGACCTCAAGGCCGAACATACCCGCTATGTCAGCGCCGGCGTCGGCCAGGGCATGCCGGTGCTCTCGCCGAGACCGCAAGCGGCTCCACCATCACCGACGTGGACGGCAACCGCTTCATCGACCTTGCCTCCGGCATCGCCGTGACCGGTGTCGGCAACTGCGCGCCGGAAGTCGTCGCGGCCGTGCAGGAGGAAGTGGCTAAGCTCACCCACACCAACTACGACGGCGTCGTTCCTGACCTGATCACCGCCGCCGAGGTACTCGGCGGCGGCATGCCGATTGCGGCCTTGACCGGTCGCGCCGAAATCATGGACGCCGTGCAGCCTGGCGGCATCGGCGGCACCTACGGTGGCAACCCGGTCTCCTGTGCCGCCGCGCTCGCTGCAATCGGCGTTATGGAGGAGCAGGATCTGCCGGCAAAGGCCGCACATATCGGTGAGGTCGTCGAATCCGTACTCGGTCCGCTGGTCGACGTAGTGCCGGCGGTGGCCGAAGTACGTGGCCGTGGTGCCATGATCGGTGTCGAATTCGTCAAGCCGGGCACCATGGAGCCGAATAAGGAGCTGGTCGGCCGCATCGCCAAGCGCACCATCCAAGAAGGTCTGATCATGCTGACCTGCGGCATCAACGGCAACGTAATCCGCTTGCTGCCGTCGCTGGTCATCACCGGTGACGAGCTGAACGAAGCGCTGGCGGTACTCAAGGAGATCATTGTCGAGGAAAGCGCCAAGTAAGTACGCAATCGTTGCGTGCGATCGAAATCGCCGATGACGAACCCTCAAGCAAACGGACATAGAGTTGGCTGCAATCGCCGGAATGGGCGCGGTTGCAGCCAACGTTTTGGAAAGGACGCATCATGAAACTGTTGACGGTTGGACCCGACAATACCTACATCTACGATACGATCAAGGAATTCTTCGCATCGTTCGAACTCGGACCGAAGGATCTGCTGGTCAGCATCGAAGTGATCTACAAGTAGTTCCTGGAACCGTATGAGAACGGTGCGAACGTGATTCTTGTCGACAAGTACGGCGCGCAGGAGCCGATCAATGTGATGATCGACGAATTCATCGCGGATGCGGGCAAATTCGACTATGACCGCATCGTGGCAGTCGGCGGTGGTGCCGTCATGGACATGTCGAAGGTCGTGGCGGTGGCCGGCGGTATCTCCATCGACGACGTGATCGACCATCTGCCCGACTTCAGGCGCTCCGTACGCCTCGTGCTCGTGCCGACCACTTGCGGCACTGGTTCGGAGGTCGCCGAAATCGCGGCCATCAATCGTACGCGTCTAGGTTGCAAGGCCGGAATCGCAGGCCCTGAGATGTTCGCCGACGATGCCGTGCTCGTGCCGGAGCTGCTCCACGGACTGCCCGATCACGTGTTCGCCACCAGCTCGCTCGACGTGCTCGTGCACTCCGTGGAATCCACGCTTTCGCCGAACTCCACGCCATACACGCGCATGTTCGGCTATGAGGCCATGAAGATGATCATCTCCGGCTACAAGGCCGTTGCCGAAGCTGGTCCCGCCGGTTCGCCGGAGCGCCGCGTCAAGCGCAACGAACTGATGCGCGACTTCCTGATCGCCTCCGATTATGCGGGTATCAGCTTCGATACCGGCGGGTGCGCTGCCGTGCATGCGCTGAGCTATCAGCTAGGCGGAAAATATCATGTGCCCCACGCGAATCCAACTACGCCATGTTCACCGGCGTGCTACGCAACTATATGGAGATCAAACCGGAAGGCGAGATCCTTAAGATGAACCAGTTCATCGCCGACATTCTCGGCTGTGACGTGGCTTATGTGTATGACGAGCTGGAGACGTTTATCAACAAGCTGTTGCCGAAGAAGGCGCTGCATGAGTACGGTGTGACCGAACAGGATCTGCCGGAATTTGTCGATCGCGTGATCAAGACGCAGGAGCGACTCATGAAGAACTGCTTCGTGCCGCTCGATTACGATCGCGTGCTCAAGATCTTCAAGGAGCTGTACTGATTTTCTTGGGTTGTGGCGTGATGCGTCCGTAGCGTGTACAGAGGCGGATTGATTTTGAGGTGGTACCGTTTTCTTGGGCTCCCTACTGGGGTTATCGGGGATGGCGCCATCTCGGTTTTCAACGTAAGGCTGATCATTCCCGTTCGCATGATCGCAATGGATTCTGCTGGCCGGTATCTGAAATTCCGGCATAAGGGCGCATATGCCCGTGTATTATCGGGCACTGACACGGGGGCTGCAAGGCTGAGAGGAAGCATCCGCTTCGACCGTTTGAACGTATTAATGCTGGCGCACGGCGACTACGCTTGGTTGGGCGCGGAGTCGGACTCCGTCGCCGACTGGATGTACATGCTGAATACCGAAGATTGGCGAGAAGCCATCAACTTGCGTTTCGTCAACGAGCTGTTGGATGCCACCCTGCCGGAAGAGATATTGAAATCATATTTGATTCAGGATTTCAAGTTCTACAACAACGGCATGATGACCCGGCGCATCAAGTTGGCTCCGCGTCAGGAAACCAAGGACATGCTCGCCGCCCAGTCGCGATGGTTCGCGGACAACGGGGCCACGTATTTCCAGCATTTCCTCGAGGACTACCACGTCAGCCAGCAGGAGTATGACGACAGCGAACAGACCCAGGCGAACAGAGATTATGGTGCGTACCTCGATACGTTGTCCGATAAGAGCTGGCCGGAACTGATCACCGCGATCTGCTGCATGGAATGGCTGTATCTCGCATGGGCCAAGCGCACGGTCGACGCCGGGGTCATGCAACAGGTCCCGGCACACAAGGGATGGGTCGACCTGCACGAAGGCGCGCATTTCCGCAAATGGGTCGGCGATCTCATCGCGCTGGTCAACGAATACTGCCCCATCGACGGTCCGGAAGCCGAGGTATTCTACACTATCGTGCATCTGGAACGCCGCTTCTTCGACGATTCCTACCCACAGGACTGATTCTGCGGGACATCCCGTATCGGTTTCAGTGGGTAGCGTATATGAGATGCAACGTGTTCTGATATACGCGGAATCCATCCGGACTGCTGTGGGGCCATCGGGCCGGTGGCCCCATGTGGAAGTTGACTGTGAACAGCTCGAATATGCAGGTTGCCTACTGCCGTGCCGAAAGCGTCTTCGGCAGCAGGCAACCTGCGCTGGAGCTCTCGTATTCGCTCGGATCGGTGTATCCGGCCCATTCGCTCGGTGGGAAGATGATGTCGGAAATCGAAATCCACTGCTCAAGCAGGTTCATTGAATCGTCGCCCAGCCAGCGGTACTGCAGACCGTCCATCGCGCTCATGGCAAGCGTGTACAGGTCGTAGAAGCGCTCCTCGTCGACGTGCTCCGGCAGTATCCAATTCATGGAGCAGATCATTTCCCAGTTGCGCATATGGCGGCCGATGAAGAAGCTGTGTGCCGGGTGTTCCGGGCTAAGCGCCTCACCGTTGAGTACGGAATAAAGTTGCACCATTTCCGGACGTTGCAGGTTATAGCGAACGATGTTCAGGCAATATCGGGGATAATAGTAGACGCAATGTCCGTCAGCGTCGATTACCGCAGCGGTCACGGCATTGTATTCATCTGCATCCGGAGTGTCATAGCCTTCGGAAAGCACCATGTTGAGCAGATCGTCTTTCGAGGAGATGTAGTGGTAGAGTGCGGCTTCGGTGATGCCGAGCTCGTCTGAGATATCCTGCAGCGACATACCCCAGAACCCTTTGATGGCGATGATCTTGGCTGCGGCCTGCAGAATCTGCAGATGCCGCTCTTCCTGATTCATGCGCTTGCGTTTTTCAAAGGTTTTTTTTGACGTGGTGTCACGTGCGGTGATGCTGGTGCTGGAGGTATCCGGGCCAGAGCCGGATTGGGCTTCCAAAAACTGAGACCATGCTGCAACGCTCATTGCCCCTCCTCCTTTGCAAAATGGCGCGAAGATTGCCGGATGACGCATTCATCAATTCTTTTGATTATATCCGAAATCCGTCGAAATACTTGAAAATCTATGCAAGACAAGACTACAAATTTTGTAGGACAGTATGCTTACGGCATCATGGATGATGACCATCTCGTGATAAGGGGTGTTGATGGCGGGAATCAAAGATGTTGCGGTGCGCGCGGGGTCTCCATCAGTACGGTTTCGTATGTGATGAGTGGCAAGCGTTCGGTGCGGAATGAAACCAAGATCAAGGTGATGCAGGCCGCCCGCGAGCTGAACTATTTTCCCAATGCCGGTGCCCGCATGCTGCGTGGGGAAAGAACGCGGCTCGTCGCGCTGAGTTCTCCGATGAGTGACGAGACGGCATATGGCGATTGGTCGCCGTTCTTTTTCGGGGTGGCCCTTCGCCTGCGCCATTATGGCTATGACGTGTTGTTGCTGATGGGTGAGGATGAAAATGAGGATTTGGTGCGCATGTCCGACTTCGGTTTGGTGGATGGAGTACTGCTGTTGGATGTTGCTATGAGCGACCCGCGTGCCCGCGCGGCGAAGACATCCCGGGTGCCAGTCGCATCGATTGGATGCCCTGACGATTTGGATGGAGTCTATGCGGTGGATTTGGATTTCGAGCAGATGGGAGAGATGGCGGTACAAAAACTGATGAAGGCCGGGCATCGTCATGTACTGTTTCTCGGTGCGAACTCCCATGCATACGAGCAGGGCGTGAACTTTCTGATCCGTACGCGTGATTCGGTGCGGATCTGTGCTGAGAAGACTGGTATGCGGCTGACGTGCGATGTAATCGATACCGGTGACGCTGATGAGATGGAATGTGTGGTTGAAAGGGCCTTTGCTTCGGATCCGCGGATAACTGCGGTGCTCGGGCAAGTTGGATTAATCGCGATGTCGAATCTTAAGTCGGCCTTGCAATCGCGTGGTTATGACATTCCGAAGGATATCTCCGTCATCCAGTTGGGTGCCTTCGGTCAGGCGTCAGTGATGAATCCGCCGCTTGATGAGATTCCGCTGAGACCATACGCCACTGTGCCCGTGCGGTGGATGTGTTGATGGAGATCATCGAGGGGAAGCGCCGGATGTCCGAGCAAGGGATAAAGGAGCTAATTGCGGTGAAGTATTTGAGTCGAGGTTCGGTGCATGACGTTTCGAAAGGCGTGTGATATTCCTCCGCCCGTGAAGGAAGGCGGCGCAATCGAATGTGCCGCAAGCTTTTTGTCGAAAATCGTCGAAACGATTCGACAATGAAGGATAAGGCCTTGTACCCTGAAATCGTAAACGTCCACGGCATGGTGAGGAAGCCATAGGACGAGCAGATGCAGGGTTGCTTGTATACGCGCATTCGCGGCGGTTACGCGCGATTTACGACGGAATCGTCATGATTGTGGACGTTTGCATGCTCGTGACAATAGCTACGAAAGGACAAAGTGAGGGAAGATGCGTAGTGTCGGAAGAAAACTCGTCGCGGCGTGTGGCGTGCTTGCCATGGCATGCACGATGGCGGCCTGCGGCGGTGACACCGCAAGCGATGCCGATGACAATTCGCTGATGACGGTCGAGGTGTTCGACCAACTGGCGAACTATCAGGGCGAGCGGAAGGGCTGGTTCGCCAAGGTCATCAAGGACAAGTTCAACATCAAGCTCAATATCGTGGCTCCGAACGTCGCAGGCGGCGGCAACACGCTGTTCGATACCCGCGCGGCTGCGGGCAATCTGGGCGACATTGTGATCATCGGTTCTGGCAGCGGTCAGGCCGAAAAAGTAGTCAAGTCCAAACTCGTCACTGACCTGAGTTCGTATATCAAAAACACCAAGTATCTCAAGACTTATCAGGGGGACCCTCGATCAGTTGACGAAGGATGCCAACCAGGAGAGCGGTATGTGGGGCATTCCAACCTCGGTATCATCCTTGTCTCCGACCGAGTCCAGCGAAGGTGTCGAACCGACTTTCGGCCCGTTCGTACGTTGGGATTACTACAAGGAGATTGGCTACCCCAAGGTTGCCACGCTTGAGGATCTGCTTCCGGTCCTCAAACAGATGCAGGACAAGGCGCGCGAAGAAACCGGCAGTGATGACGTCTACGCGCTGAGTCTGTTCAAGGATTGAGATGATCAGGCCATGCAGAATGGCTTCCAGCTTCCGGCGTTCTATGGCTATGCCGAAGGGGCCGGTTACGTGATGAGCAATGCCGACGGCACGGATGCTCAATCGCTGATTGACGAGAATGGCGTTTACGTGCGTGCGCTGAAGTTCTATAACAAGGCCGAGCAGATGGGCTTGGTTGATCCGGAATCCACCACGCAGAACTACGACATCATGTATTCCAAGTACAAGGAAGACAAGTTCCTGTTCTCCTTCTGGCCTTGGCTCGGCCAAGCGGCCTATAACACGGACGCCCATAAGAAGGACGGTAAGGGTTTCATGATGCTGAGCATCGATGACATGAAGATCGCATCCAAGGGCGCCCAGCCGAACGACACCACCACGTTCATCGGCGTCGGAGACAAAGCCAAGAACAAGGAACGTCTGGTCAAATTCATTGACTGGCTTTACTCGCCTGAGGGTATCCAAGCTGCGGGTTCCCAGACCAATGGCGCTGCCGGGTTAAAGGGTCTGACCTGGGACATCAAGGACGGCAAACCGGTACTTACCGATTTCGGTGTCAAGGCCATGGGCGGCGAAAGCGTCAACGTTCCGGAGGAATACGGCGGTGGCGGTTACTCCGACGGCGCATCCCAGCTGAATGTCTCCACCGTGCTCAACAAGGACATTGATCCGAGAACCAACGCGCCGTACAACTATCAGATGTGGGATTCCGAACTCGCCAAGCGTGATACCGCACTCGACAAAGATTGGCAAGAGCATATGGGCGGTGCGCGCACGACCATGGAGTATCTGGAGCAGAGTGGCAAACTCGCGGTCATTCCGGGCGTCTCGTACACCACTCCGGATGAAGACTCCGTGATCTCTACCACCCGTGGACAGCTGAAGACCGCCGTGGTGAACGCCTGCTGGCAGGCAGTGTTCTCCAAGAGCGATGACGAGTTCAACTCCATCTGGAGCAAGATGCAGAAAGAGGTTGACGGTCTCGGTTACAAGAAGGTCTATGACGTCGACATGAAGAACACTAAGGATATGTTCAAGGCGCGTCAGGCAATCGAAAAGGAGTATGCGAGCCGCGAGAAATAGCCCGGTATCATTCGAGGCAAAAGCCACCTGAAACGTGAGGGTCCCGGCCTATTGGCCGGGACCCTCACGCTGTGCCGCTCGCTATGAGCCTATTTGGTGAACGTCCTACGCATCCACGCGGCAGCCAGCTGCGGCCGCACCTGCACGCATTCCTCGATGCCGTGGACACCCTGCCATGCCGTTTCGGCGGTACCGAGCGACAGGCCATGGCCGCCGCTGGGGAACAGGTGCGCCTCGACACTGACGCCGGCCTGCTTACAGGCATTGATGAGCATAAGCGTGTTCTCATACGGTACGCAGTCGTCGGGAACGGTATGCCACACGAACACCGGCGGCGTCTTGGCATCGACATGCTTCTCGATGGACACGGATTCGAGCGCTTCTGGGTCGGCCTTGCGTTCCCCGAGCAGCGAATCAAAGCTGCCGCGGTGCGCGAGCGGGCCGGACGTGATCACCGGGTAGGCGAGCATCAGGCCGTTCGGACGTACCGCATCCGGATCGTAGCCGTGCGCCGCGATTACCTCGTCACTGGCGGAAGTGGCGAGATCTGCGGCGAGATGGCCGCCTGCGGAAAAACCGATCACGGCGATGGCGTTCGTATCGACATGCCATTCGGTGGCATGTTCGCGAATCTGCTTCATCGCTTCGGCCGCTTCCAACAGCGCAACCGGAAAGATGGACGGTTTCACGGAATATCGCAGGACGAAAGCGTTGTAGCCAGCCGCAAGAAACTGCATTGCAATCGGCTCGGCCTCACGGTCGGACGTCATCTCATATCCGCCGCCGGGAATCACCAGCACGGACGGGCGTGCGTAATCCGGGATGACTTCTTCGCTGTTGTCAAGGCAATATCCTACGAACTTGGCGGCGGTGCCATCGATGCCGGAAATCTCATGTTCGAAATACTGCATGGATCCATCCTATTCGTAAAGTCAATTCATAAGGGGGTGCATGGGTGACGTGATGTCGTCCATGCACCCCGTTTCTGTCGTTTGACAGCTACTCGGCTGCCATTCGGCCATCAGAAGGTGACGGCCACCTTGACCAGCTTGGTGTCGTCGGTCGGGACCGGCACGACGTTGCCTGCAAGCTGCTCGCCATTGACTCTCACTGTGCGCTCGCCGGTGCGCTTCATGGCGATGCGGTAGGTTACGCCACGGAACACACGGGTCACGGTCAGGTCGGTGAACTGTTCCGGCAGATGCGGTTCGATAGCCAGACCGTCGAGCGTCGGGCGCACTCCCAGCAGATACTGGGACACGTCCACGAATGTCCATGCGGCGGTGCCGGTTAGCCAGGAATTCTTGCCTTCGCCCGGGGTCGGAGCCTCAGAGCCGGCCACCATCTGGCAGTAGACGTACGGCTCCACCTTGCGGATGTCGGACTTGTCTTCCACGTAGGCCGGGCAGTTGCGCTGGTAGACCGCGAAGGCCTCCTCGTTGTTGTCGGCCAGCGCATTGGCGATGGAGATCCACGGGTTGTTATGGCAGAAGATGCCGCCGTTCTCCTTATATCCGCGCGGATAGGACGAGATTTCGCCCAGCTCGATGCGGTAGGTGGAATAGGCCGGGGCAAGGATGGCGGTACCCCAATCGCAGGTCAGCTTGTCCTTCACGGACGTCAGGGCCTGCTGGGCCTTGCCGTCATCGAGGCCGATGCCGGCCATCACGCACATGCCCTGCGGCTCGATGTAGATCTGGCCCTCGGTGTCTTCGTGTGTGCCGACCTTGCGCGAATAGGCGTCGTAGGCGCGCACGAACCATTCGCCGTCCCATCCGGCGGTTTTGACCGCTTCGGAGACCTGGCCGATTTCGGCGCGCACATTGGCTGCCTCGGAGGCGATTTCGGCATCGGTCATGCCGGTGAGCTGACCGTAATGTTCGATGATGTCGGCATACTGGCCGCCATACAGCACGAACATACCGCCGATGAACACGGATTCGGCAACGCCGGTGTCGTTGTTCTCCACGGTCTGAAAGCTCTCGCCCGGAGTGTCGGAGAAGCAGTTGAGGTTCAGGCAATCGTTCCAGTCGGCGCGGCCGATCAGCGGGATGCCATGCGGTCCCTTGTGCGTGATGGTGAAGTTCACGGAGCGGCGCAGGTGCTCGAGCAGCGGTACTTCGGAGCCTTCCACGTTGTTGAAAGGCACCGGCTCGGTCAGAATCGATGCGTCGCCGGTCTCGGCGAGGTACGCATTCACGCCGGCCACGAGCCACAGCGGGTCATCGTTGAAGCCACCGCCGATGTCGGCATTGCCCTTCTTGGTGAGCGGCTGATACTGGTGCCACGCGGAACCATCCTCCATCTGGGTGGAGGCGATGTCGATGATGCGCTGGCGCGCACGGTCCGGAATCAGGTGCACGAAGCCGAGCAGATCCTGGTTGGAATCGCGGAAGCCCATGCCGCGGCCCATGCCGGACTCGTAATAGGAGGCGGAACGGGACATGTTGAAGGTGACCATGCACTGGTACTGGTGCCAGATGTTGACCATGCGGTCGAGCTTCTCGTCGCCGGATTTCACGCTGTAGGTGGTCAGCAGTTCGGTCCAGTAGGTGTTGAGCTCCTTCAGGGCTGCCTCTACCTGCTCGACGGTGGCGAAGCGGCGGAACAGTTCATGCGCCGGCTTCTTGTTGATGATGCCTATCTTGGCCGGATCGTTCGGATCCTCCCACTTGTCTTCCTTGGTGACTTCGATGTAGCCCAGCACGAATACGAGCGACTTGGTCTCGCCCGGCTTGAGCTCGAGGCGTACGCGGTCGGCGGCGATCGGGAACCAGCCGTGGGCCACGGAATCGTGGGACTGGCCTTCGGTGATGACCTGCGGAGTGTCCCAACCATTGAACTTGCCGAGGAATTCGTCACGGCTCGTGTCGAGGCCGACGACAGGGGAGTTAACGGCAAAGAACGCATAATGGTTGCGACGTTCCTTGAATTCGGTCTTGTGGTAGATCAGGGTGGCGTCATCCTGCTTCTCGATCTCCACTTCGCCGGTGGACAGGTTGCGCTGGAAGTTGGAGGAGTCGTCGACTGCGTTCCACAGGCACCATTCCACGGAACCGGTCACGTCGAGCACGACCGGTGCGTCGGTGGTGTTGGTCACGTCGAGACGGTTGACTTCGGCATTGGTCTTCAGCGGCACGAACGCGGTGAGCTTGGATTCGATGCCGTGCTTGGCGGCTTCGAACACGGTGTAGCTGATGCCCTGACGGCACTTATAGGAGTCGAGCGGCGTCTTGCATGGCAGGAAGGTTGGCGACCACGTGTCGATCGGCCTGGCGTTGACGGCGTTGGAGTCCATGAGGCTCAGATAGTAGTTGCGTGCGCCGTTGTCGCCGGGCACGTTGTTGTAACGGTAGCGGGTGATGCGGCGCAGTTTGGCGTCCTTGTAGAAGGAGTAGCCGCCGCCGGTATTGGAGATCAGGGAGAAGAAGTTTTCGTTGCCGAGGTAGTTGATCCATGGCAGCGGGGTTGCCGGAGTTTCGATTACATACTCGCGGGCGGAATCATCGAAGTGGCCGTACTTCATGGGAATCCTTTCAGACTGCTTCGTTGCGGCTTCTGGCTGCGGGCGTGGGTATACGTGGGGCGGCGTTGCGCGCGGCGACGGTCAGTGTTCGTTGGTTATTGCGTTTCCCCATAAGGATACCACGTTATTTATAACTTTATAAATAAGTGGTTCGACTGTGTTGCGTGGGCTCGTTCCGACCTCATTCCGTGTGTTCTGGGAAAAGCCGAATCGTAGGAAAGGGGAATCCGAATCCCATAGGGGCGAAAATCCGAATCGCCGGCATGGCGGAGGCGGGCACGGGCGGACGCCGGTAGAGTAGGGGTAAAAGACATGGAGCGACACGAAGGAGCGCTGGTATGGCCGAAGAAGGCACCATCATGAAGTCAAAGCCGGTGGATGACGATCTCAATGCCAAGACTCGCGCGCTGTTTGACGCATTGCACCGCGCAACGGGCGAATTCGCCATGTTAGGCCATCAGAATGAAGCCAGCAACGTAATTGGCGAGCATACCGACTCCGATGTGCATGCGGTGACCGGCTCCTACCCGGCTGTGTGGGGCGACGACTTGGGCGGCGTGGAGCTGGACCGGAACCGCACCCTCGACGGATTCGGAGCCGAAGCCATCCGAAACGAAATGCTTCGAGCCTTCAACATGGGTGCCGTCAACACGCTCAGCTAGCATTCCGCCAACCCGCTCGCCCTCGGCGGTTACGGCCATAACATGGCCGAGGGCCCCGTCAAAGCGGCGCTGCTCGGCGGTGAAGCGCATGAGAAGTTCCTCGGCTGGCTCGACCGCATTGCCGCCGCGCTCACCACCATCACGGACACGAACGGCCAACCGATTCCCATCGTCTTCCGCCCGTTCCATGAGCATACCGGCGACTGGTTCTGGTGGTGTACCGGTTCTCCCGCGCGCCCGACCGACACCACGCCCGAACAGTTCGTCGAACTGTGGCGCATGACCATCGAATACCTGCGTGACATCAAGCATGTGCACAATGTGCTCTACGCCTACTCGCCCGACCGTAGCCGCATCGATATGAGCACGCCGGAATCGTTGGAGACTGGTTATCTGTATGCCTATCCCGGAGATGACTATGTCGACGTGCTCGGCTTCGACGATTACTGGGACATCGCGCCCGCCGAGAAAAGCGCGGAGGATCCGCAGGCCCGCCATGCCGATCTGATTGCGATGCTTGCATTGGTTGGTCGCCTCGGCAAGGAGCGTGGCAAGCTGGCCGCGGCCACGGAAGTCGGTTCTCCGGGAATATTCGCCGACTCGTACGTCTGCGATTCCCACGATCTCACCATCATCGGCGCTAATGATGACGCTGCGGCCGAAGATGGTTCAGCGTTGTCGGATTCGCCATGGACGAAGTATCTGCTGACCGCCGCGCTCGCCAACGGATACACCCGCCGCGCACTGTGGTACTTGCCGTGGCGCAATGATCCGAATGCCGCCGGCACCGGAGCATACGGCACGCCCGTTGCCGGTTCGCGGTATGCCGACGATTTCAGACGATTCGTCCGTCACGACTTCATGCATCTCGCCGACGCCCTTCCGCCTCTGTATAGGTGAGCGGCTTGCCGCGTAGGGTCCCGTATGTGGTCAGATCCATGATCTGAACCACATATGGGATAGCCAGAATTCGTAAGGCACCGGTATCGCCGTCCAGATCGGGTAGAAGAAGGCCGAAACCAGTATGATTAACATAAGGCCCAGCCCGACGGTCAGACGATAGGTGCCGATTTCCGCATGTGTGCGCAACCAATCAAGCACATAACAGATTGCAAGCACGATCCACGGCAGAATCACAATCGAATAGAACGTGAACGTCGTACGATTCAGATACTGCGCCCACAGCAGCCAACCGCCCAAAAAGCCGGCCAAAACCGCCAAAATTCGCCAATAGCCACCATCTTCGCGGGGGTGTCGCCACGAATACGTCCGCGCACCAGGCCGGCGATGGCGATGATGATCGCCGTCACCGTGCACAGTGAGTCCGCCCACCAGATCAGCGGATTGCAGAGCGACGTGATCGCTGCCATGCATTGCGAATCCGGCGCCAACGAACACAGTCCCGGATGCCCTGACAGCTTCTCCCAATAAAAGCTGGTCGGCCTTACCTGCAACGGCCAGGTAAGCGGATTCGTCTTGTAGCCGTGCGGCGCGTCAAGCGTGGTGTGGAATCGCCACATCTGCGCATGGTAGGCCACAAAGGAACGCAACGATTCCGGCAGACAGGTCATGCCCTCGCCGGGATGATTCGTGGCCCAATCGTGCATATACGAGTCGGCATGCAGGAACCAGTTGAGCCATCCGCCCAAATAAGTGAGCGCGTAGATCGGCACCATGTAGCAAGCCGCCACGAGCCCATCCTTCACCAAACCGGTCGTGAACCATGCGCGATAGCCGATCCGCCGGCGCTCCCACGCATCCCACAGCATCGAGATCACGCAGAACACAGCGAACAGATATGTGACCGACCACTTCACACCGGTCGCCATGCCAAGCAGGAAAGCCGCATCTACGCGGTACCACGACAAGGCGATCATCGGTCCACGCCGTTGCAGTATCAAGCCGCGTCCTCTCGTCTTGAAACGTGCTGTACGGGAGACCGCATCAATCGCATATTGCCGTCGCAGCCGTGCACGGGCCCAATCGCGATGCATCAACATCAGCGAAAACGCTCCCAAGGCGAACACCATGATGAAATTGTCGAGCAGGCCGGTGCGGCTCATCACGATGCCGAGACCGTCCAACGACATGAGCAGACCGGCAATCAACGCGATCGGCAGATTGTGAAACAGGCGCAAGGCCACGCGGGTGATCAGCGCGATGGTGACGACACCGGCAACGGCAACGCTCGCACGCTAGGCGGCGGGATTGTCGGTGCCGCCGAACAGTTTCAGCCCGGCCGCGATCATCCACTTGCCGACCGGCGGATGCACCACATATTCGGCCGTATTAAGCCAACGGTCGGTGTCGCCGGCTGCGAACAGTCGGTCGATTTCGACATCCACGCCGTCGATGGTCACCAGTTTCGGCCAATCGCGCGCCTCGCCGATGTTCAGCATGGTTCACGCGTCTTTGACGTAATACGTTTCGTCGAATACCACCGCGCGAGGGGAGTCAAGTCTCACAAAGCGCAGGATTCCGCCGAAAGCGGCCACAAGAATCGTCATCAACCATGCGAAAGGCCTAGAGGCGGTCCAACGTGGTTCGGGAGCGCCGAGCGCATCGGAGCCATCACGTTGATGCCGTCGTCGTCGAAGTGCGGCGTATCGCGCATTCGCCTTGACCGTCTGTATACTCATCGTCGTCTCATTTCGCCCGCAAGACATGCCCTTGGATACACAGTAGGAGATACTGGAAGATATGGAGAGCATACAAGCGCAATCAATACAGGAGCCAACCGAATTCACGGACGGGACGGATGACGGCGGTCGGATTACCGCCGCCGGTGCGCTCGATGCGTTGGTGGACGGCGTCGGCATTCCGCAAGGCACGGTCGTGCTGGCGGCCACGCCGATCGGCAATACCGCCGATGCCTCCGCCCGACTGATTGCGCTGCTGGAGCACGCCGACATCGTCGCGGCCGAAGACACGCGCCGTCTCTATGCGCTCGCCAACCGTCTCGGCGTGCATGTGAACGGCCGCGTGGTGGCCTACCACGATCATAACGAGCGAGACAAGTCCGATGGCCTGCTTGACCAGGTGGAAACCGGTGCGACCGTGCTGGTCGTGTCCGACGCGGGCATGCCGACCATCAACGATCCAGGCTTGGCGATCGTGCGTCGCGCCATCGAACGCGGCCTGCCCGTCACCTGCGCCCCCGGCCCGTCCGCCGTACTGGACGCGCTGTGCCTGTCAGGCCTGCCGACAGACCGTTTCTGTTATGAAGGATTCCTGCCGCGCAAGCATTCCGAACGCGTGCAATACTTGCGCACGTTGCGTTCGGAGCGCCGCACCATTGTGTTTTACGAGACGTTGCATCGTATCGACGAGGCTATGGCCGACCTGCTTGACGTGTTCGGTCCGAACCGCAAGATGGCGCTTTGCCGCGAACTTACCAAGGATTTCGAGCAGATTCGCCGCGGAACCATCGCGCAGATTCGCCAAAGTGTGATCGACGAGCCTCCGCGCGGTGAAATGGTGTTGGTCGTCGCCGGCGCTTCCGAAGAAGAGGCCGATGCCGCGGTCCCCGCGTCGCTGAGCATAGAAGACTTGGCGGTACTGTCGATCGACCGTGCGCGGGAAGACAATCTGCGCATCAAAGACGCGATTTCGCAAGTCATTGCCGAGCACCCCCTTGCGGACGGCTCGCTCGCCAATCGCAAGCAGGTTTACAACACGGTTCTTGCCATGAAAGAGTAAGCTTTTCGCATTGTCTGCCATTTGGCGATCGCTTGCCATACGATCGCTTACCACGCGATTGCCTGTTGCATACTTGCGATTGTGCTACTTTAACCATCATGCGCAATCGCATCTAATGCGCGCGATTCCAACGATTCCAGCAGTATTTGCAGGGAACGTGCCACATCCGGTCCGCCGACTTGCGCAAGATATTCCAGCATCGCAGGTGTTGCGGAAGGATTGGCAATCAGCCATTTGCGCAGTCGAGGCGCGTATTCCGCGATATGCCAGAGCACGTCCTGCGCAGTGCCGGGACTGCATGCCACCAGCGGCGTCAACAAAATCGGGGGAGATGGCGGCTCGATCAGCGGTTTCGGTCGTGGCTTGGGCTGGTATGGCGGTACTTTGCGCCTGCCGTGCGCCTTATGCCTGCTATGCGCCGCGCACATATTCGGCATCCTTACGGTTCTTACGGTCTTCGCAATCCTTACGGTTCCCGTGTTCGTAGCTGCTGCCGCCAATCGCAAGAATGTAATTCCGTGCCTGCGGAGCGTTGCGAATATGCTTCGCATCTTCCATGATTTGCATGCAATCGTTGGAACGAAAATGAAATTCCTGCATAAGCATGCAGATGATTTCAGAAACCTTCGATTCTGTTTCGGGGACGCAGTTCAGCGCCAGATCACATGCGGTGCGAACGGGTGTGGTCACGGTGATCGGGCCGACCTTAATGGTGTGCTCAGATGGTGCGACGCGATTGAAAACGTTGATTTTCCGCCCGTATCGCAGTGTTCTGTAGTGGGCTTTCGCGATGATGTCTATGGAGTCGGGAAACGTGCCTCCCAGCCAGACCCATGCGGCGGTGCGCGCACATGCCACGGAACGGCTTGGCAATAGTGTTGCGATGATGCATGCCCGCCCGTACAACGTGTCCGAATCATGGCTTGAGTAGGCGTTCGCGCTGTCGAGCTTGCACAGCGCGCCAGATGAGGCCAACAGGTTCAGGCACATCGGTCCCGGAAGGTCGGCGTTGCCCAGAAGGGGTGGTGAAGTGTCCATGGCGGTACAGTAGCGGATTCGATTCCTTCCTCGCCACTTTCCCCGAAAATCTGTGGATATGTGGAAAATGATTGTCGCGCAATGCAACAATGTGAATAAATCGGCAGATATTCAAACAATCGAAAACAACGATCGCGCGTCAGTCCTCCAATAAAAAACCGACTACCGAAATACATTGAAAATGCGGGATATGGCGGTTTGTATAATCAGGCACCATGAGTCATATTTTGGTGAATGTTGCTTGGCCGTATGCTAACGGCCCCCGTCATATCGGTCACGTCGCCGGCTTCGGCGTGCCCTCCGACGTGTACGCGCGCTACGAGCGCATGAAGGGCAATGACGTGCTGATGGTGTCTGGCACCGACGAGCACGGCACCCCGATTCTGGTAGAAGCCGACAAGGAAGGCGTCAGCGCACAGGAGCTCGCCAACCGTTACAACCGCGTGATCGCCAAGGATCTGTGCGATCTTGGCCTGAGCTATGACCTATTCACGCGCACCACCACCGGTAACCACGAGCAGGTGGTGCAGGAACTGTTCAAGCAGTGCCTTGCCAACGGCTACATCTACAAGGGCACCCAGAAGGTCGCCATCTCGCCGTCCACTGGCCGCACCCTGCCTGATCGTTACATCGAAGGCACCTGCCCGATCTGCGGTGCCGACGGCGCCCGCGGCGACCAGTGCGACGCCTGCGGCAACGAACTCGACCCAGACGAGCTGCTCAACCCCGTTTCCAAGATCAACGGCGAAACCCCGCGTTTTGAGGAAACCGAACACTTCTTCCTCGACCTGCCGGCGCTCGCCGAAGCCAATCTCGCATGGCTGAAGACCCGCGAAGGCTGGCGTACCAACGTCATCAACTTCTCCATCGGTTTGTTCAAGGAAGTCAAGCCGCGTGCCATCACGCGTGACATCGACTGGGGTATTCCTGTTCCGGTTGCCGGCTGGATTGACAATCCGAACAAGAAGCTGTACGTGTGGTTCGACGCCGTGATCGGCTACCTGTCGGCATCCATCGAATGGGCTCGCCGCAAGGGCGATCCGGAAGCGTGGCGTGCATGGTGGAACGATCCGGAAACCCCGGGCTACTACTTCATGGGCAAAGACAACATCACGTTCCACTCCCAGATCTGGCCGTCCGAAATGCTCGGCTACAACGGTCAGGGATCCAAGGGCGGCGAAACGGGCAAGCTTGGCCCGTTGAACATGCCGGAGCAGGTTGTGGCTTCTGAATTCATGACCATGGAAGGCAAGAAGTTCTCGTCTTCTCGTGGCATTGTCATTTATGTGAAGGATATTCTCGCCCGCTACCCTGTGGATGCCGTGCGCTACTACATTTCCGTGGCCGGTCCGGAAAGCTCCGATTCCGACTTCACGTGGGCTGAATTCGTGCGCCACAACAACGAGGAGCTTGCCGCTTCCTGGGGTAACCTCGTTAACCGTGTGGCCAACCTGATGAACAAGAACTTCGGTGAGATTCCGGCGCTCGACGAGAACGAAATGACCGATGAGGATCGCGCTCTGCTGAGCGAAACCAAGGCCGCGTTCAACACGGTCGGTTCGCTGATCGAGAACCATCGTCAGAAGAACGCGCTGAGCGAAGCCATGCGCGTGGTCGGCGATATCAACAAGTACATTTCCGCCACTGAACCTTGGAAGATCAAGGACAATCCGGCTCGCCTCGGTACCGTGCTGCACGTTGCCGCTCAGGCTGTGTCTGACGCGAACCACCTGCTGGCCCCGTTCCTGCCGCATTCCGCACAGAAGGTGTGGGAGGCTCTTGGTGGCGCGGGCACGTTCTCGCCGCTGCCGCGCTTGGAAGAGGTTGAGGATCTCGACAAGCCGGGCTTCATGTACCCGATCATCACCGGCAACTACAAGCTGGGCGAAACCGTGCATCCGTGGGCTTCCGAGCCGATCGTGGCCGGTGCTCCGGTGCCGAAGCCGCATCCGATTTTCGCGAAGATTCCGCCGGAGGCCGTTGAAGAGGAGCTTGCCCGCTTCGATTTCGAACTGAAGGCTCGTCGTGAGGCTGAAGCGGCTCGTTTTGCCGCTGAAAAGGCCAAGCTGGAGGGCTGATTCAACTGATATATTTCAGCTGATTTGCTTGATTGCCGGTGCGGGAACTTACGAAGTTCTTGCACCGGCTTTTTATATCTGATTGTGCATATCTGATTGTGCATATCTGATTGTGCAATCCGGATTGCATCGATCTCGAATCTGCGAATCCTATCTCTCTTTACCATTCCTCTCGTTACAATGGGGAAGTTGAGGGAAATGCGATGCTGCAGGGAGGACTTTTATGTTGGACGTCAAACGAGTGCTGAAAGCCGCGCCTACGAAAATGCGTTCTCAGGAGCCGCTGCAGCAGTTGTGGACGCCGTGGGGTGAGCAGATCGCCAGCGAATGGCTATCTTCCAACGCGGCACACAAAGCGTTCTGCCCTGCGAAAGATGGCGAACGCAAACTGGAGAACGGTCGCACGCCAATCCTGAACGAATATCCGCGCCCAACCATGGTGCGCAGCAATCACACTATGCTCAACGGATTCTGGGATTACGCAATCGTATCTATTTCCGAAAGCGACAACGGCTCGAAATGGCGCAAATCCGCGACTGTACTCACCCGTGACGAAGCGGTGCAGGTAGTGAAGGAAGCGGCCATTCCTGAAACCTTCGATGGTAAAATCCTCGTGCCCTTTTCGCCGGAATCTGCGCTTTCCGGCGTGCATCAAACGATTTATCCCGACAATATGATCTGGTATCGCACGATTGTGCACCCTGTCACGCTTGGGGGAGAGGAAGCGGTTCGGCAAATCGGGGATGCGAATCGTTTGATTCTGCATTTCGAAGCGGTCGATTACGTGTGTGCCTGCTTTATCAACGGGCAGTTTGTTGGGTTGCATGTCGGGGGCTATTTGCCGTTCGATGTTGACGTTTCGGCGTTCGTCGATCCCGATGATGCTTTCGAGATTGCGTTGTGCGTGTATGATCCGAACGATTCGGGCACGCAGATGCGTGGCAAGCAGAAGATCGAGCGCGAGGGTATTTGGTACACCGCGCAAAGCGGCATTTGGCAGAGCGTGTGGATGGAGATCGTGCCGGAGGCGTACATGCAGACGCTCACGCTGAAGGGCGCTGAGGACGGCAGACTGTTCATTCGCGCAGAAATCGGCGGAGACAAGCCAAACGCCAAACTGCATATCGTCGTAACGGATCCCTCGGATGGCACGGTTGTTGCGGATGAGCGGCTTGCGGCCGGCGTGCGCAAGGTGCGTACGGAAATCGCAACGCGGGCCGAGCGCTTATGGTCGCCTGAAGATCCGTATTTGTATGACGTGACGGCGACGTTGGAATTTGGCGCTGTGAAATCGCAAGAAAAGCAGGAGAAGCAGGAAAAACCGCAAGAAAAGCAAGATATTGTGCACTCGTATTGCGCATTCCGAACGGTTGAGATCAAGCCTGATTTGAAGGGTGTTGCGCGATTCCATCTCAACGGCAAACCGCTGTTCCTCAAGGGTGTGCTCGACCAAGGGTATTGGCCGGACGGCTTGCTGACCGCGCCGAGCGACGAAGCGCTGATTCATGACATAACCGCCATGAAGGAATCCGGCTTCAATATGTTGCGCAAGCATATCAAAATCGAGTCCGCACGCTGGTACTACCATTGCGACCGTCTCGGCATGCTCGTATGGCAGGATGCGGTGTCGGGCGGCGGTGAATATAACGCGTGGACCACGAATCGCAAGCCGACGCTCATGCGCACCACGTGGAACAAGTACCGCGACGACACGGCGAAGCATTTCGCAGCGCTTGGTGCCGACGATTCGACGTACCGCCGTGACTGGTCGCGCACCTGCGATGCCATGGTGCACATGCTTGCCGGCCATCCGTCGATTGTTGCGTGGGTGCTTTTCAACGAGGGTTGGGGGCAGTTCGACGCATGCGATGCGGCGGAACGCATTCACGCGCTTGACCCGACGCGTCCGATTGACGCCACAAGCGGTTGGTACGACCAGCGTTGCGGCGACTTCCATAGCGTGCACAACTACTTCCGTCCGCTGGAAATCTACCCTGATAAGGGGCCGTTGCGCGGGTATGTAGCCGAATATGAGAAGAGACACAAGAGACGTCGTCGTGCCGCGCATTATGCGGTGTTGCCGGTGGCGCAGCATGGCGTTCGTGCGTTCATGATTTCGGAATTCGGGGGATTGGCGCAGTTGGTTGCTGATCATGCCGCGGTTTCGCGAGCCTACGGTTATGGCGAATACGATTCGATTGAGGATTGGCGCGCTGCCGTCCGTTCCGTGCTTGCTTCGGCGGAATCGCTGGAATCACGCGGATTGGCGGGCTACGTGTACACGCAGGTTTCCGATGTCGAAGAAGAGCTCAACGGTCTCCTGACCTACGATCGCCGTCTCAACAAATTCGTGCAATGATTTGCCAAGATTGAGCGTGCGGTCATGGCGGTCATGGAAGTGGTCTGCCTCTTGCGTTTCGGCGGCGCGTTCGGTACGTTGAAAACGGCGGTCGTTATGACTGCGCTATGCAAAGCAATCCAGAGCGGGGCGTGGTAAGGCTGCGTTGGCCGCGCTAATCGAAAGGGGTCTTATGACCGTGAATCATGTTCCAGAAGCGCCACAGTCCGCAAGCGGCGATTATGCATGGCTGGGGGCTGAACCTGGTTCTGTGGCCGATCAGCTGTACATGTCGGCTGCTGATGAATGGAATCAGGCCATCAATTCACGTTTTGTGAATGAAATGCTGGATGATACGCTTCCGGAATCGATTTTGAAGTCCTATTTAATTCAGGATTTCAAATTCTTTAATCAAGGCATTATGTCGCATGCAATTGAACTTGCGCCACGTCAGGAAACCAAAGATATGCTGGCAAAACAATCGCAATGGTTTGCTGATAATGAGGCAACATACTTTACGGGATTCCTTAAGGAATATGGAATTACTGACGAAGAATATAATAATTCCGAGCAAACTCCGGCAAATCGCGAGTATTGCGAATATCTCACCAAACTGGTTCAGGGAACGTGGGAAGAGCTGATCACCGCGCTGTGCTGCATGGAATGGATCTATCTCGCTTGGGCCAAGCGCACCATTGATGCGGGTGTTATTCAGCAGATTCCGGCGCACAAAGGCTGGGTTGATTTGCATGAAGGCGATCATTTCCGTGCTTGGACGGGTCGCCTGATCGCGCTCGTCAACGAGTATGCATCGGTGGACGGCTCGGAAGCCGAAGTGTTCCGCACCATCGTGCATCTCGAGCGCCGTTTCTTTGAGGATTCCTACCCGCAGCAGTGAGCGGTGGCCGGGGCTATGCGTCGCCGATGAGGGAGCCGCGTTCGTGGATTGTCGGAACTAGTGTGCGGATTACGATGGTGGCTTGGCCTCGCAATGTGAGATCCTCGCCTTGCCTGCAACGGTGAATTTGCGGCGCTTTCTGATAATCCGTGGTCATGGTGCGCCTGATTTCATCTTCCATTGCGTCGATGAATTGAGCATTGACGATTTCCGGCGCCCCGTATATCGAAATGTCACGCAGATCCAGCAGTCCGGTCGGTATGGCCATGACGCGACCGAGCAGAGCGCCCGCTTCGGCGAGAATGCGTGTACGTGAGGCGGGATCCTGCGCGATGCGTTCTTGCAATCTGTCGTCGGAAACCAACGATTCAAGGCAGCCTCGTTTGCCGCATTCGCAGGTCGGTCCATTCGGATCGACCACCACATGCGCGATTTCTCCGGCCGTGGAGGAGCTGCCTTCGATGATGACGTCGTTGAGGCATAGTGCGGCACCGACGCCTCGTCCGATGGAGATGAGCATGGAATTGGGGGAGCAGTCGCCGAAGAATCGTTCCGCCACAAGCGCCGCGTTGGTGTCGTTGCCTACTAGTGTGGGCACTCCAGTGGCGTTTTCCACTTCGGCTTTCAGTGGCAGTTCGTTCCACTCCAAGTGCACGGATTTGCGCACTACGCCGTCGGGTTCCACGATGCCAGTCACGGCGATGCCGATGCCGAGAATCGGCAGTGGCGTTGAGGCGATGAGCTGCTTGCACAGGCCGATCACGTCATCGACGCTGCAACCGTTGTCTGCAGGAAGTTCGGTGCGGTCCACGATTCTGCCGGAAAGATCCGCCAGCGCTCCTTTGGCGAGTTTCGGATTCGACAGGTCGATGGAAACGATTCGCCAGAAATCAGTGTCGATGGCGAGTACTTGCGAACGTTTGCCACGCCCCTCGCGATTGTCTGGTCCGAGTTCGCGCAGAATGCGATTGTCGACCATTTCGCCGGTCACTTCGCTGGTGGTGAAGCGTGAAAGTCCGATGAGTTTGCCGATATTGGCTCGCGACATTTGCGTTGCGGGGAACAGTTGCTCGAATGCGGCGGTGATATTGCTGATTCGAATATCGGAAGGTGAAGCCTTTGCCTGAGTGCCGCTCATGGTGTCCTCGCTTTCCTGTGTGGGGCTGATACATATTGTAGTTTGCCGCGATGCAAGCGTGTCATGTAATTTTTATTGTCAATAAAGATTACTAAACAGGAGTGCGTGGTAGTTTTCGAAATCTTGCGCGCTCTGGATTTCGACAGTTCTCAGTGAAAGATTAGTTCACCTCCTTGGAATGTCGTCGAACATATACAGTCTCACCGCCGTTTCTGTCTGCAGTGCCCATGCCAGCACTTTAAACTGTGCCGCCATAAAGCTTCCTGTTTTTACGCATAACGAGACCGCACCTTCGGCCATATGGATCTGAATTACTTCAGCTTTGCAGCCGAAGTGCGTCTCACAATGGGGAACAACTATCGCGATTTGTGAGGAAGGTTCGCCAGATCATGTATATGCGTATGGCCCGTACTTGTAGTACGGGCCATACTTTTCGTTCCATGGCTGTGGCGTAGAAATGGATTATTCCTTGACCGCACCCGCGGAGAGGCCGGACTGCCAGTACTTCTGCAGGCACAGGAACGCGATGACCAGCGGGATGATCGTGATCAGGGAGCCGGTGATCACCAGGTTCTGGATCGCCTGGCCGCCCGCGGTCGAGGCCTGGTCCTTCCACTGGTTCAGACCGATGGTCAGCGGGTACCAGTCGGCGTCCTTCAACATGATCAACGGCAGGAAGTAGTTGTTCCACGTCGCCACGATCGTGAACAGGGCCGTCGTAACGATGCCCGGAGCCAACAGCGGCAGGGACACCTGGAAGAACGTGCGGAGCTCCGAAGCCCCATCGACTCGTGCGGCCTCGAGCAATTCCGTCGGAACCGCCTGCTCGGAGAAGATCCACATCAGATACAAACCAAACGGGCTGATCAACGATGGGATGATCATGGCCCACGGCGTGTTCGTCAGGCTGAGCTTGGCGAACAGCAGGAACTGCGGGACCGCCAACGCGATGCCCGGCACGCTGATCGCGCCGATGATGACCGCGAACACGGCCTTGCGTCCCGGGAAACGGAACTTCGCCAGCGCGTAGCCGCCCATGATGGCCAGCAGGGTCGCGCCGCCCGCGCCCACGACCACGTACAGGAGCGTGTTGAGCAGCCAGCGCCCGAAGATGCCGTCCTGGTAGGTGAACACGGTCACGATGTTGTCCCACAGGGCGAACGTGTGGCCGAAGCCCAGACCGAACGTGGACGTGAAGTCGGCCTGCGTCTTCGTGGCGTTGACCAGCAGGTACACGAACGGGAACAGGCAGTACACCGCGAAGATCGCGCATACCAAGGTCAGCAGCTTGCTGCGCCTCGGGTTCGACACGTTCGCGAAACCGGACTTCGCCGCGCGTCTGCGCTCCGCCTTCTCATCCATTTCCACGCGCTTCAAGCGTGCCCTCTCGGCCTTCCTTGCGGCTCGTTCCTGCTCTTTAAGCTCTTGGGGAGTCATATACCCCGTCGACATCGCAGTATCGCTCATGATTGTTATGCTCCTTGAAAAATCCGTGTCCTATGCAGATGACGTACGCCCCAAGGCGTTACTTCATCTGCTCCTTCATGCTGTTGAGCTGCACCGCGTACGCGATCGCCATCGTGATCACGGCCATCGTGATCGCCAAGGCGGCGGCGTAGTTCGACTGGTTGCCCGCGAAGCTCAGGTTGTACGCGTACATGTTCGGCGTGTAATACGTGGTGATCGAGTTGCCAGGCACCATGTTCTGCAGAATGCTCGGCTCGTTGAACAGCTGGAACGAGCCGATGATCGAGAAGATCACCGTGATCGCGAGCGAGCCCTTCAATTCGGGCAGCTTGATGGACTTGATGATCTGCCATTCGCTCGCGCCGTCAATGCTGGCGGCCTCGTACAGCGAGTGCGGGATCGTGGACAGCGAGCTGTAGAAGATCAGCATGTTGTAGCCCGTGAACTCCCAGGTCACGATGTTGCCGATCGAAGCGAGCAGCACGCTTGGGCTCAGCACGTCGAGGTTCGTGCCCAGCCAGTCGTTCAGGGAGCCGACCAGACCGTATTTCGCGCCGTACATGAAGCCCCACACCAAAGTCGACACCACGGCCGGCACCGCGTACGGCAGGAACGTGCTGATGCGGAAGAACTTCGCGCCATGCAGCTTCATGGAATCCAAAGCCAAAGCCATCGCCGCCGACAGGAACAGCATGATGGGAACCTGCACCATAGTGAACAGGGCCACGCGCCATACCGAACTCCAGAACTGCTGGTCGTGGAACAGACGAATGTAGTTGCTGATTCCCACGAACTTCGTGCCGCCGATCATCTGCTTCTGGAAGAAGCTGATGTAGACCGCGTACAGGATCGGGATCACGAACACGAACACGAACACCAACGCGAACGGCCACATAAACTTCCAACCACGCCAATCCGCCTTGTGTTTATTGACACGCACGGTTGCCGAATGCAGTGGCATATTGGCAACAACTTCCGTTGCTGACATCATTCTCTCCTTCGAGACATTTTTTGATTGTTTTTGATTGCCGCGCAAAGATTTCCGAGTGTGAAACAGGTGTGGATGGGAAAGCATCCCTTTCGCGCCTGTACTTTCACTCCACGGTGGAGCCTTGATGAATCGCACCCCGATCGTTGGACTGAAGAAATTCAGATTTCGATGATCGGGCGGTACGGTTCATGCCTTCGAGGACACCCGATGGTATTCTTTTTCCTTTCTTTCTATTGAACGGCAGTGGCATGATCCTTGCTTTTGGCGCCCTTGCTTGTAGTCTGCATCTTAAAACCGAAGGATTATGACTGACAAATAATTTCGATGATTTCGACGATTTCAATAATCAAGGCACTCACCAGAACAGGCACGCGCGATTGTATCGTGTGAGGGCCTACGAAGTTGATGGTTCAGCGCATGATAGCTGAACCGCCGGGGTTGCAATTTGGCACATATTCCAGGCAATTTGTTGATAGAAATATATAGCAGAGCTGTTATTGGCGACATCGCTGTTGATTTACGTTATAGGTTTTTCCGGTCTGTGTTGACTTCTTAGTAAAGCGTTGAAGTGTCCGATCATATGACGATGTATGTGCTTTTAGACGCGGCACATTCCTTGGGACAGCACTATATTCGCTAATGTGACTTTCTCGTTCTTTAGACAATGGATCATCAATTGTGTTGGCCGTTGCGTGATGCAGCCGCGCGTGTCTGTTATGGTGAGTGCCTTGATTATTGAAATCGTCGAAATCATCGAAATTATTTGTCAGTCATAATCCTTCGGTTTTAAGATGCAGACTACAAGCAAGGGCGCCAAAAGCAAGGATCATGCCACTGCTGCTCAATAGAAAGAAGGGAAACAATGAGGTTCTCATTAGGAAAAATAATTGCTCTCTGCGGTGCTGCGGCGATGGTTGTTCCATTGGCAGCGTGTGGAACAACTCAGTCGGAAACTCCCGATGGGAGCGGTAAGACGGTTGTTAATGTTTGGGCTTGGGATAACAATCTTAAAGCTAATGCTAAGGTTTTCATGAAGAAAAACCCTAACATTGTCATCAAATTTACCAATGCCGGTAGTGGTAAAGATGAATACAAAGCTCTGAATAATGCTTTGGAAGCTGGCAGTGGAATTCCGGATATAGCCATGATTGAATATTATGCGATTCCTGAGTATGCAATTAAGGGCTCTCTTAAAAATCTGAATGACTATGGGACTGCCAAATATAAGGATTTCTACACCCTAGGTACTTGGAATGCAGTGAATTTCAATGGCGGTATGTATGGTATGCCAGTCGACTCTGGACCAATGGCTTTTTACTATGACAAAGAGGTATTTGACAAAGCTGGCATTTCTGAGCCGCCAAGTACTTGGGATGAGTTCTATCAAGATGCAAAGAAGATTAAGCAGATTGGTTCATATATTACTAATGATCCAGGGAACGCCGGTTTCTTCAATGCAATGGTCTGGCAAGCAGGTGGACACCCATATTCCACATCTAAAGACGGCACTAAGGTTACCGTCAAACTCACTACTGATAAAGGAGTGCAGAAATTCTGTGACTTCTGGCAAAAGATGATTGATGAAGGACTAATCGAAACGAAGACAAAAGATAGTTCTGATGATTGGTATCGTTCAGTTGGTTCCGGAGAATTTGCGAGCGTGATATCTGCTGCATGGGCTCCCGGCATGTTTTTAAACAATGCTTCGGAGGGTGCTGGAAAGTGGCGAATTGCTCAAATGCCAACGTGGAACGTCGGCGAGAAGGTAAGTTCTGAGTACGGCGGCTCCTCCCTTGCCCTGATGTCGTCATCCAAGAATGCGGATGCTGCGTACAAGTTTATGGAATTTGCCAGCACTAATTCTGATGCCATCATGTCCCGTGTGGACCAAGGTGGTTTTCCTGCTGATTTGAAGACCATGTCTAACGATAAATTCCTTAGCCAGACTACTATGGTGAACTCCGATGGAGACACGGTGGATTATTTTGGCGGTGAGAAGTTCAATGCTGAATTCGCCGAGGCTGCGAAGCGTGTCACATCTAAGTTCGAATTTCTGCCCTATGACGTTTATGCGCGAAGCGTTTTCACCGACACTGTCGGGGCGGCTTACACGGGACAGACCACAATGAAGGAAGGTGTGAAGGCTTGGCAGGACAAGCTCGTTGAGCAAGGAAAGAGCCAAGGCTTTACTGTGAACGAATAAGGATAACAATGGCTGGAATCAAGGACGTGGCGGCTCTCGCAGGAGTTTCCATAAGCACGGTTTCCTATGTGATGACAGGGAAACGTCCCATAGGGGCAAATACCCGTCGGAGAGTATTGCAAGCTGCGCGGGAACTTGGTTACTTGGCGAAAAACGGTGGTCCAGCTCCGTTGAGTGGTGAGACTCATTTCGTCGCGCTGAGTTCGCCCGTCCATGATTCCACCAGCTATACCAATTATTGTGCTTATTTTCTAAAATTTCTCAAAGCGGCCAGGCAACTTGGCTATGAAACGTTGCTGTTGACTGAGGAAACAGGAGATGAGCAGCTTCGCTCTATCATCGATACTGGGATGGTGGATGGTGTCGCTCTTATGGATGTGACTATGAATGATCCCCGAATTGAATTAGCTCAGCTTTCAAGTATTCCGGTCATTTCTATTGGACATCCTATGAATGAAATAAATGTGCCATGCATTGATACCGATTTTATTGAAATGGGTGAAATGATCATGCAAACGCTTTGTCGTAATGGGCACAGCAGAATTCTGTTTGCAGGGGGGAAGGAGATTGATTACGAACGAAATGGAGGTGCAAATTACCTCATTCGACTCAGGACATCAATGCATGATGCTGCTGCGCGATACAAGATTCATATAGATGAAGAGTTTACCGACGAGGATGATTTCGATGCTGCCGAAAACCTACTTGAGAGGTTCATCTCGAGTGAGAACACAGCAATTGTGACTCAAGGCGGCCCATTGTTCCTTAATAATCTTGTTGCTGCGACGCGGCAGCGTGGAATGAAGATTCCTCAAGATCTTTCGCTGATTTCAGCGGGAACATATACAGATTCCATAGGCAAGCGTCTGAGGATAGATGAATTTCCCTTAATGCCAGCAGAGTTGTGTCAACTGGGCATGAGCATGCTTGTTCGGCTCATGGATGGAACTCTAAAGGGAAAGGAAAAAGCAACATTGATTCATCCCGTATATAGGCAACGTGGATCCATAGCATCGCGTTGATGAAGAACTTGATTTAATAAGGAAACAAGATATGACTGATTTCAATCGTTCCGTCCTTCCCGACGCCGTGCGTTCCAACGGCGCGACCCCGAACCCGTGGTGGGCCAATGCGGTGGTCTACCAGATCTACCCGCGTTCCTTCCAGGACACGAACGGCGACGGAGTCGGCGACCTGAAAGGCATCACCAGCCGTCTCGATTATCTGGCCGATCTTGGCGTGGACGTGGTGTGGCTGTCCCCGGTCTACAGGTCCCCGCAGGACGACAACGGCTACGACATCTCCGACTACCAGGACATCGACCCGCTGTTCGGCACGTTGGAGGACATGGACGAGCTTCTCGCCGAGGCGCACAGGCGCGGTCTGAAGATCGTGATGGATCTGGTGGTCAACCACACGTCCGACGAGCATGCCTGGTTCCAGGCCTCCCGCGACAAGGACGATCCGCATGCCGACTGGTATTGGTGGCGTCCGGCCAGGCCGGGCCATGAGCCGGGCACTCCGGGCGCCGAGCCGAACCGGTGGGGGTCGTATTTCGGCGGTTCCGCATGGCAGTACGATCCGAAGCGCGGCGAATACTACCTCCACCAGTTCTCCAGGAAGCAGCCGGATCTGAATTGGGAGAATCCGGAGGTGCGCAAGGCCGTGTACAGGATGATGAACTGGTGGATGGACCGCGGCATCGACGGCTTCCGCATGGACGTGATCACCTTGATCTCGAAACATCTCGATAGCCACGGACGGCTGCCTGGAGAGGTCGACTCGGAATTATCCGAAGGAGAGATAGGCGAAGAGGGATACACGAACGCAAGCCCGTTCTGTTCCGATGGTCCGCGGCTCGACGAGTTCCTCGCCGAAATGCGCCGCGAGGTGTTCGAGGGCCGCGAAGGCTACATGAACGTCGGCGAGGCGCCGGGCATCACTCCGGAACGCAACGAGTTCATCACCAATCCGGCCCACAAGGAACTCGACATGCTGTTCCTGTTCGACCACGTCAGTGTCGATCAATCCCCTGAATCAAAATGGGATACACACGCTTTTGTTCCTAAAAAACTTCAAGATAGAATGAGCAGACAGCAGGAGGCCGTGAGGAACGCCGGCTGGGCCAGCCTGTTCTTCTGCAACCACGACCAGCCGCGCGTCGTCTCCCGTTGGGGCAATGACACGGACCGTGAGTCGCGCGAGCTGAGCGCCAAGGCGTTCGGCATGCTGCTGCACATGCACCGCGGCACCCCGTACATTTACGAGGGCGAAGAGCTGGGCATGACCAACGCACACTTCACCACGCTCGAGCAGTATCGCGACCTGGAATCCATCAACGGCTACCGCCAGCGCGTGGAAGAAGCAAAATGCCAGTCCGCAGAATCGATGATGGCGGCGCTCGCACTCATCGGCCGCGACAACGCACGCACGCCAATGCAGTGGGATGCTTCCAAGTATGCCGGCTTCACCGCGCCGGACGCGGCGACGGAACCGTGGATCGGCGTGAATCCGAACCATGTCGAGATCAACGCGGCCGAGGAGTTCGACGATCCGGATTCCGTGTACAGTTTCTACAAGAAGCTCATCGCCATGCGCCACAACAATGCGACCATCGCGACGGGCGAATGGAATCTGGTCGCGGCAGACAGCGAGCAGGTGTATTCCTTCACCCGTACCAGCGGCGACGACACGATTCTCGTCATCGTCAACCTCACCGATAAGACGGCGCAGGTGCCGGCGGAGGTCGCGCAACTGCTCGGAAATGGCGTGGGCGAGTCGCAGGTACTGCTCAGCACCTATGATGCCGTGCATAGCGTAAAGTCGGTCGCTCGCGGCGAACTCGCTCGCTGGGAGGGGGTCGTGATCCAGCTCTAATCGACTCAAGCTGACTTCTCATGTTCACGCTCGACCTTACCCTGGTTGAGTGTGAACATGAAGTCAATGTCAGGGGCGTGTCTATCTCCCGGAGTGGCGTCTCTTAATGGGGAAGTCGATGTCCGTCAAATGTGAATTGGAGAACACTGGCTGGTGCAGGGCCATCTAATTTACTTGCTTTACAACGTTACTATATGTCTGCTCAGCTCTATGCTTGAGTTTCGCAGGCTCGTGCCGCTCACGGTGTTCTCGCTTTCCCGTGTGGGGCTGATACATATTGTAGTTTGCCGCGATGCAAGGATGCTTCGTTGTGTATTTATTGTCAATAAGCATTACTGAAAACTGTTGTGTGATGCAAATATAAGCATTTCTGTCTTTTGTGAATACTCTATGTTTGGCTAAATTGCAATGCTTTGGCATTGTTTGTAGCTTGCTTCTGATTTAAATGTAAGGAAACTTGACAAAAAGGAATTGCGTATATATGCTGTGATTATCCGGCGCGATGAGGTGCCGGAATAATCTCACGAAGGAGAGAGATATGCGATCCCACACTCAGCGTTTGATGGTTTGCGCAGCTTCTTTCGCGGCCCTGTGCATGGGTCTTGCAGGATGCGGTTCCGACACTGCCAGCTCCGGCGGGGATTCCGGAGAGGTTGTCAACCTTACGTACATGCATCGTCTTCCGGATTCCGAAGGCATGACTTTGGTCAAAGACATTGTTGCCAAGTGGAACAAGAATCATCCGAATATTCAGGTCAAGGCCACCAAGTTCGACGGTGCCGCGCAAGACATGATCAAGAAGCTTGAAACCGACGTCAAGGCCGGCAATGCTCCGGATCTTGCACAGGTCGGCTACTCCGAAGTGCCTGAGGTGTTCACCAAAGGTCTGCTCGAAGACGTGACCGAAGAGGCCGCGAAGTACAAGAGCGACTTCGCCGAAGGCCCATACTCCATGATGCAGATTGATGGCAAGACCTATGGCCTGCCGCAGGATACCGGCCCGCTCGTGTACTTCTACAACCAGAAGGCCTTCGACGAGCTGGGCATCAAGGTTCCCAAAACCAAAGACGAGCTGATTGCAGCGGCAAAGACCGCGGCTGCGTCCGGCAAGTACATCATGGATTACGAAGCCGATGAGGCCGGTAACATTTTTGCCGGTCTGTCCAACGCTTCCGACCCGTGGTACACCGTCAAGAACGACGCTTGGGTGGTCAACACCAACGGCAGCGGTTCGCAGGCTTTTGCTGAAACCTTCCAGGAACTGATCGACAACAAGGCCACGCTGACTAACCCGCGTTGGGTGCCGTCGTTCGACGCATCCCTGCAGGATGGCACGCTGATTGGCAACATCGGCGCCGCTTGGGAGGCTCCGCTGTTCAAGGACTCCGCAGGAGACACCGGCAAGGGTGACTGGCGTGTCACCCAGATCGGTGACTGGTTCGGCAATGGCACCAGCACCGGCCCTGACGGAGGTTCCGGCGTCGCAGTGCTCAAGGGTTGTGAGCACAAGGCCGAAGCCATGGAATTCCTCGACTGGTTCAACACTCAGGTTGAGGATCTGACATCCCAGGGTCTGATTGTGGCTGCCAACACCGAAACCGCGAAGACCCCTGAATCCTGGAGCGAATTCTACGGCGGCCAGGACGTGATGAAGGAATTCGCTACTGCCAACGACAACATGGTCGCATTCAACTACATGCCGGGCTACTCCGCGGTCTCCTCAGCCATGCAGGAAGCCGCCGACAAGGCAACCGACGGTTCCGGTAAGGTGGCGGACGTGTTCCCTGTGGCACAGAAGACCTCCATCGACACCCTCAAGAACTACGGTCTGTCTGTAGCGAAGTGATCGACGTATGGAATCAGAGATCACCCGCTCTGATTCCATAACCCTTCCAACAACGGTGTGGAGCCAACGCGGCACACGGCTTCGCACCGTTGTTCATAACATTCCTCACGAATATTCCTCCCCGTGAATATTCCCTATGAATCGATCTAGCTGATTCGACGGAGCGGCTGAAACTGGCACTCCTCTCCCGTGACGAAGATTCGGATACGGCGATTCGAACTGTGAAAGATGCCACCAACGATGAGTGGCATCCGATGCGAAAGATAGGTACATCATGACTGCAACAACGCAAGCGGCGAAACCAAAGCGCACTGAAGCGCAACGTCGCGAGAATCGAACAGGATGGGCGTTCATGGCGCCATTCGGCATACTGTTCGCCATCGTATTCATCATCCCGATTTTCTATGCCATCTACTCCAGTTTCTTCCGGCAGGTCACCGAAGGCGGTGGCGCTTACGGCGGCGGCGAATTGGTGAATAAATTCGTAGGGTTCCAGAATTTCGAATATGTGCTTACGTCCGGCGATTTCTGGTCCGGTGTGGGCAGGGTGCTGATTTACACCCTCATTCAGGTTCCGTTGATGATTGTCGTCGCGCTGGCTTTGGCGATGGTCATCGATTCGTTCGTAGTCAAGCACATCACGGGCTTCCGCCTCGGCTACTTCCTGCCGTACGCCATTCCAGGTGTGGTTGCCTCCATCATTTGGGTGTACCTGTATAATGGCCAGATTTCGCCGATCGTCAAAGGTCTTGCAGCCATCGGAATAAACGTTGATTTCTTCAGCAAGAACATTGTGCTCGCTTCCATGGCAAACATCACCACATGGACGTTCACCGGCTACAACATGCTGATCTTCTTGGCCGCACTGCAGGCGATTCCGCACGAACTGTATGAAGCCGCACGCATCGACGGCGCAAGCGGATGGCAGATCTCCATGCGCATCAAACTGCCGAACGTGCGTTCCGCAGCGTTGTTGTCTATGTTGCTGTCCATCGTCGGTACAATTCAGCTGTTCAACGAACCGCAGATCATGCAGACCGCCGATCCAGGCATCTCCAAAACCTATACGCCAATGATGATGGCCATGAACACATCCCAAGGCACACTGACCCCAGGCGGCGACGGACCTGCGTCGGCGGTCGCCATCGTTATGGCACTGATCGCAGGCATTCTCGCCATGGTCTACGCACTGGTCGAGAGGAAGGCGAACGAGCAATGAGCACCACAGTCGTAACAAGAAAAGACGAACGCGCCCGCAGAAAAGCGGAACGCATGATGGAAAAGCAACGTGCAGCAGCCGAGCATGATCTGCCACGCTCCATGCGCCCGTCACCGATCGCCAAAACCATTACCGTGATCGTGCTTGTCGTAGCGTTGATCTACTTCCTATTCCCGATCTACTGGGCTATCATCGCGTCCACCAAAACACCATCGCAGCTGACTAGCAGCAACGGATTGTGGTTTGCCGTCGGACTTGACCAGATTCCCGACGCCATCGCCACCAACTATTCGAAGCTCATGGGATGGACCCGTGGTCAATTCTGGCGTTGGGTGCTGAATTCCCTGATTTACTCTGGAGTTTCCGCACTGATCGGCACAATAATTTCGGTGATGGCCGGCTACGCCACCGCAAAATTCAACTTCCGAGGTAAGGTCATCGCCATCGGCGTGGTCATGGGATGCATGCTGATGCCGGTCGCACTACTCACCATTCCGCAATACTCCATCTTCCACGCACTGCACCTGACCAACACCATGCTGGCGATCATCATCCCGTGCTGCGTTTCGCCATTCGGCTTCTTCCTAGGTCGTGTATACGCGCAAACCTCCGTGCCGAACGAACTCTTGGAAGCGGCACGCATCGACGGTGCCGGTGAAGCAAGAATCTTCTTCACCATCGTGCTCCGCCTGCTCGCCCCAGCCATGGTGACCATCTTCCTGTTCCTCTTCGTAGGAACGTGGAACAACTTCCTGCTGCCATTGATGATGGTTTCCTCCGATACCCTCAAGCCGGTCACACTCGGCCTGTACGGCATGGTATCGCTCGCCACCTTCAACGATCGCGGATCGCTGATGATGGGCGCACTGCTTGGCGTGCTGCCGGTGATCGTGCTTTTCCTCGGCCTGCAGCGCTACTGGCAGGCAGGTCTTGCGGCAGGCGCGGTCAAGGGCTGACGGGTATCCATCCAACTCCGTGCGTGGCGTAAACGCTGCGCACGGGTGCCCGGAGCAACGGAACAACCGCAATCCGGGCACCTATCCTATTCCAGGCAGGTATATGCAATGAACGCAAGACTGCACCACAACAATCGTCCGCAAGGATGCATCGGTATCGACATCGGCGGCACAAAAATCGAAGGCGTGCTGCTTGACGCAACAGACCGCGTCGTCGACGTTTGCCGTATGCCATCGCATTCCGGCGAAAACAACGTTGTAACCGACATCGTACGCGTCGCACGTACACTCTCCAACGAACCGTTGCCCATCGGCATTGGCATTCCAGGACAGGTGAACTGCGCAACCGGGCAGGTGCGCAACGTTGTCAATCTCGGCATCGAAACCTTGGAACTCGGCGAACGCATTAGTGAGATTATGCACGTTCCGGTTCACGTGGAAAACGATGTGAACGCGGCTGCGGTCGGAGCCACGGAATTCGTGGAGCACGTAGACGGCAACGCAACCGTGGTATTCCTCAACTTCGGCACCGGCCTGGCCGCAGGGCTCGTACGCGACGGGCAAGCCGAACACGGGTACAGCGGATGCATCGGCGAAATCGGGCACCTTCCCGTCGACCCGAACGGATTCGCATGCCCCTGCGGGCAACGAGGATGCTTGGAAACCGTGGCATCCGGCGGAGCCGTGGCAAAACTCTGGCCCTCCGCAAACCCACCCATGCCTGACCTCATCCGCAAAGCACGGCAAGGAGACGAGCATGCCAACGACGTGCTCGGCAAAGTGGCGCACGGCATGGGGGACGTCATCCAAATCGTCGCCCAAGCCTATGATCCGCAACGCATCATCATCGGCGGAGGCATGGCGAAAACCGGCAATGATCTGATCGAAATCATTCAAGCCGAATTGAGCCGCAGAGCAGAAGGTTGCCGATTCCTGAACACACTCGACATCGCATCGAAAATCAGAATCGCAGCGGTCGATAAACCAATCGGCGCAATCGGTGCTGCGCTCGCAGCAAAACGAGCACAGCTGGGAAACCAAACAATGTAAGCGACGTGCAACAAGTCGCAGGTAATCGCACGATAATCCGCGTAAAACGGCGAATTTAGAAAGCTGAAAGGCAAATCGATGACAAACGAGAATACCCGTGAATGGGCGATCATTCCCGAACCGAACAGCATGACGGTCGGTGAAGGCGTGGTATCGCTGCCTTACGCGGGTCGTGTGAACGAATCCACTGCAATTGGTGATGGCGATTATCTGCTTGCACGTCAGCTTGTTGCCGACATACGTGCCACAACAGGGCTTGATTGGGATTACGCGACGGGTGGTACGTGGCCTGGATTCATCAGCTTGCATATTGCGGATTCGGACGCGTCGGAAGAAGCTGGCACTCCCGGTGCATACACGCTGACTATCGATACTGACGGTATTGCGATTACCGGTTACGATTTCGAGGGTGTGCGCAACGGTGTGCAGACTCTGCGTCAACTCATACGGCAAAACGGTGCCGTGCTGCCAGTACTGCAGATCGAAGATGCTCCCGCATATCAGATCAGGGGATATTACTTGGATGCGACGCGCGGTCGCGTGCCAACGCTCGCATGGCTCAAACAGTGGGCCGACAAACTCTGCCTCTACAAATACAACCAATTGCAGCTTTACATCGAGCATACGTTCGCATTCGACGGCATGAGTGAAACGTGGCGTGGTTCAAGCCCGCTCACGCCGGCAGACATACTTGAATTCGACCAATACTGTGCGAACCTTGGCATCGAACTCGTGCCGTCAGTCTCCACGTTCGGTCACCAATACGTGGCGATGCGCACGCAGGAACTGCGCGAACTTGGCGAATTCCCCGAAGACGCCGACCGGCCGTTCAGCTTCATCGAACGCATGAGGCACCACACACTCAACGTCGCCGACGATCGAGCGTTCGCGTTCTCCACGCAACTGGTCGACTCGTATCTGCAACTCTTCCGCACGAAACGATTTAATATCTGCGCAGACGAAACCTTCGACCTCGGCAAAGGCCAATCGAAGCAGGAAGCGCAACGCGTGGGCGTCGCAACGCTGTACGCAACATACGTGGGCAAACTCTGCGAACATCTGTCTCAGCAAGGCCACGAGCCCATGTTCTGGGGAGACATCGCCATCGAAATGCCGGAAATCCTCGAAACCCTGCCAAACAATGTCACCCTGCTGAACTGGCAGTACGATCCGGAAGCAACTGACGAGAAAATCCAACTTGTGGCGAAAGCCGGAGCCAAACAAGTCGTATGTCCGGCCGTATGGGGGTGGAATGCGCTGCTCCCGCGCATCGACGATGCGTGGAACAACATTGCGCGTATCGCACGCTACGGCCTCGACTGTGGGGCGGAAGGCATGCTCGTCACCGATTGGGGCGATTTTGGGCATATCAACGATCCGCGCATGGCTGTGCCTGGCATGATATTCGGTGCACAATATGCGTGGAATCCAGCAGGAGATAGTGCCGGAGATACCGTCGAAAATGATTTGCTCGCGCGTATTTCGCGCGTCGAATATGACGATTGCAGCGCACGATTCGTTGCATTGCTTCGTAACGCTTCCGCGCAAGCCGTATTCACTTGGCGGGAGCTTGTGGAATATCTCGAATTGGATGATGGTGCGGGAAACTGCAATACCGATGTTGCGCAAACCATCCCATGCTTGACCGAGCGTCTTGCCAATCAGGAAAACGCATTGACCTTGCGTGAAGCGCGTGATCGCATGATGCGCAATATGGCAACGATAATTGAGCGAGTTCCGCAGGCCAATCGTAAGTTGCAGCAATGCATGGTTGAAATCGCGCCGATTATGGCACATATAGGAAAGCCGGGCATTACAGCTGCCGTGCGTATCGCCATGGAAGGTCAGCTGTTGCTCAATCGAGCGGGATTCGCGCTCGCCGAAGCGCATGGCGTGCGTGAAGCGCATGACGTTGACGATCGGCAGCCTTCCGATTACCGTACGCTGGCACGCGAGCTTGAATGTTGGTGCGAGGCCTATGCGAAGGAATGGACCGTGACGAGCCAACCATCGGAACTGCATCGCATTCAGGAAGCCGTGTGGAAAGCAGCCGACGAGCTGCGGCACATCAGCAAATAAATCATCGAACAAAATCTTCAAGTAATCAGCAAACGAAAATGTCAATCCAAGTTCAACGAAAGGAACATCATGACTGAAGTCATCATCGTGAAAAACGAGCGTGAAGCAGGCGATATTTACGGCCGTTCAGTCGCCGATCTCATTAAAACCAAACCGAACGCGGTGTTGGGACTGGCAACCGGATCCAGTCCGCTTGCCGCCTACCAGTCGCTCGCACGCATTGTGCGCAGTGAGCATATTGACGTATCGCAGGTGCGTGGTTTCGCATTGGATGAATACTTGGGATTGCCGCTTGATCACCCGCAGTCGTACCATTCCACCATTCACCGCACGGTTGTGGAACCGCTTGGACTGAACCCTGATTTGGTGCACGTACCTGGTGACGTGCTTGACGGGGCTCCGCTGAGCGACGGCGAACGCATTGCGGCTGCCGGCCCTGCCTACGACAGGGCGATCGAAGAAGCCGGTGGCATCGACGTGCAGATTCTGGGCATCGGCACCGACGGGCATGTCGGTTTCAACGAGCCGGGATCGTCTCTCGCTTCCGGCACGCGTGTCAAAACGCTAGTTGAGCAGACGCGCATCGACAACGCCCGATTCTTTGATGACGACATCAACAAGGTGCCTACGCATTGCATCACACAGGGCATTGGCACGATTCTCAAAGCTCGCCACTTGGTGCTGCTTGCCTTCGGATCAGGCAAGGCCGAAGCTGTGGCCGAAACGGTGGAGGGTGGTGTGAGTGCGTTCTGCCCGGCGTCTGCGCTGCAAATGCATCCGCACGCCACCATTATTGTGGACGAAGAGGCTGCGAGCCGCCTACGCCACAAGGACTACTATCGTTACGCCTACGCCCACAAGCCCGCTTGGCAGCGCATCTGATTGCTGCTCCGTAGTCGGTGCCCGCTAGCGTTTGGATTCTTCCACTCGCTGGAACATTCTGGACGTTTTTCGGCCTGTCAGCGGGAAGATTCCTCCACTCGTTGGAAGGTTTTGGGCAGTACGGGGGTATTTTCCAGTCCAGATTCCTCCACTGACTGGAGGAATCTGGACTCTGAGGTGGCTGTTAGCGGGAGAATTTCTCCACTGACTGGAGGAATTGGGTTGCTGATGGGCCTGTCAGCGGGGTAATTCTTCCACTGACTGGAAGAACTGGATGCAAATTGAGGAATATGGCTGTGAGTGAGTCGGAAGGTTTGAATATGGAACAGTCTCGGGAGCGGTTTGCGAATGAGGTGGACATTGCGTTAGCGCAGTCGGCCCGTCCGTTTGCGATTCACAATGCGCGTAAAGTCGATGCGCGAGGTGTTGCGGAACATTATTGGCTGGTTTCCGATGGTAGTGCGATTATTGCGACTGGGGATCGGGACGATGATTTTGCTGCGGCTTGTGCAAGCGTCGGTTTAGATGCCGATGCTGATTCCGATTCGGTCAGTTCGGTCGGTTCCGGCGATTCCATGACCGGTTCGGCGGGTTCCGTAACCAACGCTGCAGGCCGCATGATGACTCCCGGTTACGTCGACATTCATGCGCACGGTTCGTGGGGGAGCTCCTTCGATGATGGTGTGCAAGGCATACGCATGGCTCGCGCAGGTCATATGATGCACGGCACCACCCGTCAGGTGCTCAGTTTGATCACCAACCCGCTCGACGTGATGTGTGCCAATCTTCAAACCGTGCGTGGCATGATGGGTGCTCGCCCTGACATTCTTGGAGCGCATTTGGAAGGTCCGTTCCTTGCGTTGTCTCGCAAAGGTGCGCATGATCCGGAGTGCTTGAAAGATTCGGTTCCTGAATATGTTGATCGGCTTTTGCATGCTGCGAATGGCTGTTTGCGGCAGATCACCATCGCCCCCGAACTACCGCATGGCATTGATGCGATTCGTCGTTTTGCTGCGGCTGGAGTGGTTCCTGCGGTGGGACATTGCGATGCCGATTATGCAACCGCTCGCAAGGGTTTTAATGCGGGTGCTGGCATTATGACGCACATGTTCAATGCGATGAATGGTTTGCATCATCGTGAGCCTGGTCCGATTCCGGCTGCTGTTGAGGACCCGCGCGTCACTGTTGAGTTGATTAATGATGGTTTTCATGTGCAGGATCCGATGGTGCGTTTGGGATTTGGCTTCGCCCCGCATCGCATTGCGTTTGTGACCGACGCTATGGCTGCCACCGATTGCCCGGATGGTCATTATTTGCTGGGTGCGTTGGATGTGAATGTGATTGACGGTCATGCTCGTCTTGCATCGAATGGTGCGATAGCCGGTTCCACGTTGACGTTGGAAAAGGCTGTTCAGCGTGCGGTGCTCGAATTAGGATTCACGCCTACCGACGCGGTGGAAGCCGCCACGTTGACTCCGGCCAAAGCATTCGGTTTCGATCGTGCGAACCCGGTCACCAAGCAGCCGCTCGGCCTGCTTGCCCCCGGCTATGCTGCCGACGTGCTTCTGCTCAACCCCGCCACTTGGGCTGTCGAGCACGTCTGGTGCGACGCCCACCTCCTTCGTTGAGGCGCGATTGCTGAAACGTAATTGCAGGACCGGCTTCGTAACAGGATGCCGGTCCTTGCTGTATCTCGAGTTTTTGTTTTCAGTCTTGCGGGGTGAAGCTGTCGCGGACGACGAGACTGGTGGAGATTCGCATATGCTGGCTGATTTTGCGGTTGGCGGTCAGTGCTTCGGCAAGCATGAGTACTGCGGCTTTCGCAAGCTCGTCCTGGCTGATGTCGTACGACGATAATGCGGGAGACGTGTATTTCGCGATCTCTTGATTGTTGATGCTGATTACTTTGATATCTCGCGGTACCATCACATTTTCGGTGGCAAACGCCTGTAGCACGCCAACCGCCAACGGATCGGCGGCAACGATCACTGCATCGGGCAAATCATCAGCATGATCCTGCACCAACTGACGTCCCTGCAGACGGCCGTTTTCCACAGTGAACGGGCCATCCGCATACACCAATCCCTGCACATCCAAGCCCAAACGCAGCGCCCAATTGCGAAATGCGAACGTACGAACATCTTCCGGATATTCATGCTCACCCATAATGTTGCCCAAGCCGCCAATAAAGCCGATTCGTGAGCAGCCGGACGTCATAAGCGTGTCAAGCGCATCCAAAATCGTCTGTTCCAAATCGGGTTGCACCGAATCGAACAATGCCGGCGCAGGATTGATGTCGATGAAGACGCCGTGGGGAAGTTTCTTATGCAGACGGTGCAACGTCTTACGATCCAACGGCGACGGGCCAATCGAAATGAAACCAGCGTATTTGTCGGCGTTGGCGATCAGCGAATCCACATCCTTCTGCATGGTCACGTTCATGCGCTGCTCTTCGGCATGCTTGACGAGCACTTCGCACAACTCGTCGAAATACGCGTCCTGCAAACCCTCGTCGGGAACGACGTTGTTGAGAATCGCAATATCTTGCGGAATGGTGATGCGTTGGTATTGCGGTACGTTCTTGTACCCCATTTCCAGACTGGCGTTTAGGATTTTCTCGCGGGTGGAATCCTTCACCGAAAAGGTGGGATCGTCCTTCAAAACCCTCGAAACAGTGGCTTGGGAGAAACCTACCCGTTTTGCTATCTCTCTGATAGTGGCCATTCGAATCCTCCTCAAAGCCATCATTGGCTAAACAAGTTTACTAATTAATTTAGCACATATGATTCCATCCTGCCGTATTTCCTCCAAGCATTTCACGAGATAAAGCAGTCGTGCGACAAAACGAGAATCCTCTTTACTCAGCTTGTCTCGGGGCGGCTTCGGGCAATGAAGTTCCCATGGTTTCGAGGCGCATGAGGAACTCGTTGGCGCTCATGGCGTTGCTCAACAGCGTGCCCTCCGCAAGCGTACCTCCGATGGAACGGATGAACTCAACCTGGTCCAAAGTCTCCACGCCATCGAACACCACATGGAACGCATCATTATCGCGCGAAATATCGAGCGTGCGCTGCATGATCTGCTTCGCGCGAGGCGTACGGAAATCACGGACTACCGTCTTGTCGAATCGTACGAAATCCAACGGCAGATGCGCGAACGCAGCAACCTCCGAATACGTGGTGCCAGCATTGGTCAAACCCAACTCGACGTTCGGCAAAGCGGCAAGATCGGCAACCTCATCATCAACTTCATCATGCGCCACATGAATGGCATGCGATCCCAACTGCAAACCGAAACGCAGCTGTGGCTGCTCATGAGTCAACTGCTCCATGCGCTCGTGGAAGATGGACGCGCCTAATTCCGAACCATTCATGCAAATGTCCACAATATCCAATTCGGGTGCCACCTGGCGGAATGCGGTCATGTCTTTCACGCAGGTTTCCAGCACGTCAAGCGTCAGCTGCACGCTCATGTTGAGGCGATGCGCTTCGGCCGTTACGAAATATGGTGCCAGCGTACGGCCCTTCGCGTCATGCACGCGCACAATCGTATCCAGCGAAGTGATGCGCTTCGTATTCACATCGAAAATCGGCTGGTAGAGCACGGAAATCGTATTGTCTTCGATCGCATGGCGAAGCACATCGGACGCGTTGACGTAATCGTCTGAACTATTTTGCGCGGCGAGTGTGGCCGTCGTGCCGTCGACCGCCGGCAGATTGGAACTTTCCAACGCGTAAATATGCGCGCTCGCATCAGCAAGTAGCACGGCGAAACCGTCCGTCGCATTCGAGAACGAAATACTGCTCGACACGTCCACGGAAACCTCACCCTCTTCGGTGTGTACCGGCATGACGGCAAGATTGCGCATGCGTGTGGCCAACTCCTCCACATCACTGGTTGACGTCACATCGGTTACGATCATGGCGAATTCCGCGCCGTTCACGCGATACAATGTGACATTATTCGGCAGCAGCTGGCTTAAACGCGTGCCCACGGATCGCAGCACGGCATTGCCGATCTTGCGTCCATAATGTTCGTTGACGGTGCGCAAATGCTCCACACCGAAATACACCACGGCAACCAGATTGTGCACATTCTCGGTCTGCAAACTCTTCAGATGCCCGATGAACGCACGATACGTGAGTGCTCCGGTCAGCGTATCCGTTTCCGATTCGGTGCGCAGCAGCGTCACTTCCTTGTTCACGCGCAATGATTCAGCAAGCACTTCGCCGCAAGTGAGCAATATCGTTTCGTCGGTCGACGTGAACGGACGATTCCAAATGCTGCGTTCCATCGCAAGATAATACTGTCGTGAGCCGGTGAAAATAGGCGCGGAATATCGGTAGGAATATCCTCTTTTGCCAAGATTGTTTGCATCGCTGACGAAACAGCGCATGTGGGTGAGACCACGATTGATGCGCCTCACCACGGTCTCCTCCGGCACTTGATTCGGCAACGGCAGCGCATCGCTCACATTCGCGATGCATTTCAGCGCACTTCGGGATCGTGCGAGCCGGCTCATCGTATCGACTGTCATCAGCAACAGCGAGTAGGCGATCAGTGCCAGCATGAACACGGAAAGTACGGTGGCAGCATCTGAACCAATATTGGCGAACTCCAGAATTTCAGGAATCCACACAATCGCCAGCAAATCAGCCACAGCCATGGCAAGGATGTGAGACAGCGAATACTCGTGCATGGCTTTACGAATCGGAATTTGCGCAAAAAAGAACGTTACAATATCACAAATCAATCGAATAATTGGCACTACAACAGTCATAATCAGCAATGGCAGCAACCAATGTTGAAATCGGTAAGGATTAATCGCAGCATTAACGTAATTCTGGCTGATAATAATCGACAGTACGTGAGAAGTGTTCGCAAATAATATTTTGATTAATGGAATTGGCGCAAGCGTGGTTCCGGCGTGAAGAATGCCGATTTTCAGACTGCGTGCGGTGATGATTGACGTGATGATGGTGACGATGATCAGAAACATGGCCACGTCGGGAAAATAGCCGGTTACCAGCAGTATGACGGTCAACGGTGGCAGCACGGTGTGTTCGGCGGCAACGCGATACGACGAACGCTTTTTGTGGTAGATCAGGCACAGCAGAAAACACAGCGACCATATGCAGATGCGTGCAGGGGCTTCCATAAGTCGCTGCACGCCTTCCTGCGCATGGAATGCGATTGCGACCGCGAGAAACAGCGTGTAGATAACGGCCAGAATGGTGAGTCTGACTGGCTTTCTGATGCCGTCTCTTGAGTGGCTGCCGGTGGTTGCCTGATGTTTCGATTGCTTCGATGCCATGATTGCCTGATTTCGTTCCCTTGTTTCACGGTTTCACGGTTTCACGGTTTGCGCTGCTTTTGCTGGTAAATAGCGCCTGCCTGTGTGTCTGTGCGCCTGCCTATAGCACCGGTCCGATGATGCGCCACGGTGCGTTGGTGCCTTCCTCGGCGCTGTCTGGCTGCTCGTTTTCGTTGTTGCCCAGCGATTCGTAGATATTGCCGTTCCAGATCACCTTGTCGCCTTGCTTGTACAGTACGTCTGGCTCCCATGTGGGGTAGGCCTGCTGAGAGGAATTCCAGCTTGTGTTGTCGAAATCGACGAGCGTGCCCGGTGTGCCTCGGAATCCTGATCCCAGAGTGGTGGCGAATTCGCCGTCCGTCTGTTTCCTGCCGCTGCAGAACGTTTTGAGCGTGTTTGTGTTCGTATAGTTTTCGCCGCATTGCTGGTCGCGGTTCAACGACCACATGCTTAAGTGTCCCAGGCTTGTTTCCAGCGCGAACGTGTTGATCTCGCGCGCATTGTCGAGCGTGAAATACTCGTTTTTGGTGTCATTCTGGCCGATGAGCACGGTGGCTCCCAGCAGTTCCCAGATCTGATGGTCGCTGAAGAGTCTGCCGCGACTGTACAGTAAGGTTTTGTATTGCGCGTGGGCCGCGTTCAATGAGCTTTTAATCAGGGTGGATTGTGTGATCGACGTGGATGCCACGTTGAAATCCATGGTCATGAGATTCACGGTGGAGAGCGTCACGCCAGCATCCAGAAACGCATTCACGGTTTGCATTCCTTGCGCTGTAAGGCCTTTCGCGTCGGCTGGAAGCGTCAGGCTGATGATCAGATCGTGACTGGTATCGTCTTTTCCTTTGTTTTTCGCTTTTTCATTGGCGATGAGTTTTGCCACGGCTTGCGCTCGCCGGGTTGCGGTTTCACTGTAGCCGTCGAGATTCGTGTTTTCGATATCGAAGTCGAGCGAGGTGATGTGATAGCGGTCGATCACCTGCTGGTATGCGTTGGCAAGCGCGTCGACGTCGGTGCATGCGGCGGCCAGTTCGGTGCCGTTCTGCCCGCCGAAGCTGACGGTTACCGTGCGGTCGGTTTTGTAGGTTTGCGCGATGCGACTGTCAAGATCAAGTGTGGAGGCCGCTTCATCAAGCGTGTAATAGCCGCCCCAGCTTGGCTGGCAGCCGTCGCCGGCGGTGACGAATCCGAGAATCACATTCCGGTAGACATTGCCCACCTTGGATTCGAACTCGTATGAGGGGGTTGTGGTCACGTCCACATAGCCGCCGAACCAGGGCTCCGGCAATTTCTTAGCCGCCGTTCGCGTGAACGTGATCCACGACCATGTGCCGGCCGCGACGAGCGCGATGCATAGTATTGCTATGAACAATCGGAGGAAGGAAAATCGCCTTCCTGGAAACAAGGGTTTCATTATTCCCTTTCATCAAGAATCGTCAAGCTGCTATGCCGATGGGGGTCATCGGATGGTCAAACAGGCTGTGCCCCCCGCTTGGCTTCAGTGCGCAGGCGGGGGATTTTACGGGGATTGGGTATTTCTCTCGTGCGCTGGCTCTCTTATATCTCGCTAACAGTAAGGGAGTGTAGTATATGGCTGGTACGACGATTTAGGCAGTGATGTATTTTTTGCGCCGGTGAGGCGGCGCCGGCAATTCAAAGGGGTTTGAGGTGGTAAAAATAGGGGGTAATGAAGGCGGTGATCGCAAGTATCAATGGGGAGCGGAAACCTCTACGCAACCGCTTGCCATCATGCATGCTAAGCCTTCTCCAACACGCGTTGTGCTCGGTTATGTTGCGATTGCATGCACGGTTATTTCATGGCTTGTCTACATGATCACGATGATCCTGTCGTTGTTCGTCAACAATCCCTCACTCACATTACGTTTCGTGGTTGAAGGCGTGCTGTACATGACGATTGTGACCACGCTGATTTTCAGTGCGCTCGTCTACTTGACTACACGGCAAGGGGCGCTATATCGCTTCATTCGGCATGAACGCGTACCTCGAGCCATGCTCGACGACCATTTCGCACACAACTACAGCAAAGGCATCACCGTACTCATCCCATCGTATGTGGAACAGCCAAAAGTCGTCGAAAAAACAATCTGGTCAGCCGCGCTGCAAGAGTTTCCCGACCTTGCAGTCGTACTCTTAATCGACGATCCTCCGCATCCCAAAAATGACGAAGCGCGTGCGATCCTCAGAGCAAGCCGCGAACTCATGCCAAAAGTGCTCGCCGAATTGGCGGCACCAGCCGAACGTTTCACCAAAGCGCGCGACGAAACCGCAGCGACGCTCGCCAACCAGATGAGCGCAAGACGTAGCGTGGTCGCACACTGTGCGGAAGACTACCGTGCGGCAGCGCAATGGCTGGAACACAAGGCCGATATGTGGCTGATCGAAGATCATACCGACGATTTCTTCTGCGATCAGGTATTGCGCGGTCTTGCGCGAGACTTGCGTTTGACGGAACAGGCGTTGAACGAGTCAATCACTTTGCAGCAGCATGTCGACGCGAATCGCATTCTGCAACTGTACGAACGTTTGGTACGTATCTTCACCGCAAAAGGATGGTCTTTCGAACGCAAACTGTACGCATCGACTTCCCGCGAAGGCAACAAGGCCATGAATCTGAATTCGTTCATCGGGTTGATGGGCCACTCGCTGAAGCGTGTGGAAACGTCGGATGGCGTGATTTTGCGTGACGTGCGCGAGGACGAATCTCCCGATTTTGTGATGCGTAATTCCGAATATGTGCTGACGTTGGATGCCGATTCCATGCTGCTGCGCGATTACTGCCTGCGTTTGGTGTATCAGATGGAACAGCCCGGCAATGAGCGCGTGGCCGTGATCCAAACCCCGTATTCCTCGTATCGTGGAGCGCCGACGCGAATCGAACGTATCGCGGCCGCCACCACCGACATTCAGCACATGCTGCATCAGGGCATGACGTACTATGACGCCACGTTCTGGGTAGGTGCGAACGCGGTGATCCGCAAGGCCGCGCTTGACGACATTTGCGTGGTCTCAACTGAGGGCACGCGCACGGTGAAAACGTATATTCAGGACCGCACGGTGATCGAAGATACCGAATCCAGCATTGATTTGGGCTATTTCGGCTGGCATCTGGTTAATTATCCAGAGAGGTTGAGTTATAGTGCCACACCGCCGGATTTCGGCTCATTGGTGGTGCAGCGACGACGTTGGGCGAATGGTGGCCTGCTGATTATCGGCAAATTCTTCCGTATTGTGCATGCGCGGCATCAACAAGGCAATGATGTGACGTTGGGCGAGTGGGCGTTGCGCGTGAACTATATGGCGTCCATCGCATGGTCGAGTTTCGGCTTGATGTTCCTGTTGGCGTATCCGTTCGATCAGCGGCTGCTCAGCCCGTGGGTGGTGTTCGCTTCGTTGCCGTATTTTGCCACCATGTCTAGCGATTTGAAACGCAACGGATATAAGCGTTCCGATATTTTCCGTATTTACGGTTTCAATATCGTGCTGTTGACGGTGAATCTTTCCGGTACGCTCAAGTCGATTCAGCAGGGCATGACGAACACGAAGATTCCGTTCGCGCGTACGCCGAAGGTCAATAATCGTACCGCTTCTCCGGCATTGTATGTGACGATGCCGTGGGTGATCATTATTTATTCGTGCATGGTGTTCTATGCCGATACGTTTTCGCATAATTGGGGTAACGCGGTGTTCGCCGGATTCAATGCGATCGTGACGTTCTGGGCGCTGACCGCATATATCGGCATCTGGCATTCCGTGCAAGACATGGTGGTCGGTCTGATTCGTTGGTTCTTCGTGCCGATTAAGGAGCCACAGCAGGAGGCTGCCCGCAAAAAGTCTTCCTGGCGTGACGTTCTCTATTTCGGCGACCGCCAAATGATCTACGAGTCCCGTCCGCTGTAGCCTTGAGACTTCTCTAGCCCGTGTGTACGTGTACGGGCGGCGGTTGTAGATGCCTCCATTCCTATGCAACTTGCGTTTCCGTCTGCACGTCCTAGTGTTTGGGGAGGATGGCCGCACGTTTTTGGCTTGCTGACCTCACGATTTGGGAAAAAAGGCGGAAAATAAAATCGTAAGGTCGAAACCAAATCGCAATCGTGCGACGGGACTCAAGATTGCAACGGTCGGTACATCAAAATCATGATATGAAGGAACGGGGTCGCGGCATCCTGGTGTCCATCATTTCGAGGAATGACGGGTAGGTGTGTCGAAACGTTTGACAAATCTGAATTGCTGGCTTACGATTGGTGAAACGTTTCGACGAAACGATTCGATAAATTTGTCGAACGGGGTCTGTGGGAGAGATTCCGGGAGACTTGGCGGATGGTTTCGTTGAATGATAAGTGAGGATTGCGGCATCTGCAATGTGTGGCGCGAGTGACTTGGAGAGCCGAGGGAGGCGGAAGATGGCGGGTATCAAAGACGTGGCCCAGGAGGCTGGAGTGTCGGTCAGCACCGTTTCGTACGCGCTTTCCGGCAAGCGTTCCATTTCCGCCAAAACCACCGACAAGGTGATGGCCGCCGTTGAACGGCTCGGTTATACGCCGGATGCCAGCGCCCGCAAAATGCGTGGCATGCGTAATCATATTTTTGCGCTCAGTGCGCCGATCCGCGGCGATATTAATCAGGCCAAATACAACGCTTACTTTCTGCAGACCGCATGGCAGGCGAAGAACCGCGGCTACGATGTACTGTTGCTTACCGGCGAGGATGCGGTGGCCGACATCCGCCGAGTGACGCAAAGCAATTTGGTTGATGGCGTGGTGTTGCTTGATATTGAGGAGCGTGACGAGCGTACCGCTCAGGCTGGTTCGTATTCCAAACCCTGTGTGGCCATCGGTTACCCTGCGGAGCATGAAGGTTGCGCCTGCGTCGATATCGATTTTGCTGAGGCTGGTCGTATGGCTGCGGATTGCCTGTATTCCAAGGGGCATCGCAACGCCATGTTTTTGCGTGACAATGAGACCGATTACGATCGCGGTTCGGGCTATGTGTTGCTGTTTCGCGAGGCTTTGCTGGAACGCGCCAAAGAGTTGGGCATGACGATTCATGAATCCTCCAAGCATCGGGATGATCGTTTTGATGCGGCGGAATTCGTGCGCGAGCTTCGTTCTTCGGGCGAGCGCCCCACGGCGATTGTCAACCAGGCGAACGCCAACGTGCTGAAGTTGGTATTGCAGCAGTTGCAGGCTTCGGAATTGCGTGTGCCGGATGATATTTCGGTATTATCGTGCGGTACGTATTTCGAGGGGGAGCTGATGCCCCAGCCGATTACCGAAATGCCGGTCATGCCGCAGGAACTATGTTCCAAGGCTGTGGATCTGTTGGTCGAGGCCATCGACGAGCATCGCGACATCAAGGGATTGGTGGAGCTGTCCACTCCGGTCATGCATAGTCGAGGTTCCGTTACCAAAGTCGGTGACGCATGATAGGAAAACCGTAGGTGCGTGCCCGTGAAAGGCGGGTGGATTTTACGCTCATAATCGAAACGATTCGAAAGTAAGCGAAGGCGCTGAAAACGAAGCGAAGATGGTGATTTCTGAAGTGAAAACCACTGAACTTTACCCATCGTTGAAACGTTTCGAAAAAAGGGAAAAACATATACCAATCTTCATAACTGAAAAACAATTCAAGACATAACTCAACAACACAATCACCGCCAATAAAAGGAGAAACCATGAAGATCACACAAGGTATCGCACTCGCGGCCGCGGCGGCAATGTCGCTGGCCACGCTCGCTGCATGCGGCAGCGACACCGCGCAAGACGAGGAAACGCCAGATAGCCTGTCGTTCTGGTACTACGAGGAAGACGACGCCGGTCAGACCCAGGCATGGCGTCGCGCCGCGGAAGCCTTTGAAAAGGAAACCGGAGTCGAAATCAAGTTCGAACGCAAATCCTTCACGCAGATCGCCCAGAACGGTAGCCAGTTCCTGAACTCCGACGAAGCGCCGGATCTTATGGAATCCAATCGTGGCAATGGCTCCGCAGGTGTACTCTCCACCATGGGACTGCTTACTGATCTCGGCGATTATGTCTCCCAGTACGGTTGGGACAAGAAGGTGACCGGCGCGAACGCGGCCGTCGCCAAGTATGACGAAAACGGCATCATGGACGGCGACACCTGGTATGGCATGACCAGTTACGCGGAATTCCAGCGCGTCTACTACAACAAGGACCTGTTCGCCAAGTACGGGCTGGAGATTCCGACCACCTACGACGAATTCGTGGAAGTTTGCCAGAAGTTCGTGGATGCCGGTGTGACGCCGATCGCCGCCGATGCGCAGGAATACGGTGTGATGTGGCTGTGGTGGCAGCTGGTCTCCAAGAACGCCGATGCTAAGTTCATCGACAACTGGCAACTTTATAAGGGCGATGTTGATTGGAATTCCAAGATTCTCACCAATTCAGTGAATACCATCAACGATTGGCTCGATAAGGGCTTCATCTCCCGTAACGTCACCGGCATGAAGGCAGAAGATACTACGCAGGCGTTCATCAAGGGTGAGTATCCGATCTATCAGACCGGCACTTGGAACCAGGGGCGTTTCGTCAAGCAGATTACCACTTTCGATTGGGACGCTGCGGTAATGCCGGAGTCGAATTTCGCGATTGGCTGCGCCGGCAATCTGCTGGTGATTCCGGAACGTTCGCACCACAAGGATCTTGCTGCGAAGTTCATTGATTACGTGCTTTCCGACGATGTGCAGAACTACCTCGGCAACGCGGGAGGTATTCCGGTCGCCGCCGATACCGACAAGATCACGGACGAAAAGAGCAAGGCCATGATTGAGGAATACACTTCCTATGCCAATGATGGCAAGCTCAGCTACTACCCGGACTATGCGGCTTCCAACCTCACCGACGCGGTTCCGGCGGAGTTCCAGGAACTGGTGAACGGCACCAAGAAGCCGGCCGACGTGCTCAAGGGCATCCACGAGAAGTATGACGTCGGTGTGGAAGACATGGGCGTCAAAACCAACTGATCTCGCTTCCAACATCGTGTTCAACGTCGCACGGGATTATTTCGATTTTTCAAAAACCAATTTGTGAATAATCCCGTGTGGCATTGGAAATTACAACTCGCAAATCGTGCATCTCAATCATAAATAATTTACCAGCAACGCCGCACAACCAAAGGAAAAGCCAAAATGTCAAAGAAGACCAAACCAGAGGGAGTCTCAATGTCAAGGCTTCCCGGAAACCGTTCCGCAAAATTCGTACCATATCTTATTCCCGGACTGGTGGGACTGCTCGTTATCGTCGTTATTCCATTCGTATGGAACATTTACTTGAGCTTCACTCGCTGGCGTGGAGTCGGACCGGTTAAATTCGTTGGATTGCAGAATTGGAAACGTCTGTTTGCTGATTCCACATTCTGGATTTCATTTGCTAATTCATTCTGGATTATTGTGGCTATCGTAGTTATTCCTACGATTCTCGGACTTTTTATTTCGTCACTGTTGACTGACGTTATTCAGAAAAAATTCGGTGGAAAGACGGCTTCTTTCCTGCGGGCCATGTTCTACCTGCCGCAGCTGCTGCCAGTTGCGGTTGCGGCCATCATCATGGGCTGGATTTTCCGTCCGGAAGATGGTGCGGTGAACGCGCTGCTTGTTAAGCTCGGCTTGGGATCGCTACAGCATAATTGGCTCGGTAGTCCTGATAGCGCGCTTCCGGTACTGATGTTCATCCTGGTGTGGATTCAGTTGGGCTATCCGATCGTGATTTTCATGTCCGGTCTGCAGCGCGTGGATCCTGAACTTTACGAGGCGGCTGGTCTTGACGGAGCCAACTGGTGGCAGAAATTCCGTGTGGTCACGCTGCCATCCATTATTCCCGAACTGCTGGTGGTCATCCTCACCGCCACCATCGGTGCGCTGAAAACCTTCGCACCGGTCTATCTGCTCACCAAAGGCGGGCCGGGAACGGCAACCACCGTGCCATCGTACTATTCCTATAATCAATTCTTCCAAGTGCAACAAGTCGGCTACGGCGCGGCCATCTCCACAGCGCTCACCGTGGTCATCATCGTGTTCTCCATCGTGTTCACCATGGTGCAGAAGCACGTCGAAAAGGAACTGGTCTGAACGGTCCAAACCGTAGCAGACCCGCCAAATGTAAGACTCGCAAGACTTCGAAAGCCGAGGAAACAACCATGACGCAAACCATGACCGCATCGGCAGCGCGGAAAGCATCCAAGAAAACCCAACATGTGCGCTCGACCGGCGATTGGATCACCCTCATTGTGCTCATCGCAGCCGCACTGCTCGTGCTTTTCCCGCTGCTCGTACTCACCATCAACGCATTCAAAACGCCTGTCGATTACAATGCCACCGGTCCGCTTTCTCTGCCGAAACACTTCACCATGGATGGCATTATCTCCTTCTGGACCACCACCAAATTCCCTCTGAAATTCTGGAACAGCCTGATTATTTCACTGGTGGTGGCAGCGGCCGCCGTCGTGCTTTCCGTGCTGAACTCCTTCGCACTCGGCATTGGTAGAGTCAAAGGCAACACATGGATCGTGCTCGCCATCATGCTTGCCAACATGATGCCGCAGGAGGCGCTGCTCTACCCGCTATACACCATGTTCAAGCAACTCGGATTGTATAACACCAAATTGGCGATCATCATCGTCTTCACCATTATTCAAAGCGCATATGGCACATATCTGCTGTCATCCGTATACGGCACATTCCCACAGGCCATTCTCGAAGCGGCAGCCATCGACGGCGCCTCGCGCTGGCAGATCCTACGCAAGGTGGTGCTGCCGATTTCCTGGCCGACCATCAGCGTGCTATTCGTGTTCTTCTTCGTGTGGACATGGAACGAATACATGATTCCAATGGCATTCCTGATGGGCGATGACGTGCAGACCATTCCGCTGGCGCTCGCCACATTGCAGGGTCAGCGCACGATGGATGCGACCACACTTGCTTCGGCTTCGCTGCTGAGCATTGTGCCGACCATTATTTTCTTCATTATTTTCCAGCGTAAGTTGTCGCAGGGCATCACTGCCGGTGCCGTAAAGTAGTAGAAAAGGGGTTTCTTATGACTCAACATAACGATTGGAGCGCTATGCAGCAAAGTTCGTATCATGATATGCAGGTCGATTCGTCGGGTGCGTTCGCCGCGCGCAGTCCGCTGGACTCGCTTGCGGTTGCGGCCCCAGGGCGCACGCGTTGTGTGAACGCCGAGAATCCCACGGGCGGCAAGGGCACTGCGGCCACTGCGGCCAGTGCACTTGGTCCGTCGCGCAAAGGCAGTCCCTGCATCCAAACCGTGAAAGCGGGGGAGAGCGTCACTTTGATGGATGTGGATGGTCCGGGCGTGATCCGCCATATTTGGATGACCGTCACTGACCGCACGTCGCCTACTGGCCCGAACGTGCTTCGTAACCTGATCCTGGAATTCTATTGGGATGGCGAGGAAACCCCGTCCGTGCAATGCCCGATCGGCGACTTCTTCTGCTGCGGCCACGCGCAGGCCTGCCGAGTCAATTCGATGCCGGTGGTGGTCGTACCCAATCGCGGTTTCAACTGTTACTTCTCCATGCCGTTCGAACATGCGCGCATCGTGCTCCGCAACGATCACAATGAAGACGTTCCCGCGTTCTTCTACCAGATCGACTACACCGAATATGACTCGCTTCCGGTCGACACCATGCGTTTCCATGCGCAGTGGCGTCGCGAGCGTGTCACCGAACTTGCCCGCGATTATGTGGTGCTTGACGGTGTGCAGGGACGCGGCGCATATGTCGGCACGTATCTGGCGCTCACCGCGTTGGAAAGCCGCTGGTGGGGCGAGGGTGAAGTCAAAATGTACATCGATGGAGACGACCAGTACCCCACGTGGTGTAGCACCGGTGCCGAGGATTATTTTGGCGGCGCGTGGAGTTTCGCTGATTTTGACGAGCATGGCCGTATGTATGAGCAGACGTTCTGTGCGCCGTACGTCGGGTTCCCGTTCTATTCACAGCGTCTCGCCTCGCATCGCGAAAGTGCGTATTGGGATGTGAATACGCCCGTGACCCGCGGACTGTATCGCTGGCATATTCCTGATCCGATTTATTTCGAGCATGACTTGCGCGTGGAATGGCAGCAGATCGGCACTGAAGAGGGTGGCAATTTCGAACGTCAGGACGACGTCGCTTCCGTCGCGTACTGGTATCAGCTCGAGCCGCACACGCCGTTCGATCCGATTGGCGATCGCCACTTCCGTCAGCCCCGCTGATTATCGTGCGAACGTTCTACGCATCCACGCGACAGCCAGTTGTGTCCAGATCTGCATGCTCGGTTCGATGCCATCGACGCCCTGCCATGCGGTTTCCACGGTGCCCAACGACAGTCCGTGACCGCCCTGCGGGAACAGGTGTGCCTCCACACTGACGCCTGCCTTCTTGCAGGCGTCGATCAGCATCAGCGTGTTCTCATATGGCACGATTTCGTCGGGAACGGTGTGCCATACGAATACTGGCGGTGTTTTGGTGTCGATATGGCGTTCGATCGATACGGATTCGAGCGCTTCCGGATCGTTGCGTCGCTCGCCAAGCAGCGAGTCGAAACTGCCGCGATGCGCGAGCGGGCCGGATGTGATCACCGGATAGGCAAGCATCAAACCATTTGGGCGCACCACATCCGGATCGTAGCCATGGGCGGTGAGCACGTCGTCGCTGGCGGACGTGGCGAGATTCGCAGCCAGATGACCACCTGCGGAAAAACCGATCACGGCAATCGCTTCCGGATCAACGTGCCATTCGGCTGCATGCTCGCGAATCATGTTCATCGCATCGGCGGCTTCCAAAAGCGCAACTGGAAAAACGGAAGGCTTCACCGAATATCGCAGCACAAAAGCGTTGAAACCGGCCGCAAGAAACTGCATTGCAATCGGCTCGGCCTCGCGATCCGACGTCATTTCATAACCGCCGCCCGGAATCACGAGCACAGACGGACGCACGCGATTGGGAACGACTTCTTCACTGTTATCAAGGCAATATCCGACGAATTTCGCTGCGCTGCCGTCGATGCCGGTAATTTCATATTCGAAATATTTCATGTGTCCATCATAGGTGGAACACGGCGCACGTTATGCAGGAACTATTTGGTCCCGCTTTTTTCGTACCTTGTGATCCGTGGGCGCAAATTGTGCAGTCGGGAGAGTGTGACCTACTCGAGCAGCCAGTCGAGGATGTTGCGGTGTCGAATGTCTTGGTAGTCGCCGAGCCCGATGGTATCCAAGGTGAGCTGCGTGACGTAGGGGAGTCCTCCATATGTGAGATACCGGTCGAACAGCGCATTGTCATTTGCTGTTGATTGCAATGCATTTCGGTATTCCGAGAAAGACAGTGGCAGCATCTTAAGTTCGACATATCGTCCAGTGAAATGGATGATTTTGCGATTTTTGCAGAATTGTCCATTTTACTGGATGATTTTGCAGAGTGGGTGAGTGATATGGACGTGCGATTGGGCAAATCGGAAGTAATGCTGCGATCATGCGACGGAATTTGCATTTGTGTCTGTTTCGCTCACATGTCCGATACATTTTTCCCAGCGAATTGACAGGAACACGCATCATTCCTCCAAGACTTGGGCGCTTATATAGAACATGTCAGCGGTTGCGACAGCTGGCGAGGTTCCTGAAGAACCCCATAACTGAACCCTTCTTCTCTCTTCTCTCTCTCAGCCGGCGGCCTTTCTCTCCGCCGGCTTTCTTCTTTTCTGAACAGGATTCATGCGATTGCGATTGGTGTTTTCGGTTGGGTAAAAGGCGCATCGAAAGAAACGGTCGGCCGCGCGCTTGTTTGCGTATGGCCGACCGTTGACGGTCTGTGATTATGCGTGGTTGCGTGTTAGCGTTTGTGAGTCAGCAGCGGTCGTAGGAGAAATCACGGATGCGTTCGAGACAATCCACGCTGGCCGTCAGCCATGGCATGCCGATCACGAACACGTGCCCCAATGCTTCGTGACGGCCCGCTTTCGGGTCGAAAAGTTCGAAATCGGCACCCTTGCGCGATAGGGCTGTGGCAAGCGCCAGATTGTCTGCCTCCAGAAAATCGTCGCTGCAGGTGGTAATGAACAGCGGCGGCAGATCAACGTTGTTGACGAGTCCTTCCGCGGTGAGGAATTGCGGGTCGGCCGCTTCGAGGCCGGCGAAGAATTCCGTGCCAAGAGCTTCATCGAGCGCGATTCGCGTGTCTGGGGAGAATGCGGTAGCGCCCAATCCGGCTTCGTCGGCGGCCTGCTTGGAAGCCAGGCTGTATACGCCGCACACCGGAGCCGCGCCGGCGAAACCGATGCCCGAAGGCTCGTCAATGCCGAACGCGGCCGCAGCTTCGGCGCTGTTCTCGATTGCCAGCGTCAGCATGGTCAATGCGCCGCCGGCCGAATCGCCGGTGAGGAACACGGCGTTCGGATTGACCGGATAATCGGCCAAATGCGCCTTGATCCAACGCAATGCCGCTTGCACATCCGCCAGCTGACCCTTCAGATCGGTCTGCGGGGCCGGGCGGTAGTTCAGTGAGAACACGGCGAATCCCATATCGGCCAGATGCACGTTGAAATTGCGGTTCAGTTCCTTATATCCGTAGGTGAAACCGCCGCCATGTATATCGATGTACACCGGTGTCGTATGCCCGGCACGCAGTACAGCATCATGCGGCAGATATAGGTCGAGCAAATGTCCGCGGCACTGCCCGGCTTCCGTATCGTAACCGCCGTCAGGCAGGTACGGAAGGTCCTCGATCACATCGATCGTGTCCGGAGTATGCCACAGCTCGGAACGTGGGGTGTCAACCGCGATCGCGCTGAAACGCAGGTCAAGAATGCCTCGGATTTGCTTTTCGGAAAGTCCCGCAAGATCGCCGTCGGTTTCCGTCCAACGTTCCGCATGCTTGATCATCTCGTCGGTAAGACCATATTTTTCCGCATATTGCGCGATGATCGCTTGTTCATCCGCCATCATTGCCGTCCTTTCGTGATTTTTCATACGATTGCGGTCGTTGCCGTCATCGGAATGCCGCACCTCGATATATCGTATCGGTTCTATACGGAAAGTGCGACTGCAATCATCCATATTTCATTGCGCTCACAGCGAATTTATGTAACGGTTCATGCGTTGATTTTATTGCGATTGCGACACGCCGGAATCACCCATGTTGCATCAAAAAACGGTTCGCATAGAATGAGTCGCGTTTGCGAATCCGAACAGGGGTTTCGACCGATAGAGAAACGGCAACGGGACGCTCGACAAACGACGGACGTGAATCGTAACGGCAACGAATGGCCGTAACAGCAACGAACAAACGCAACAACAGCCCACGAAAACCCGCATACCCAAGCAAACAATCTGAAGGAACGCTACGTATGTACGTCGATCCGAATCGAAATACAGAAGCAGGCAACCTCAAATGGATCCTGCCATACTGCAAACCCGACCTGCCGCGAGTTGCCGGCGCGATAGTGCTATTCTGCGTCAACAACACCATGGCTCTCATCATTCCGCTATTATCGGGCCTCATTGTGGACCGTGTGATCGTGCAAGGACGCGTCGACGAACTGACGCGACTGTGCATCATGATGATCGTGTTCACCATCGTGCGCGTCGCCTCACGCTACGGCTACCAAATGTGGATGGAACGTTTCGGACAGAACTCCGTATTTCGTCTCGTCAGCGACGAATACGAGAAACTGCACGAACTTGACTTCACATATTTCAACCACACGCGCACCGGTGACATTATGAGCCGCATGACCTCCGACACCGACGCCATCCGCCACGCGTTGAGCTGGGTGAGCTACCAGGTGCTCGACTGCGTGGTCATGTTCGTCGGCGCGCTCGCCATGATGTTCACCATCGACTGGCGTCTCGCGCTCGCGCTCGCATGCGTCACGCCGTTCATTTTCATTCTTACGCGCGGACTTTCCACGCATGCAAGGCCGCTGTTCTTCGCCATCCGCAATTCGCTCGCCGAAATGAATTCGATGGTCGAAGAAAACATCGAAGGCAACCGCGTGGTCAAAGCGTTCGTACGCGAACCGTACGAAACCGAAAAATTCGACGAACGCAACGACGATTACATGCAACGCAACATGGCTCAGGCCTACAACAGCCGCAAATACATGCCGTGGCTTGACGGCCTCGGCTTCTCACTGCAGCTGATCACGCTCGGCCTCGGCGGATTCCTGGTGATCACCGGGCGCATGACGCTCGGCAATCTCGTGGCGTTCAACTCCTACCTGTGGATGATCGACGGACCGGTGCGCCAATCCGGATGGCTGATCAACGACTGGCAGCGATTCAACGCATCCTGCATCAAAATCCGAAAACTGCTCACCTCTCAGTCGCACATCACGGAAAAGCCGGGAGTCGGCGCAAACGCGAATCCCGCAACTCCGAATGCGAACAATGCCAACGGTGTAAACGATGCAACTGGCAACGCTTCGCAATCGCAGGCAACGTTTACAACATCGGCAACGCAAGCTGCACAGGCAACACAGGTAACGACTAACACGACCCGCATCGCCGGCAGCATCGACTTCCAGCATGTCAGCTTCGCCTTCCCCGACGAACCGAACACTCCCGTGCTTGAAGATGTGGATTTCCATGTTCCGGCAGGCGCCAAACTCGGCATTCTCGGCGAAACGGGCGCAGGCAAATCCACCCTCGTCAACCTCATCTCCCGCTTCTACGACCCCACCGAAGGCAGCGTACTCATCGACGGCGTCGACGCGCGAGACTGGCCGCTCGCCACACTGCGCTCGCAAGTCTGCGTTGTCGCGCAAGACACGTTCCTGTTTTCCGACACCATCGGCGGCAACATCAGCTTTGGTGTGGGTGAACAGCGCGAATACGATGAACAGTACATTCGCCGCATGGCCACCATCGCCGGTGCGGACGGCTTCATCCGCAGCATGCCGGAAGGCTACGATACCGTGGTTGGAGAGCGTGGCGTTGGCCTTTCCGGCGGCCAAAAACAGCGCCTGAGCCTCGCCCGCGCGCTTGCCGACGATCCATCGATCCTCATCATGGACGACACGACCAGCGCCGTCGATATGGAAACGGAAGCGGAAATCCAACGTCACCTGCGCGAGCTGGACGAGCAGAAAACCATCGTCACCATCGCACACCGTATTTCATCAGTGAAAGATTCCGATCTGATTCTCGTGCTCGAACACGGCCGCATTGTGGAGCGCGGCACGCATGACGAACTCGTGGCCGCACATGGCCGCTACTGGGAGATCTACTACAAGCAGCTCGGCCTGCAGGCTGGTCGTTCCCATGGTTTCGAAGCGTAACGCAACCAAGGCAAGAAAGGAGGAAAACTCATGGCAAAACGTAATACATTCCGTGAAGACGAGGAACTGGAAGAGCAGATTAATCTGCACGATATTCTGCGTATCGGCGTCTATTTAAAACCATATATGTCGCGTATCGTACGCATTCTTGCCGTCGTCGTAATGATGAGCGGCATCGCGGTGGTCGTGCCATATTTGACGAAAATCATGATTGATAATGCGATTCCATCGCAAAATCTCACCTTACTTGGTGAATTAACGGGATTGATGGCAGTGCTTATTGTGATGTACGAGTTCGGATTGCGCTATCGTACCGTCGAAATTACTCGAGTCGGTCAGCTCATATTGAAAGATATGCGTCGCGATATTTTCACGCATATTCAGACGCTGCCGTTCAGCTATTTCGATTCGCGTCCGCACGGCAAAATCCTGATTCGCGTGGTCAATTATGTGAACACCCTTTCCGACACGTTGAGCTCCGGCCTGATCAATGTGATTTCCGACGTGTTCACGTTCCTGATCACTCTGGTGGTCATGTTTGTGGTCGATTGGCGGCTCGCGCTGTTCAGCCTTGCGCTTTTCCCGTTCCTGATCGCATGGGTGCTGATATTGCAACATTTCCAGCGCCGCGCATACCAGATGCTGTCGAACAAGCAGAGCAATCTCAACGCATTCATCCACGAGTCGATCGCCGGCGTGAAAACCACGCAGACCTTCGCTCAGGAGACTGCGCAGTTCAAAACCTTCCAGGAGCAGCAGAACGACGTGCGCACCTCGTGGATGAAGGCTGTGCACATTCAGTTCCTCATGTGGCCGGGCATCCAGACCATTTCCGTCATGACGATCGCGTTCATCTACTATGTGGGCGTTACAGGCTTCGGTGCGGTAAACGTTTCCACCGGCGTGCTGATCGCGTTCGTCGGGTATGCGAATAATTTCTGGAATCCGGTGATCAGCATCGGCAATTTCTACAATCAGCTGATTACCTGTTCCGCGTATCTTGAGCGTATTTTCGAAACGCTTGATGTGCAGCCGGAGATCCGCAATGCGTCTGACGCGACCGAACTGCCGCCAATCGAAGGTCGCGTCGATTTCAACGATGTCATCTTCCGTTACGAGCCTGACGGTCGCAATATTCTCAATCTGGTTGATCTGCATATTGAGCCAGGCAGTACTGTTGCGTTGGTCGGCCCGACCGGTGCCGGCAAAACCACGATCATCAACCTGCTGTCGCGTTTTTACGACGTTGCAGAAGGGTCGGTGACGATTGACGGGCACGATGTGCGTTCGGTCACGTTGGAATCGTTACGTCGGCAGATGGGCGTCATGCTGCAAGATACGTTCATTTTCTCCGGCAATGTGCGCGAAAACATTCGTTACGGCAAGTTGGATGCGACCGATGCCGAGATCGAAGCGGCTGCGAAGGCGGTGCATGCACACGAGTTCATCATGGATTTGCCGAACGGATACGACACGGTGGTGGAGGAGCGTGGTTCCACGCTTTCCGCAGGTCAGCGCCAGTTGATTGCGTTCGCGCGAGTGCTGCTAGCCAATCCTCGCATTCTGATTCTCGACGAAGCCACGTCGAATATCGATACTCGTACCGAAGAGGCGCTTCAGGCCGGATTGAACCACCTGCTGAAGGGACGTACGAGCTTCATCATCGCGCACCGATTGTCCACCATCGAGAACGCGGACATGATCTGCTACATCGACCATGGGCAGATCGTAGAGCAAGGTAACCACGCCGAGCTGCTTGCCAAGCGCGGCGCCTACTACCGCCTCTACGACTCCCAATACGCCATGATCAAGGTCTGAGCGGGGTAAATCCGCCAGGGATTGGAGGAATCACCCCGCTGAAGGCCTCTCTGGCGGGGTGATTCCTCCGGCTACTGGGTGAATTCGACCGCTCAGGTTGTACCAGCCGTAGTAGCGGTTGATGCACACCACATCCATGGTTCGTTCGGTGATGTCGGTCGTGTAGTCGTTTTGGCAGCATACCAGTGTGACCGGCCTGTTCTGCGGGTCGCTGGCGTGCGCCAGCTCATACAGCGGACGAAAGTAGTCATACGCCTGCTGTGGACGTTCCCCGTCACCATCCAATCCTGGCTCATTGGCGATCGACCACATCACTACGCACGGGTAGTTCTTGTCGCGCGCAATCATGCCTCGAATCGCCTCGTATGGAGTCTACTACTGGTTCGGCTCGCAACTGACCGGCTGGGACTGCAACGCAACATGGTCGTCACAGCCACCAACCTGCACGGCCCCTGGAGCGATTTCAGGCCATTCACGCCGGAGGGATCGCATACCTTATCAGTCCCAGTGCCGGAATGAATTCTCCATCTTTATGCACGTCGTGCAGTTGGGATGGTATATGATTATGACGATAGAAATATTGGGATTTCAACGAAACTGCGATACAACGAGGTAGTGCCATGAAACGATTCGTCGTTGGCTACGAATCCCTCTGCCGCATCATCATGATGATCGTCGTCGTCAACGTCGCCTTCGTGGCGCATACGCTGCTCGGCCTGATGATGGTATTCGGTGTGGCCGTGCCCATCTTCGCCACCATGACGGCCGTCTACTTGTGGGGCCGACTGTCCGGCATGGACGTACATGTGCTCGAACCCATCGGACAAGACCAGAACGCCGGCCCTGCCGGTACGACAACCCCCGCACGGAAGGACAATCTCTCGTGACCGACATCCATAACCGCCACAGCCATCCAATCGCGCTGCGCGACGCCACCGTCACCGACCCGTTCTGGGCCGCCGAGCAGGAGCTCGTACGCACCGCGGTGATTCCATATCAGTGGAATGCGTTGAACGACAACGTTCCCGGTGCCACCCCCAGCTACTGCATGCACAACTTCAAGGCCGCGGCCGCGCAGAATGCCGAGCGTCACGAGCAGGGCAAGGCCTTCGTGCCGCCGAAATACACCTTCCGCGGCTTCGAGGCGCTGCCGGAAGACCCGGCCAATCCCGACCCGGACAAATTCTATGGATTCGTGTTCCAAGACACCGACTTCTCCAAGTGGATCGAAGCGGTCGGCTACTCGCTGACCCATCATCCCGACGCCGAACTCGAGGCCACAGCCGACGCGGCCATCGACATCGTGTGCGCGGCACAGCTGGACAACGGCTACCTTGACACCTACTACATTCTCAACGGCATGGACCGCCACTTCACCAATCTGAAGGATCATCACGAACTGTACTGTTTCGGGCATCTGGTCGAAGGTGCGGTCGCCTACTACGAGGCCACGGGCAAACACAAGCTACTTGATGCGGCCTGCCGTTTCGCCGATTACATCGATTCCCGATTTGGTACGGAAGAAGGCAGGCTGCACGGCTATCCGGGCCATGAGATCGCCGAAATGGCGCTGGTGAAGCTGGCTGCGGTAACCGGCGAGCCCCGTTACGCCGGCCTGGCCGAATACTTCGTACGGCAGCGTGGACAGCAACCACTGTACTTTGCACTCGAAGATCGCCGCCGTGCCGAAGAGGACGGTCGCAACTACGAGCCACGTGAACAGAACTACGTCTACTATCAAGCCGACAAGCCGGTCACGGAACAAACGGAGGCGCTCGGTCATGCCGTGCGCGCCGCCTACTTCTACTCAGGCGTGGCCGACGTGGCGAGAATCACCGGGGAAGCAACACTGCTGGAATCCTGCGAGACGCTCTGGCGCAACATCGTCGACAGGAAACTGTATATCACCGGCGGCATCGGTGCCACGCATATGGGCGAGGCGTTCTCCTTCGACTACGATCTGCCGAACGACACCGCCTACTCGGAAAGCTGCGCGGCCATCGCACTCGCGTTCTTTGCGCGCCGTATGCTTGAGATTCAGCCAAAATCCGAATATTCGGACGTCATGGAATCGGCCTTGTACAACACCACGCTGGCCGGCATGGCGCTCGATGGCAAAAGCTTCTTCTATGTGAATCCGTTGGAGGTCGTGCCCGAAGCCTGCCATCGCGACGAACGCAAGTTCCACGTCAAGCCGGTCCGTCAGAAGTGGTTCGGCTGCGCGTGCTGTCCGCCGAACATCGCCCGCATGGTCGAAAGCGTGCAACAGTACGCCTACACGGTGGCCGACGATGCCTCCACGCTGTATGTGCACCTGTATATGGGTGGCGTGGTGTCCGCGAAACTCGGCGGTTCCGATGTCTCCCTCGAAGTGCGGGCCGGTATGCCGTGGAATGGCACCGGCGCCATCACCGTGACCCTTCCTTCCTCCGATGAGGGGCAGGTTCCGGAGTCCTTTGCCTTGGCCCTTCGCCTGCCTGCCTGGGCCGGTGGCGAGTCGGCCGCCGACTCCATCCATGCCACGGGTGAGAAGGATTCTCGCATCACACGCACCACCCGTGACGGCTACCTCTACCTCACCGGTACTTGGCGTGACGGTGACGTCATCGATTTCGACTTCCCCATGCCGGTCAGGATGATTGCGGCCAATCCTCTCGTACGCGAAGACGCAGGCAAGGTCGCCTTCATCCGCGGCCCGCTGGCCTACTGCGCGGAAGGCACCGACAATGGCGACAATCTGCATCTGCTACATGCTGATGCCGAGACGATCGCCGCCGATCCGGACTCCGTCAAAGTCAACGAAATCACCTTCCATGCGCAGGCCGCCGCACAGGACGAACGAGGCTTGGGCGAAGTGGAACCGGTCGATCTGCCAATGGTCACGCTGACCATTCCCGCTTGGCGGGAGTCCTCGCAGGGCGCCACCGACAAGTCGCTGTACGCACTGTGGCAGCCGGCACAACGTCAACCGACGGAAGTCACACTGATTCCGTATTTCGCATGGGCCAATCGTGGCGAAACCGAGATGACGGTGTTCCTGCGCAGCTGACGTTTGACGGCCAACATCCCGTTGGACGGCATGATGATGACTATGCACTTTCCGACGAGCAGAAGACGGCCGTAGCCGAGCTTTCCCGATCCAACGTGTACGCGAAGCAGTCGAAATGGAAGACGCTACATGAGTTGCCGATGGCTGAAAAATGGCCGTATTTCAAGGAAAACTTTCTTTCCTATGCCATGATCAAGGTCTGAGCGGGGCTTGGGCTGATTAAAGCTGACTGGGCTAATACGTCCGGGCTGGTTTGACTCGATTGGCTTGATTGCCCCGTGCGATATTCGTGCGATTCGTGGAATACGCATGTGATTTGTGCGATGACTGCGTCTTTGCTTTGCCGAAAGATGCATTTGCCGAAATCCTGTTGCTGGACGTTTCCTGAATGCCTATAGACACGCATGCACGCCATGCCTCGTTTTCCCGTTTAAGCTAGTGAAGGTACGTCAAACGATACACGTCAATAAACAGGCGGTATTCGAAGTGCGAAGGAGATGGCAATGGCAGCCGGCATGTTGAGCCCTCTACTTCCTCGTCAGGATGGACGTCTCGAATGGGGCAATGGTGTGGTGTCCATGCTGTTCGACATCGCGGGGGATTCCCCTGTCCGCCTAAGCAACGTTGTCGGGCGAGGCATGATTCCCATTGACGGTCGCCTGTCCGACGATGGAAAGCCTGTAGTGGAAAAGGATCCTCGCCCGATCGTGGAGGTGCTCGCCGCGAACACCGGTTCGCAAGACAACCGCCTCGCGCTGATCGCCACGGTCGCCGGCAGCAAACTACGCTTCGTTTCCGCGCTCGCGTCCGAACCGGGGCAGGATTCCGCCGATCCGTTCCGTTTGGAGATCACGCAGTTCGCGTCGTATGCCGATCTTGAGCCGAAAGGCCGCGAATTCGAGCCGACCGCCAGTGAGCGCGATGCGGCTGCCTCTGCTGCGAATCCCGCGCCTGTAACGGTTTGTGCCGACCCGCATGAGGGTCTGGTGGTCACCTCCGTGTTCGAAGCGTTCCCTAATCTTTCCGCGGTGCGCACGCACACGCGTCTGCAGTCCGCCAAACAACTGCCGATTGAAGCGGTGTCGTCGTTGAACCTGACCATTCCCATGCGCGTCAACTGCGGTAAAGTCCATCGTTCGAATATTTTCTGGGGCGACGCTGCCTGGGCCGTGGAAAACGATTGGCGCGCCCGCCCGCTGCGAGACACCCAGGTGCGCAACCGCAACCAGAAAATCAATCCAGGCCAGTCCAGCTCGCGATTTGCCATGAGCTCCACTTCCACATGGAGCACAGGGGTGCATGAGCCGGCCGGTATCGTACAGGTCGAAGGTTCCATGCGTCGCGCCCGCGACTTCTCCGTAATGTGGCAGATTGAGCACAATGGCCCGTGGGAGTGGGAGGTCGGTGAGGATGATCCCGGTCTGCACATCAGTGCATTCGGTCCGGAATATCAGGATCACGGCTGGTTCACCAACCTCGGTGAAGGCAACGATTTCGAGTCGGTTCCCGTGTCGTTTGCCATTGCCGCCGGCGATTGGCAGCAGGCCGTCGCCGAAATGACGTTGCAGCGTCGCGCATTGCGCGTTGCCAAAGCCCGCGAACTGGGTCGTGCCGAGCAGTTCAAGCGTATGCAAGGTCTCGTGGTCTACAACGATTACATGAACACGCTGTTCGGTGACCCCCGTATTGAGAAGGAACTGCCGCTGATCGAGGGCGCGGCAAGCGTTGGTGCGGATATTTTCTGCGTCGACGCCGGCTGGTACGACAGTACGGACGGCGGCTGGTGGGACATGGTCGGCGAATGGCAGGCTTCCGCCAATCGTTTCGGCGACGCCGGTTTGCACGGTCTTGCCGAAAACATCCGTGCGCACGGCATGGGCCTGGGCCTGTGGCTCGAACCTGAAGTGATCGGTGTGAAATCGCCGTTGGCAAGCACGCTGCCGGATTCCGCGTTCTTCCAACGTCATGGCGTGCGTGTGTGTGATTCGGGTCGATATTTGCTTGATTTCCGTTCCTCCGAAGCGCGCGAGCATGCTACGCGTACCGTTGATCGTCTGATCGACGATTTCGGCGCGGTGTTCTTCAAGTTCGACTACAACACCATTCCCGGCGTCGGCACTGATTTGAATGCAGAATCCGTTGGCGACGGCTTGCTTGAGCATTGCCGCGCATATTTGGATTGGCTCGACGATTTGCGTCACCGTCACCCGGATGTGATGATCGAAAATTGCGGCTCCGGCGCCATGCGCGCCGATTATGCGCAGTTGTCCCGCTTGGATCTGCAATCCACTTCCGACCAGTGCGATCCGCTGATTTACGCGGCTATCGCGGCCGGCGCGGGCATGACGATTCTGCCGGAACAGCAGGGGAATTGGGGCTACGCCCAGCAGGAAATGGACGATGAGACGGCCGTTTTCACGCTCGCCACGGGCGTGCTCGGCAGACTGTATCTGTCTGGTTTCATCGACCGCATGACCGAGCCGCGTCTTTCGCTCGTTCGCGACGCCATCGCCTTACATCGTTGTGTACTTGCCGACCAGCAGCATATGGTGCCGTTCTGGCCGTCTGGACTTCCCGATTTTGACGGCGATTGGCTTACCGTCGGTTTGCGCCACGTCGAAACGGATATGTGCGACGAGCATGTGCTCGGTTGCGACGCCTCGAACGGGCAGAACGCCGATCCGTCCAATCGGCAGAATGGCCAGCAGATTCAGCAGGAAGACAAACCCGATTACATCATCGTATGGCGTCGCGGAGGCACCCCCTCGGTGAACATACCGCTGGAAGCCGGCAGGACCATCGAGCAGGTCTTCCCGAATCCGGACGAACCCGATCATGCTCCGGACGCCAAACCGTGGACCATCGAACGCATGGATCCAGAAACGGTGCGCCTGAACGCAACCACTTCCAAGCGTCCGTCCGCCAGAATTTTCGCGATTCGCCACCGTGGTTGATTGGCTAGTCGTTCGGTTCGCTCGAATCATGTCGACTGCAACCGTAAGACTGCCATCGAGCGTAGGCTGGAGGTATGAGCAAACACCATCGTGACCGCAGCTGGGCGCCAGCACCGCAACCACTTCCCGAGAATGCGCACGTCATCGACAACCACACGCATGTGGCGTCCGTCGTGCCGTTCTCGCAGGCCATGAGCCATGAAGCGCAAGAAAAAGGACAGCCGGAAGTCCCCGTATACAGCGTCGACGAACTGCTGAACCAGGCGCAACAAGTCGGCGTCGAAGGCGTCATCGACTGCGGATGCGAACTGCCGAACCTCATGACAGCCATCGATATGGCACGCGAACACCCCGAAACCGTGCACGCGGCCATCGCCATACACCCCAACGAATCCGTGCTCCACGGCCATCGTGGAGTGCCCGGACCAGACGGACTTCCGCTCAAATACAAACCCTGGCACGACACCAGCTTCGAAGACGCCATGGCCGAAGTACACCGTCTTGCTATCACCTACCCCAATCAGGTTGTGGCCATAGGCGAAACCGGCATGGATCTCTTCCGTACCGGCGAAGCCGCCAAAGAACTTCAGCGGGAAGCTTTCCGTGCGCACATCGCGCTCGCCAAGGAATTGAACCTGCCCATGCAGATCCATGACCGTGACTCACATAAGGAAGTCATCGAAACGCTGCTGGCGGACGGCGCTCCCGAACGGACTGTGTTCCACAGCTATTCCGGTGATGCCGAAATGGGTGAGATCGCGCATGAAAACGGTTGGTATCTCAGCCTTTCGGGCACATCCAGCTATAAGGGCAACGATGGTATACGCGAGTCGGCGCGCATTGTCGGATTGAGCCATGTCATGGTCGAAACCGATGCCCCCTACCTAAGTCCGATGCCGTATCGTGGTCGCACCAACGCGCCGTACATGATTCCCTACACCCTGCAGTCGTTGGCGAATTATCTCGATAAACCGCTGACGGAAGTCGCGCAGGCAACACGAAAGACTACGCGCGAAGTGTACGGAATCTGAACAAATTCCGAAAATCGACAGGATGGAAACGATTTATCCGAAAATAAGAGAAAAACAAGAGGAAAAATAAGAAAAAGAAACCCACAGGAAGTCTACTTCGTGCGAGATCAGGAATCGCAAGAAACAATGTGAAGATTTGACAAGACTTCGTAAGGCTCCTAACGTGCCTTTTTGCGTTTATTTTGGGGAGTGGGTTGGAAGGCCCGCCACTTGGAGGTAGCGTTATGGCTAACGAGCCGAACGAGGATGAGCCGCTGTTTCACGCAGCCACATACACGCAGGCTCCGAAGGTTTCGCACAAGGTGCTGACCAAGGAAGAGCGACAAGTGCTGATCAAGCAGCACGAGGAGAAGCAGCAGGAGGCTGCTCACCTTGACCAGGTGGCCAGCAAGGGTCCCATCGGCCGCTGGTGGAGCCGTCTGCAATCCGGGCCGAACAGAATCACGCCCGCCATGGCGATCGTGGCGTTGGGCGTGGTATATGGCGATATCGGCACCTCGCCTCTGTACACCATGCAGACGTTCCTCAACGGGCAGGGCGGACTTGCGCATGCCGACCGCGAAGCCGTACTCGGCGTGCTTTCGTTGGTGTTCTGGTCAATCACGCTTATCACCACCGTCAAATACGTATTGATCGCCATGCGCATCGACAACAAGGGCGAAGGTGGCATTTTCGCGCTGTACTCGTTGGTTCGGAAGTACGGTGCATGGCTTGCGATTCCTGCCATGCTTGGCGGAGCCGCGTTCCTCGCCGATTCCGTGCTTACCCCGGCCGTGTCCATCAGCTCGGCAGTGGAAGGCTTGGAAACGCTACCGGCTTTTGAAAAACTTTTTACTGAAAACAAGCAGCTGACTCTGATGATCACCGCGGCCATCATTCTGATGCTGTTCTCTGTGCAGTCGCGTGGCACTGAGCGTATCGGCAAGGCGTTCGGTTCGGTCGTGCTTGTCTGGTTCTCGTTCTTGGCGGTTGTCGGCTTGGCGAACCTCAGTCAGTATTGGAGCGTGTTCGCGGCGCTTAACCCCGTGTACGGTGTTAGATTCCTGTTCAGCAGTCATAATGCCGCTGGCCTTGCCATCATGGGTACGGTGTTCCTGTCAACCACCGGTGCCGAAGCGCTTTATTCCGACATGGGTCACGTTGGCCGTGGCAACATCTATTTCACGTGGCCGTTCATCAAAATCGCGCTTGTGCTCTGTTATTTCGGCCAAGGCGCATGGATGCTCAATCATTGGGATGATTCGGCGTATATCCGCACGCACGGTTTGAACCCGTTCTTCGAAATGATGACGCCCAGCGTGCGTTACGTGGCCGTTGTGCTTTCCGTGGTCGCGGGCGTTATCGCCTCGCAGGCGTTGATTACCGGCGCATTCACGATGGTGTCTGAAGCCACCCATCTGAACTGGATGCCGCATCTTCAGGTCCGTTATCCGGCCCGTACCCGCGGTCAGCTGTACATTCCTGTGGTCAATGTGGTGCTATGCGTTTCCACGCTGTTGGTTTTGGCGCTATTCCGCGATTCCGAGCATATTTCTGCGGCGTATGGTCTGGCGTTGACCATCACCATGATCACCACCACCATTCTGCTCGCCGTCTACATATGGCATTCGGGGCGTCGTATCGGAGCGGTCGTATTCACCGTGTTGTTCCTTGCGATCCAATTCATGTTCTTCTTCGCTTCCATGGCGAAGTTCCTGCATGGTGGTTGGTTCACGATGTTGCTTACCTTCGCGATTCTGCTGGTTATGTACACGTGGAACGAAGGCACGAAGCTGGAACGTGCGCAGCGTCGTCATATGCAGCCCGCCGAATGTCTACCGGTGTTGAAGCGGCTGCATGATGACGATACGATTCCATATTTTGCAGACAATATCGTCTACCTTACGTCAGATCCGGAAACGAAGCGTATCGATACCGATATCTTCTTCTCGATTTTCGCCGACCATCCAAAACGTGCCCGCGCTTGGTGGGCGGTTTCCGTCGAGACCGCCGATGAGCCGTTCACCCGCGAATATTCGGTTGAGAATTTCGGCACGGATTACATGTTCCGTGTTCGCATTCGGCTTGGTTTCAAGGTTTCTCAGTCAATTCCAGCTTACATTCATCAGATCATGAACGATTTGTCGAAGTCTGGGGATCTGCCGAGGCAGGAAAGCCGCTATCCGAAGCTTGATGCTGATCCGAATATCGGTCCGATTCGATATGTGCTGATTCACAAGGCGCTTATGCCTGAGTCGAAGGTGTCGCAGCGTGGCGCGATTTCTTTGGAAGTCAAGTATGCGATTCGTCGTCTTGCGGGATCTCCGGTCAAATGGTTCGGCCTTGCGCCTTACAATCCGCTGATTGAGATACAGCCGCTGTTCCTCGCTACTCAGCGTCCTCCGCGGCTAAAGCGCGTGTGAAACAAGCCGTGAAACGGGCTGCGCGATGATGGCGATCGTATCCGCCATCGTCGCGCAGCCCGTTTTCGTAGGACACTTTGTAGGTTTTGCACGGTCTTATCGCGAAGAATCGTTGGAATCCCGCTGTTTTTCGCACGCTATAAGCAATGTCGATAGCCATATGCGCGCGTTGCATTACAAGCCCTGTAGAGTAATCAACCATGTGCAGATTACTTGGATTCGCGGCAGCAGGAAGCAACACCAGTCTCAATGGCGTGCTCGGCATGCAGGCCGTACGCGATTTCCGGAATCTGAGCGAAATCCACAACGATGGCTGGGGTTCCGCACTGGTCACCGTGCCGAGCGAGTCGCCGTACCTGCGTGACGGTGGCGCTCCCACTCCGGAAACCGGCACCGCCATCTATAAGAACACGATCGCGGCCCGACATGATCCGATTTTCGACGAGCTTGCGAACACTCCGGCTCGTGGAGGCCTGTGGCACTTGCGTTTGGCCAGCTCGAACCTGCCGCTGATTCTCGAGAACCAGCAGCCGTTCTACGCCAACGGATTGAGCTTCATCCACAATGGCGATATCTCCGACGATCAGGGCCGCAATATCATCACCAACCGTGCGTTCCCGGTCGATCCGAACATCGTGCAGTCCACCGGCGGCCGTTCTGATTCCGCCATTTTCTTCGCAGTGATTCTGCAGTACATCGGTTTTGGTTTCGCACTCGACGAGGCGGTCGCGCAGGCTGTGCGCGAACTGCGCAAAAGCTATCCGAAGTCCAGCTACAACTGCATGATCCAGAGCCAAGACCAGTTCATCGCTCTGTGCGCGGCCGGTCGTGAGGTCACGTCCAAGCGCATCGTGGAAATCTACGACCAGTACGGCCGTGGCAACCAGGCGCATGACTATCGTGTGATGCGCTATCGTACGCTCGGTGAATCCGAAGCGGATCAGGCTGCAGGCCAGCCGAAGGGCGTGGTTGTGGCCAGCTCCGGTTTCGATCAGTGTGCCGAAGATGGCTGGACTCGTTTGGAAAACGATCAGATGATCATCGCTTCCAACCGTACCGGCGCGTTCCGCGTGCGTTCCATCTGAAATCCGTAATCTGAAATCCGTATTTCGGAATTTCCGACTGGAATTTTCATCTGGGATTTCCAGACATTTTTTTTCGACCGGATTCAGCATGTGGCAATCGTCATACAGCGCCTAAGATAGGCGGTATGACAACCGGATATATTCCTACACTCGCCCAAGTTGACGAACTGCATCGAAAAATCGCGCAATCGCAAGCGGCATACGATTTGATTCACGGACATTGCGTAGTCGTTGCTGACATCGCACGTCGCATGGCACGCAGGCAGAACGCACTGTTCACCCGCCGCTGCACGCTACCGGACGATGCCCCTGAAAAAGCGGGCAATTTCGGCCTTAGGCTTACGCAAGACGGTAATGGCAGCGAATCGTTCGGCATGCTTCGCATTCCTTCCGTTCCATCATCGGACGGGCTTACGGGCGGAACCGTTCCGCCGAGGCTGATCGACGAGCATTTGGTGGTGATCGGTGGTCTGCTGCATGATATCGGCACGTATTTTCTGCTCAAACAAGACGGTTCCGACGGTGGGCCGCTGAAATTCGACGGTCCGAATTACGTACGGCATGGGCTTAAAGGCTACGAATATTTGTTGAACGAGGGTGTTGACGAGTCGATCGCGCAGTTCGCACGCAACCACACCGGTGTGGGACTCACCAAAGAAGCGGTGGAATCGCAAGGATTGCCGCTGCCTCCGGCCGACTATGTACCCATGAATCTTGAACAGGAAGTGGTGATGGTGGCCGACAAGTACAACAGCAAGTCGATTCCGCCGAAGTTCCTGACGGCCGAAGCCTATGCGCGCAAGGCGGCCCGTTTCGGCGAAAGCAACAGGCGCGAATGGCTGCGGCTGCTCGAACGATACGGCATGCTTGACGTTACGCCGCTCGCCGAGCAGTACCACATGCGTATCGCGGAGTAAGGCAGACCGTTTTCAGAACACGTAAGCCCTTTGGAATTTGGCTAAAACCAGAATTCCAAAGGGCTTACTTATGGGTGCGCGAAAGAGTCTATGTTCGTGCGCCCGTTGCACTAGACGGCTAGTCGAGTTCCACGCTGTGATCCATCGCATCGGCGACTTCCGGATTGGTGGTCACCACGATGATGGCGCGTTTGCGATCGGCATCGCGCTTGAACTTCTTCAACAGATCCAACACCACGGCCGCATCGTCGGCATCCAATCCAGCGGTCGGCTCGTCGGCGATGATCACTTCAGCCTCGCAGCTCAGCGCACGAGCGATGGCCACGCGACGCTGGTTCAGTTCGCTTACTTCGCCGACTGCCAGTCCGGACGTCACTTCATCGAAGCCCACGCGCTTGAGCAGTTCGCGGGCGATCGCAGGCTTCGGCTTGAGGAAGTTGCGGTTCGACGCATCCATGGCGTACAGCACATTGCTTTCCGCGTCGAGATCGGGGCGGAAAGCAATGTGCTGCGGAATGAATCCGATGCGGTGCCCCAACATTTCGACCGGTTCGACGTCGCTCAGGTTGGCGCTTTTGTGCATCACATTGCCGCGGTCCGTGCGCGCCATACCGACCATGGTGGCCAGCAATGCCTGATGCTGTTCGCGATCCTCCGCATCCACGAGCACCGCATGCGTGGCGCCCGCATGGAACGACAACGACAGGTCGTCAAGGATATTGCGGCCGGTCTTGCGATTGGTCACGGTCACATGGTCGAGCGCGAACGTCGGATTCGCCTTGAAGAAGAACTCATCCTTTTTGCGATTGCGCTTGATTTCGTTGTCAAGCTGTGACGAAACGCTGGTTGCGGAATCGGCTTTCACCGCTTCATGCGTTTCCAGTGCGGTCGGTGCGTCGGAAGAACGCAAAGCGAGCGTTTCCTTCACTTGATTCGCGTTATTCGCAGCCACGTCCGAATCGTCATTCGTGGTATCCGCAACGTTATTTACAGCATCGGCGGTTTCGGCGGCATCTGCAGTATCCTTGCCTGCAACCGCCGCGCTGTCATCGTCGTACACCACCGTAAAATCGATGGATTCAATGGAATCTGCGGAAGATTCGTCAGCTGCAATATCTCCGATCGCAGCATCATCGACGGTTTCGCTTGCTTCGGCCTCAGCGGTCTTGTCAACCACAGCCTCGTCAACCACGGTCTCGTCGATATTCTCGTTCTTATCGTTCATATTGTCGCTCATGCCGTCACCTCCGAGCGTTCCTCAAACAGTTGGTTCAGGTTGAAGCAGGCCACGCGCGCGAACGCCACGATGCCAAGCACCAGACATGCGCCCAAGCCGTACCAGATCACATTCCACGCCGAAGCGGACGTGATCGTCACGGCCTGCCCACCAGCCCACGCGGTACCGATCGGTTTCGCCAACAGTGCGCCGGCAACCAAGCCGATAATCCAACCCGGAACCGTCATCATGAACGTTTCCAGCATGAACTGCCATCCCAAACGGCCCTTGGTCACGCCGGTGATCATCGCCATACCGATCTCATCGCGACGGCCGCCGACCGCCGCCCACACAATCAATGCCAGCAACGCGATTCCGCCGACGATCGTCATGGCCAACAGCACGATGCGCGCGGACGAAGCGGCGAAATCAAGCGGCTCGATAGACTTCTTATAAGCGGTAAGCGACGGCGAGGTGATCTCGTACGTCTTCGTGTCTAACTTGGCCTTCTTCACCGAGCGCACGAACTTGTCATACGTGGAAGGATTCGCCAGGGAGAACACAATATTGAGATTCGGAACGCCCCATCCCGTGGCCTCCGTCGTGTCAAGCCCGTTCTTGGCGAAGTTGATATACGTCGTGTAGATCACGTTCTCACGATTGTCCTTCGCGTATTTCGCGTCGGAACCGTTGCCCTCAGGCACGTCGCTGTCGTATTCGTAAATGCCGCGCACGGTGAACGTGTACGTTTCGGAAGCCTTCGACGGATTGCCGACCGTCACCTTGTCGCCGACCTTGAGATTGTTCTTATCGGCCAGCGCCTGCGAAATGAGTACGCCGTCGCTCTGCGTCTTATAGCTCAAATGCTTGCCCTTGACCACTTTGTAGTAGCCGTAATCGTTGATTTTCGCGGCGTCCAACGTGTAGAACGCCTGCAGGGTCAGATTGCCGCCGGTCTTGTCTTCGCTAGTGTCGCTTTTCGCAGCGATCGCCTGCAATGACTTGCTTTCACGCACCGGCACTGACGTTGCCAACGTATAATCGAAAGTCACGCTGTTGCTCTGTGCGGCCGTTGCGTACGTGCTGTACTTTTCCCACGTCAAGTACTTGTCGGTATAGCTGGAATCGGCGCCGTCGCGCTTGGCTTTGGTCTGCGCGGTCGGCCGAATCACCGCAGTGGCTTTCTGCGACTGGTATGTCTCATTATTAGCGGTGTCGTCTGCTCGTATGACTGCCAGATCCACGGCAGCCGAGAAAGACACCAGTAGTGCGAGTAGGGCGATCAGCGCGGTGCGCCATTTGACGCGGCCGAGCGCCGCCCATGCGTTCTTGAGAACGAACATGCGGTACTTCTCCAGTTCTCTGTTATTGCGCGCCGGCGCATGCCGACGTCAGCGTTGGCCGGGACGCGCGCTCCACAGCAAGGCAGGCCCGTAGCGCATGGTGCGTCCCGTGAAATCATCTTGGGCTTCCAACGTGATTGTTTTCTTGCGCAACACTGTTATACCCCTGCATGGAGTCTGAATGATTCCTGAAAATCGACCGTTGAGCATGGTTGCGGCACTCGCTACGATGGAATCGATGACTTCCGAACATATTACGAATACCGGTTCCGTAATGGCCAATCATGGCTCGATTCAGACGCCTGCGCAGACTCAGCTTCGGCAGGACGGCTCGTCCAATGGCGGTCCGTCCGAACGGAAACGTGACCTGCGATGGCGTCCCGCGATGCTGCATCCGGCGTCGCTCCGCGTGTTATTGCCGTGGATTACGTCGATTATCGGCATCGCATCCGCACTATGCTTGGTGATTGCGTGGTTTCCTTCCACGGTGTGGAATACGCCGATTGTCAGCAGTGATGCCCCTGCGCATTACTATTTCATTCGCCGCCTGCTTGACGAAGGTTTGGGGGCGGCACTGCATTTGTGGCCTCATAATTCGTTCTATCCGCCGTTATTCCATGTTTGCGCTTATTTCGTGATCAAAATCGCGGCGCTGTTCGGCGTGCAATGTTCGATTTACGCTGCATTCAATATTACGTGGATCATCGCTTCGGGCGTGATGTTCCCTTCTGGAATGCTGGTATTGTGCAGGTATTTCCTGCAACGTTGGAATCGCGGCAATCCAATTTCCAATCTAATCTCACGTATTTCGCAAGCATCGCCTACGTCTGAATCGTCGTCCGTATCTGAGTCGTCGAATGTTTCAAATCAGCAGGTATCGTCAGCTGTGAATCGGCAATATAACGCCACTTTCGTTCTGCAGAATCTGATTGGACTGTTCGTGCCCGTGTTCGCCGTCAGCTCGGTGTGCCACCCGTACGGACTGCTGAATGCCGGTCCGCTGATCGCATTCGGTTTCGCCACGTCGCTGCTGCCATTTCTTATCGCTGCCACGTTGCGCTTGTTCGACGCGATCGCCGCACGCGAGCATATAGTGAAATGGCTTGCGATCACTGCTATCGCAGGCGTGGTTTGCCTCGTTGCGCACCCGCGTATCGCATTCACGTATGCTCTGATTCTGGTGCCGTTCATTGTGCTGCGTTTGCCGTGGAAGCTGATTCTGGGTGCGTTTATCGCCATGTGTGTCGGCGCGGTTGCGTTTGTGGCCCTGATGCTTACGTCGTTCAAATCGGATCGTTGGGCGAATCCCGCTTCCTGGTTCCATAGCCATCAGCCGTCCAAGAATTTGTGGGAGTCGATTTCGTTCTGCTTCACGGATGGCCTTGACGGTTTTCCTGCGATTTTGTTCGCATTATTGCTGATTGCGGGAACCGTTGCCGCTTTCGTTTGCGCCTTCCGCCGCGCTGCTGTGCGCTCTTCGGATTCGCTTTCGGCTGCTGTTTCCACTGTGGCTCCTGCTTTTTCTGTTGATGCTTTGGTTTCCGATGCTGCGGTCTCCTTGGTTTCCGCTTCCGACCTGCCGGCTGCTTCGTGTTCCGATGCTGCTGATGTCTCCTTATCCGCACCGTCCGAACCATCTCGACCTCGCCGCAACGATCGTCTGCGTGACGTGATCGCGTTGATGGCCGCGTTTCTGCTGGTCACGCTGGTATACGTGTGCACGGTCACGTTGGTTGGCGCGCTGCCGAATATCATCAGCGCTCCTTGGTATCGCGATGAAAACCGCATTATGACCATGCTTCCGCTGGTTGCGTTGCCGTTGCTTGTCATTGGCGTCAACGCGCTTTCCGAATGCGTTTCCGTGTGTGCCGCATCCGCTTCTTTCGTTCCTTCTGCATCTTCCTTCTCTGCGAAGAATAGTGCTTCTTCCGTTCCCTCCCTTTCTTCTGCGTCTGCTGTTTCTTCCGTGAAGAACGTTTCTTTCGCTTCCAATTGGATCGGCCCGATCGCCGCATTCCTTGTGATTGCGATACTTGCGGTTTCCGCTCAGATCGTATGCCCGTCTCGTACTGCGGCTCGCGATGCGATCATCGCGCATTCCAGCCTGAACCAAAGCGACCCCAACGAGCAGCTCACCGAGCAGAAGATTACTGTGCTGCGCAAGGTCATGGAACGTACTGGCACTCAGGCCACCATCATTTCCGACCCGTTGAACGGCTCAATGTATGCGGAGACGCTGTTCAATGCGAGCATGCTGTATCCGATCATCAATGCGCGCACCGATGTGCCATCCGTTCCGTTCGGCAAAGTGGAGACCGCGTTTGCTTCCGGCGATGGGCAGCAGGTGCTTGGCACGGTATGTCCGCTGACTGATGCTCCGGAGTACTTCCTTACGATGGGCGACCAAGCGCAAAGCTTGCAGTCGTTCCCGTATCGCGCTCAATACGATTCCTTCCATAATGAGGAATTGATTGATGCGTATGTGGATGGCGGCACGTTGGTGAAGGTTGCCGATTATTCGCAATACGGCCAGGGTTGGGCCCTCTACCGTTTCGGTTGTGCCGATTAATCGATTTTGGCTGCGCTGCCTTGTTCTGCCGTCGCTTGCGCACTCATATGCAAAACCACACTTTCGATCAGTTGAGATCTGAATTTGTTCAGGACGACGATCGGCGGTGCGGTTTCGTTGATCTGCTTTCTTCTGTTTTCCTCTGTTTTCTCCTATTTCTGCTTTCAGTTGGGAGGTTTTCTCGGATGGGTTGGCTTAGGGGATTGGCCGTAAATGAGATAGTTCGGTGTACGACACGCCTGGGTGTTGGTTTGTGGTGGGGTTTTTCCGGCGGTCTTGTGCCGTGCGGTGGCGTTCGCCGCCCGTTTTCCCGTGTTTGCGACACGCCGGTGGATGTGTTGTTTTGCAAGGGTTCGCGGCGGTTTCCGCATGCCCGGGTTGCGTGGAATCGGATTGTGCTGTAAGTTTGTC